>Ga0247844_1001095_pt1 | contig 53173 bp, 31 predicted proteins | sample LaCtaG_FD_192421 | JGI IMG/M metagenome (GOLD analysis project Ga0247844, IMG submission 192421) | Freshwater microbial communities from meromictic Lake La Cruz, Castile-La Mancha, Spain - LaCruzMarch201714.5m_1 | ecosystem: Environmental > Aquatic > Freshwater > Lake | place: Spain: Castile-La... | reverse complement strand
AATTTACCCAGCATGTGTAAGTTCAAAACTGTAAAAAATGAATTCTGTAAATGAAAACTATTCAAAAAAAAATGGATTAATAAAATCAAGCAAAAAATATAGGACTTTATAAACAGACTCTAATTACAAAAGTGCATTTGAGACCTTTTATATACGATGGTTTTTGTTCGATTTTTTTTGTCACTTTATTACTATTCATTCAATAATAATGAATCCCATGGTTTTGGAGTAAGCAATGAATTTATTTGATTTTAGCTGTTTATTTCAGCAATGCAGTGCTCAATCCAAAAAAAAGTATTATATTTGCGCCCTCAAAAAGACAATACAATTTATTCACGTTTTTAAATTTTAGGAGGAAACATACAATAGCTAAACAATTAACCGTCAGACCTCTTAGAGGTAGGGTAAAAGAACAACCCAATCGGATAAACGAAAAAATTAAAGGAGTAAAAGAAGTTCGTTTGGTAGGTGAGAATGTAGAACAAGGGGTTTTTTCGTATGAAGATGCCATTCGTCTTGCTGATCAACTCGAATTGGATTTGGTAGAAATATCTCCAAATGCTGAACCACCGGTTTGTAGAATTGTTGATTATCAGAAGTTTCTGTACCAAATTAAGAAACGAGAAAAAGAAGCCAAGGCCAAAACCGCCAAAGTTGTCTTGAAAGAAATTCGTTTCGGTCCACAAACAGATGATCATGATTATAATTTCAAATTGAAACATGCTATTGGATTTTTGAAAGAAGGATGCAAAGTGAAAGCGTATGTATTTTTCAAAGGTCGTTCCATATTATTTAAAGAACAAGGCGAGATCTTACTCCTACGTTTTGCCAACGAACTTGAAGAGTATGCAAAAGTAGACCAATTACCAAAATTGGAAGGAAAACGCATGATTATCATGTTTTCACCTAAAAAAGGAAAATAATTGCGTCTTTTGATATTTAAAATAGATTACACAATTAAATAAATATAGTAACAATGCCAAAAATGAAAACTAACTCCGGTGCAAAAAAAAGGTTCACCCTTACCGGAACAGGAAAGATCAAAAGAAAACATGCTTTTAAAAGCCACATTCTGACTAAAAAGACAACCAAACAAAAACGTAATTTAACTCATTCAGCTCTTGTTCACAAGACAGATATGACAAACGTTATGCAAATGCTTTGTTTGAAATAGTAGTCATTTAAAACTTTTTAATCACATTTTCTAAGTCTCAAAACCGAATGCTTTTAGCCCAAAGTTCGCATTGAAATGCGACGCTAACATTCACAAAATCATTTAATTATGCCAAGGTCAGTAAACCACGTTGCTTCACGTAAAAGAAGAAAAAGAATTTTAAGTTTAACCAGAGGTTATTTTGGTGGTCGCCGTAATGTATGGACCGTTGCCAAAAACACATGGGAAAAAGGGTTACAATATGCTTATCGTGACCGTAAAAACAAAAAACGTTCATTCCGTGCATTGTGGATTCAACGTATTAACGCTGCTGCACGTTTAGAAGGATTATCTTATTCTAAATTGATGGGTGCATTACACGCTGCTGGTATCGAAATGAACCGCAAAGTATTGGCCGATTTAGCAATGAATCACCCAGAAGCTTTCAAAGCGATAGTTGCTAAAGCTAAAAACGCTTAATTACTTTTGTTTGTAATGTAATAAACAACATAAAAAAACCGTTAAACGAAAGTTTAGCGGTTTTTTTTGCGCACATTACCTATCATTCTCTGAGACCACTTATCAAAAAAGCCGTTGAACAATAATGTTCAACGGCTTTTTAATGGTTAATAGTAAATGGAAAAATAGTAAATTCTTAGATTTCCCAAGCCAAAGCACTTGCGCCCAACACGGCAGCATCAGCTTCTTTTAGCTCTGAAAACAATACTTTTACTTTTCCTTTCCATATATTCAATATGTTTTTTTCCATATTCTCGATGATAGGATTTAGAATCAGATCACCTGCTTTAGCCAATCCACCAAACAATACAATCGCTTCTGGTGCGCTGAAAGCAACAAAGTCGGAAAATGCTTCACCTAGAATCTTGCCGGTAAATTGGAAAATTTCTTTTGCTACTTCATCGCCTTCCATGGCTGCATCAAACACATCCTTTGACGTTATGTCATTGCTAGGGATATTTCTCAATACACTTGATTTAGTGCTGGTTTCAAGTATTTCGCGAGCTGAACGTGCCACTCCAGTAGCAGAAGCATAAGCTTCCAGGCAACCTGAACGACCACAACCACATAGGCGACCATTGTTACGCATAACATTAACGTGTCCCAATTCACCCGCAAATCCATCGTGTCCGTAAACCACTTTGCCATCGATTACAATACCACTACCAACACCTGTTCCAAGTGTAATCATGATAAAGTTTTTCATGCCGCGTGCTGCACCGTAAGTCATTTCTCCCACTGCTGCTGCATTTGCATCGTTTGTCAAAGCTGCAGGTATGCCAAACTTATCGGCCATCATATTGGCAAATGGAATTACGCCCTTCCAAGGTAGGTTGGGAGCAAATTCGATATTGCCTGTATAATAATTTCCGTTGGGAGCACCAACGCCAATTCCCTTGATTTTATCAATACCACCTGCTACATCAATTAACTTCATCATTTCAATATAAAGGTCATTGATATAAAGGGTTACGTCATCGTGTGTGTTGGTTTTAATTGCACTTTTAGAGATTACATTTCCACGAGCATCAACAACACCGAAAACGGTATTTGTTCCACCCATGTCCATACCTATTACATACGGCTTTTCCATCTTTTTTTTATTATGAATTGTAAATTTTCAATTATGAATTATTCTACAGGAATATCTTTGTTTACATTTTTGCAACCAACTAAAGCATACCACAACATGTAAGCCAAACAAGCAAACATTACCCAGTAGCTACCTAGATATCCAATTTTATCAGATACAAATCCTTGAATAAGTGGCACAATACCACCACCGCAAACCATTACCATAAATATACCAGCTGCAGAAGCGGTATATTTTCCTAGACCTTCAACGGCCAAATTGAATATTCCACCCCACATAATTGAAGTGCATAAACCACACAGTATGAGGAATAAAATACTAATTGGAACTTCCGTAAGGAAATAAGGTAATGTAATTGTTGTAGTAATAGGACTGAATATGGCCAATAAAATAAATACTAAACCCAAGGCAGATACTGTAATCAACATTGTTTTGCTTGAAACTTTAGATCCTACTGAAGCACCAGTTAAACGACCTACCAACATTAATAACCAATAAACACCTACAATACCTCCAGCTGTGGTGGCATCTATACCCAAACCAGCATTTGTTGCAGTGGTAGAAGCAGTCATGAACAGATTTGCTGTACTTGGGATGCCGATTTCGATACCTACATAAATAAAAATGGCGATTGCCCCGAATATAAAGTGACGGAATGAAAGTGGGCTGTGACTGTGTTTTACTTTTCTTTCTGTTGCAGTTTCTTTATGAGGCTCTGGAATGTTTACAAAGAACAATACTACAAATGCCAGTGCGAAAATCCCTAAAGCAAGGAAAAGAGCAGGATTGGCTTTTTCTATGGTACGACCGGCTACGGCTCCCATTAAATAGCCTACTAAAATAGGGGTAATGGTTGCACCAATTGAATTGATAGAACCACCAAATTGTAATAACTTATTTCCAGAGTTACCACCACCACCAAGTGTGTTCAACATTGGATTTACAACTGTATTCAACATACACATTGAGAATCCTGAAATAAATGCACCAGTTAAATATACCGAAAAAAGACCAACTTGCCCTGAAAAAAGTTGTACGGAAACACCAATAAAACCAACTGCTATTGCCGCTAATGCTGTAACCTTATAACCCCATTTTTTAAGCATAATACCTGCGGGAATACCCATAAAGGCATAAGCTAAAAAGTTTGCAAGAAATCCTAGCTGTGATTCAAAGTTTGATGCTCCAAATTGTTTTGCAACAATTACACCCATTGGACTTGGAAGTCCAGTTACGAAGGAAATCATAAAAAACAATGCAAACATCATTGCAATTGGCAATGCATAATTTTTCTTTTCTGTGCTCATAAAAATTAGTTTAAATGATAAATTGAGTTTGTATTTATTTTTGTTATTTGAACGACAAAGTTAAGCAAATTAAGTGCTGTAGAAAAGGCATTTATTATTATTAAATTGCCACAAATGCTGTTATACAACACATATTCTAGGGTATTTAAGATTTAATGCAATTTTATACAATAAGCCTACAGATTTTTGAACAAAAAATCACTCATGCGTTTGTACAAATGTCGACGTGTTTGTTCCCCTAAAATGCTATGATTTTTGTCGGTGTAAAGCTGCATTTCAAATTGTTTATCGGCAGCTACCAATCGGTCAATATACAACAAGGTGTTTTGCGAATGCACATTATCATCTGCTGTTCCGTGAACAATTAATAGATTTCCTTCCAATCTATCGGCACGAAGTAGGGGCGAAGAAAGTTCGTAACCCTTGAAATTCTCTTGCGGGCGACGCATGAATCTTTCAGTGTAGGCCGTGTTGTAAAGTTTCCAATCAGTTACTGGAGCTACCGAGATGCCCGCCTTGAAAACCTTTTCACCAGAACTCATAGACATTAGCGTGATGGTACCACCGTAACTCCAACCCCAAATGCCAATTCTATCTTTGTCCACATAGGTTTGTTTGCCAAAGTATTTTGCAGTTTCTATTTGGTCTTTGGCTTCTAATATGTTCATTTGTTGATAAGTACATTTCCTGAATTCTACTCCTCTCGCACCCGTTCCACGGCCATCAACACAGGCCACCACATAATTTTCGGAAGCCAAATAATATTCCCAACCGATGTTCCATTTATCGAGCACTTCTTGCGAATTTGGTCCACTGTATTGAACTAAAAGTACAGGATATTTTTTAGTAACATCAAAGTTGGTCGGTTTAATCATCCAGCCGTTTAATTTTACGTTTTCTGAAGTGGTGAAATTGAAAAACTCTTTTTTTGACAGATTCAATGCCTTGAATTTTTTGGCCAAAGTTGCATTATTTTCGAGTACTCTAACAGAAGCACCTACATTATTTAGTAATGAAATAGTATTAGGTACTTCCAAACTTGAAGCATTGTCCACAAAGTAAGAATAAGTGCTGTTGAAAGTGGCGTTGTGTGTTCCTTTCCCATCACTGAGTCGGGTTTTCTTTCCTTTGGCATCTATAGAATAAATATTACGTTGCAAAGGCGATGTTTCAGCCGATTGATAATATAGAACTTTCTTTGCCTCGTCGTAACCATACACATTGGTTACATCCCAGTTGCCTTTGGTTAATTGTTTCGTCACTGTTCCATTTATACCGTATTGATAAACATGACGATAACCATCTTGCTCGCTCACACCAATAAATGAAAGATTGTCGGCACTAAATCGCAGAAAGTCAATGTTTTCAAAGTCAACAAAGCACTTATCATCCTGACGGAGAATCAGTTTTGAGAGGGTAGATTTTGGATTTGCATATAGCATATCCAACCGGTTTTGGTTGCGGTTCAGTTTGAAAACGGCCAATTGGTCGTCTGATTTTGTCCATTTAATCCGCGGAATATAAAAATCTTGGTCGGCATCAGGCAACTTCATCGTTTTGATGTTTTTATAATAATCATCATACACACAAACACTTACCTTCGAATTGTTCTCTCCGGCTTTTGGATATTTGAATTGAACAAATGTTGGATATAAAGTCAAATCATCTTTCTCTGACGTTTTGTCTTTGTATTGTTGGAATGAAAATGTGGGAACTTTCGATTCGTCAAATCTCACAAAAGCAAGCATTTTACTGTCTGGACTCCATTCAAAATAACGAGTTGCATTGAATTCTTCCTCGTAAACCCAGTCGGGTGTTCCGTTAATTATGCTGCCAAATAGTCCATCAGTTGTAATTGGACTTTCGGTTTTGAAATCGAGTTTCTTTAGGTACAAATTATTCTCACGTGCAAATGCAATGTAGCGACTATCGGGAGAAAATAACGGAACTTCCTGCGGTCCTTTATCCGAAAGAGGTTCTAGTTCATTTCGTTTTATGTCATATACGTAGTAGTCGGCCGTAAAAGTGCGGCGGTAGCGTTTTTTTACATTGGTATAAACAATGATTTTAGCTTCGTTGGGGCTAAATTCGTAACCTGTAATTTGCTTCAATGGGGCATTTTTAAGCTTGTAAATACTGAAAATTGTATCGACTGTTGCACCAGTTTTGTAATTGTATCTAACAACTGCTTTGTCATTGACCATTAAAGTGTAATTTTCGCCATCTGCCATCGAGCGTGGGATATCTACAGTTTTTGTCTTATATTTGCCGTCGGTAATATCATAAAGCAAATTGGCAAAAGCAAATTGTACTGCAAAATATAAAACAAAAACAAAAGTGATACGTTTCATTATATAATTGTATTAAGTGTTTCGACTGGTTTTTACAGTCTTTATGAATCACAAAAATAGGTCAATTTATCCTTATTGCAGACTAATTTCGGAAAGTTTTAATTCCGTTAACGAATAAAGACCATAGCGGCTTATAAATTGCCTTCAAATATAGAATTACAAGTATGAAAATGATTAAAGACTTATTTTTCTTTTCCTCACGGAATGATGCACTAGGAATTTGTCTGAGCGGTGGTGGAGCTTTGGGTTTTGCGCACATCGGTGTTTTGCAATCACTCGAAGACCATGGTATTTTCCCACAACACATTGTTGGTTCAAGTATGGGCGCCATTATTGGAACTATTTATGCAGCTGGTTATTCTCCAGCAGAAATGTTGCAGATGATTAAAAATCAAAAGTTCTACAAAATTACAAAATTGATGACTTTTCGGCCTTCATTTCTAAAATCAGGATTGTCTAATCACAATATGTTGCGAGAATTTATGCTCGAACTAATTCCTCACAATAGTTTTGAACAGTTGAAGAAAAAAATGCACATCTGTGTGACGAACCTTAACACTTCAGAATGGGAAATAATTCATTCGGGTAATGAATTGAATCAATGGGTAGCTGCATCGGCTTCCATTCCTGGTATTTATGAAACCATTAAGGTGAATGATATGTATTATGTCGACGGTGGATTATTGAATAATTTGCCTGCCCAAGGGATTGAAGAATTTTGTCAGAATATAATTGGAGTGGATGTTTTGCCTCACATTGTACCTGCGGAGTTGAATAAACCTATTGATACACTCGCATTTTCGGTGCGTGCTGTGCAACATCAAAACTCTTCGGAGGGTCGTGATTTGTGCCGTTTTGTTATTGAACCCCGAGCAGTTGAAGAATTCCACGAGTTCAGTTTTGATGCCTTTCATGAAATTTATCAATATGGTTATAGTGCAGCTACAAAATTCATTGTTGAAAATCCGGGAATAATGAAGTTGACGAAATGATGATTCAACCGATGAAGATGTTTGTGAAGTATTACCGTACAATATCAAATAATGTTAAATGTGTGCGGTGTTATTGAAATGAATATAACCTTATTGATACTAACTCGTTTTGAAATCATATTTAACAATCATATCAAAGATGAGAAACAAAACAAAATCTTATTTTTTCCGTACATTCATTTTAGGAGTATTGTTGGTTGGAGCAATTAGTTGTACCACTACAAATCCTCCAGTGAATGCAACAACTGGAGCAACCACAACCTATCCTAAAAAATAATACTCAGAATGTTAGGCAAGAAATGATTCGTTACTTGCTTTAGAGTTGGTTATCATTTCCTTTGGCAAAACGACTGTAAAAGTTGCCCCTTCGTTTTTCTTGCTTTCAAAAGAGATTGTTCCGCCCGAAAGTTCCACAATATTCTTCGAGATAGCTAGTCCCAATCCCATACCAGTAGTTTTGGTTGTGAAGTTGGGAACAAAAAGCTTGTCGTGCACTTCGTCTACAATTCCAATTCCATTATCAGTAATTTTGATAATCACTTGTTTGTCATCTTTTAAACTCACTTTTATTTTACCTTTTCGCTCAGAGGGAATGGCTTGTATGGCATTTTTCAGCAAGTTGTTGAATACTTGCACCAGTTGTTCAGGGTCAGCAAACACAAAAATATTTCTTTCTGCACCATGGTAATCAATTTGAACCTGCTCATTGTTGTTAATAAATAATTGTACTACCGAGTTGAGTTTTGCTGCCACATCTACCCGCTCAAAATTGGCTTCGGGCATGCGGGCAAAATCCGAGAATGTACCAGCAATTCGCGACAGATTGTCAATTTGTTCGATAAGCATCACTGCCGATTTTTCGAAATATGCATCAAACCGCCCATCGTTCATATTTTTGGTGCGTTGCAATTGCTGTATCGTCAACTTCATGGGAGTAAGCGGATTGTTGATTTCGTGAGCCACCTGCCTTGCCATAGATTTCCATGCCGATTCGCGCTCAGATTTTGCCAATAGCGTGGCACTTTGCTCCAACTCATCAATTGTTCGGTTGTATTGCAGTACCAACTGTCCAATTTCATCGTTCAGTCGGTAGTCAATTTTCTCGTTTCTACGTCCCAAACGCATTTCTTTCAGCTTGTTTTCCAGCATGTTGAGCGGTGCCGAAAGTTGTTTTCCGATAAAAAGACTTACCAGTATTACCAGTACAATTATGATAAGATAAATGTGAATGATAACCGCCAGGAAACTCTCAATTTCATTTCTAATCTCGTCCTGACTAAAAAATTGAGGGACTGCAATGTAGCCAATTTGCAAATAATCGCCATTGTAAAAATCGGTATAACCCGTTAGATAATTCAGTTTACCAATGTGTTCATATTGGTTCATATTGGCCTTCTGAGTAAAGAATGGTGTTGGTGCTATCCTGTTGCTAATGAGTTTTTTATTGAAGATTATTGGTTGAGAACTGCCCACCAAAATACCTCGATTGTCGTAAACATGTATGTCGGTATGGTAGATGTATGATAATTCCTGAAGGTCTAAATTCAAAGTTTGCATATTTTGGGCAGTCAAATCCTGATTCCAATAATACATGTCCTGCAATGCTTTTTGTATGTAACTTTTTTTACTTTCAAGGTTTGCAATCTGTTCTTGCTGGTATTTTTTTTCAATGAAGTTTACAGATACATAGAATATCAGCAAGAAACTGATAATGAGTAGTAAAATAAAAGCATATTGGAATTTTGCAGTCAAACCTATACGATAACTTCCTTTGTGACGATAAAGTGAGAATCCCCAAACCAACAGGCAACAAATTGAAAAATAGGAGAGAAATGTATAAGTGAAATAGAACAAATAGGCCGTTAATTCATGCTGTTGTTGCTCTGTAATAACAATTTGGGTTTTATTATTTGGTGCATATATATAATGAACCCTATTGTTGTAAATCACCGAATAGAATTCGGATGATTTTTTTGAAATCCAGTTACTGTTGAGTGGAAATTCAACTTTTCCAGATGAATAAACTAGTTTTTGTCGTTCATATTTTGCAATGGCTATATCAAGTTTTGTTTGGATATCGGGAGAAGCTGCAATAAGTAAGTTTGGAAAACTGTAACTTTTAAAGTTTCGGCGAGGATAGAATTCCATATAAAATAATAATGTGTCTTTTTTATTCGTATTTGCCTGAAATCTACCAATATATGACATGTTATTTTCATTGGTTGGAACGCTATAAAAGTGGGTGTTTTTAATGCATGAACCACCAGCCGAAATGAATTTTTCGTAGATATTATATAATTCCGAATGTATGGATGCAGAATTTAATCGCATATCATATTTATTCCAAAATCCTCGTAAGTAGGTTTTATTGAGGTATTCGTTGGCAATAGATATTGAATCTGTTTTTGCCAGTAATTTGCCAATTTTTTTGTCGTTTAAAATTTGAATATCAAGCTCTTCCAATAAAATATCTGCCATGCGGTCATTTTCGGTATTTCCGTTGATTGATATATTCTGAGCCAAAATTTTATACTTGTCAAACTTTTTATTGTTATTGATAATTACCGAGTTATAAATAATAAAAGCAGTAAAAACAAAAGTCCAAAATGCAATCATGCCATACATTTTTTTGTATTTTGGCACCATAAAAAAGGTATATAATGAGAGCCAAATTGCAGTATAAGAAAGGCTTAGACGTATTGCTTCATTTGAAAAATAAATAAAGCATAATATGAATAATGTTGCCGAAATTATACTTTCAATATAAAATAGTTGTTTAAGCCGATGATTGGTTTTGAACCATTTATGAGTTTTGAAATATACCAAAGGCAAACTGATTCCCCACAATAATATCAAAAAATGAATCCAAATTTTAATTACCGAAAAGTCATTGAACTGAAGTATAGTGAGTTGTATGCTAGAATGATAAATGAGCCCGCTTAGCAAATAATAAACCACAGCAAAGTACAATGTGTACATTATTAGTAAAATAACGTGACCAATAATGTGTTTGACATTATTGGTATTTACATGAAAATAAAACAAGTAAATGGTAGCCAATAAATAACCAGTAGCAACTGACAGGTGACATATAGAAGTAAGCAGTGGATTGGATGCATATTGAAACGGACTGAACAGTTTGTTCGAAAAGAGTAGGTCTGGTATATTGAAATACAAAGATAAACCAATCATAATACCCACACCAAGCATTATTGTAACAAAGGTATTTATACTAAGTATTTTTTTATGAATAAAATAAGGTGTATTTGCATAAAGAATTAAAAAAATGAGAAATGCCAGAGTATAGCCAATAAACCCAATAACTGACCAGTTTTCTGCGAAAATAGAGGTTTGGGGTTTCGACAAGGAAAATAAATATTCGCCATGCGAGCAAAACACAGCCAGTTTGTCTGATTTTTTCCCGTTCACTACTTGAACTTGTTTATCCATTTCAAATCCACGTGAAAACCCATTTACCAACTCATTGTTTTGATAAGGATAATTACTTTTTATCGAAATGAGCGCCAGTATTTTGAATGAATCGTAAGTTGTCATGTGACTCACACAATGTGCGTTGGGGAGTAATTTGTAATGCCAGTCGATAGAACTTGGTAATTTTAAATTGCTAATTTCCAAATTGTTATCTGACCAAAATACCAACTCACCTTTCTCGAAAACATAATAACTTATATCGTTGTTGGCAAATGAATAATGAATCAATGAATCGACGGACGAGTGAATGATAATTTGTTTTAAATTCTCTAGCGTTTTGGCCGCTTGCTTCTCTTTACTAATGAGTTGACTCTGAAATTTCTCGATTTTGACCGCATGATTGGGTGAAATGTTGTAAAAATAATCGCATACCAATCCCGTGGCAATACTTATTAGCAATGCAATAACTGCAAAACGCAGGTAATTCAAGCGGTTTTTATTTGAATTATTCATTCTTAAATTTTAATCAAAATGTATTGTTCAATATACTGTGCTTCGTTAATTGTAATTGAAAATAGAATTGCGAAACACGAACCTTGGAACTCTAAACAAGTAAATTTTATTCATGATGATAAGGTTCACCTTTCAAAATTGTCATGGCTCTATAAAGCTGTTCCACAAATATTAATCGTATCATTTGGTGCGAAAATGTCATGGCCGATAAAGAAATTTTACCGTTGGCTCGGCTGTAAACCTTTTCCGAAAAGCCATACGGACCGCCCACTACAAAAATCAAGCGCTTGTGAGACGCCAACATTTTCTTGGAAATAAATTCTGAAAATCCCATTGATGTAAACTGTTTGCCTTTTTCGTCCAACAGTACCACCTCATCATTTGCTTCAAATTGTTTTAGTATCAATTCCCCTTCTTTTTCTGTTTGCTCCGAAATGGATAAGTTTTTGGTGTTTTTTAATTCGGGAATCACCACCATTTCGAATGGAATATAAAATTTCAATCTATTTTGATACTCTTCTTGAAGTTTAATAAGCTGTGAATTGGTAGATTTCCCCACAGTTAACAGTATTATTTTCATTGATTTAATTATTTTTCTTGTAATTGGCTTGTTATTTGTAGGCTATTAATATCAGTAAAAATATAGGACTACAATAAATTAAAAAGTGTACTTTTGTAGACTGATTTCAAAATGCAATGCAAATATGGCGTTTTTTAACGACAATTCAATTGCAATGAACAATGTTTTTACAAAAAACTATTCAAAATGAAAACAATTAAACTATTTCTGTTCAGTTTCTTGCTTTTTACAGCAATTCCTTTACTGCAAGCACAATCGGTAGAAGTTCCTGGAGGAATTATTTCTGCTCTCAATGAAGGTAATGCAGGCAGTCTTTCCGGTTTTTTAAATGCCAATGTGGAATTGGTGATTGGCGCCCAAAACGATGTGTTCAGCAAACAACAAGCCACTGGTATCATTTCCGATTTTTTCCGTAAAAATCGTGTGAATGGTTTTGAACTGCTGCACAAAGGTAACAAAGATGCTGCAAGTTTTGCCATCGGAACCCTGAAAACAGCTTCTGGAGCTTACCGTGTGTATGTATTAACCCGCAAAAATGAAATTCAACAATTAAGAATAGAGCCTTCAAATGACTAAAGAATTCAAACAACTAATTGCGTTATGGTTTGCCGAAGATATTGGCGATGGTGACCACACAACCCTTTCGTGCATTCCGGCTACTGCACTCGGAAAATCTCAACTTATTATTAAACAAGATGGTGTTTTAGCGGGTGTTGATGTAGCACGTAAAATATTTCACGCTTTTGATCCTGAACTACAAATGACTGTGTTTATTGAAGATGGCACAGAAGTGAAAGTGGGCGATGTAGCATTTGTGGTTGAAGGTAAAATACAGTCGTTGTTGCAAACCGAACGCTTGATGCTGAACATTATGCAACGCATGAGTGGCGTGGCAACCCGTACTCGTCAGTATGTGAAAATGCTGGAAGGTACCAAAACTCAGGTGCTAGATACACGTAAAACTACTCCAGGTTTACGCTTACTCGAAAAGGAAGCAGTGAAAATTGGTGGTGGAGTGAATCATCGTATTGGCCTTTACGACATGATTTTATTGAAAGATAATCATGTCGATTTTGCGGGTGGTATACAAAAAGCCATTAAGCGTGCACAAAAATACTCTAAAGATAAAAACAAGGATTTGAAAATAGAAATTGAAGTCCGTACTTTTGATGAATTGGCCCAGGTAATGGAAGTGGGAGGCATCGACCGCATTATGCTCGATAATTTTACACCTGATAATACTCGCAAAGCAGTAGAAATTATTGCAGGAAAATATGAAACTGAATCATCAGGTGGAATCACCTTTGATACTTTAAGAGATTATGCCGAATGTGGTGTGGATTATATTTCGGTAGGGGCATTAACACATTCTGTAAAAAGTTTGGATATGAGCTTTAAAGCATTGTGATATCATTCAAAAATAAATTAAAAAAAAAGCGACTGTTTCTTTAATGAATCAGTCGCTTTTTTGCATCAACCCTTCTTTTTGCTCCTATATTCACTAGGCGAATTTCCCATTGTTTTTGTGAAAATACGGCTGAAATAAAATGGGTCATCGCATCCAATCATGAGTGCAATTTGATTAATTTTCATATCCGAAAAATCGAGATAATGACATGCTTGCTGAATTTTTAGTTGGAGTAAATAACTGATGGGTGAATAACCTGTGCTTTTTTGAAATAAAACCGTAAAATGAGAACTCGAAAGTCCAACATATTCCGATATATCTTTCAATGTAAGTCGTTTATGAATGTTTTCACGCATAAAATGAATAGCTTCACCAGCCACATCTCGCTCGTTTTGTTTTGTTGATAAACTTTCGCGATAAGCTCCTAAGAATTTCAATGACCCTAAAAAATGGAATAAACTTGAAATGCTATATTCTAGATTATTTTTGCTATAACCATTTTTTAAAGTAGCATATATTTCTTCGAATAAATGCAGCCGGTCTTGAATTCGTGAGTCCTTTTCGGGGCTTACACGGGTTGGTTTGTCTAGTTCCTCTGAAAAGAAACCTGCTTTATCCCCATCAAAATGTATCCAATAAATTGTCCATGGATTTTTGGAATTGCTTCCATAAGTGTGGGCTTTCCCTTTTGGAAGAATGAAAAAATAGTCGGGTAAAACTTTGTGGCGAACTCCTTCAATTTCGAACCAACCTTCACCTTCAACACAGTAGATAAGCACATATTGCTTGGAATCCTCCCTACTTCTGGACCTAAAGTGAAAATCTGCTTTCGGATAATAGCCTATATCAGTGATGTGTAGCAAACTTCCCAAAGCGTCAAGCTTCAGTTCCTCAATAATTGGAGCCGGAATAACAATGGCTCTTTCACCCGTAAATCCACTTTTAAGTTTTGCCATAATACTGATTAATTTCAATTATTGGTCAAAAATACAAAAAATGATATGAATAGAGAAGTTTCGTAAGATAATCCATGTAAATAGTTGTATTTTCTATGTTTAAATAAAAAAAAAGAGTGTTACTTTGCACTGTTAATCAATAAATTCAATTTTATGAATAATTTCAACAAAACGTATATTTTTGGTATTTCAATGGTTTCGGCCATGGGCGGACTTCTTTTTGGTTATGACTGGGTAGTTATTGGCGGTGCAAAACCCTTCTATGAGCGATTTTTTGATATTTCAACGTCTGCCAATTTGCAAGCTTGGGCCATGAGTTCTGCCCTCATTGGTTGTGTTATTGGTGCAGTTGTTTCGGGAGTTGTGAGCGATAAATTTGGTAGGAAATTGCCATTGTTATTGTCGGCATTTTTATTTACCATCGCTTCATTGGGAACCGGACTTGCAGGGAGTTACACCGTTTTTATTATTTTTAGAATGATAGGTGGGGTAGGAATAGGGCTGGCTTCAGCATTATCACCTATGTATATTGCAGAAGTATCTCCGTCGTCTATGCGAGGTCGTTTTGTATCACTCAATCAGATGACCATTGTAATCGGTATTTTGGCAGCTCAAATCATTAATTTATTGATTGCCGACAAAGTTCCAGTAGGTTCCTCAGATGAATTCATACAGGCTTCATGGAATGGCCAAATTGGCTGGCGATGGATGTTTTATGCTTGTGCAGTTCCGGCAAGTGTCTTTTTTATACTCACATTTTTTCTGCCCGAAAGTCCCCGCTGGCTAATGAAAGTTGGTAAAGCCGACAAAGCATTTCCTACCTTGAAGAAGATAGGTGGTGAAGCTTATGCACGTGAGGAAATGGCTAATATTCAGGCTACTCTAGATGATATAACCGAGAAAGTCGATTTCAAAGCGTTGTTTAGTCCTAAATTTCGTTCCGTCCTTGTAATTGGGGTTGTATTGGCAGTTTTTCAGCAATGGTGTGGTATCAATACAGTTTTCAATTATGCCGAGGAAATTTTTACTGCTGCCGGTTATGGTGTTAGTGATACTTTGTTTAATATAGTGATTACAGGTAGTGTGAACCTTATTTTTACCCTTGTAGCCATGTTTACTGTGGACAGATGGGGACGTAAAAAGTTGATGTTATTTGGTTCTATAGGTCTTGCTGTAACCTATGTTTTGCTGGGAAGTGCATTCTATTTTCAAATAAAAGGCATCGCAGTTCTAACTTTGGTGGTTATCGCCATTGGAATTTACGCTATGTCATTGGCTCCTATAGTTTGGGTAATTTTATCAGAAATATTCCCCAATAGAGTGCGTGGTGCAGCTATGGCATTGGCCACATTTGCTTTATGGATTGCCTGCTTCATACTCACTTTTACATTTCCGTTGCTCAATAAAGGATTAGGAGCAGCAGGTACTTTTTGGGTGTATGCCGGAATATGTCTGCTTGGATTTTTATTTATTATCATAAAACTGCCCGAAACGAAAGGGAAAAGTTTAGAAGAAATTGAAAAGGAATTAGTTAAATAGGTGTTGTAAAAATTATTTTTTTATTATTTTGGAAGATGGAAAAAATTACAGAGTATCTGATTAAAAGCAGTGTAGATAAAAGTGAAGTCAAAGTTTGGTGCGAGGAAATTGCCATTCCCACTTATGAAACTGGTAAAGCTGAAAAAAATCCAATATTTCTCGAGAAACGTGTTTATCAAGGAAGTAGCGGTGTGGTTTATCCTTACCCGGTAATTGAGAAAATTGCTGACGAAAAACACGATAAAATTTACAAAGCTGTTTTTCTGGAAAACGAGTATATTAAAATAATGATTCTTCCTGAGCTGGGCGGTCGTGTTCAGATGGCTTATGATAAAATCAAGCAACGCCATTTTATCTATTATAATCAGGTGATTAAGCCTGCACTGGTTGGATTGACTGGACCGTGGATATCAGGTGGAATTGAATTCAATTGGCCACAACACCATCGTCCAAGTACCTTTTTACCTATCGATCATACCATTGAAAATAATTCTGATGGCAGTGTTACAGTTTGGGTAAGCGAAAACGAAAAAATGTTCCACCAAAAAGGAATGGCGGGTTTTACCTTGCATCCGGGAAAGGCTTATCTGGAAATCAAAGGAAAGCTGTACAATCCAACTCCAGTTCCACAGACTTTTCTGTGGTGGGCAAATCCTGCCGTGGCCGTTAATGAACATTACCAAACCGTTTTTCCACCAGATGTTCATGCTGTTTTTGACCATGGAAAACGTGATGTATCTACTTTTCCTATTGCAACTGGAACGTATTATAAAATCGATTATTCGGAAGGAGTTGATATTTCAAATTATAAAAATATTCCTGTACCAACGTCGTATATGGCTATCAACTCCGAGTTTAACTTCGTGGGTGGATACGAAAACGACACACAAGCCGGGGTTTTGCACGTGGCTAGTCATCATATTTCTCCCGGAAAAAAACAATGGACTTGGGGAAATGGAGATTTTGGAAAAGCGTGGGATCGCAACCTGACCGACGAAGATGGACCTTATATTGAACTCATGGCTGGCGTATTTACCGATAATCAACCCGATTTCTCGTGGATGCAGCCGTATGAAGAAAAGACTTTTACGCAATACTTTTTGCCTTATCGTGAATTGGGTGTTGTGAAAAATGCGTCACAGGATTTGTTATTGAATCTGGATAAAGTAGGTGACAAAGCCATCTTAAAAGTATTTGCAACCAGCTTACAGAAAAATGCACGTATCGTATTGGAAGGTTTCCTTGACAAAACATTGGATTTAAGCCCTGAGCAAGTTTTTGAATGCGAAGTTTTAGTTGGTGAAATTGCATTTAAAGATTTAAATTTGGTAGTTTATTCCTCTACCGGTCGTGAGATGCTTGCCATTAGAACAGAAACGCAAGAACGCCCCGAAGCTGAAGCTGCAAAACCAGCATTGTCTCCCGATGACACATCTACTTGTGAACAGTTGTACCTGACCGGATTACATTTGGAACAATACCGACATGCCACATATAATGCCACCGATTATTATTTGGAAGCATTAAAACGAGATGCATCCGATGTAAGGAGTAATAATGCTATGGGCTTGTGGTTGTTGCGCCGTGGGAAATTTGCCGAAGCTGAAAAATACTTCCAAACTGCCATTGACACACAACTTCAACGGAATCCGAATCCTTATGATGGCGAACCACGCTATAATTTGGGATTGGCGCTTCAATATCAGGGTAAAAACAAAGAGGCTTATGATGCATTTTATAAATCGTGCTGGAATACTGCTATGCAGGATGCCGGTTACTTTGGTTGTGCCCAAATATCTTGTATTAAAGCTAATCTGACCGATGCACTTTACGAAGTGGATAAATCGTTGATTCGAAACTGGCACAATCACAAAGCCCGTGTTTTGAAAACGGCTATTTTGAGAAAATTGGGTCGTGAGCGGGAAGCATTGGCACTGATTGAAGATTCATTGAAAATCGATTTGTTCAATTTTGGTTGTCGTTTTGAAAAGTATTTATTGACAAATGCTGATACTTTTTTGAGCGAAATGCACCAATTGATGCACGGTGAAATCCATACTTACGAAGTGGTAGCGCTCGACTATATTGCGGCAGGGATGTACGATGAAGCAATAAGTTTGCTTGAAGAAGGAATCAAAGTCTGTTCAACTACCCCAATGACTTATTATTACATGGGCTGGGCATTGAATTTGGTTGGCAAAGAATGCAAAAAAGTTTTCGAAAATGCGGCTAATCATGCACCTGAATACTGTTTCCCGAATCGACTTGAAGCTATTTTGGCATTGGAATGTGCGCAAAAAGTGAACCCAAACGATGCAAAAGCGCCTTATTATTTGGGGAATTTATGGTACGACAAACGCCAATACACTGAAGCCATTACCTGCTGGGAAAAATCAGTGGAGATTGACAACACTTTCCCAACGGTATTGCGCAACTTGTCGCTGGCATATTTCAACAAATTGCAAAAGGAAGAAAAAGCATTGCAATATCTTGAGAAAGCATTTTCGCTGGATACAACCGATGCTCGCATCCTGATGGAATTGGACCAATTGTACAAACGCCTTTGTCGTCCACATTCGGAACGATTGACATTTCTAGAAAAATACTCCAACTTGGTGGAGCAACGCGATGATGTCTATTTGGAATATGTAACTTTATGCAATCAAATTGGGAATTATGCAAAAGCCATTGAGCTGATTGATAGCCATATTTTCCATCCATGGGAAGGTGGCGAAGGAAAAGTTCCGGCACAATATCAGTTAGCACGTGTAGAACTTTCCAAACAATTTATTGCTAAAAAAGAGTATTTGCAAGCCATAAAATTATTGAACGAATGCTTGGAATATCCTCATAACTTGGGTGAAGGAAAACTGCATGGCGCTCAGGAAAATGATTTCCATTATTGGTTGGGCTGTGCTTATGAAGGTTTGGGAGAAATGAATGAAGCACGCAAGTATTGGGAATTAGCGAAAGATGGAAATACAGAACCCGCTGCAGCTATTTTCTATAATGACCAAAAGCCCGATAAAATTTTCTATCAGGGATTGGCATTATTGAAATTGGGATTGCCCAAAGAAGCCAATTCAAGATTTGAAAAACTGATTGCTTTTGGAGAAAAGCATTTGAATGAGACGATTAAACTTGATTATTTTGCCGTTTCATTGCCCGATTTGCTTATTTGGGACGATGATTTGACTTTCCGCAATAAAATCCATTGTACTTATATGTTGGGTTTGGGATTTTTTGGCTTGGGAAATAGTGATAAGGCAAAATCATACTTGCTGGAAGCTGCGGCAATGGATGTGAATCATCAAGGTGTACAGGTGCATTTAGAAATGGTGTGAGTGATTCATATTTAATGAGTTATCAATTGATACGTTGAATTAAATAAAATAATTATCTTTTAAATTTTCAAACGATGAATTCAATCTTAAAATTCTTATTGCTTTTATTTGTTTCTTTCGCTTCCTGTAACTTCGGACGTGCAGCTGAGAAAATTGATCTGAGTGGCGTTTGGAATTTTCAATTAGACATTGCCGATATTGGTATTTCTCAGAGGTGGTATTCAACAACACTTGCAGATAAAATTAAATTACCTGGAACTACAGATGATGCCGGAAAAGGTATCCCTAATGCTCTTTTGCCAGCATTGAAAAAGCCTCAAGTGCTGAGGCTTACCCGTAATAACAGTTATGTAGGTGCAGCTTGGTATAGCCGTGAACTCAATATTCCTACTAATTGGAAAAATAAAGAAATCACGCTAAAACTAGAGCGAGTTATTTGGGAAACAACAGTGTGGATTGATGGAAAAGCTGTTGCAGGAAAACAAGAAAGCTTAACCACACCGCATTATTTTGATTTGACAAATTATCTGACTGTTGGCAATCATCATATTACCATTCGAGTTGATAACCGAAAAAAATATGATATTTCGGTAAATGAAATGGCGCATGCCTATACCAACGAAACGCAAATAAAATGGAACGGGATAATTGGGGAGATAAGTTGTATTGCTGCAGATAAAGTTAGTATTAGTAATATTCAGATTTTCCCGGATGTAGATAACAAACTTGCTAAAATAAAATTGCACATTAGCAATGCAAAGTCAAAACCCGCCAAAGGAGTGATGAGTATAGTGGCAACTTCGAATAATACTGGTCAGAAACTGCCTGCAATTTCACTTCCATTTCGTTCAGAAAAATCTACAAGTATTATTGAAATAGATTATCCGATGGGCAATACTCCTTTGCTTTGGGACGAGTTTAATCCTAATTTATACACGCTTTCTGCAGAAATAAAAGGAAAAGGTTTTCTGTCATCAAAATCTGAAACATTTGGAATGCGCAAATTGACGAATAAAAATGCTCATTTACAAGTGAATGGCAATCAGATTTTTCTTCGTGGTACACTCGAATGTGCCATTTTCCCCCTGACTGGTCATCCGCCAATGGATAAAAATGGGTGGCAGAAAGTCTTTGAAACGGCAAGGGAATGGGGTCTTAACCATCTCCGATTTCATTCGTGGTGTCCTCCAAAATACGCTTTTGAAATGGCCGACGAATTGGGATTTTATTTACAAATTGAATTGCCTCTTTGGTCATTGGTGGTAAACAAAGATCAATCAACCAATGAATTTCTTTATGCCGAATCCGATCGTATTATTAAAGAATATGGCAATCATCCCTCATTTTGTTTTTGGAGTATTGGCAACGAACTTCAGCCAGATTTCAATTTTCTGAATCAATTTGTTGATAAATTAAAGGTGAAAGATCCTCGCCATTTATACACAAATACTAGTTATACTTTCGAAAAAGGACATGGCGCATGGCCAGAAAGTAACGACGATTTTTTCATTACCCAAACCACCAAGAAAGGTTGGGTGCGCGGACAGGGAGTTTTCGACAGTGAATCGCCCACTTTCAATAAAGATTATTCAGCATCAGTGGACAGCATCCCGGTTCCACTAATTACGCATGAAATAGGTCAATATGCTGTTTACCCAAATATCAATGAAATAGAAAAATATACGGGTGTACTCAATCCCCTCAATTTTAAGGCTGTAAAAGCTGATTTGGAGAAAAAAGGATTGATAGCAAAAGCAAATGATTACATGTTGGCTTCAGGAAAATTAGCAGCCATTCTTTACAAAGAAGAAATTGAGCGTGCCATGAAAACAACGGGCATCAGTGGTTTTCAATTGCTTGATTTACACGATTTTCCAGGTCAGGGTACAGCTTTGGTCGGCTTGCTAGATGCTTTTTGGGACAGCAAAGGATTGATTTCTCCAGCCACTTTTCGTCAATTTTGCGCTCCAGTGGTTCCACTAATTCGCTATGAAAAAGCAACTTATACTAATAATGAAACTTTCAAAGCAAGTGTGGAAATTTTGAATAATGGAGCTACTACTCTTATAGGCAAGAAATTGAGGTGGCAAATTCTTGATAAATCTAATATTGCCATTGTAAATGGTGAATTTGATATTCCAGCCGTTGGAGTAGGGAAAAGAGTTACAGTAGGAACTATTTCAAAGGATTTATCCGATATAGTAGCTGCAAATAGTTGCACAGTAAAAATGGAAATTGTAGGAACAACATATAAAAACGATTGGCAGTTTTGGGTTTATCCACAAAAATTGCAAGTTGTTCCGGGTAATGTGTTTATTACCAGTGATTATTTGGCTGCGATAAAGGGGTTGGCTGATGGAAAAAAGGTTTTGTTTAGCCCTAAAATTCAAAACCTAAATGGGGTGGAAGGAAAATTTGTACAAGTTTTCTGGAGTCCAGTTCATTTTCCCGACCAGCCAGGAACTATGGGTTTGTTGATGAACACCAATCATCCAGCTTTTAATCATTTTCCGACCGAAATGCATACTAATTGGCAGTGGTGGGATTTGTGCAAGCAATCGAAAACAATCTGTATAGATAGTATTAAAGGGGCAAATCCAATTGTTGAAAACGTGGACAATTTTATGAAAAACAGAAGATTGTGTTCTGTTTTTGAGGCAAAAGTTGGTAATGGAGAGCTTGTATTTTCGTCGATGGATTTGCTTACAGATATTGAAAATCGACCCGTAGCCAAACAACTTTTATATAGCTTAATTGAATATATGAAGTCTGAAAAATTTCAACCAGATGCATCAATTTCAAAAGATGAGATTTTATCACTTCTGCCCAACAAGAATTGATGTTACATAACTTAAATTTCAATCAGTACTTGTCTTTGCTTACTTTAAACCTCTGTTTTTTTTAGTCTAACAATAAATTTAAAGAAATGACAAGATATAAAACCCACACTATAAGCATTATAGCTAAGTGTGGGTTTTGTGTTACAATAATTAAAGCATTTGGTATAATAATAAGTGACTCGCTTTTAATAATTCATTACTTTTGTGTTAAGATTTGAAATTTCTAAATATATTTCAAATTCAATTAATCTAATTATTTACAAACATTAAAATTATTTATTATGAAAACAAAAATTACTCTGGGCTTATTCGTAAGCATTTTCTTCTGCTCCTCTTTTTTAAAAGCACAAACAGAAACTGCTTTGTACAATTTTGAAGATGGAACAACACAAGCTGGCACTTATACAATGCTTTGGAGTGGAGCAGCTTATCTAAAGGCATTTGATGTTATTGCTAATCCAGTTTCTGCAGGGATTAATACTTCTGCAAAAGTGCTAAGAATTCAAGAAGAAGGCAGTTTGCAATGGTGGAATAATACTGTAGTGTATAATTTCACTACTCCGGTAACCATCAATTCATCCAATCGTTACCTTCACATCAAACATCTTCGTCCGCGCATTACTGGTGGTGGATTTATAGTTAGTTTAAATGCAGCTGCTCTTACCAATGGTATGGCTGCAGGAGCAAACCGATTCGATGCCAATTTGTCAGCTATAAATACTTGGCAGGACATCGTTATCGATTTAAATACTTTAATTACTAACAGTACGCAACTTTCAAACGTAGAAATTTGTATAGATATCAATAACTGGGGTGGCGATGCTGCGCCGTTGGGTGACTATTTGTTCGATGAAATTATTTTGAGCAGCAGTCCACTTCCAAGAGGTACAACCTTTTTGACCGGAAATAATTTGTATGATTTTGAAGCAGGCACATCTGCAAATATATCTGGAATTAGCACAAATGGCGATGCCGGAAATCCAGTAACTTATCCGGTTGCAAATCCATTACAAACTGCCACCAATTTGACTGCGAATGTGGGTAAACGTTCGGCTATTTCGGCTATTAACTGGTGGCCAGGTTTTGTTTTCTCTTTTGCAAATCCTGTTCAGATTGATGTAAATCATAAATATTTACATGTAATGATGACAGTTCCTGCTGATGGCCAAAAAGTGACTTTTGACGTAAAACAAGGCGCCACCAATGTAATTGCTGACGGAGTGCAAACAATTACTACCGCAAATATATGGCAAGATGTTGTTTTGGACGTTTCAGCCATGGCCTATATTTCAGGCATGTCAATCAAGTGCGGAAATTGGGACGGAACTGCTGCTGGTGATTATTATTTCGACGAGATTTATATCGACGGAAACGCTGCTCCAAGAGTAAATGTTGCCACAGCTTTACTAACCAATTCAGCCACTTCAGCAAAGGTTTATTCGCAGAACAGAACCATTTGTATAGAAAATAATGGAAATGATGGTTTTGCGAAAATTTATAATACCAAAGGACAAATTATTTTTGCTAAACAAATTCATAATAATGAGATTATCCCAATCCTAAATTCTGGATTGTATTTTGTGACCATTGGAAACTATACCAGCAAAGTAATTGTGAAATAGAATTGTTTTGTATCTATGAAAAAAAAGGTTGCCTACAAAAAATGAACATTAGCATGAAATTTGACTGTTTTGTAGGTAACCTTTTGATGTTCTCAAATAGAAAAGTTTTTAAATTGAAAATTCGAAGTCCCTTTTTTACATCATGAGATGTATCTTTACAACATTAAGATGCTTTTTCGATAGTCTTTTTATTTATGAAAATTACCGAAATGAAGATCGATAACTTTGTTTTCATTTTTCGTAAGTGTTTCTTGATCGATTTTTTATAAAATAAACCCATGAAAAAACTTTTTCTTTTCAGCATTTTATTACTTCTTTCCAAACAGCTTTCAGCTGTCGATACTGTTTTACTCGATTTTGAATCCAGTACTGTTCCTTTAACAGTGAGTTCATGGCTGAATTATACAGTAACAGGCGCATCGTCCAGTACTTGGTCTACTGCTAATCCTCAAACTGATGCAATAAATACTACTGTAAATTGCTATAAGGTTAGCAAAAAAACGGGCGATCCATATTGGAGTGGACTTGAAGTAAATCTGACAACTGCAATTTCTATTACCACTGAAAATCAATACCTTCACGTATTGGTTTACAAAACTACTGCTTCGAGAATTGCACTTACGTATACACCACAAGGCGGTAGTCAAAGTGCTGATAACTGGCAGTCTAACTCCACAATAGGTGCTTGGATTGATTATGTTTTACCAATTACTGTGGGTGGTAGTTTAAAAACATTTGCCATAAAAATTGCTGAGGATGCAGGCGATTATTATTTTGACCAGATTGTTCTCTCAAACAATGCAGCTTCAATTTCCAGAACACCTATTGCCATTGACCCTTCCATCAAAAGTCAGGTTATTCAAGGTTGGGGTGGTTCGCTTTGTTGGTGGGCAAACATTATGGGTGGTTATTCTGATGCCAAAGTGAAATCAATTTGCGACTGGATTACCGACCCTGTGAATGGCCTGAATATGAATATCTTCAGGTTTAATATTGGGGGTGGCGATGACCCAACGCACAGTCACATGCGTGCTGATGGTGGGGTAATGCCTGGTTACAAAGCATCATTAAATGCTGAGTATGATTGGAATCAAGATGCCAATCAACGCAAGATGCTACAACAATTAATTGCTTCACGCATTGCCAAAGCTGGAGTAAATGATATAAAGTTGGTCGGATTTTCAAATTCACCACCCTATTGGATGACCCGTAGTGGATGTTCGGCTGGAAGTGTGGAAGGAAATGTAGGAAATCTAAAGGCCGATATGTTCGATGATTTTGCGGATTACCTGACTGAAGTTACAAAGTATTACCATGACAATTTGGGAATAACTTTCAATTATATCGAACCATTTAACGAACCAGATGGCAATTGGTGGAAAGCAAACGGAAATCAGGAAGGGTGTTTTTTTTCTACAAACGATCAGATGATAATGATTCGGGAACTTTACACTAAACTTTCTGCTAAAAATATGCTTTCCTATTGTCAAATTACTGCCAACGATGCCAATAATTTGGACAATGGATTGAGTGCTTTGAATGCTTATAAATCAGCCGGTGATATTTTGTCTAAAATTGAACTGGCATCAGTGCATTCTTATGGTGGAAACAATAGAGCTGGGTTGGCCAGTTGGGCAAAAACGAACAACAAAAACCTTTGGCAATCCGAATCGGGTCCAATAAGTGTAGGAGGAACCAATGAATTCCAAATTATGACCATGTCCGATCGGATTATAACCGATGTCCGTGATATGAAATGTACTGCGTGGATTGATTGGCAAATAGCTGCAGATCAAAGTCCCACTTGGGGCTTAATTGTAAGTACCTATAGCGACCCATTTAATCCAATTTCCAGGGCCATCTCTTATTATATTCGTGCACAATATAGTAGATACTTAAAAATTGGCTATACAATGATTTATAATTCGGCAAATAATGTATTGTCTGCCTTAAGTTCAAACGAAAAGGAATTGGTGGTTATTATCAGCAACAAGGAAACTTACACACAGAAATATACGATTGATCTTTCAAAGTTTTCAAATTTTGCTAAAGTACAACAAATACGCACGCGTGCTCAAGAATCGTTGGGAGTGAAAAACTCACTTGCTTTATTAAATATAACGGGCAATGCCATAAATTACGATGCATTATCCGAGTCAGTTGCCACCTACATAATTCCAATTAATCAGTCGCCATCGGCAATTAATAAAATTGAAACTGACGATATGTATTTTTCTGACGGATATTTGCATACTAACTTTAGTTATTCAGACAAAATTAATCTTGTGATTTATAATTCCATTGGACAACAAGTGAGCAATTTACATAACATAGATGCAAATGGAATAGTACATCTCAACCTTCAGGGTGGATTTTATTTATTAGTAGCCAAGGTTGGAAATAAGACTGTTTCACGTAAGATACTTGTTTAGAGCACATTACGTGATTTGTTTCTGTGTATTTTAGTATAAATACTTATGTGTTTTAAGGGTTTACACAATCAGAATATCAATGTTTACATTCTATTTTTGTTGAAAAAATAAATTATATGATTTTGAGTTTGGGAGTTGATAAAATCAAAATCAGACTTTACGGGGATAAGTAGCTGTAATACAGATCTTAATTATTAATGACGTTTCTGTTGTATATTCATTAATCACAGATGTTACAAAAACAATATCTTTTGATACAATACTGAAACCTACAAATACGAAACAAATATACTTTTGCATACTAAAATTAAACAATTACAGACAGATTCTTTAGGATTTGTTTTTGAAAAGTAATTTTTTATACGATCAAATTTTTTATTCATTTTATTTACAAACTAATTAAATCATCAATTTTTATGAAAAAACTACTTCTTCTTTCAATGGCTTTTTGTTGCTTAACTTTGGTTTCAGCAGCAGAAACAAAACTTTACACTGGTGACACAACTCCCAGTTTATTTTCTCGTATTGATATGGTTGCTTGGGCAATGGGTGAAATAGGCACTGATGCGCGTTACGTAAATTTTGGCACAGCAGAAGCACCAGCTTTTGCAACTGAAACAACAAATCCTTTAAAAACGGGATTAAACACCACAGACAAATCTGTCCAATTGACTTCTTTGAAAGGAAAAAGTTGGTGGCCAGATTTCATGTCCATGATTCTAACTACTCCTATTGTTATTACAGAGGAAAATAGATATTTGCATTTTTATCATTTTCGTGAAAATTTGAATCAAGGGTTTAGTGTGAATATCAATAAAGAAACTCCTTGGGAAGATGCCGACAAAGGCAAGAAACGTTTTGATATGAACCTATCAAAACCAGGTCAATGGGAAGATGTTGTTATTGATCTAAAGTGGTTTTTGGACAATAATGAGGCTTTCTCTTCTATTTGTGTTCTGATGGACATGAATTGGGGTGCAGCTGTCGAACCAGTTACAAACTATTATTTTGACGAAATAGTGTTGAATAACAGTAAACTACCACGTGGTATTACTATTTATCCTGAAACAGAAATGTCACTTTTTCTTGGCAACACATCTTCTTATAATAAATGGGTAAGTGCTTTGGATTTGCAAAACGGAGAAAATACTTCCGAGATTGTAGCTAATCCTTTTGCCTCCGAAATGAGTGTATTAAATTCAAGTAACATATTGAAATTCAACAAAAGTGCAAATGCTTCTTGGTGGCAAGGTGCACGTTTCAAATTTACAGGCACAATGGCTGTTGGTGTTGCTGGTGCTTCTTCTTTTTTACATGTAATGGTTAATATTCCTAATTTGCCTGTTGAAACTCCAGCAAAAGATTATTATGTTATTCAATTGAATGCAAAAGATTTCTCAGGAAAAGAAATGAATAGTGCAGATGCTATCAAATACTGGGCAGACGACAAAGGAAAATGGATTGACTGTGTATTTGATGTAACAACTATGGGTTATGTGTCTGAAATTGCAGTGCGTTGCGACGTGCGTAAAGATGCACTTGATGCGTATGTCAATTCACCTGCAGGCGTATTCTATATGGATGCAGTTGCAATTAACGCCAATGCCGACCAACGTACAGTGGTGGTTGCTCCAAATGCAGTGTATACCCCAAGTGCAAGCAATGTGAAAATTTATTCAATGCAACGTACTGTAATCGTTGAAGGTAATTTGGCTTCTATTGAAGTGTATAATATGCTTGGTAAATCAATTACCAAATTGGCAGTAAATCAATTTAGAACTGAATTGCCTCTTACACAGGGCGGTGCATATTTAGTGAAAACTGTTTCAATGAATGGTGAAGTTTCAAACGTAAAAGTTTTAATTAAGTAATAGAGGATTGTTGTTTATTAAGGGAGAGGAATAGCTTCTCCCTTTTAAAAAATCAATGTTGCATATGCTTAGTTTTCAATTCGTTTTCACCAATAATTATTAATAGTAGTTTGTCGATTATTTACTCACAACCTTTGTAAATCAATAATTTATGAAAATCACTGTTGAAAGTTCCTTCTTTCATATTCTTCTACATGCTTGTCTCCCAATACTTATCATGTTCATTGGAACTTCATGTCAATCTGATGTTGTTGATGACACCGCCACCAAGATAGTTGGTACCTGGCATCAAACTTCCCTAACCAAAGATGGCGTTAATGCCGTAAAAGACAGTACCCGACTACTGATGCAAATAGATGCCACCAACATCTGTGTGCTTTGTGACTCATCCGCTGCGTCAGTAAAAGCTAAAACTATCGTGAAACGTTCAGGATGGAGCTATACTGGTGGACTGTTTAATCTAGCCATAGATTTACCCGCCTCATGGAAACCGATTACAGATGCCAACTCGCTTGTCATTGAGCGTGTTGACTTTAATCAAGCGGGTTCAATTTCCAAAACTACACTCCGCTTTGAACGTGTATCCAACATTGACTTTAAATAAAAAAACATATACATGAAAACAGTTTATAGACTTTTCATCCTGCTATTGCCTTTATTCGTTCTTTCATCCTGCCAGAAAGATGCCTATGATGAGAGTATTATGGTTGGATTATGGAAACAGGTGTCCGTTACAGAAGATGGCATACCAATATCTTTAACACCTGAGCAAGCTAATTGCCAATTGTTAATGGAGGCAAATGGAGCTTGTCGTTATTATCATCAATCATTCAAAAGTTACAACAAAGGTGTAGGAACAACTTCATTTTATGGTACTTGGAGCATGCTGGATGGTAAATGGATTAATTTTACTACTGATAAATGGCAGTTTATTCCAATATTATCCAGCGATAGTATGAAAATAAAACTTGACCATAGGGAAATTATCAGAGCGCCGGGTGATACAATTATAGTGATTGACACACTCACAAGTGTAAAAAAACAATGGTCTAAGTATCATATTCAGTCACGATTTACGATATTACAATTGTCTGATACAGAAATGGAAATAAGATTGAAGACCTTTGTAGGTGAAAAGAAATATGCACTCATTTTCGCGCCAGATCCACAGGATTTTGTAGAATTGAAACCAGTGGCTGCAGGAGTAATGAATTACTCGCCCAAGTTGGTGACTGACCAAAATTACTGGATCATACGCAAAGAATTTCAGACTTTGAAAACCTACATTTTCAAGTTCAAGAAAGAAACCTATTGATAAACACAAAAGAAAAACTTTTATGAAGAAAATATTATTTCTTTCGTTGACGGCCTTTCTCATTTTGATGCCGATACAAGCACAACAGAGTCGTAAAGTAAGTGGAAAAGTAACTGATATGAAAACCGGAGATGAACTCATCGGTGTAAACGTATTGATTAAAGGGAGTGCCAAAGGAACAATTACCGATATTTATGGAAATTATAGCCTCGAAGTTGCAAATCCAGCTACTGATGTACTGACATTTAGTTATGTAGGATATGATCAATTGCAAGAGCCTATAAAAAACAGGTCTGCTTTAAATGTACAACTGAGTGATGCCAATAAAGTGTTAAACGAAGTTGTGGTAGTTGGTTACGGATCCCAGAAGAAAGAATCTGTTATCGGGGCAATTTCTTCTATCAACAACAAAACCCTCGTTTCATTGCCTGTTTCCAATCTATCGCAAGCCTTATCTGGAAAACTTGCCGGTATTACGGTGGTTCAAAGCTCTGGTGAGATTGGTGGTGACGAGGCAGATATCTTGGTTCGCGGTACCGGTACCTGGAATGGCACTAAGCCCTTGTACGTTATAGATGGCATCGTTCGTGCTGAATTTTCAAAAATTGATCCAAATGAAGTAGAATCAATAAATATTTTGAAAGATGCTTCTGCAACAGCTGTTTTTGGAGTCAAAGGTGCGAATGGGGTAATTATAATCACTACCAAGCGTGGAGTTTTGGGTAAACCGAGAATTTCTGTTACTGCCCAAACAGCCATCACTGAACCGATAAATATACCACAACCGCTTGGAGCTTATGATGCTACCAGTATGCAATATCTTGCTGACTGGGGCCAATATATATCACGCACACCGCAAGCAAAAGGCGGAACTTTAGCTTATGATTTATTATTGTGGCGTACAGGTGCATCTCCCTGGACTCATCCCGACGTAAATTGGATGGATAATGTAATGAAAAAACAATCTACACAACAGCAATATAATATCAATATTTCTGGTGGAACCAAAACGGTGCGGTATTTTGTTTCTGGTGGTTTCCTGAATCAAAATGGTTTTTACCAAAATGATAATCTGACAAAATATTCACGTTTTAATTTCCGCAGCAATTTGGATGTTGATGTTTCGAAAGATTTAACCGCTTCTTTGAGTATAGGTACCCGGGTAGAGAATTTAAATTCGCCCAATAGTACAATTTGGAACAGTTGGGGTATTTATCGTGGCGCTTTTGCTATTTCTGGACGTGCAAATCCTATCTACAATCCAGATGGCTCCTATAGTGGAAGTTCAAATCTTACATATGATAAATATGGATCCTACACCGATCCAAGTACTAATGTGGTAAAGTCACTCAAGGAAGCTTCGATTTACAAAAATGTAAAAAGTACACTCGAATCGAGTTTAAGTTTAAATTACAAACTGGACTTTATTACCAAAGGACTCTCTGCGAAAGGACAAGTATCATTTGATACGCAAGGAGAGGTAGGTCGCTCTTGGTTGAGTGCTTCAGATGAATTCATTTATGACCAGCTTTCCAATACCTATCAGAAATTTGGAGAAGATAGACCACTGTCCTATAAAGGTGTTGCCAAAAACTATAATTGGTATAAATTCTATATGGAGGCCAGCCTGAATTATAACCGTACTTTTGGAAAACATACCGTGACGGGACTTTTTCTAGCCGACCGAAATGAAATGATTCGTAATGATGAAGTGGCCTTTGCCGATCAAGGTTTAGTGGGTCGTGCCACTTATGATTTTGATAAACGGTATTTCGGTGAATTTAATGTAGGTTACAATGGTTCAGAGACTTTTCCAAAAGGGCTTCAGTATGGTCTTTTTCCTTCCTTTGCAGCAGGCTGGATGGTGAGCAACGAAGATTTTATTGCAAACACATCCCTTGGTGAAGTCATAACCTCATTGAAACTTCGTGCTTCATTGGGATGGGTTGGAAATGATCAGTACGTGGATGAAAATAATGTTCCACAAAGATTCCTCTATTTACAGGAATTTACCAATAGTGGCGGATATACATTTGGTACTGGTGATAACGCCTTTACCGGAATACAGCAAGGGGATATTGCAAATAAGGTAGTAACCTGGGAAGTGGCGCGCAAACAAAATTTTGGTTTTGAATCCGATTTTTTCAAAGGGTTGCTAGGGATTAATTTCGATTATTTCTTTGAATTTAGAAATAAAATATTGACTAAAATCGATGCCATCAAACCGGAATATGTTGGAGCCGGATTTAAAGTGGCCAATGTCGGTGAAACAGAAAATAAAGGTTTTGAGATTGAATTGAAGCATAATTTGAAGATTAATAAGAACTTTAGTTATTATATCAATGCTAATTTTACTTACAACAGAAATAAAGTGCTTAAAAAAGCTGATCCACTCGGTAAGTTACCTTATCAGAAAGAAGAAGGTTATCCAATTGGTACACCTTTGATGTGGAATAATACAGGCTATTTCAATAGTTATGAGGAAATTCAATCAAGTCCTACACAATTGGGCAATAACAATGGAATACCCGGAGATATAGAAATTGTTCCAGGTGACCTGAAATTCCAGGATTTCAACAATGATGGCGTTATTAATCAGGCTGATGCCTATAATCAGGGATATGGTACAGTGCCCGAAATGCAATATGGTGTCACAGTGGGAGGAAAATGGAAATCGTTTGATTATTCTGTTTTATTTCAAGGTTCAACGCATTCTTTGTTTATGAAACAGTGGGAAATTATGTGGGCATTTTCGAACAATGCCAATGTGTTTGCTAAACACAATTATTATTGGGCACCTGAAATTGCCAATGATGCACAGTTTACTCGCTATTATGGGAAATCGTGGATAAATAATGAGCGCTATTATTCTACCTATGAAGCCGGGTCGGGTACATATATCCGCCTGAAAAATATTGAAATTGGGTATACTATTCCTGGTGCATTGACAAAGAAAGCACTTATGTCGAATGTTCGGATTTATTTCTCCTCGAATAATACTTTTATGTGGGCCAAAGAAAAATACCTTGACCCAGATAACCGCGATACACGTGGTGGAAAAATGCCTCCAACCCGTGCATATAACATTGGTTTGAATGTTAACTTTTAAATGAAATTCAATATGAAGAATATAAAATATATTATACTTTTTCTGGTATTGGGCTTAACTGCTTGTGACGATTTTTTAGATCGTGCTCCAGATGTAAATCTAGATGAAGAAAAAGTGTTCACAAACTTTTTGAATGCACAGCGCTTTCAAGCAGATATTTACAGTGGTTTAACCAGCCGATTCAATGCACTTGGCTCTTATTTGCCTGTTCCATTGTCTTCTGCTTCTGATGAGTCTGAATCTTTTGCCGGTTATTTTGGCACCAAAGGTTTTAATATGGGCAATTATAATGGATTGGATGCAAACATTTATTTCTATTATTCAGCCATTAGAAAAGCAAATCTTTTTTTGAAGAATGCTGAATTAATACCTTTTCCAGATGCCAAAACAAAAAGTCAAATGTTGGGTGAAGTCCATTTTTTACGGGCCTTTTATTTCAACGAGATCCTGAAACGGTTTGGTGGTATGCCAATTTTAACTGAAAAGGATTTGTTTGTGCCAGGAGATGATTTGATGCGTCCCCGTGATTCCTATCGCGACTGTCTTGCATTTATCATGTCAGATTTGAATGCCGCAATTAGTTCGCTTGCTGTTACACTTAATACAAATGAATATGGACGGGCCACAAAAGGTGCGGCTATGGCCCTAAAAGCAAGGGTTTTACTTTATGCTGCCAGTCCACTTTTTAGCAATAGAACAGGGATTTTGGGAGTAGGAGGGACCACTGATGACTGGATGGATAAAGATGGAAAAACATGGTGGCTCAAAGCAGCAGAGGCTGCCAAAGCCGTGATTGACCTGAAAGATAATGACGGAAATCCTGTTTATGCCTTATATAAAACAACTACAGCCAACAAAGCAGATGATTATGAGAAATTATTTTTCAAACGTAGAGAAAACGGGAATAAAGAAATTATTTTTTATAAACATGAAGCACCTGTTGGATTTGAAAATGCTCAAATTAATGTGTGGATGCCCAATGGCGATTTTGGTGGTGCAGGAGCGGTGCAGCCCACCAATAATTTTGTAAAACTATTCGAAATGTCCAATGGTAAATATATCGACGAACTAGGTTCGAACTATGATGCCACAAAACCATATTTAAACAGAGATCCACGTTTCTATAAAACTATAATTTACCAGGGAAGTACGTGGCAAGGTGTTACCTTGGATATGTCAACCACCTCGTTACAATTTCCGGCAGGTACTTTTCTTACGGGTTATTTTGTTCGCAAATATATTCCCGAAGAAATTAAGAAGGCTACTACAACAACTGTTTATCACAATTGGATTTTTTATCGCCTTGCCGAAATGTACCTGAATTATGCTGAAGCAATGAATGAAGTAGAAGGTCCAACACAACAAGTACGTGACGCTATCAATGCGGTTCGTTCCCGTTCGGGAGTAATTGATATACCTGTTGCTTTGACCGGTGACAAAAAATCAATGCGTACACGCATTCAGCGCGAACGAGCCATTGAACTTAGCTTTGAAGAACACCGATGGTGGGATGCACGTCGTTGGAGCGCTGGTGAACAGGGTGAATTGGCTGCAGAATGGTTTGGTGGCCCTTTTAACCGTGTGTTAATCACGAAGTCTGGTAGTACCGTTACGTATAGTGAAGAATCCTATTTTACACGTATTTATCAGCCCAGCAATAATTTATATCAAATTCCATTGGGTGAGATGTATAAAAATCCATTATTTGTTCAAAACCCCGGTTATTAAACCTATTCAGTCACATTTGAAAATAAAGAAATTATGATGACCATACAGAAAAAACCGGAAATAATGCTTTTGATGTTATTTTTCGTGTTCTCAATGCTTACAAATGCTCAGGATAACTCTATTATCAAGGGTAAAGTTACCGATACAACGGGCAGTCCCATTGGAGAAGTAATCGTGTCGGTACTCGACGGATTTACGCAAGTTTCTACAGATAATACAGGTGAATTTAGCATTTTTAGTGCACCAGGAAAAGTATTATTGTTTAGTAAAATAGGATATATTCCTCAAAAGTTTGAAGTGAAAGCACGTGTGGACATACAAGTTCAACTAGAAACACAAACGACAGAGGAAGTATTTAGTGTTGCTTATGGTGTCCGTACAAAATCTGAATTGACGGCAGCCATTTCTACAATTTCCGCAGCCGATTTAGCCAAGGCCCCAGTTTCAACATTGGGAAATGCCATTCAAGGATTAAGCGCTGGATTAACAGTGTTGCGCACGGTTGGTGCCGAGCCAGGATGGGACCAACCGAACATTTATATTCGTGGAGTTCAGTCTTTTGGTGGCGGTGTTGCACCTTTGGTAATGGTTGACAACGTGGAGCGTGATTTCTCGCAACTGGATCCCGAGGAAATTGAATCGTTTACCGTGTTGAAAGACGCAGCGGCTAATGCCATGTATGGCATGCGTGGCGCCAACGGCGTAATTTTAGTTACTACCAAAAAAGGATTTGTGGGCAAATCGGTGATTTCGCTCACCGCACAATACGGGATGCAATCTCCCACACGTTTGCCTCAATATGCAGGTTCACAGGAATATGTAGGCTATAGGAATTTAGCTTTGCGAAATGACTACAGCAAACTCTCAGATAGTGAGTTCAATAGTGTGTTCTTAAGCAATCCGCAAAATAATCCGGCTAATTATGACGGCAGCAATCCATATTTATATCCGAATACGGATTGGTACAAATCATTTCTGAATAGTTCTGCTCCGCAACAATCATATAATCTTTCGTTTAGAGGTGGCACAGAAGTGGCACAATACTATGTAATGATGGGTGTTATGGACCAAAAGGGTTTGTATAAATATACTGATGAAAATGCAGGATTTTCTACTCAAAATAATTTTTCGCGCTATAACTTCCGAACTGTTGTGGATGTTAATTTGAGCAAAAACCTGAAAGTTGGTGTGAATTTAGGTGGTCGCGTAGAAAATCGACACACGCCTAGCTCGAGTTCCGGTTCAATTATTTCAGCTTTGTCTAAAAATGCACCTACGATGCCAATTTTCAATGAAAATAAGTCGCTTGCAGGGACAGCCATTTACAACAATCCTTATGGAATGATTGCTAATACCGGATTTCAGGATCGATTTAATAGATATATTCAGGGAACAACCACTGCAGATTTGAAATTGGACATGTTGATAGAAGGACTTTCTGCCAATGCATTGTTCGGGTTCGATGCCTCAAAACTTTATGGTCGATCAAAATCGCAAAAATATGCTGTCTATCAACAAAATGCAGATAATACTTACACCCAATTTGGCGATGGCTCAAGTATTGATTTAAAATACAATGGTTGGGACAGCAGTTTTGGTTTGATGCTTAATTATATGTATGGCTTGTCTTATGACAGAACAGTGGATGTAAACCATTTTGCTGCCGACCTTAAATACATGCAATCCAGCATGTCTGTTGACGGAGATAACCCCGATTATCGTAATCAAGGTGCTTTTGGACGTGCTACTTATACCTATGATAAAAGATATACCGCCGAATTTGCATTTGCTTATAACGGGTCCGAAAATTTTGCCCAAGGCAGTCGTTTTGGATTTTTCCCTACATTGTCTGCCGCTTGGGTGATTTCGAATGAAGGTTTTTTGAAAGACAATGATATATTTAGTTTTTTGAAATTAAGGGGCTCTTATGGAAAAGTAGGTAATTCAGATATTGGAATTGGTTACAGATTTCCTTATGAAGAGAAATTTTATTCCGGTAATGGATATTTTTTTGGAACAGGTAAAACTGATGGGACTACAGATGGTGCTTACGAAGGGCGAATTGCTAATCCAAACATAACCTGGGAAGAATCATTGAATGGAAATATTGGTTTGGAAATAGGTTTACTTAAAACATTGGAAATGGACGTAGATCTGTTTCGTAATGATCGTAGCCAGATAATTACAGGACGCTGGAATACACTTCCAAGTTTTATAGGACAAGATTTACCTTATGAAAATAGTGGTTCGGTGCTCAGTCAAGGTTTTGAATTATCACTTAAACACAATAATAAAATAGGCGACTTTGGATACCTGATTATCGGAAATGTGTCGTTCACCAAAAATAAAATCACAGCACAAACAGAGGTGGCAGGATTAAATTCATGGGAATACAGAACTGGTCAATCCGTTATGCAGCAGTGGGGTTTGGAAGTTAGTCAAGATAAATTTTTCAAGGACCAGAATGATATTGATACCTATCCTGCAAAATCGTCATATGGTGCTGTACAACCGGGCGATGTTAAATATATTGACCAGAATGGAGATAAAGTAATTGACAGTCAGGATTTTATTCCACTTGGAAATCCATCAGTGCCCGAATGGAATTTCGGACTTACTTTGGGGTGCGATTACAACGGTTTTGACTTTAATGTATTATTTACTGGCATTGCCAACCGAAGCGTGTTTATTGCCAACAATGTATTTTGGGGTTTGCAGGACAATAATAAGATAACGACTGAAGTAGCTGAAAATTCGTGGGGTGTAAGCCAAAACCCAACGTATCCTCGCTTAACTACCCAGTTGAATCTCAATAACAATCAAGCTTCTACTCTATGGTTGAAAAGTGTAGATTATTTAAGAATTCAAACCTTGGAAATTGGTTATAGTCTTCCTAAAAAGATGCTTCGAAAAGCAAACATTAACGAAGTGAGATTTTTTGTAAATGGTTATAATTTATTATCGTTAGATAATATGAGCAAATTTAATCTCAGTGCCGAAATTCCCAATGCTGGAGTTACTCTGTATCCCGAAATTCGTGTAATCAATATTGGCACTAGCCTCAAATTTTAAATATGATGACTAATATGAAAAAATTAATTCTAATACTGGCTGTGATATTGGCGTTTACGATGCAATCGTGCTCCGATTACCTCGAAAAAGATGCCAATGTAGATACTAAATTGAGCTACGAACAGATATTTTCAGATGTTCATTATGCACCAGGATTTTTAAATAATATCTACACTGATTTACCCGATGGTTATTCGCGTTTTGATGGTGCAATGTTAGCTGCAGGATGCGATGAAGCGGTTTGTTCCAATGTGGGCTCACCAATTAACTTGTTCAATAAAAATGCCATTAATTCAAATACAAATCCGGATGATGTTTGGGATGCGATGTATCGTGGAATTCGCAAAACGAATATATTTTTAAAGGAATTGAAACCTGATGGTATTATCACTACATCCAACAGTATTCCTAAAACAAAAGATGGAGTAGTTGTACGGGATTATTACAAAGGGCAAGCATTGTTTTTACGTGCATTTTTTCATTTTGAATTGTTGAAACGCTATCGCAATATATTTTATGTGAGCAAAGTAATTGATCCGTTTAACGAAGAAGAATTGTTTTCAGGATTGCAATCTACTTATGACCAGGCTGTCGATTCTATTGCTCGTGATTGCGATTCCGCGGCTGTTTATATGCCGTCGGCTTATCCAGATGATAGCTACAAGGGTCGTCCAATAAGCTGGACGTCATTGGCTTTGAAATCACGTGTATTGCTTTATGCCGCCAGTCCGCTTAATAATCCGACCAATGATAAAGCCAAATGGAAACGTGCTGTAGATGCTTCAAAAGTGATTGTTGATTCAAAAAAATATGGTTTAAATACTTTGAGCTCAATTTTTACTACACTTTACAATACCGAGATTATTTTTGCAGCAAGGGCTGTAAATAGAAATGATATTGAGAAATATAACTATCCGGTAAGTTTTCCTGGCTTGGGTTATATGAATCCAACCGAGGATTTAGTTAAAGTTTTTGGTATGGCTTCTAAAACTTATAAGAATAGAAATATTGACTTTAATGCTGCTGATCCTTACAGTTTGGTGAATGCCAAGAAGCGAGAAGACAGACTTAAATACACGGTTTTTTTCAATTCCAGTAGACTAAAAGATACAACCGTAGCTTGTTTTGTTGGTGGTAAAGATGGACTTTTTTCTTCTTCTTCCGCCACAAAAACTGGTTATTATATGAGTAAATTTGTTGATCCATCTCTCGATTTGGCAAAAGGAAATACTAGTGTGCGTGCTTGGGTGTATATGCGTTATGCCGAAATTTTATTAAATTACGCAGAGGCACTTAATGAATATGACAATGTAACAAATTTTACTGCAATGACCAATGCACTCGATTTGTTGAGAAATAGAGCCAATCTCAGAGTTTTTGATACTGCCGACAAAACTTTGTTGAAAGACCAGACAGAAATGCGGAAATACATTAAACAAGAACGCCGATTGGAATTGGCATTTGAGGAGCACCGTTTCTGGGATTTGCGTCGTTGGAATGATGCTGTATCAGTTCTCAATCAACCAGTTAAAGGAATGCGCATAACCAAAGACGATATGGGGAATTTTGTTTATACTGTTTTTGATGCTGATGCACGTGTATACGATGCCAAAATGAACTGGTATCCTATTCCAAGAAATGAAATATTGAAATACCGCAATGCCGGAAAAACAATTATTCAAAATCCAGGCTGGGAATAGTATTTAGTTGACAATTTATATACAGTTTAAAAATACAAAATCGATGAAAAAAATATTGAATATAGCTGCCATCATTATTGCACTAGGAATGACATCGTGTGAAACCTCGGAAGATATTAGCAACGGCCTTGATCATCAGGTGCCCGAATGTAAAACAGTAACACTTACTGCCAGTGGCCAAACAAAAGTGATTGATGATAATATTGTTACAAAACTGCTTTGGGGAGTTGTTCCTCAAACCAACCTTGAAATAATTTCACTCCCAACTGTTACTGCTGCCAAAGGTTCTACAATTGATATTAGTGTAGTTATTAGCGATAATGTAGCCATTAAAACAGCTGAAATGAGTTATCCCGCTTGGTTGTTTTCAAAGTATATAAATTTTGCTAATCCAGAAGGTGACATCCCTTTGAAGCCTGCGAGCTATACTTTTACAGTTCAAGTTGTAGTCCCAAGTACAGCAATATCAAGTCCATGGCTGGATAATTATTATTTCAATGATGGTTCTTCGATGAAAATTACTCAATCTTATCACAAATTTGTTCTTACTGTGGTAGATGTAAATATGAATACGAGAATTATTCCAATCTTTGTGAAAGTTGAATAGTGATTTTTTCAAAGAATTGGACAAAAAAAACGACGCATTCAAATAATGAATGCGTCGTTTTTTTTGTTCAAATCAATTGTTTAGTCTGCGTTTTGTGTCTTTACGCTTCTTACGTATTCTGTTGGTGTCATTTTGTATACTTCAGTAAAACAGGTTGCAAAGTACGAAGGAGAATTGAAACCGACATCATAGCACACTTCCGAAATATTTTTTCCGTTAACACAGAGTAATTCGCACGCCTTTTTTAGTCGGATATTACGAATGAATTCTCCGGTACTTTGACCCGTTAATGCTTTGATTTTACGGTGAAGTCCCATTCTGCTTATGCTTAGTTGATAAGCAAGTGCATCTCCGTTAAATTCTGTTTCTATCATTTTGTTAAGAATGATAGAAATTGCTTTTTGTAAAAATAATTCATCTGGCGATGCAGAGCTCAAATCGGATTTGTGTAAATCACCCAAAGATATTTTACGGCTATACCGTTCTTTAAGTAGCTCACGTAGTTCGATAAGTTTAGAAACTCTGACTGTAAGATGTTGTGGATGAAATGGTTTAGTAATGTATGAATCTGCTCCAATGCTTAATCCTTCAATCTTATTTTCAATATCCGATTTGGCAGTGAGGAGTATAATTGGAATATGGTCGGTTTCGATTGACTTTTTGAGTTGCTTACACATTTCTATGCCATCAATTTCAGGCATCATAAGGTCACTAATAATCAAGTCATATTCATGAAGTGCTATCATTTCTAAGCCTATAGCACCGTTCTCAGCCTCTTCCACTCCATATTCGGGTTCTAGTATACTACGAATATATGTTCTTATTTCCGCATTATCTTCTACTATCAAAATTCGTTTACAGGACATTTTTTTTACATTATCTTCTGATTTTAAATCTTTAACAACCAACTTTTCTTCTGCCTTTGTTTCAACTGATTCTGTCATTGACTTTAATTCAATTGGGTTGAATAATTCCTCTTCTAGATAAGCATTTTCATCTATTGGAAGTGTAAGTTTGAATGTTGTTTTTATGTTCTGTGTACTTTCTACTTCTATTTTACCGTGATGTAATTCAATCAAATTTTTCACTAAATGTAAACCGATTCCAGACCCTTGTTGCATATTACTTTTTTCTTTGCCTTGATAGAATCTATCAAAAATACTTTCAATATCACTTGGATGTATACCCTTCCCGTTGTCAGTGAGGGAGATAATAAGTTCGTTGTTTTGAAATACATCTTTTCTTGTTAAAACAGATAATTTGATAAATCCGCCATCTCCTGTGAATTTAAATGCATTTGAAAGTAAATTGAAAAGTGATTTCGTTAGAAACTCAGCGTCGAACCAAGCCATGAGATTATCAACATCATTTATAAATTCAAATTGAATATTTTTTTGTATTCGAAGTTCTTCAAATGAGAGCATAATTTCTTTTATTACCAAAATAATATCTTGATTTTGAACTTTGAGTTTCATTTGCCCTCGTTCCGTTTTGCGAAAATCCAATAGTTGATTCACCATGCTAAGTAATCTGTTAGCATTACGAAGCATCAATTTTAAATGCGATTTTTTATCGTCATTTAATTCATCAAATTGCATCTTTTCTAACGGACCAATAATTAAAGTCAATGGTGTTCTAAATTCATGCGATATATTGGTGAAAAACTGTAACTTTTCCTGATGTAATTCTTCCTCCTTTTCTCGTTTGGCTCCTTCAATTTTAATTTTATTAGCAGTTTGAATTCTTATGTTGAAAAATAACCATATAAAATAAAGTAAGGTTCCAAGTAGAATTAAATAGATAAAATATGCCCAGCCCGAAGCCCAAAAGGGTGGGCGGATATTGATGATGATGGATGCCATATTTTTCTCATTCCATACAGCGTCAGGACTTGAGGCTTTTACCTTGAAAACATATTTCCCAGGCTGAAGATTACGGAAAGTTACACTGTTTTGATTGCCCAGTTGATTCCATTTTTTATCTGAGCCTTCAAGAAAATAAGCATATTGGATTTTTTGATTGGCATTGTAATTTATGCCCATAAATTCAATAGTAAAAACGGATTGGTCGTATTTTAAATCAATTTTGTCGGCTAGTGTAATGTTCTGTTTTAAAGGTGAAAATCTATATTTGTCTTCTGATGGAGTAGAAATTTCATTGAAAACCAGTAGTTTGGTGAAAATTACAGGAGGACACTTATCGTTTTTTGTAACATTCATTGGATTGAAAATGTTTATACCTCCAAAACCACCAAATGCAATAAGACCTGAAGATAAAACAACTGTGGAGCGTTCAGAAAATTCTCTACTTTGAATTCCATCTCCAGCACTGAAATTCTCTATTTCCTTTGTTTTTGGATCAATTCTGGAAATCCCTTTGCTTGTTCCAACCCATATTTTACCTGCATTGTCGCGAGAAATTGAACTTATATAATTACTTGATAATCCCTTAGTTTCAGTAAAACTAGATGTTCTTTTATTTTTTGGTATATATAAATGTAATCCTTCACCCTGCGTACAAAGCCAAATACTATCTCCAACTATCAAAATATCGCTCACGACGCGAATATCTAGGTTTGTTGGCCTGAGGTTTACATTTTTTTTGATATAGTTGTATGTAATTACACCAGCGCCATAAGTGCCAATCCAAAGAGTTCCATAAGCATCTTCCTTGATGGTTCGAATTCCAACTATTTGTTTTTTATATATATCTATGTGGCTTAGAATCTCGGTTTTGTTGTTGTAATTTACAAGTCCATTACTCGTCCCTATCCAAATGTTTTGATTTTTACCTTCGTAAATGCACCTTATATCATTGCTTGGAATTGAATTTGGATTTTTATTGTCCACCACATATTCTCTGAAATTGCTCCCGTTTTTATCCACTTTAATCAGCCCTTTGTTATAAGTGCCTAACCACAAGTTGCTTTGTGAATCTTCAAAAATTGCTTGGTAAACATAACCTGGAAGTTTCCGGTTAATGCTTAGCTCTCTAATTTCATCGTTTTGAAGATTCATTTTGCATAAACCAACTTTATCAGTTCCCATAGTTGCGATCAATAAATTACCTGATTTATCACTACAAATGGCAGTTATGGGTGAATTTGGTAAAGTGTTTGGTGTTTCAGAATCGTGTTTGATCAATTTAAATTTGGTAGTGGTTCCCTTTAGCATATTTACGCCGCCCCAAGCTGTTCCAATCCATATATTGTTGTCTTGGTCAGCAAATAATGTGTTAATCGACGGGCAGCTCAGTCTTGATGTTGATTCACCTTGATTGATGGTTTGAAATGGGAATTTTTCGCTCATAGAAAATGAACGAACTGAAAAATTCATCAAAAATAACTCGGTACCTATCCATATTTTTCCGCTATGGTCCTCCTTTATCACTCCTATTGAATTTGAACTAAGTCCGTAAGGATAAGTCACCAAGACCAATTGATTGGTTGTTTCATTGTAAATATAACACCCTTTGGATGTTCCAACCCATATTCGTCGAAAACTATCTTGATATATCGAACGTATGTTCCGACCATTCATTGGTAGGTCGTAAAAATCCAACTTTCTTTCTGCTATATTATAACGATACAAACCATTATTTTGTGTACCAATCCATAGTCGGTTATTATCATCTTCAAGCAAACTCATCACCTTTTGTGGCGCTGAAATACTTGGGAGTGTTGGTATTGATAGAGCAGCAAATTGCATTTTTCGCCAATCAAAATAATTCACTCCGTTTCCATAGGTGCCAATCCATGTTTTATTATTGTTTTTGCTGGAAGTTAATACAGTAATATCGTTATATACCAGTTTATAAGGTAAACTATTGTCCCTGACTTTTATAATACTATCAGATTTATAATCGTAAATATTTAGACCATCAGAGGTTCCAATCCATATATTTCCGTCAGGTGCCAGTAGTGCAGTTTGCGTACGGTTATGCGTTAATGAATATCGACCTTTATTTATTGAAAAATGTGTGAAATTTTTCCCGTCAAATTTATTTAATCCTTCTTCAGTGGCTATCCAAATAAGACCTTTTTCATCTTGCAATATGGAATAAATAGTATTGTTAGAAAGTCCTTGTTCAGTAGAAAACTTATAAATTAAGTTCGACTCAATTCTTTGAGCAAATAATCCAGAAGAGAAACTCCAAATAAGAAATTGGAATAAAATGAAACCTTTAAAATGTGATTTATTTTTCATACTGATGTGATATTTACACAAAGTAAAGGATTTTGGATAATATATCCAACAGATTATCCGGGTAAATTGCTAAAATGATAAAATATCAATAAGATGTTACAATAATAAAAGGATTATATCCAATACTGAAAGTCATTTTTCTTAATTGTTTCGACCTTTGCTTCTGAAAAATATCCTCAATATTAGATGATACAATTTTTAAATCCATCAAATAAAGTAGATGTGATTACATTTAAAGCAATAAACGAAATAATGTAATTTTCAATATTCAAGTCAATGAAAAAACAATCAAATTAGATATAATGGCTATCAACTTTTGCACTCCAACAACGAGAATTTATACATTAAAGTGTTGGTTATTTTTAATTATTCTCATTTTTACACCAACAATTTATGCAGCAGAAATTGGGCTTGGAAAACATGCCCCTTCCAAACCCAATGTTTGTAAATTTGTGGTGGAAAGTACCGTTAAACTCCAAACAATAGACAATTTCAGCGCTTCCGATGGCTGGAGTATGCAGTTTATTGGCCAATGGCCCAAAGAGAAACAAGCCCAAATGGCCGACTGGCTTTTTAGTACCAAAAATGATGCGAAAGGAAAACCTAAGGGAATTGGCTTGTCATTGTGGCGTTTTAATATTGGCGCTGGAAGTGCTGAACAAGGTGATGCTAGTCAGATTGGAAGTGAGTGGACCCGTTCGGAGTGCTTTTTAAGGCCTGATGGAACTTACGATTGGAACAAGCAGAAAGGTCAGCGAAACTTTATGCAATTAGCAAAAGAACGAGGTGTAAATCAGTTTATTGGATTTATTCTTTCTGCACCAGTTTATTGGACTCAGAACGGATTGGCCACCAACACTGGTCGGGGTGTGACTTTCAATATCAAAGACGATAAGTATGATGATTTTGCTAGATTTAGTGCCGATGTAATTCAAGGATTAGAAAAAAATGATGGCATTAAACTCAATTATATTTGTCCGTTCAATGAACCTGATGGGCATTGGAATTGGGTAGGACCTAAACAAGAAGGAACTGCTGCCACCAATAAGGAAATAGCGAAAACGGTTAGATTGATAGGAAATGAGTTTGCCAAACGAAAAATTGACACAAAGATTTTGGTTTCCGAATCATTCGACTACAATTGTATGTATCGCACACATCAATATACTAAACTTGATCGCGGTTATCAAATTCAGTCTTTCTTTACCCCCGACAGCACATCTACTTACATAGGAAATGTGCCAAATGTGCCTAGACTTATGGCTGCGCATAGTTATTGGACCAATACACCGATAAGTGATTTGCGTAAGATTAGAATTGAAATGGGAAAGGAATTGAAAAAGAATAAAGTGAATTTTTGGCAGACGGAATTATGTATTATGTCCAATGATAATGAAATTGGAGGGGGCGGTGGCGTTGATTTAACTATGAAAACTGCGTTGTATGTAGCGCGGATTATTCATCACGATTTTGTTTATGCAAATGCTTCGGCCTGGCAATGGTGGCGATCTGTTGCTACTGGCGATTATAAAGATGGTTTGATTTATGCAAAACCAGATAAAACATTGATGGACGGGACTTTTACAGATTCCAAATTAATGTGGGCGCTTGGTAATTATAGTCGTTTTATACGCCCAGGTGCTAAGCGTTTAGCTGTATCGGCATATAACGACAAAGGAAAATTGGTTATTGAAGGTGATACCGATCCTTATGCCTTGATGATTTCTGCTTACGAAAATATTGATAAATCGCGGGTAATTGTTTCAATAAATTATAGCAACAAGGAAAGGGTATTTGAATTGAATTGGAAAGGGAATCCTCCAAAAGAATGGATACCCTATTATACAAATGATAATAAAGGTGCTAATATTGAGCCATTAACAAGAATCAAATATAACAATAAGATTACTATACCTGCTCGAACAATCATTACCTATTTAGGGAATTAATAAAAATTAAATATGAAAAGAACATTATTTACTGTTATTGCGGCATTATTTCTCGCTGCAAGTTTACTTCAATCAAAACCACAATTTGGCAATGCCGAGTTATTTAATCAAAACTGGAGGTTTGAACTTTCTGATGTAAAGGAAGCTCCAAATTCAACTTTTGACGATTCGAAATGGAGGACGGTGAGTTTGCCGCATGATTGGAGCGTGGAGGGTGTTTACAGTCCCGATAAAGCCAGTTGTACCGGTTATTTGCCAGGTGGAATTGCTTGGTATAGAAAAACATTTACTGTTTCTGAAAACGAAAAGGCGAAGAAAGTTTTTATTTATTTTGAGGGAGTGTATAATCATAGCGAAGTTTTTATCAATGGTATTTCTGTTGGAAAACGTCCCAATGGCTACATTTCATTTATGTATGATTTAACTCCTTTTCTCAAATTTGGAAAGGAAAATGTAATTTCGGTTCGTGTGGATCATTCATTGGAACGAGATTCTCGTTGGTATACAGGTTCAGGCATTTATCGCGATGCTTATTTAGTATATGCCTCTCCAGTTCATCTCGATTTGTGGGGCATTTATTTCAAAGCAACGAATATTACTGATAAAAGTGCTGATGTTGTTATTGAAACAACGATTAAAAATGAACTGAAATCTGCAACAGAAGTTCAAATTTTGAATGAAATTATTGATCCGATCACAAATAAGGTTGTATCATCAGTTGGCAAGAAACAAAAAATACATGCTAGCGAAAAATTAATTATTGCTCAGGCGCTTAAGCTTCAAAAACCCAAACGTTGGTCATTGGAAACTCCAAATCTTTACATTGTAAGAACCACTGTGAAGCAAAATGGAAAGGTAATTGACCAGAATGAACAAAATCTTGGGCTTCGTACACTCACTTTTGATCCAAACAAAGGTTTTGCGTTGAATAATGTTTGGACAAAAATGAAAGGCGTTTGTATTCATCATGATGCTGGAACGCTTGGTTCGGCGGTGCCGCGCGAAGTTTGGAAAAGACGATTGACCAACCTCAAAGCTATGGGCTGTAATGCGATAAGAATGAGCCATAATCCACAAGCATCCGATGTGTATGAATTGTGTGACGAAATAGGTTTGTTGGTTATGGATGAGGCTTTTGACGAATGGGAATTTCCAAAAAGGAAATGGATAAAAGGCTGGAATGTTGGAACACCAGAGTTTCAAGGTGCCGCTAGTTTTTTCAATGAATGGAGTGATAAAGACTTGACAGATATGGTTTTACGTGACCGTAATCATGCTTCTATTGTTATGTGGAGTATAGGAAATGAGGTTGATTATCCTAACGATCCATATTCTCACCCAATTCTCGATGGAGCTAGTATTAACCAACCCATGCACGGTGGCTATTTGCCTAACAGTCCGAAAGCTGAAAGGCTGGGTGGCATTGCAAAACGATTGGCAGCAATTGTACGAAGTCTCGATACTTCTCGTCCTGTAACTGCCGCTTTGGCGGGCGTAGTAATGTCAAACGAAACGGAATATCCTTACGCTCTGGATATTACGGGGTACAATTATACAGAAGATAGGTATGCGCAAGACCATGCGAAGTATCCAAAACGTGTGATTTATGGTAGTGAAAACGGACACAGCATGGAATCGTGGAAAGCGGTGCGTGACAATGAGTATATATTCGGACAGTTTATCTGGACTGGAATTGATTATTTGGGTGAATCGGGTGCTTGGCCATCACGTGGTTTTTATACAGGTTTTCTGGATTTTGGTGGATTCTTGAAACCACGTGGACATTTCCGCGAATCTTTGTGGAGCACAAAACCAGTTACTTATATAGGTACTTATAAGCAACCAACCAAAAATAAATACTTGTCAACGGATGCATGGCCAATTTGGAATTATAAACAGGGCGAAATTGTCCGAGTGGTTTGTTATACCAATGCGCCAAAATCTAAATTATTGTTGAACGGAAAAGTCGTGGGCGAGTTGAAGGATTTGGACGATAATACAGGTGTGATTTATTGGGATATTCCTTTTCAACCTGGAAAATTGGAAGTTGTGGGCTTAGATAAATCAAATACACAACTGTGTGATTTTGCAATACAATCGTCGGGGAAACCTTTTGCAATAACAGTTCAGTCCGATTTAACTACTCTCAAGAAGACTGGTGGCGTGGCACAGATGGTTGTTCAGATAGTTGATGAGAATGGTGTTCCGGTGCTTATTTCGGAAGATGAAGTAACTTGTACAATTGATGGACCAGCAAAATTACTTGGTTTGGAAGCTAGCAATAATTCAGATATGGGCAATTATTCAGATATCGTACAACGTGTTTATCACGGAAGATTATTGGCTTATATTCAGGCAGATGGGAAGGTTGGGAAAATCAATATTAAATTTACTGCGCCTTGGTTGAGAGAAGCTAAATTGAATATTGAAATTGTTGAATAGTTCAACTCAAATGTAAATTCTTGCTAAAATTGTGAGTGCCCGAAGGATTATTTTTCCATTCGGGTACTTTTGTTAAATAATATTGCTAATTTTACGGCACAAATTTTATAAATCTAATTATCATGAAACAGTCTTGCTTTATTTTGATGTTTTTTCTTTCTTTTATTTCAATTATCAAAGTTGAGGCAAAAGTGAAATTGCCATCCGTTTTTAATAATAATATGGTGCTCCAGCAGCAATCCGAAGTGCCTTTTTGGGGAGAAGCATCACCTAATAAACCGGTGAGAATTACGACTTCGTGGAATAAAAAAACGGTGGAAACAATTGCAGATCCATCAGGAAAATGGAAAACCACAGTTTCTACACCAGTTTATGGAGGCCCATTTACGATTGAAATTACCGATGGCGCAAAATTGAAGTTGGAAAACGTACTTATTGGAGAGGTTTGGATTTGTTCTGGGCAGTCGAACATGGAAATGCCCTTGGCAGGATGGGGAAAAGTGGTGAATTATGAACAGGAAATTGCTGCGGCCAATTATCCAAATATTAGACTATTACATGTTGACAGAACAACTAGTACAAAACCATTAAATGACGTGTCTGTGGCCTTGGGCGGCTGGGTAGCTTGTTCTCCACAAACAGTTGCCGAATTTTCTTCAGTGGCTTATTTCTTTGGCAAAAATCTTTTTGACAATAAGAATATTCCCATTGGATTAATAAATACTTCGTGGGGCGGTACCATTGCAGAGGCGTGGACCAGTGGAAGTACGCTTAAAACTATGCCGGATTTCACGAACAGTGTGCTTGAGATTGAAAAATCGGCAGTTGGTGTGCTAGACATGAAAGAGAAATACAATCAGGATTTGGCAAATTGGAGTACTCAGGTTGAAAAAACTGACAAAGGTTATTTGAATGGTCAGCCTATATGGTTGGATAATGATCTGGATGTAACAAATTGGAAAACAATGCAAATCCCGGATAGTTGGGAGAATCAAGAACTTCCCGGTTTCGATGGTGTCGTTTGGTTTCGTAAAACAATTACAATTCCATCAGATTGGGCAAATGATGACCTTACATTAAGTCTTGATATGATTGATGATGATGATATTACCTTTTTTAATGGGGTAGAAGTAGGGCGAACCATTGGTTGGAATCTCACACGTACATATAAAATTCCAGCCAAGTTGGTGAAATCCGGAAAAGCAATAATTACTGTTCGTGTTTTAGACTCAACCGGTGGCGGGGGAATTTACGGTGATCCTGCAAAAATAAATTTGAGTTTGTCCGCCGATAAAGCTATCAATCTTGCTGGTGTTTGGCAGTACAAAGAGGGATTTAATATGAGTGATATTCCAGCTGCACCAAAAAACTGGAACGATCCAAACCGTTCAACAGTGCTTTACAATGCGATGATTCATCCGATTGCACCTTTCGCAATTAAGGGTGCAATTTGGTATCAGGGCGAAAGTAACGCTTCCAGGGCCTATCAATATCGAGAATTATTTCCGCTCATGATAAAAGATTGGCGCAAGCAATGGAACACCAATTTTCCGTTCTATTATGTGCAATTGGCTAATTATACAAAATTTGTCGACCAACCCGCAGCTTCAGATTGGGCCGAATTACGCGAAGCACAATTACAAACCTTGCATCTTGAAAATACCGGAATGGCGGTCACCATTGATATTGGCGATATAAAAGACATTCATCCAAAAAACAAACAAGAAGTTGGTCGTAGACTTTCATTGATTGCTTTGGCAAATTTGTATGATGAGAAAATCTCTTTTTCTGGGCCAGTCTATGATTCGTACATAATTGAAGGAAACAACATTCGTATCAAATTTAAACAACTAAATGGCGGACTGAAAGCCAAAGAAGGTGTTTTAAAAGGTTTTGAGATGGCAGGACTCGACCATAAATTTCATTGGGCATCGGCTCGAATTGAAGGAAATGAAGTGATTGTATCTTGCAATGGAATCCAAAATCCAATTGCAGTTCGTTATGCGTGGTCTACAAATCCAGTTTGCAACTTGTATAACGTTGCAGACTTACCTGCTTCACCATTTAGAACTGACGATTGGCCGGGAGTTACTTACGGCAATAAATAACTTGTTTGAATTAGAAATGAAAAATCCTCAATTGTCATTGGCAATTGAGGATTTTTTAATTATTCTAGTTTGATTACATCACGATTATTTTTCTAACCATTTCATGCTGATTATCTGTTGCTTTTAGAATAAAGATACCAGGGTTAAGATGGATTGATGTGGCATTTAGCATTCTTCTTTGGCTCGTTAAGCTTCCATCTGATTGGTAAGCTGAAACCTTTAAATAAGTTCCTGTAGTACTGTAAATGTTAAGTTCATTTCCATTTATATAGGTTTGAATTTGTTTGTCAAATGCATTGTTTTTCACATCTTTTGTCTCAGATTTTAAATTATCCAGAATCTTTTTGAACCATGCATCTTTGTAGGTTATAAAAGTTGCATCCGAATAATGACCGTTATTTTTCAGAATCATATATTCTTTGGGTTGTGTAACCTGATTGTATGCTGCAAAATTAATCGATGGTGGACAAGTTGGATCCTGCAATCCTACACACATCAACACCGGACATTTAATTTTACTAGCCAGATTCTTGATATCGAAATAACTTAGGTTTTTGAATGTGTTAGTGCTTGAAAGGCTGTATTTTGCCATATATTGGTTCAAAATACTCATTGGCCATTCATCAAATTCGTTTACGTTTTCTTTGATTTTATAATACAACGGGAAATCAGACAAAAAAGGAAGTCTAGGTGCGATCGCCAAAATTCGCGAATCAAGTGCCGCAATAGCATAGGTCAACGCACCTCCCTGACTTTCGCCTTCTGCAAAAATTTTATTAGTATCAACTTCTGATCTCGTACAAACAAAATCAACAGCTCGCAATGCATCCATATAACATTCGCGATAATAATACGTGTTTTTATCGGTCAAACCGTTTACAAATAAATCATCAACAGGCGAATAATCTGTACTAATTCCCATTCCGCGAATATTATATGTAAAAACAACATAATCATCAGTTCGGTCAGGAATTGATGCAGTGACACCAAAACCGTGTGATAATACTATTGCAGGAAATTTACCTGTTTTATTTGGTACGCTTAAATATCCTTTTATAGTTTTACCTTTTATAGATTTCATTTCTACATCATAAATCAGATGTGTTCCATAGGTCTGTTTATAAGTTACTTTGTATTCAGGAGCCACACTTGCCAATTCTGATTTAGCAGCATCCCAAAAAGCATCAAAATCAGGTTGAGCGTCATTTACCGAAGTCATTTGGTCTGGATTATACCCAATTTGTCTTACAATTTTGTTTCGCATGATGTTACCATCAGTTACATCTAGGTAATAACGGTAAAATCCTGGAACCGGATTTGTAAGTTCATGACTAATTGTTTTAATTTCGCCTGCTGCAAGCGTTAGCGGAATTTGTGTTAGTTTTACAGAGTCTTTGGCAGCAGAACGCACAAAAATATTCAATCCAAATGTGGCTGCAGAGTTATTATTGTTAGTTATTTTTATTGTATTTAATGGATTCGTATTTACGAAATTCCAATCAGTATCTTCTGTGGTCATGTCACAGCTTATCTGATCTAGAAAGGTTGCACTACCAGTGCGGGGTTGTGAGTTGGCTGAAAAAGCTACCTGATCAATATACCATTCCATGTTTGGTATATATGTGGAAGAATTGCCACAAATACCAATTGAATTTAACACTGTGTTTGTCAGGTCGTAGCCCGTAGACATTAAGTCAATCACCACATCACTCCATTCATTTCGTTTTGAAACCGCTTGAGTAAACCAATGCTCGGTAGGTTCGTATGTCAGAACTGAAATGCCCGAAAGAGGAGATTTTACCAACACATGCAAATAACGTGTATTGCTATTTACTTTTACTGGATTATTGAAGGTTATGTTTGCTCTGCACCACCAAACGGTTTCGTTTGATTGCTTTACCTTCAATGCTTTTAATGTTTCGTTGACACCAGTTCTTAGAGAATTATCTGCCAGTTGCAAAATCGATCCACCACTTGTGCCAGCCATTGTAAATTGAGGACTTACTCCATTAGTTTCAAAATCCGCAACAGTGCAAGCTGTTTCCAAAACAGAAACACCACGGGGATTTGGGTCATTCGAAACTTCAATTTCGTCATAGTAGAAATTGCTATTAGTGGCATAGGTATTTGACCAGTCTTGTGACATGAAATATAAGCCATAAATTGAAGTAACACCTGCAGTTTGAAGATCCAGCACTACATCAGTCCATTTCCCTGCTGAGAAATTAAAACGGATCTCTTTTGAAGGATCAAGCCACTTATTATCAGCTGTTGAATATCTTAGCCTTATATATCCAGCATACGATTGGTCGGAATATACATAAACATGCAGATATCGGTTAGTTGAAGTTACAGTTACTGGATTCAACGGATCTGAACTAAAATCAGCAGATTCAGTCCAAGCCGAAGTGGCTCCTTTAACACGGTAATTGAGAACACATTTTGCAGTGGTGTTAATCCCTGTTTTCGATGGATTATCAACAATTCCAAACGAGCCAGTGGCTCCTACCCATGTGAATTTGTTAAATACATCAGACGTGCCACTTTCAAAAGTAGCAATTTTTTGAGCACTGAGGTTGCAAGCCATAAGTACCAACCCGACCGAAAGAAAGAAGATTTTTTTCATAAATATAATAATAATTTTGTACAAATATAGTGCCCTTTACGAACCCTGTCTTTAAATATAATGACAAAAGCTTCATGTATTGTAACAAAATTATCTGTTTGGAACTGCAAGAATATTTAAAATGAATTTTAAGGCTTTTATACCGGATTTCTCGATTTTAGAAGTTTTCTAAAGTCTTGTGGACATTATTGAGAATTATTATTGATTATAAAACCAGTAACTTATAATGGCACTTATAAATAGTGTTTGAAAGAAAACTTCTAATCATCAATAAGTCAATACGATACTCAAAGATAAATGTTTGAAAGTAAAGATGAATTAACCTTAATTAATTTGGCTGTTAATTATTAATTCGCTAAC
>Ga0247844_1001094_pt1 | contig 53185 bp, 41 predicted proteins | sample LaCtaG_FD_192421 | JGI IMG/M metagenome (GOLD analysis project Ga0247844, IMG submission 192421) | Freshwater microbial communities from meromictic Lake La Cruz, Castile-La Mancha, Spain - LaCruzMarch201714.5m_1 | ecosystem: Environmental > Aquatic > Freshwater > Lake | place: Spain: Castile-La... | reverse complement strand
AATCGGCGCTGGCCGAGGAGGCTGGATGTTCGAGTGCGGTGGTTAACGGATTGGTCGCTGCCGGGCAGTTGGCCGACGTGGCGATCCCCGAGCGGCGGTTTCCCAAGCCGCGTCACGATGCGCACGAAGCGACGTTTGGCGCGCATCAGGGCCAAGCCGTGCATTTGCTACGGGCAGCTGTCGAGGCCGGGACGTTTTCCGCGACGCTGCTGGATGGGGTGACCGGGTCGGGCAAGACGGAGGTTTATTTCGAGGCGGTCGCAGCGACTCTGAAGGCCGGGCACCAGGCGTTGATCCTGTTGCCGGAAATTGCGCTGACCAGTCAGTTCATGGCGCGGTTTGCCAAGCGGTTTGGGTGTGCGCCGGTCGAGTGGCACTCGGCGCTGTCGCCGCCCGAACGCGGGCGGATCTGGCGTGGGATTGCAACCGGCGATGCGCGTGTCGTGATCGGGGCACGGTCGGCGCTGTTTCTGCCGTTCGTCGATCTGGGGCTGATCGTGGTCGATGAAGAGCACGACGCCGGGTTCAAGCAGGACGACCGGGTGCATTATCAGGGCCGGGACATGGCCGTGGTGCGGGCATCGCTGGGTAAGTTTCCCGTGGTGCTCGCGTCGGCGACGCCGTCGATTGAAAGTCACGTCAACGCGCGGACCGGTCGGTATAGGCACATCGTGCTGCCGGGGCGGTATTCGGGCGTCGAGATGCCCGACATCAAGGCGATCGACTTGCGGTCGGAGCAGCCCGACAAGGGTAAATGGCTGTCGCCGACGCTGGTCAATGCGATGATCGAGACCATGGCGGCAGGTCGGCAGACGCTGCTGTATCTCAATCGGCGCGGGTATGCGCCGCTGACGTTGTGCCGTAAATGCGGGGAGCGGTTTCAGTGTCCGCAGTGCACCGCGTGGCTGGTCGAGCATCGGTTCAAGCATCGGCTGAACTGTCATCATTGCGGGTTTTCGCTGCCGATACCGGAAAAGTGCCCCAAATGCCAGGAGCCGGGGTCGCTGATCGCGTGCGGGCCGGGCGTCGAGCGGGTGGCCGAAGAGGTCGCGGAGCGGTTTCCGGATGCAAAGGTCGCGCTGTTATCGTCGGATTTGATCCCGAGCCTGACCGAGATGCGGGCCGTGATAGCGCGGATCGAGGCGGGTGAGTGCAACATCATCATCGGAACGCAGATCGTCGCGAAGGGGCACAACTTTCCAGGGCTGGCAACGGTCGGGATTGTCGACGGCGATCTGGGGTTGGCGCAAGGGGCTGATCCGCGCGCTGGCGAGCGGACTTTCCAGTTGCTTCATCAGGTGACCGGGCGTGCGGGGCGCATGGCCATTCGCGGGCGCGGGTTCGTGCAAACGCATAGTCCGGCGCATCCGGTGATGGCGGCCATTATCTCGGGCGACCGTGAAGCCTTTCTTGAGCAAGAGATCAGAACGCGGCAAATCGGGATGCTCCCCCCGTATGGGCGGCTGGCGGCGCTGGTGATTTCGGCGCGAGACAAGGATCTGGCCGAGCGGGCTGCGCGTGAGATCGTGCGGTGCGCGCCGGGGTCGGAGCGGATCGAAGTGTTGGGACCTGCGGAAGCGCCGATCGCAGTGGTGCGGGGCCGGTATCGCTGGCGGATTTTGGTCAAAGCATCGCGAGAAATGGATATTCAAGGCTATTTAAGGTTGTGGGTTTCGCTCATTCCACCCGTTAAAGGCGATCTAAAATTAAGCATCGATATTGATCCGTATAACTTCTTGTAAACGGATTGTGCCGTATCGTTTCGAAACGACTCGCTGTTTTGCTCTACGCAGCAAGCTTCGCATATGTGTAGCAAGACACTGAGTTATAAATATCACGTGGTCTTATAAGTAGATGAATTATCTACTTTTTATCGGCGAACACGTGTAGCTGGGATTCGATGCGGCGTGAGCCGACTGTCGATATGGCTCCTATTCGGCAATTGTGCCCAAGGAAACAGGAAATGAAAACTTCGAAGCGCACGGCATATTTGCTTGGTTTTATGGCGTTGGTTGGAATCAGTGCTCCAGCCATTGCTTTTGATTGGAGCCAATTGCTGGGTGGCGACGGTTCGTGCAAATCGGGTTGTACGGTTGCTGGCGCCGAAGTCGACGACGAGGCGACGATTGCAGCGCGTGCCAAGATTGGAACCGGTCCTGCTGCGGGCCTGGCCTCAGACCGCCGCGTGACGTCGGACGCGACGCAGGTTGGAACGCTGGAGAACGGTATTAAGGTGTATGCCTTCAAGTACCTGTGGGAAGACAAGGTGCGCGTGGGCGTGATCGCGCAAGACTTGCTGGAGCGGCCTGACTCCAAGGCTGCGGTCTTGACGCTGGCTAACGGTCTACTCGGCGTCGACTACGAGTCGCTGGGATTGCGGATGGCGACGGAAGCCCAATTCAAGCAGTCCGGCCTCGATGCGCTCAAGGCGGATTATAAACCAGCCGTTACGCGTTCGGCCAAGCTCGATGAGCCGGTGCGCCTGTTTCATAAGCGTCCCGGCATGTGACGACGGCGGGTTTTCACTGTAGAGTTTTGAAAAACCGGGGCTGAGGCTTCGGTTTTTTTGTTTTCGCAGTTTTGGTTCCTTCGACGACCAGTGTCGTCAAGGGGTTAGGCGCGGTTGGATCATTCTCGCGCCTGCGGCATTGAGACAGCAAAGTGCTGACCGGGTTGAAGGTCGCTAGGACCCGTGTTAGTGGACGCCAACTGAGACGTTGGTCTCCCTATACAGGGGGCTGGCGGCTCGTGCATTTCAAGGCACATATCGGTCGGTACAGAGCCGGTCGACGCACGTCCCTCTCACCTTGCGAGACGAGATTTCCGTGGCAACAGACGAGACGATGACAGCAAGCGTGGCTGGGCGATACGCTTCGGCCTTGTTTGATCTGGCGAGCGAGCAGAACAGTGTCGCGGCCGTCGAGGCCGATCTCAAGCGGTTCGATGGCTTGCTGGGTATCAGCGAAGATCTTCGTAATCTGGTCCGCAGCCCGCTTGCCTCATCGGATGACCAGGGCCGGGCGCTGGCAGCGGTTCTGGCAAAAGCCGGGATCGGCGGCATCACCGCAAACTTCGTTGCGCTGGTCGCCAAGAACCGTCGCTTGTTCGTCATCCCAGAGATGATCGCAAACTTTTCGAAGCTGGCGGCAAACGCGCGCGGCGAAATTGCTGCCGAAGTCACGTCGGCACAGCCGCTGACAGATGCGCAAACGCAAGCGCTTCGCGAAACGCTTCGTGCGTCCGCTGGTAAAGACGTGATATTGGCCGCCAAGGTCGACCCGTCGCTGATCGGTGGACTGGTCGTCAAGATCGGCAGCCGCATGATTGATTCTTCGCTCAAGACCAAGCTCGCAAACCTCTCGGTTGCGCTCAAGGCTTAAGCGCTCTCCACCACACTTTGCAGCCGCTCGCGCGGTTGCGATCCGCTTGCAAAAAATCGTTTAAAACGAACCAGATAAGGGAAGCCGATGGACATCCGGGCCGCAGAGATCTCCGCCATCCTGAAAGATCAAATCAAAAACTTCGGCAAGGACGCCCAGGTTTCGGAAATCGGACAGGTTCTTTCCGTCGGGGACGGGATCGCCCGCGTTTATGGCCTCGACAAGGTCCAGGCAGGGGAAATGGTTGAGTTCCCTGGTGGGATTCGCGGCATGGCGCTCAACCTCGAAGCCGACAACGTCGGCGTCGTGATCTTCGGCGACGACCGTTCGATCAAAGAGGGCGACACGGTCAAGCGGACCGGCGCGATTGTGGAAGTGCCCGTCGGCAAGGGGCTGCTCGGCCGCGTGGTCGATGGTCTGGGCAACCCGATCGACGGCAAAGGTCCGATCAAGTCGGACAAGAAGATGCGCGTCGACGTGAAGGCGCCGGGCATTCTGCCGCGCAAGTCGGTGCATGAGCCAATGGCGACCGGCCTTAAGGCCATCGATGCTCTGATCCCCGTTGGTCGCGGACAGCGCGAATTGATCATCGGTGACCGCCAGACCGGCAAAACGGCCGTGATCCTCGACACGTTCCTCAACCAAAAGGCGGTGAACGCCGGAACAGACGAGAAGGCCAAGCTGTATTGCGTGTACGTTGCCATCGGCCAGAAGCGCTCGACGGTTGCGCAGTTCGTGAAGGTGCTCGAAGAGCGCGGCGCGATGGAATACTCGATCGTGGTTGCAGCGACGGCGTCAGATCCGGCCCCGATGCAGTACCTTGCACCGTTCACGGGTTGCACGATGGGCGAATACTTCCGCGACAACGGGATGCACGCCGTTATTGCGTACGACGATTTGTCCAAGCAGGCCGTTGCTTACCGCCAGATGTCGTTGCTGCTGCGCCGTCCGCCAGGTCGCGAAGCCTATCCCGGCGACGTGTTCTATCTCCACTCGCGCCTGCTTGAGCGCGCCGCCAAGATGGGCGATGCCGCCGGTAACGGTTCGCTGACGGCACTGCCGGTCATTGAGACGCAAGCTAACGACGTGTCGGCCTACATTCCAACCAACGTGATCTCGATCACCGACGGCCAGATCTTCCTCGAAACCGACTTGTTCTATCAGGGGATCCGTCCGGCCGTGAACGTCGGTCTGTCGGTTTCGCGCGTTGGATCGTCCGCACAGACGAAGGCGATGAAACAGGTTGCCGGTAAGATCAAGGGTGAGCTTGCTCAGTACCGCGAAATGGCGGCCTTTGCTCAGTTTGGATCGGACCTCGATGCCGCCACGCAGAAGATGCTCGGTCGCGGCGCGCGTCTGACGGAACTGCTGAAGCAGCCGCAGTTCTCGCCACTGAAGATGGAAGAACAGGTTGCAGTGATCTTTGCGGGTACGCGCGGCTATCTCGACTCGCTGCCAGTTTCGGCAGTCGGCAAATTCGAGCAGGGCTTGCTTGCTGCGCTCCGTTCGGAAAAGACCATCCTTGCAGCGGTTGGTGCCGAAAAGGCATTGTCGCCAGACTCAGAGAAGAAGCTGATCGGTGTCATCGATACGTTCGCGAAAAGCTTTGTCGCTTAAGACTCTCATCGAACCCATCGGGGGAGCCCCATGCCGAGCTTAAAAGATCTACGCACGCGTATCGCTTCAGTTAAGGCGACGCGCAAAATCACCAAAGCCATGCAGATGGTTGCGGCAGCCAAGCTGCGCCGTGCCCAGGAGGCAGCGACTGCCGCGCGACCCTACGCCGAGCGTATGGATACGGTTTTGGCGAACTTGAACAAAGGTCTGACGTCGAAGGAAGGCGCTTCGCCGTTGCTGGTCGGGACGGGGCAGGATCAGGTTCACTTGCTCGTGGTCATGACAGCTGAACGTGGGCTGTGCGGCGGCTTTAACTCGAACATTGCCAAACTAGCCCGCGCGGATGCCCTCCGCCTCATGAGTGCCGGTAAGACCGTGAAGATCCTGACAGTTGGCCGCAAGGGTGCGGACAACCTGCGGCGCGACCTCAACAAGAATATCGTTGGGCGGATCGAGTTCAAGGGCCTTAAGCAGATCGGTTACGCGCAAGCCAACGAAGTCTCGGACAAGCTGCTCGCCATGTATCAGGCGGGCGAGTTCGATGTGGCGACGTTGTATTTCGCGCGGTTCCGGTCGGTGATTTCGCAGATCCCCACGGCGCTGCAGCTGATCCCAGTCAAGCTGCCAGATGTGGCGGCTGCGGGCGAAAAGATCGCGGTGCAGGCCGTGACCGAATATGAGCCGGGTGAAGAAGAACTGCTGGGCTATCTGCTTCATCGCAACATCGGAACGCAGTTGTTCCGCGGATTGCTCGAGAATGCCGCGTCGGAACAGGGCGCCCGCATGAGCGCCATGGACAACGCGACACGCAATGCCGGCGACATGATCAATAAACTGACGGTCAAATACAACCGCGCGCGTCAGGCCAACATCACTAAAGAACTTATCGAAATCATCTCGGGCGCAGAAGCGCTCTAATTTCACATCCGCCGCATAGCCCGTCGAGGACAAGAACAATGGCAAACTCAATCGGTAGAATTCGTCAGGTCACCGGACCCGTCGTCGACGTGCAGTTTGATGGGGCGCTTCCCGAGATTTTGAACGCGCTCGAAACCAAGAACGGTGGCCAACGCCTCGTTCTCGAGGTCGCGCAGCATCTGGGCGAATCGACGGTGCGCACCATCGCCATGGACTCGACCGAAGGTCTGGTTCGTGGACAGGAAGTGACCAACACTGGCAAGCCGATTTCGGTGCCCGTGGGTGACGAGTGCCTCGGCCGCATCATGAACGTGATCGGCGAGCCGATCGACGAAGCCGGTCCGATCAAGACCGCTGGCGTGCGGGCCATTCACCAGCCAACGCCAACATTTGCCGAGCAGGCGTCAGAAGCGCAGATCCTCGTCACCGGCATCAAGGTGGTCGATCTTCTCGCGCCTTACGCCAAGGGTGGTAAAGTCGGCCTGTTCGGCGGTGCCGGCGTCGGCAAGACAGTTTTGATCATGGAATTGATCAACAACATCGCCCGCGTGCACGGCGGCTACTCGGTGTTTGCCGGTGTCGGCGAGCGTACCCGCGAAGGAAACGACCTCTATCACGAAATGATCGAGTCGAACGTGAACAAGGACCCCAAGAAGCATGGCGGGTCAGCTGCCGGTTCGAAGTGCGCCCTGGTTTACGGTCAGATGAACGAGCCGCCGGGCGCTCGCGCGCGCGTTGCGTTGACGGGCCTCACGGTTGCTGAAGACTTCCGCGACCGCGGGCAGGACGTGTTGTTCTTCGTCGACAACATCTTCCGCTTTACGCAGGCCGGTGCCGAAATGTCGGCGCTGCTGGGTCGTATTCCTTCGGCCGTGGGCTATCAGCCGACGCTCGCCACCGATATGGGCGCGCTGCAGGAACGTATCACGACCACGCAAAAAGGTTCGATCACGTCGGTGCAGGCCATTTACGTGCCAGCCGACGACTTGACCGACCCGGCGCCCGCGACCTCTTTCGCCCACTTGGATGCGACGACAGTGTTGTCGCGTTCGATTGCAGAAAAGGGCATCTACCCTGCCGTCGACCCGCTTGACTCGACCTCGCGTATGCTCGACCCGCGCATCGTGGGTGAGGAGCACTACGGCGTTGCCCGTCAGGTGCAGGAAATTCTGCAGAAGTACAAATCGCTGCAAGACATCATCGCAATTCTCGGGATGGACGAACTCTCGGAAGACGATAAGATGACGGTGGCCCGCGCGCGGAAAATCGAACGCTTTATGTCGCAGCCGTTCACGGTCGCCGAAGTGTTCACCGGTTCGAAGGGCGTCCAGGTTCCGCTTGCCGACACGATCAAAGGCTTCAAAGGCCTGTGCAACGGCGACTACGATCACCTGCCGGAACCGGCCTTCTACATGGTGGGTTCCATCGAAGAAGCCATCGCTAAGGCCGAGAAGCTGGCTGAGGCTGCCTAATTATTTGGTTTGCGGCAGTTTGGATTCGAGCTGCCGCGACACTTGATAGATGCGATGCCCCGGTGGGGCAGTTCTACACTCTCGATGCTTCCAAACGGCATAAAAGCAATAAAGCACACAAGGGAACGACCATGGCTGACGAAGCGGCGCCGATTGACATCGGAAATTTTGGCAAGTGCTGTGGTGAGTTGAAAGACGCGATCAGCGGCGAGGAGTTCGAGCCGCTCATCACGGTCGGCGAGGACGGCGTGCTCTACATGTCGGTCGGTCTGATTGATCTGGAAGACGAAGAGCCGGGCATGGTCGATCATCCGTTGTTCTTCTGCCCGTTCTGCGGCACCAAGGTGCAGACCCCGGAAGAAGTTCAGGCGAAGGCTGGTTCGGATGACGACGGCGACGCTTGATGTCTGATGGTAATCCGCTCAAACAGTGCGGATTGTCGGTTGGGGATCGGGTTCGGTTGTTGAAGCTGGACGCGTGGTTTTTCAACGGGATTCCTGAGGACGAGACGCTGTTTCTGAAATCATGCATCGGCATGAACTCAACAATTCAGGGGTTCGATACAGATGGGTGTGCGGAAATCGAATTCTGTGTTCCTGACTCAGAGACGTCCTGTTGCGGTCATACGTTGTGGATTGACCCGAGCTGGTTAGAGAAAGTTTGAGACGATGGCTGGTACATTCAAATTCGAGCTGGTGAGTCCTGAGCGCATTCTGCTTTCGGCGGATGCCGAGCAGGTCGAGCTGCCGGGTTCCGATGGGGACTTCACGGTGTTGGTGGGGCATGCGCCGGTTATCTCAACGCTGCGTCCCGGCACGATCATCACGCGGACAAAAGAGGGCAAGACTTCGGTTTTTGTCAAAAGCGGTTTCGTCGAAGTTCTCCCCGACAGCGTCGTCGTACTGGCCGAGAGTGCGTTCGTCACCGATGGCGTGGATTTGCGCTTCATTGAGAACGAACTGAAAGTGACGGAAGCAGCACTCGCTGCGGCCAACGACGACGACACCCGGCGTAATCTGGGAATGGCGATTGAGCAGATGAAGACCATGGCGGCGGCGCGCACGCGGGGCTGAGGTTTTCAGAGTTGGGCGCTGGAATTTGATGGGCATTCGCGATGAGCGAGTGCCCGTTTTTTGTTTGCGGGACAAGAGGGCTTGCGAGTGAGATCGCGCGTCAATCGCAATGACACTCGGCGGATTGATCGCTGACGAAGACGGGCGCGAAGCCGCCGCCGGGGGTGCGGAAGTTGGTTGTCTGGCCTTGGTAGAGACGCGCGGCCAGGAGGCGGATTTCACCGGCATAGGTGTAGGCACGCAAGTCGGCCTTGAGGTTTTGGAGTTGGCCGTCGATTGCGATCATGCGGGTGCTGGGCGGGACGAGGTCTTGGGCGACGTAGTTGCTGGTGGCGATTTCTGCCCATACCTTGTGCGTGATCTTATCGCCGCGATAGGTGGCCTTGCCGCCATAGCCAGCGGTGGGCTTGAAGAACAGGGTTTTGCGGGTCGCCCAGAGTGCTGCCCGATTGGCGTCGGTGATGCGCTGGGTGCGCGGGATGCCTGCGTTCAAGGTTGCGATGGTGGGTTCGGGCACGCCCCATTGGCGCAGGAGCGTTGGGTTCGTCAGCGTGGCGAGGTTTGCCTTGTTGGCGTACAGGGCATGTGCGCGCGGGTTTGGGGTGACCGACACATCGCCGACTAGATAGGCTTCGCGCAGGGAGCGCGTTTGCGGGGTGGCCAATTCGAAGTCTGTCAGCCGGTTGTAGACGAGATCAATCTTGCGGCCATTGTGCCAGAGGGCAGCGTCGTGGTGGGCGCACTCGGTGGGATCGGCGATGATGGCGTGGATTCCGTTTGCCTCCAGCAGGCGCTGGAAGATGACGAACTCGGGGTACAGATATTGCTCTGTGGGGGCGTGATCGAGGATGGCAACGGTGCGCAGCGGGGTGGTGCGGCCTTGACGATTCCATTCGGCGTGGAAGTCGGCGACGAAGCGCGAACGGATCGCGGCGGGGTCCTGCGAGGAGGGGGACGAGAACATGGCCGAGCAACAGATGCGCTGGGCTTGCAACAGGCAAGCGTTGAGGAGCGCACCGCCGGCATTGGTGTTGATTTCGATGAGGCGCGGGCCGGTTAGCCCTAAATGAAAATCGTAGCCCATGAAAACGCCGAGGGGGCCGGGCTCATAGCGGGCGATCGGCGGGGCAGTTTCGAGAACCGTTTGGCGGTAGGCGGGGAGCGCTACGACGGACTCGATAGCGGTCAGTATCGACTGCATCTGACGGGCGTGGTCAGCCGACAGAAACATTGGCTGAGCCGATAGCAGATGAGGATGACTTACGGCCAGATCGTTGCAGAAGGCAGGATCGCCGACGATCTCCTCGGCGGCTTTGCAGAGCGCTTTGCGGTCCAGCGTCACGCAGGTGCAATCGGTGTTGAGGTGCTCGATCGACTGCGGGCTGGTCATGGGGTGGACATCGGCGTGTCGCCTTGAGGTCAGATGTGGGACAGTTTGGATGCCTCATCCAGGACTGCTTCGTAGACGGTGCGTTTGAAGGGGACAATGACGTCGAGGAGTTCGGATGCGTGGGCCCAACGCCATGCATCGAACTCGGCTTTCGGGCCGGATTGGGCGGTGATGTCGACTTCGCTGTCGAGACCTTTGAAACGTAGAACGAACCACTTTTGTTTCTGGCCCTTATACTTTCCGCCCCAGACTTTTTTGGCGAGCAGATTTGGCGGGAGATCGTAGAGGTGCCAGCCGGGAATTTCGTCCAGGATTTCAAGGGAGGTCATGCCGGTTTCTTCCTGCACTTCGCGCAGGACGGCAATCGCCGCATCCTCGCCTTCGTCGATCCCGCCTTGCGGCATCTGCCACCAAGTTCCACGGCCTTCGGCGTCATCGGGGGCATCGAAGCGGCGGCCGATCCAGATCTGGCGGTTCGCATTCAAGATCATCGCGCCGACGCAGGGGCGGTAGGGCAGCTTGGAGACTTCGACTTTCATAGGAATTCCGTATTTTGGGATCCTGGGCCGTTTGGATCTTACAGTAAAATGATTGATTTCACTACGGATCAGCTGGTCGCTTCCGTACATTGGAGGGGGGCAGTGTAGGTGGGCAGATATCGAAACGGGCACCGCTTGGGTGCCCGTTGTTGATTTTGTTTGTTCTGTCGCGGTCAGTTCGGAATGGTCTTCTTTTCGTCGGATGGGGTGGAGACTGGCGTTTTGTCCGACGTTTTGGCTTCCGTCACTGTGCCGCGCAGCAAGCCGAGGGCATACTGAAGCTGGGTGTCTTTTTCTGGCTCCTTCGGCACATAGGCCGATGAACCCGAGGTTTCGCGAACTTCCTTGCCGTCTGCTGCGTCCTTGGCGTCTTTCGCGTCTTTTTCTTTGTCCTTTGCCGCGGTGCCGGGGTTTTTGAGATGGCCCCGCAGGCTTGCTTCGCCGCGGTTTTTGTCGACGGCGGCAACCTTGGCTTTCAGTTCTTCGGGCAGTTCTTCTTCGATCACAATGTCGGGGTCAATGCCCTTGGCCTGAATGGAGCGGTTCGACGGGGTGTAGTAGCGCGCGGTGGTCAGGCGGATCGCGCCGTTCTGGCCGAGCGGGATGATGGTCTGAACCGAGCCTTTTCCGAACGACCGGGTGCCGATGACGGTTGCGCGCTTGTGGTCTTGCAGGGCACCGGCGACGATCTCGGATGCCGAGGCCGAACCACCGTTGATGAGGACCAAGATTTTTTTGCCTTCGGTGATGTCGCCGACATGGGCTTGAGCACGCTGGGTTTCTTCGCCGTTGCGGCCCTTCGTCAAGACGATGGCGCCCTTATCGAGGAAATCGTCAGACACGGCGATGGCCTGATCAAGCAGACCGCCGGGGTTGTTGCGCATGTCGATGATGTAGCCCTTCAGATCTTTACCGATCTGCTTTTTCAAGCCGTCGACGGCCTTTACCAGATTGGCGTGGGTCTGCTCGTTGAAGGTCGAGACCTTCACGTAGGCAACGTCGCCTTCAGCGCGGGCTTTGACTGGATTGATCTTGATGACGTCGCGGACAACCTTGATGTCGAAGGGATCGTCCTTGCCCTTGCGGACGATGGTCAGGCTGATCGGCGTGTTGACGGGGCCTCGCATCTTTTCAACGGCCTGTTCCAGCGTCAAGCCGGTGATCTGCTCGTTGTCGAGCGCGGTGATCAGGTCGTTGGCCATCACGCCGGCTTTCGCGGCGGGGGTTTCATCAATGGGCGAGACGACTTTGATGACGCCATTTTCCATGGTAACTTCGATGCCGAGACCGCCGAACTCGCCGCGTGTCTGGACCTGCATGTCGCGGAAGCTTTTCGGGCTCATGTACGACGAGTGTGGGTCCAGGGAGGCGAGCATTCCGTTGATGGCGGATTCGATCAGGGCCGTGTCGTCGGGCTTTTCGACGTAATCCGACCTCACACGCTCGAGCACGTCGCCGAACAGATCGAGCTGCTTGTAGAGCTCGGAGTTGGGTGAAGGCGTCGCTGAATGGGCGCGCGTGAGATTAAATACAGTCGTCGCTCCGGCGAGCGCCGTCATCGTCATGAACGACCAGAACGCGATGTCTGTCTTGCGCATTATCCTTGCACCTTCTGATGACCTTCGACCCACCAAGGGTCGGGGTCGATGGGACGACCGTCTTTTCTAAATTCTACGTATAATACCGGGGCGTTGGACGTCTTTCCTTGAGCGGCGGCCGCTCCACTCATGGTTCCAACAGGTTCTGCCGCGAGTACAAATTGTCCAGGTTGCACGTCGATTTGCGACAAGCCAGCTAATAGGACATGATAACCACCACCGGCGTTGATGATCAATAGCTGGCCGTAACTGCGGAATTCGCCGGCATAGACGATCCAGCCGTCGCAGGGCGACGTGACCTGGGCTGCTTGCCGGGTTTCGATGACGATGCCTTTGGAAAAGCCACCGTACTGGGTTTTGTCGCCAAATGCGACCGCGCGGCGACCCTGGGCTGGCTGGGGCAAGCGGGCGCGGGCCAAGTGGAAATCTATTGCCGGCTTCAGACGGCCAGGGTTTGCGCCGCCCAGCGACATCGAGGCCGGGGCTAATTCGACGACCGAGGGCTTCGGCGGCACTGGCGGGGGCAGCATCGCGACGGTGGTGTTGCTGGAGGGCTTGGGCGGCTTGACCGAGATGGTTGCTTCGTTCGCGCCCGACGCTGCGTGCGGGGAAATTTGCGGCGTTTGCGCCATTCGGGCGCGCGTCTCGGCATCGTAGGCCCCAAGGCCGGTGTCGGCGGTAACGGCACTGTCGAGCTTTGCGATCAACTCATTGAGGTCGGTCACGCTCTTGGATAGCTCGGCGGTGGTCGACCGGACCTTGGCTAACTCGCTTTGGCGCTCGGCCAGCGTTTGTTTTTTGGTTTCGAGCAGGGCTGTCATGCGGACGCGGGCGTCCGTCTGGTTGGCGTTTTCCGTTCGCAGGGCGTCGCGCTCGTTGCGAATTTTGGTTGCGACCTCGATGAGGGCGTTAAGTTTAGTGGCCAGTTCCAGCGCGTCTTTGCGCAGTTCCGGGAAGGCCTGGGCCAACAACATGGCGCTACGCACCATCTGGAGGGCGTCGGCGCGCTGGGTGAACAGGACGGGTGGGGGATTGCGGCCCATGCGCTGGAGGGCCGCCAAGAGCTTGGCAATGCGGCCTGAATTCTTGTCGAGGTCGGCGCGCAATGCGGTCTGCTTGTCTTCCTCGGCGGCGAGATTTGCTTCGGCCGCGCTCAGTCGCGCTTCGGTCTTTTGGATTTGCGAGGCGGTTTCCAAAAGCTTGGCGTTGAGCTTTTCCCGCTCCTGTTTGATATCGGCAAGGTCGCCTTGGATAAATTTCGCGCGCTCTTTGGCCGCGTCCAATTCCTGACGGCGCATCTCAAGCTTCTGGCGGACCTCGTCTGGCGAAGGGTTGGCCGCGTTGACGGCTGCGGGCAGGCCGATCAAGGCGACACAGGCGAGCGGAAGCAAGCGGACGCGGCTGGACCGGCGCGACATCGTCGAAATTCTGTGTCGCGATGGGGGTGCCTGCAAAGCTGCTCTTTCTTGACGAGGATGCGTGAAGAGGGATGCGTGACGAGCGGGGCCACCAGCTTTACCCACGATGTGCTGATGGCCAGTGTCGGATCAGAGACTGGAAAAATACGGCATTTATCGTTCCGGGCCTATGGGGTTTCCATAATTTCATGTTCGGCGGCCCCAGGACGTGGTTTGCGCCACCCCCGGCAAGCGTATAAGGCTGCTCAAAGGCAATCCTCCAAGCATCACGCGAGGCTGAATATGGCGACGACGGCGGTTTACTATTTGTCGATCCTCTTATCGCTGGGGGTGGCGGTCGTTCTCGTGATGGGACTTTCGACGCTGCTTCGTGGCGATCAACCCAATCTCAGCCAGAAATTCATGCGGTGGCGTATCGGCCTTCAATTCATCGCGATTTTGGTGATCATGTTATTTGCCTACATGACGCGCGGATATGCTTGACGGTGGCTGCGAGATCTTCGTTTTTCCGAACTAACGCGTGTTGAACCGGGTCATGATGGCCCACCGCGCGCAGCGAGTTTCGCCCTCAGGCGGACCGAGCTCTTCATTTGGTATTCTGGCAGGACACTGAGCCATGGTGACACTCAATCGCATCTACACGAAAACCGGCGACGCCGGAACCACAGCGCTTGGCAATGGCGAGCGGGTTGCCAAGACCTCCGCGCGGATTGCCGCTTACGGCACTGTCGATGAGACGAACGCGACCATGGGCATGGTGCGCATCCATCTGGGCAGCACCTATCCAGAGGTCGATGCGATGCTGGTGCGCATTCAAAACGACCTGTTCGATCTAGGTGCCGATCTGTGCGTGCCGGATCGGGGCGAAAAGCTCGCGTACGAGCCATTGCGGATGACGGAGGCTCAGGTGTTGCGGCTCGAGGCCGAGATCGACCAGATGAATGCAGAGCTGACGCCATTGAAGTCTTTTGTGTTGCCGGGCGGGTCGGCTGCTGCTGCGGCGCTGCATGTTTCGCGGACAGTGTCGCGTCGGGCCGAGCGCAAGATGGTCGAGTTGGCGGCGCTGCAAGAGGAAACCGTGAGTGAAGCAGCGCTGAAATACATCAACCGGTTGTCGGATTTTTTGTTCGTAGCGAGCCGGTACGTGAACGATAAGGGTCAGGGCGACGTGCTGTGGGTGCCGGGCAAAAACAGGTAGACGGCGCGGCTTGCACTGCCGTTGAGCCAGACCCTACCCCCACCCCGCAAGGGGAGGGGAAAAGTCGGGGGGATCCCCCGGCGGTCAGCAACAAAAGAAAGTGTATTGCGTGTTTGTGCCGATCTATGATGGGAATCATCTGAAACACATTCGGTTTCAGTATGTTACGCTGTTTTTGGTCGCGCTCAACATCGCGGGCTTTGTTTTCCAGATGAGCGGCATCGAGCGCCCGGTGATCGCCAGTTTTGCCATCGTTCCGTTTGAACTCCTGGCTGTTCAGGTGTTCGGGGGACATGCAGCGTTTTCGCCCGAGGCCTTACCCGTGCCGGAAATGGTCACCTTGCTGACCTACATGTTCTTTCATGGCGACGCCCTGCATCTTGCCGGTAACATGCTGTTCTTGTGGGTTTTTGGCGACAACGTCGAAGATGCGTGCGGGCATGCGCGCTATCTGGTGCTGTATCTGATCTGCGGGCTCGCGGGCGGGCTGGTTCATGTGATGCTGCAGCCTCAGTCGGTTGCGCCGTTGATCGGGGCGAGCGCTGCGGTGGCCGGCGTCATCGCGGCATATCTGGTGCTTCATCCCAGGGTTCAGGTCTGGGTGTTGATCTTCAAATTCATCCCGTTGCGCATTTCGGCCATGTGGTTGCTCGGCGCGTGGATCGCAATGCAGATCGCGATGTTGTTCGTGCCGCAGACCGGGCCGGTCGCCTGGTGGGCGCATATCGGCGGGATTGTCGCAGGTGGGGTGCTGGTGGTGTTTTTGAGGCGACCTGGCGTTGTTTTGTTCGACCAAGAGGTGGTGCCGCGACGCTGACTGTGACTATTTGGGGAAAAGTTCACCCGTTGACTAACTTTTGAACCGCTTTTACGCTGGTTTCTCGCAAATGCGAAAGGTCTGGTCCGGCGACTTGATGCGCTTGGGCCACATTTTCGTTCTGATCCTAAACCCGACTCGCGGAGCGTGCGCTGATGAAGATTGTCGTCCCGGTAAAGCGCGTCGTGGATTATAACGTCAAAATTCGAGTTAAAGCAGACGGTTCCGGGATTGAGCTCGCGAACGTTGCCATGTCGATGAACCCGTTCGACGAGATCGCCGTCGAAGAGGCCGTGCGGCTTAAAGAGAAGGGTATCGCGACCGAGGTTGTCGTCGTTTCCATCGGCCCGGCCAAGTCGGAAGACACGGTTCGCAAAGCGCTGTCGTTTGGGGCTGACCGTGGAATTCTGGTCAAAACGGCGGATGGGGCGATTGTGGAACCTTTGGCCGTTGCGAAGATTCTGAAGGCGATCGTTGCCGCCGAGCAGCCCCACCTCGTCATCATGGGCAAACAAGCCATTGACGACGATTGCAACCAGACCGGCCAGATGCTGGCTGCAATGCTGAACTGGCCGCAGGGGACGTTTGCTTCCAAGATCGTGGTCGACGGTGCGGTGGTGCACGTGACGCGCGAAGTCGACGGGGGACTTGAGACCGTCAAACTCAACACGCCAGCGATCGTGACGACGGATTTGCGCTTGAACGAGCCGCGCTATCCAGCGCTGCCGAATATCATGAAAGCAAAAAAGAAGCCGATGGATGTGAAGACGCCCGAGGATTTCGGGGTCGACATCACGCCGCGCTTGAAGGTGCTTGGGACGGCAGAGCCTGCGGTTCGTAAAGCTGGCATCAAGGTCGCCAGCGTTGCTGAACTCGTGACCAAACTCAAGACCGATGCGGGGGTTCTCTGATGGCCGTTTTGCTCGTAGCCGATCATACGAATGCAGCGTTGGGAAGTGCGACGGCCAAGGCGCTGACGGCTGCCAAAGCGCTGGGCGGGGATGTTCACATTCTGGTCGCGGGTGCCGATTGCGGGGCTGCTGCTGGACAAGCTGCCAAGCTGGCCGGAGTTGTCAAGGTGCTGGTGGCGGATGCGGCCCAGTATGGGCATGGGCTGGCTGAAGAAGTCGCGCCGCTGATCATTTCGCTGATGCCTGCTTATGACGCGGTTGTTGCGGCGGGCACGACGGGTGGCAAAAATGTCATGCCGCGCGTTGCAGCCCTGCTCGACGTCATGCAGATTTCCGACATTACGGCGGTGCGTTCGGCTGACACGTTTGAGCGCCCGATTTACGCGGGCAACGCCATTCAAACGGTGCAGTCGAGCGATGCCAAGAAGGTCATCACCGTGCGGACGGCAGCCTTTGCGGCCACGCCCGAGGGCGGGTCTGCTCCGATCGAGGCAGTTGGGGCGTTGGCAGCCGTGGGCGTCTCTACGTTTGAAAGTGCTGAACTCACCAAGTCGGACCGGCCTGAGCTGACGGCTGCGCGGATCATCATCTCGGGTGGCCGGGGCATGGGCAACGGCGAGAACTTCGCCAAGTACATCGAGCCGATCGCCGATAAACTGGGTGCGGCGATGGGTGCCTCGCGGGCGGCTGTCGACGCGGGTTTCGTGCCTAACGACTGGCAGGTCGGACAGACTGGGAAGATCGTCGCGCCGGAGTTGTACATTGCGGTTGGAATTTCGGGCGCGATCCAGCATCTGGCCGGGATGAAGGACAGCAAGGTCATCGTCGCCATCAACAAGGACGGCGATGCGCCTATTTTCCAGGTGGCCGACTACGGGCTGGTTGCCGACCTCTTTACCGCGCTGCCGGAACTGGACGCCGAACTGAAACGTACGTGACCGCGTTGGTAACAAAAGGCAATTGACCATGGACGTTGCAGTGAAGCTTGACGGTCGGGTTAAGCCGGGGACTAAAAAGTTCGAAGGCGAACCGGTTGCGATCAGATCCGTGGGCGTCATCGGCGCAGGCCAGATGGGTACTGGGATCGCCCACGTGATCGCGCTGGCTGGCTACCCGGTTGCGATCAACGATTTGCGTAAGGACGCATTCGAGAAGAGCGTGGCGCTTACCGAACGCAATATGGGTCGGCAGATCAGCAAAGGGCTGCTGTCCGACGCAGACGCCAAAGCCGCTTTGAAGCGGATTTCATTTGCGCCAGACTATGACGCGCTGGCCGGTTGCGATCTGGTGATTGAATCGGCGACCGAAAAAGAAGAAATCAAACGCAAGATTTTCCAAGACCTCTGCCCAAAGCTGAAGCCAGCGGCCATGCTGGCGTCTAACACCTCGTCGATCTCGATTACGCGGCTTGCCTCGATTACGGACCGGCCCGAGCGATTTATCGGGATGCACTTTATGAATCCGGTTCCAGTGATGGAACTGGTGGAACTCATTCGTGGCATCGCGACCGAAGACGAGACGTTCCAAGCCTCGCGCCGCTTTGTCGAAAGCCTGGGCAAAACGATTGCCGTCAGCGAGGATTTTCCTGCGTTCATCGTGAACCGCATTCTGCTGCCGATGATCAACGAGGCAGTCTATACGCTGTATGAAGGCGTCGGCACGGTTGATGGCATCGATAAGGCTATGCGGCTTGGCGCTCATCACCCCATGGGGCCACTCGAGTTGGCCGACTTTATCGGGTTGGATACCTGCTTGTCGGTGATGCAGGTGCTGTATGAAGGATTGGCTGACAGCAAGTATCGACCATGCCCGTTGCTGGTGAAGTATGTCGAGGCCGGGTGGCTTGGCCGTAAAACGCAGCGCGGTTTTTATGACTATCGCGGCGAGAAGCCGGTTCCGACACGGTGAGGGTGGTCTAGCTTAAGACTGGCCTAGCGATCAGGCGGGTTTTATGGTCGTCAGGAAGGCGGTCAGGTCGTCGGCTAGGTGGTGGATGTGAGCTGGCGGGGTCGCCCAGTTGCGGGCTTTGGCCTGAGCTGGATGGTCGATGTAGGTCGAGCGGATGAGGACTGTGGTCATGCCAAGTGCATGAGGGATCTCAAGGTTTTGGGGCATGTCTTCAAACATGGCAGCGCTTGATGATGTGACGCCGTGGCGTTTGACGAAGGTGTCATACGCGTCACCACCGGGCTTTGGCTGGTAGTCGCACGCGACGATATCGCAGATGCCGTCGAACAGGTCGAGGATGCCGATCTTTTCGGCGACACGCTCGGCGTGGGCGACGGTGCCGTTGGTGAAAATGAGCTTGCGGCCGGGGAGGCCTTCGATCGAGGTGCGGAGTTCCGGGGCTGCCGGGAGGACGCTGAGGTCGATGTCGTGGACGTAGTCGAGGAAGGCGTGCGGGTCCATTTTGTGGATTCGCATCAGGCCCGCCAGCGTGGTGCCGAACTGGCGGTAGTATTCCTTCTGCAGGTGGCGTGCGTAGGGTTCGGGCATCCCGAGATGCTTGGCGATGAACGCACCCATGCGCTGGTCAACCTGGGCGAACAGGTTGCACTCGGACGGGTAGAGCGTGTTGTCGAGGTCGAACACCCAGGTGTCGACGTGGGCAAAGCGCTTTTGGTGCTCTTTGCCGCTGTCGTCTGAGATGCTGGCCGGTTGCTGTTCGCTGTGGGGCGCAGGGGGCTTCAAGCTGGTGCCTTTTTGGTGGGCTTGATCTTGTGGCCGACAAGGGTGCCGACGCCGTGCTCGGTGAAGAGTTCCAGCAAAACGCAATGGGGAACGCGACCGTCGATGATGACGACGGCTTCAACGCCCGCTTCGACGACCTCGATGCAACCTTCGATCTTGGGGATCATGCCGCCGCTGATCGTGCCGTCTTTGATGAGGGCGCGGGCTTCGTCGACGGTGAGGCGTTTCAGGAGCGTCTTGTTCTTGTCGAGAACGCCTTCGACGTCGGTCAGCAGCAGCAGGCGCTTGGCCTTCATGCGGGCGGCAAGCGCACTGGCGAAGGTGTCAGCGTTGACGTTCAGGGTTTCGCCTTCTCGGCTCATGGCGACGGGGGCAATGACCGGGATCAGGTCGGACTTCGATAGGACGTCGACGATGTGGGGGTTTACTTCGACAGGGTCGCCGACGTAACCGATGTCGATTGCTTTCAGCAGGTTGCTGTCGGGGTCGGGAAGGTGGGTGATGCGCTTGGCGAGCATCAGATTGCCGTCCTTGCCACAGATGCCGACGGCCTTGCCGCCCTGGCGATTGATGGCGGTCACGATCTGTTTGTTGATTGCGCCGGCAAGGACCATCTCGACGACTTCGACGGTTGGCTTGTCGGTAACGCGCAGGCCTTGCACGAAGTCGGACTTGATTTCGAGCTTTTTCAGCATGGCAGCGATCTGTGGACCGCCGCCGTGGACCACGATCGGGTTGACGCCCGATTGCTTCAGATAGACGATATCTTGGGCAAAGGCGTCGGCGAGGGCTTCGTCGCCCATGGCGTTGCCGCCGAACTTGATGATGACGGTCTGTTCGTCGTAGCGGATGAGGTGCGGCAAGGCCTCGGCGAGGATGCGCGCCTGGACGTGGGCCGAAACCTCAGCTGAACGGGTGCCTTGATGGGGGCCGTGATCCTTGTCGTCTTGCACCTGTCACTCTCCGATTGTGTGTTGCGAGACGATCGCGTCATCGCAGATTAGCGCTTCCATCTTGCGCCAAGTGGCAGGAGTTATATCGGCTTGAGACGCGGTCACAACGGATTTCCCACATAATCGAAGGTTAGGGTGTGTCCTGCGGGTGCGTGCCAGACGTGGCGGTATGGGCTATCTTGCAGAGGGATTCGCCGGGACATATTGGAGAGACGCGTTTATGGCGGGCTTCGCCGAAGATTTGAAACGAATCCCGATGTCGCAGGGGCTGGGCGCAACGCTTACGCGTGCGGCTGATTACGCGCAGGCGCAGGCCCATCACGAGGTCGCGCTGGAGCACCTGCTGCTTGCGTTGACCGAGGACGATGATGCGGCGCAGGTTTTGGCCGCAAGTCACGTCAATCTTGCCTTGCTCAAAGCGGATGTGTCGCTCTATTTGGGCGGGCTCGACGTCCGGCAAGATGGTGCTAACGTCGCGAAAATATCGCTTGCTGGCGATCTGAAGCGGATCTTGGAGGCGGCAGCGGCTGCGGCCAGCCAAGGTCGTCGGCGGGAAATCAATGGTGCGATTGTGCTGGCTGCGATCGTTGGCGACGGACGGTCGTCGGCGGCGCACATGCTGCGGGCGCAAGGCCTGACGTTTGAGGAGGCGATCAAGGCCTTGCAACGGGCGTTGGCCGCGCAGCCGCCGTCGGCAGCCCCGGCTCCGGCGGCTGCGGCGGTGGTTTTGCCGCACGCGATGGGGCAAGGCGAGGATTACGCGCACTCCAAGCCCGATGCGGAGGATATCTTGGCGACCGCGCGGGCCAGAGTGCAGACGCGGGCAGCGCCTGGATTGCCGCCGCTTCCGCCTCGAGTTGAGCCGGTGCCAGTTGCAGTGCCGGTGCCGGTGGTCGTGCCTGCGGCGGTGGCCGCGGCGGTTGATCCTGTCGCTGTCCCAATCGTGTTGCCCGCGCATGAGGCCGAGCCGATCGTTGCGCGTGAGCCTGTTCAGCGCGGCGCAAGTCGGGGATCAACCTCGGTTTCGGGGGAGGCTGCTGCCTGGCCGCCCGACGTCAGACGGTCCGATGCGCCTGATTTCGAGGCGATCCAACAGCAAATCGAACAGGCGCGCCTGGACGACGAGGCGGCAGAACGGGCGACTGCGGAAGCAGACGCTGCGGCCTATGAGGCCGCGCCGGACGTGCCGGATTACCAGTCTGCTGTCTATGCCGAGCCGCCCGAATATCAGATGCCGCCATCGCCCCCGCCGCCGCCACCTCTGCCGCCGCCGCTGATGCCGTCATCGGCTGGCCCTCGGGTGCAGCAGACGGCTGGATCGCGGTGGCCCGCCCCGGTTGCGCCTGCCTGGAGGGATCAGCCCGAGCCACCGATTGCGTATCAACATAGCGGGTTTGCGCCGCCGCCTCTGCCTGCGCCGTCATTGCCGCCGGTCCCGCCGGAGTTTGCGCCACCTGCTCCGCCGCCCAACGATTGGGGCGCGGCGGATGTGGTGCCTGGATGGTCCGAACACGGCGATTATCGCGAAGGGGCCGACCTTGGGCCGCCGCCGTTCCATCCCTCTTTGCACCCCAACGATCCGGCGGGTCGGCTGGGGGTCGAGCAGGTTTATGATCACAGCGCGTTCGATCCGAGCTTTGCGCCAGTGCCGCCGCCAGTGCCGCCGCCGATGTCTTGGCCGCACGATCAGGTGATGGATGCGCCGACCTACGGTCCTGATCAGGGTCGGGAAACGGGCTATTCCGCGCCGGTTAACGCGGCGCCAGAGGACTATCATCCAGACTGGCCCCATCGGGAGCAGGCACCGCCGCCATGGGTGGAGCCGTCGTTGCAGGCTGATACCTACCACGATGGGGGACCGGGCGGGTACGTACCGGTTCCGGCAAACTCACCCGAGGCTGCCGTGGCATCCGTCGTTCCGCGCGGGGCACGGCGCCGGAAGGCCGATCGCGCGGCTGCTGGTCAGATGGGCGAAAGCATTCCACGGCGGATGCGGGCGCATGTGGCATCGAACGTCGATGTCCGGCTTGGCCGTGCCGAGATGGCCAGCCTGCTTGAGGGGTTGTGCGAGGAGAGTGGCCGGGATGTGGCGCTTGCTTCGTTGTCGGTGAAACTTCGCGCGCCGGATGGCCGGTTCCTGATCGATCCGGTTTCGCCGGAAACGCAATGGCTGCCCGACGAGAGCGGGCAGATGGAGGGCGGGTTTTCGAGTTGGCGATGGACCGTCACGCCGCTGAAGTCGGGCCGTCGGCGGTTGCAGTTGGCCGTTTGGGCGCGGACGGCGTCGGTGGACGGTACGGCGGTAGTGACGCCATTGCCAGACCAGACGATCGAGGTGCGCGTTGGCCGCAATTTCGCACGGGGGGGTGCGCGGTTGTCGATGTGGGCGGCGTTGATCGGGGTGGGATGGCTTTCCGCGACCTATGGTGCGGCGATTTATGGGCCGGTGATGGCCGAAGTGATGATGTTTTTGAAGTGACGTGGGGGCGGGTTTGCGGATTATTCGACAGACCCTCACCCTTCCGCACTGGGGAAATTAACGGACCGGTTTGCCGCGCTCTTCGAGGATCATGGCCATCTGGGCGCGCAGTTCGGCGATGCCGCCGCCGGTCTCGGACGAGGTTGCCAACGACAGAGGGTAGGACGCCGGATGTTTGGCTGCGCGTTCGCTGGTCGCTGCGAGAATATCGGCTAGCTCGTAAGGGTTCAGTTTGTCGGCTTTGGTCAGCACGATCTGGTAGGACACGGCGGCCACGTCGAGCATACCCATGATGATTTCATCGACTGGCTTGATGCCGTGGCGGCTGTCGATCAGCAAAAAAACGCGGGCGAGCGTCTGGCGGCCCTTGAGGTAGTCGTTTACCAGCGCAGTCCAGGCGTCGACCTTGTCCTTGGGGGCTTTGGCAAAGCCATAGCCGGGCATATCGACCAGATACATGTCGCCGTTGTCGGGACGGAAGAAGTTCAGTTCTTGCGTGCGGCCCGGGGTGTTGGACGTGCGGGCCAGACCTTTGTTGGCGATCAGGGCGTTGAGCAGGCTGGACTTGCCTACGTTTGAACGGCCAGCGAATGCGATCTCGATGCGATTGGCTTCGGGGAGGTGATCGAGGCCGACGACGCTTTTGACGAAGGTCCAGGGCCGGACAGCCAGCCTCTCGCCCGCGTCGATGAGTTCGGGCGAGAAGGCTGCCGTCGTTTCGGCCGGTGTGTCGTCGGTCAAGGCTTGGCCTTCGGGTCGGGCTTGTTGGCGGCGGTTTTTGTCGCGGCGGTGGCGCTGGGCTTGTTTTCAACGCCGCGCAGGCTGTTGAAGAAGCCTTTGATGTCGTCCCACTGCCTCAGGATATTGTCCTTGATGTGGACCTCGACGCCGAGGCGTTTGTTGATGAGCATCTGCTGGGCGATGGTCAGCGTGTTATTGACGGCCCAATAAATCACCAAGCCGGCGGGGAAGCTCGCCATCATGAAGGTGAAAAGGACCGGCATCCAGGCAAAGACCTGTTGCTGGATCGGATCGGGCTGCGGCGGGTTCATCTGCATCTGCAGCCACATGGTGACGCCCATGATGAGCGGCCAAACACCGATCATCAAGAACAGCGGCAGTTCATAGGGCAGCAGGCCGAACAGGTTGAAAATGCTGGTCGGGTCGGGTGCGGAGAGGTCTTTGATCCAGCCGAAAAACGGCGCATGGCGCATGTCGATCGTGCCGTACAGGACCTTGTAGAGCCCGAAGAACACCGGAATCTGGAGAAGGACGGGCAAGCAACCCGCCAGCGGATTGATTTTTTCCTTCTGGTAGAGCGCCATCAATTCCTTGGACTGGCGTTCCTTGTCGTCCTTGAATCGCTCCTTCAGCTTTTCCATTTCGGGCTGAAGCTTCTTCATCATCGCCATCGATTCATACGATTTGTTGGCGAGCGGGAAGAACAGACCTTTCAGCAGGAAGGTGATCAGGATGATCGTGATGCCGAAGTTGTTGGTGTATTTGTTGATGTTCTCCATGATGTGGAACAGGGGCTTGGTGATGAAGTAGAACCAGCCCCAGTCGATCATCAGGTTGAATTTTTTAATGCCCTGCTTGTCTTCATAGGTCTCGATCAGGCTGACCTGTTTGGCGCCAGCGTAAAGCGAGCTTGAACTTTCGCCTTTGCCGCCCGGGGCGACGGTGATGGGGGCGTATTCGAAGCGGGTTTCGAACTGGTCGAGTTCTGTGGTGCTGCGCTTTTGGGCTGCGGAAAAGATTGCGTTGAATTTCGCCGTCTGATTGGGGATGAGGGCTGCCGCCCAGTACTTGTCGGTGACGCCAAACCAGCCGCCGATCTGGTCTTTGAAGGCTTTACGGATACCTTCGTGTTTGGTGTCTTCTTTGGCAAAGGCTGTGTACTGCAACTCCTGGAGGCCAGCGTCGCCGATGTAGCCGACGAGGCCTTCGTGAAGAACGAAGTTTGCTTCAGGATTGGCTTTGGCGTCGCGGAAAATTCGACCGTAAGGTTTGAGGGCGACAGGGGCCGCACCCTTGTTTTCGACCTCGTCGGTCACTTTAAACATGTAGTCGGCGTCGACGGAGATCGTGCGCTTGAAGGCGAGGCCCTGGCCGTTATCCCAGGTCAAGACGACGGGCGTCGTGGGGGTCAACGACTCGGCACCTTCCGATTTCCAGACGGTCTGGCGATCGGGAAGGGCGATGGTTGCTTCGCCTTCGACGGTCCAGCCGTAGTCGGCGAAATAGGCCTGTGGTGACTCGGTGGGCTCGAACAGGACGATATTGGGGCTCTTGGGGTCGACGCGTTCGCGGAACTTGATCAGCGAGAGGTCGTCGATGCGACCGCCTTTCAGGCCGATAGAGCCTTTGAGCGAGGGCGTTTCAACCGGGATGCGAGGGCTGAGGGCAATCGCTGATTCGCGATTTGAGGCGCGGACCACAGTCGTGCGGGTTATGATCGAGGGGCTTGTGCCCGCGATAACGGTGCCAGCCGTTGCGGTGGCCGCCTTTTCAGCGTCGGCTTTGGCCAGCTTTTCGACACGCTGGCGTTCCCGCTCCTCGCGCATCTTGGGCTCGGCATAGAAATACTGCCATGCGAGGAACACGGCCATGGACAGCATCATTGCCATCCAGACGTTGTTCTGATTTTGGGGCTGCGGCTTGTTCATATCAGTCTCGGCTGGACTTTGAATGCTGCGTGCTTGTCGCAGATCTGGCGGGCGTAGGCGATAACCCTTCTGTCACACCCTGACGATCCGTCTTCGAATCGGGAGTGCGTCGTGAGGGCTGCTTGGGGTCGCGAGGCAGTTGCGGTGTTGCGGCGGCATGGACGCGTTCGAAGGCCACCTTGAGATCGGCGACCAGACTGGCGAAGGGTTGGACGGCGGCGGGTTTACGCGCGATGATTACGTAATCATTGCCTGGACGCGCTGCCAGCCCTGAGATTTGGGTCAGTGCAGATCTTAGACGGCGGCGAATGCGATTGCGGACGACAGCGTTGCCGATTTTCTTCGTGATCGTGAAGCCAAAGCGAGGACCCGGCGTCGCAACAGCCGTGTTGCCGGTCGCCGGGCTGCTGTCTGCGGGGTTCAGGCCGATGCCACGCTGCGGTTCAGTTGACAGCCGCGCCTTGCCTTCGAGAACAAACGCAGGGGTGCTGGCACGTCCGCCCCCGCGGACACGCTGAAACTCCGCCCTGGTTTTGAGCGTTTCGATCGGGCGAGACTGCGGCTGGCGTTCGCGTTCCACGGTACTTGGCTGGCTCCGCGATTGTCAGCCTCAGCGGTCAATGCCGTCTCTGCTTAGCGTGATGTCGAAGAGCCGAAGGCACTTCGATCAAACTGCGACTTGGCGAGCCAAAAGCGGATCGGCAAAGCCGTGTCAGGCCGAGAGACGCTTGCGGCCTTTAGCACGACGGCGGGCCAAGACGCGCACGCCGCCCGGGGTCTGCATGCGCTTGCGGAAGCCGTGGCGGCGCTTGCGCACGAGGCGGCTTGGTTGATACGTACGTTTCACGTTCGTCTCCGTGCTCTGTCAGCTGTTGCCCCGGTGAGCTTGCAAGCGCGCAAAAAATGCGCACACAGCTGCCGCGTGGACCAGACCAAAAATTACCCTCATGCATGGGCAGAAAACGGGGGTGTGGCCGGAAAACCCGCCCCATATAATCGCCATGATCATCGAAGAAAGCCGGGTATAGGGGCGCGGGCTCGTAAAGTCAATTCGGGTTCTTGTTCGTGTTTGTCACCAGTTTTTTACTGCGGGCGGTGCCGCAACGCAGTTTTGAGGACCCAGAGCCGTCATGACGACCGATCCCCCAACGTCCCATGTTGCGCCGTTGCGGGGCGTTGTATCGAAGCTGCCGCTGTGGGCCTTCTTGATGGCGGGTTTGGCTGGCGTCGGCGTTCTTGCCGGATTGTGGTTTGCAGCCGAGGGGGTTTTAGAAGCGATTTCGTTGCAAACGATCGCGCTTAATTACGGGCATTTGAAGCGGCAAGTGGCGGAAAATACAACGCAGGCCGCGTTCGTGTACGTGGGCGCTTATACTATGCTGGGTGCGCTCGTGCTGCCGGGGAGTGCGTTGCTCGTGGTGGCGAGCGGGTTGTTTTTTGGGACCGGACTGGGCATTCCGTTGTCGATCCTGGCGTCGATGATGGCGGCAGTGACGGCGTTCTTGTTGGCGCGGACGGCGCTGGGGACGCGTATGGCGGCGATCAATAGCCCGTTGTTTGCCAAATTCCGGGCGGGGTTTGCCCGGCATGCGCTCAGCTATATGATGTTCCTGCGATTGACGCCGGGGTTACCGTTCGCCGGGTTAAACGTGCTGCCAAGCCTGATCGGGGTGCCGCTGGCGACGTTTGCGGCGGGTACGTTCCTTGGGCTATTGCCATCGCGCATTGTTTTGTCCACAGCGGGCGCGGGGCTTGGGTCGGCAATCGAAACGCAAAATGCTATTTATTCGCAATGCCTCGCAAGGCAAGCTGCCGACGGGGCCGATTGCGCGTACCGGCTGGATGTTGGAACACTCTTGACGAACGAGATGGTGGCAGCCTTTGTCGCGTTGGCAGTTCTCGCGCTGGTCCCAGCAATCATCGGGCGCGCGCCGCGTCTTTGGCTTCGCATGATGGTGTTCTGGCGCGGTTAGGTTCGACTGTTGCTGGCTCGTCTTTAAGTGATGTCTGCTTTGAATGATGTTTGCCGCGCGTTGTCACTACTGATCGTGATGCACGCCATGGCGTCCGCATGTTCCCGTGCGTCCAGCGATGGTTTGGCATCTTTGCCGGAGCCGCGACTATGCTGATGTCACCGCCGAAGACCGAAGGCCAGTCCGCACCAGTGCCACGCGATGTGGTGGCGGCGGATTTGTGCATTCTGGGCGCAGGGCCAGGCGGATTGGCGCTGGCAGCCCGAGCGGCGGCCTTTGGCCAAAAAGTCGTCCTGGTCGAAAAGCACAAGATGGGTGGGACCTCGCTCAACTATGGTGCGATACCGGTTACGGCATTGATCGCGTCGGCGGAGCGCGCGCATGCCTTTCGCAGCGCGGGCCCGTTTGGGATTGCACCCTATGAGCCGGTCATCGACCGGACTGCGGTCGCGGCGCAGATCGCCGAAATCATGGACAAGAGTACGCCGAACGCGTCGGTCGAGCGGATGACCGGGCTTGGGGTTCGGGTCATTCAGGCGGCAGGGCAGTTTGCCGATACCAAGACGTTGCACGCGGGCGAGCATAGGATTGTGGCGCGGCGGTTTGTGATCGCAACCGGGTCGTCGCCGGTCGTGCCGACGATCCCGGGCCTTGCTGACGTGGCCTACCAGACCAGCGATACGATCATGACGGTGCGCGGGGGGATTGATCACCTCATCGTGCTGGGTGGGGGTGCTGCAGGCGTGGAGCTGGCGCAGGCCTATCGGCGGCTTGGGTCGCGGGTGACGATCATCGAGCAAGCGTCGAGCGTGTTGCGGCGGTATGACCCCGAACTGGCGGCGGTCGTGAGGGGGCGGCTGGCGGCGGAGGGGGTCGTTATTCTGGAGGATGCCAAGCTCGCCAAGGTCGAAGGAACGGCGGAGCGGTTGCGGTTCGATGTCGTGGCGGGCGGGGCGCGGTCGCGGCTGGAGGGGACGCATCTATTGCTGGCGTGCGGGCGTCAACCGGTGATTTCCGGCATCGGATTAGAAGCCGCCAAGGTTGGCGTCACGGAGGCCGGTGTCAAGGTCAACCGGTTCTTGCGAACGTCGAACCGGCGGATTTATGCCATCGGGGACGTGACTGGACTGCCGTATTCGACACAGCGGGCTGAATATCATGCCGGGTTGCTGGTCAACACGCTGCTGTTCCGGCGGTCAAAGCCTGTCAATCCTCGCCTGATCGCACATGCGGTTCATACCGATCCGGGGCTTGCCAGTGTCGGGCTGACCGAGGCCGAGGCGCGTCAGTCCTATTCGTCAATCCAAGTTCTGCGGTGGCCATTGCGGGAAAACGCGCGTGCTCTGGCAAATCGCCTGCCCACGGGCCATATCAAGGTCATCGCCGATGGCGGAGGGTCAATTCTTGGTGCCGGGATCGTTTCGTCGTCGGCTGACGAATTGATAGGGATATGGGCTTTAGCGTTGTCGAAAGGGCTGACGCTGCAAGACATGAGCGACGTGATCGCTCCTTATCCGTCTCTTAGCGAACTTAGCCGACAGGTCTCGTCGCAACGAACGTTGGCGTCGTCTGGTAAGGCCGTCAGTCGGCGGTGGGTGAAGTTTTTGGGTAAGTTCGGCTAGACTTGATCGGCCCGGCGGTCACGGAGCGGGCGGCTTGGTTTTGGTCTGGTGAGGTAGGTTGAGCGTGGCGCAGAAGGCAGATTACAGGGATAAGCGCGCTTCCACCGATCGACCGGCTGGGCCGTCGCCGCTCGAGTCCGGCGCGCCGGTGCGACCTTCAATTCTGCCGCCCGCCAAGGTTCCATTTCAATTGCCGACCTGGATTGGCGGGTTCACGCTGCCAGCGCTTCCCTTCGGGTTGCCGACGCGTCTGCTGTTGCTGACAGCCTTGTTCGTCATGGCGGCAGAAATGCTTATCTTCGTGCCGACGCTGACAACGTTCCGGCAGACGTGGCTTGAGGAACGGTTGACGGCGGCTCAACTGGCTGCACTGGCGGCGGAAGGATATCCCGGCGGGGCTGTGCCGTCGGCGTTGCGGGCAGAGCTGCTGCGGACAGCGCAAGTTAAAGCGGTCGCGTCGCGCCATCATGGCCAGCGGCGGCTGGTGTTGCCGGTCGATAACGATATGAAGATTGACCAGCACTATGACTTGCGGCGCCCTGCCGACGGGGTCATTGGTCGGCTGATCGGGCAGTTCCGGGCTTATGGCGATACGCTAGGGGGGCTGCTGGCGCCCGCCGGTCGCACCATTCGGGTGCTGGGGCCGATTGGGGAAGACCCTGACGACCTCATTGAAATCGTCATGCCCGAAGCGCCGTTGAAAGCTGCGATGTGGGAGCAGAGCCGGAGCTTGTTCTGGCTGTCGCTGTTCATCTCGCTGATCTCGGCCGTGTTGGTTTATCTATCGCTTTATGTCCTGGTGGTGCGACCGATGCTGCGGTTGTCGCGCAATATGCAGCTGTTCAGCCAAAATCCCGAGGATACCAGTCGGATTATCGTGCCGTCGGCGCGGTGGGACGAGGTTGGGACGGCGGAGCGCGAATTGGAACAGATGCAGCGACAATTGTCGCAACTGCTTGCGCAGAAGTCGCGGCTTGCGCAGCTTGGACTTGCGGTCAGCAAGATCAACCACGATCTGCGCAACATGCTTTCGTCGGCGCAGGTCATATCGGACAGGCTGACCTCGCTGCCAGACCCCACCGTGCAGCGGTTCGCGCCCAAGATCATTGCCTCGCTCGACCGGGCGATCAACTTTTGCAATGACACGTTGCGGTATGGGAAATCGGAAGAACATCAGCCGCGACGGGAGTTGATGGCGCTGCACCCGCTGGTCGAGGAAGTTGGCGACGGGCTCGGGTTGCCGCGCGAGGGCGCGATCAACTGGGTGTTGGATTTCGACGACAAGCTGCGGATCGACGCCGACCCCGAGCCGTTGTACCGGATCATTTCCAATCTCGTACGCAACGCTTTGCAGGCCATTGAAACGCAGGCGGAAGCCGAGGCATCGCCGGGCCGAGGTAAGCGTCGGGTCGATACGATCACGGTAAAAGCACTGCGCGAAAACCGGCGAGTGATCGTGGATGTGATCGACACCGGGCCGGGCGTACCCGAGCGCGCGCGGGGCAATCTGTTCCAAGCGTTCCAGAATTCGAACCGCAAGGGAGGATCGGGCCTGGGTCTTGCGATTTCGGCAGAGCTGGCTGTTGCCCATGGTGGATCGTTGCGCTTGCTGCCAACCGAGCGCGGGGCGGCATTTCGGCTTGAGATCCCCGACAGAACCATTGCGCATTAGGGCCGGGGCCGAAATTAGGTGCGGCGCGGTGGCTGGTTGGATGTTCGCGCTTGCGTTGGCGCAAATGAGTGGTTAGTAGTGCCACTTCGTGCACTCGTAGCTCAGCTGGATAGAGCATCAGACTACGAATCTGAGGGTCAGGAGTTCGAATCTCTTCGAGTGCGCCACTTCCCCCCTGCTGTTTCACACTCGCGCTGAGACCAGGGTCGTTATCAGCTGACATTAATTTATTCAGAAATCTTTCATTAGTTTTTGGCGCAGTTGCACACGGTTTTGCTGTGGCATGGCTGTCGCGACGGTGTTGTTGATATTCGTTATGACCGGGCCTCAGGCGTAGAGGATACACGTCCGCCGACATCGTCTGGGATTGTCTGACTGCGCTCGCAGGGTTGGTTGTCTGCTCTTCCCAATTGCCCGGTTTTGGTGCACCCTGACAGTATTTCGTTAAAGTATTTAAGCGTATGGGGGTTATCATGTTCGACGTCGAGCTACTTCGCCGATTGAACCAAGGTGCGGCGCTGTCTGAAGCAGACGTTGCCGAAGCCCGCGACGGGCGGGACTATCAAGAACCTGCCTTTCTTGAAGCAACCAAGCCGAGCCATGTCGTTCCCAACCTGACCGACCCGCAAATCGCGCAGCTGATTTCAGAACAGGCGCGTGATGCCGTCATCGGCTTTGAAGTTTCCAGCCGCCGGGAATACGATCGCACGTACAAGCGCCCCGTGGCACCCGCTGGGCAATCCGGGATCACGGTCGGGATCGGCTATGATCTGGGATATAACTCCCCGTCCGATGTGCGCGCCCATTGGAAGGGATTGCTGCCGGATGAACTCATCGAACGGTTGGTCAAGGCCTGCGGTCTCAAGGGACAGAATGCACGGTCACGGCTGAGCGAATTTCGCGATATTGACGTGCCATGGGACGCAGCGATCGAGGTTTATCAGCGCTCCACCATGCCGCGGTTCGGGCGCAAGGTTTTGAATACTTTCCCAAATGCGGTCGAAACGAAAGGGCACGCGTTCGGTGCGCTGTTCTCGCTCGTTTACAATCGCGGGGAGTCGCTCAGCGGGGAGTCGCGCCGCGAGATGGCGTCGATCCGCGATTTGATGGAGCAGCGGGCGTTTGACAAGGTGTCGGGCCAAATCCGCGCGATGAAGCGGATCTGGGAGGGGCGGCCAGGCTTTCGCGGCGTGCTGCTGCGTCGGGAGGCCGAGGCGATTTTGTTCGACCGTGGCCTTGAATTGATGCGTGCGCCCGCAGTCGTTGCTGGCGTGGAGGTCGCGCAGGCCCCGGCTGCTTCGGCACAGTCGCTGGAGGCGGTGGGGGGCGAGGACGCCTATCTGGGAGATGCGCGGTTTTATGAGGAGCAGCCTGAAGATCCCAATGCGCCGATTGGACTTGAGGCGGTTGCGGGTTGGGAGAGTGTTTCCTGGGCTGGCGATGACGACGCGCCCGACTACAGTCACATCACCGATCGGTCGCGGAGCGGTCAAACCTTCTCGCTGAATGCCCGGGCGCTGGAGCTTTTGATCCGGCTGAATGATTTCGAACCCCGGCGCGATCAAAACCGGATCATTTTTGCTCTGCGCGGGGCGCATCTGGTGGCGTCTGCGACCGACACGGCACCGCAGATGAAACAGGTCGACCGCGACGCGCTCACGTTGCGGGACGTGCGGCCTAATCACAGGACGCAGAATTGCGTGATCGGCGTCTACGATCTGACAACGGGGCGCCTGTCGGGATTTTCATCGTCGACCGTGCCGCATCGGCGCGCGGTTTATGAGTACAAGGCGACGCGCAAGGCTGGCAACATGATGCCGGCGGGGTGCTACAGTTTCATTGTCGGGTGGCACAAGGTCAATCAGCCGACGACGGTTCCTGGCTGTCTGACTGAGCAGGGCTATCGCAAGGCGGTGCTGCGGTCGGTGAACGATTTGCGTTACGACACGGCAGACGTGTGGGAAAATCACCAATCGCATGGCGATAATCTTCATCCCGCCAGCAGTGATCGGTCGGCCAAGTTCTCGTCGTACGGGTGTCTCGTCATCAACGGGACCTATAAGTGCGACAGCGGGGATCGGACGCGCGGGACTCACACCGGCGAATGGGGCGAGTTCCGGGCCCGGCTCGGGCTTAAGGCAACGGGCACGGGCGATCACGGGAAGAATTTCGATGCCATCGTTTTGACGGGGCTTGAGGCTGCGATTGCGGCCGGACTTTGTGCGGCCTCGCCCGATGGCGATCCCCCGGAAGCGCGCGCGCTGCTCGGGCGGCTGCGGCAGGGGTCGCGCGGGGAGCGGGTGCTGCGGTTGCAGGCGGCACTGGGCCAGCCGCAGACCGGCCGGTTCGATCACATTCTGGCAAAGGTTGTGGCCGACCGGCAGAAGCAGGAGACTGGGAAAGGCGACGGGATTTATTCGCCCGCCATGGATCAGCGCACGGGGTTCGGCGTGTTTGCGCCGCTGCCCATCGTGGTTGCGACCGCCGCGTTGGGTGCGGGCGGGCAAGGCAGTCTCGAATCGGCGGGTGGTTCGCCTGCGGCGCTGGAAGCGCGCCGTGCCATCGACGATTGGCATTATCAGCTCGGCTTGTATGAGACAGCATCGCGCCGCGAGGGCCGTCAAATCGACGACGGCAATCTGGAGGCGCTCGGTAGTGCCAATCTTGAATTCGGCATGACGACGCTGCGGGCCATTGGGGCCAATGTTGCCCGCGATCTTGAGTACAAGTTGAAGGACTATGTCTGTCAGCAGGTTTCGGCCCAAAGCGATGACCTGCGCAAAAAGCTGGATGATGCCGCCGCCAAGGGCCGGCACATGGTGCGGGAGCTGTTGATCACGACGCTCACAAAAATGTCCGTGTTGATCCCGCGCGCACTCGTCGAGCCTGTGGTTGATGTGGTGATCAACTCGGTGGTGATGCCAGCGCTTGGCTCATCGGGTCAGCTGGCGATGGGTCAACTGGGCCATGGGTCGGATTGGCTGTGTCAGCGGTGGACGGACAACATCGCGAGCAGGTACGCGCCAGCGGGTGGAGCTCCCAACGACGGGCCATCCTCTCCGCCGCCGGTAGCTGCGCCTCCGGTCGTGGCTGCGGTGCCGGGGACGCCGGTTAGTGCGGGTCCTTCACGCATCGACGAGCTGTTTGCCCTGATATTGCAGGCTGCGGGCGGCGAAAGGCCGAACGGGGCTGCGGCGCAACGCTACATCAGGGACCTCAACGATGAGGTCAGCCGATCGGGTGTGACGCTCAGCGCGGCGCAGACAACCACGCTGCTTTCGATCATGTCGGACACGCGCATCCTGCAGTCCCATCAGGCGGGGCCGGACTTGCTCGCGCAGGCGGACGCGGTCAAGGCCGTGCTGGCCGTCGTACCCGTCGATAAGGCGGCACTGGAGAGCGTGCTCGACCAGATTCACCGGGATTTGGGCGACGCGCGATTGCCGGTGCCGGTAGCCTCTGCCAAGGCATTGCTGAAGATGTTGCGAAATGCACGCCAGTTCGATCAGCTGTCGCGGATGGCGGATCGGTTCATTTCCCGCGACCCTGATATGCTTTGCGCGCTGTCGGTTCCGTATGCGCAGGGGTTACTGGACGGCGGCCGGTTGATCGCAGGCATCGAGGTGCTGACGGCTGCGGAACAGAGCGGCAAGCTGACGTTGGATGAGAGGAAAGAGGTCGATGGTCTCCTGGGGCGCGCGCACAAGCAGATCTATCTGAACTTCGTGCGTACCCAAAGCGAAGCCATGATGTTGCGCGAGAAGATGGGGCCGCATCTCGGCACGTCGGTTGAACATTATGCCAAGCATTACAATCCTGCTCAACCCGGCACGACCTATTACCATGGCATCAACTTGGTCGCGTTGCTGAAGCGGGCCAAGCGCGACGGCATCACTATTGATGCCAAGTTCGGTGACGCAGACCAGATCGCTTGGGCGATCATTCGTGGGATTGAGCCAGAGGCTGAGATCGGGAACGATGTTTGGCAGATCGTGACGCTGGGGGAGGCCTATCTGGCGATCGGCGATTTTGAAAACGCGGCGAAGTGGTACGGGCGGTTTGCCCAGCATCCAAGCGTTTCAGCGTTCGAGCTCAACAGTGCGATCCGCCAGCTTGAAGAACTCTGGCAGCTCAGTGCGGAGCAGACCGGGGCGGGGGCGATTGTGACCGGGCTCAAGACCGTGCTGGCTCAAAAGGACGGCGGCTCGATGACGCTGAAGCCGAAGGAGTTGCGCGCCCTTGCTAACGCGAACGTGGTGCAGTTTTCGTCGCATTTCGAAACGAAAACGGAGGGTGGCGAGTATATCAACTTCGGTCTGCTCAAGCAGATCGTTCATTGCGGCGATGCGGTTGCGGCCGTGCAGAAACCCGTTGGGCAGTCGTGGGTCAATCATGGAACCGCATTCCTGGTTAAGGGGAGCGACTTTTCGCCAGACCTGCCCGACGATCGGAGCTACCTGCTGACGAACGCGCATGTGATGTGGGACTTCGATCAGCCTGGATACGGCAACCACCCGGAATCATCGGGCTTGCCAGTCGATTGGCGGAACGTTCGGATTGTCTTTGAAAGCCATCAGTCGGATGGCCGCAACGACCCTTACGCGTGCGCACGGGTCGTGTGGCAATCGCCCAGCTCGCATCATGACGCAGTGTTGTTTGAGCTGCGCGAGACGGTACCTCGTGAACGCGCCGCTCCGCTCTCGATGGCGACGCGGGAATGTCCGTTGCGGGTGGCGGATACGGGCGGCGCGCATGCGACGCGGCTTTGCGTGTTGGGGCATCCCGGCGGGCGGGAACTCGCCCTCTCGTACGTCGGGTCGATCCAGCAGAACAATGCGATCCTCGTCGACAAGGGGCCGCGGGAAGCCAGTGGCGAGCCCGTGTTCCTGCATTACAGCACGCCGACCGAAGGCGGTAACTCCGGCAGTCCCGTTTTTGCCGCCGACACGTGGCGGGTGGTGGCGCTGCATCACGCCGGGTATCCCGAAAACGGGCGGCCAAAGCTGGGCGGCAAGGTGGGCCAAAACCATGCCAACGAGGGCATTTGGATCTGGTCAATCCGGGCGGCCGTGAAGGAAGCGCGCAGTGGCAAAGGTCCTGACCGGCCACGCTGGTGGAACAAGGGACGGACCCCGTCGGCTTAAGTCGGGAAACGTCGCACAAAGCCACAAGGAGTTACTGCATGTCGCAATCTCATCCAGGCTGGTTCGATGGCTTTTGGGACACCCTGTTTGGGCCGCCACTTTCGGCGCCCGTCGAAGGGCCGACATTTCGCAAGCGGATTGTTGAGCCGGTCTCGACGCTGGAAACGCATCGGCCACGACCGCGGTATCAACCACCGTCTGACAGCTTGCTTGAAGGCGCGCCGTCAGAGACTGCGCCGCGCGTCACACCGGCTGCAAACTGGGTGTATCAGCTGCAGAAGATCGAGGTGGATCGGATTGCTGCGTCGCGTGCGGACGTGGCGGTGATCGACTATTCGCCGGACGGTGATCCCAAGCGGATTTTTACGGCCGACGAGGTCGCTCGCATGAAGGCGAAGCCGGGCGGTGGGCAACGTAAGCTGATCGCGTACATGAGCATCGGTGAGGCCAATTCAGCTTGTTTTTATTGGGATCATCGCTGGGTTTCCAAGGCTGGCAAGAAGACGCGCGCGGCACCGGGCTGGCTCGACAAGCCGAATGCGTCGGGCTGGGAGGGCGCATGGAAGGTCAAGTTCTGGGACCGGGACTGGCAGGGTGTGATTATCGACCGGCCAGACAGTTACCTGAACCAGATCATTGATCAGGGGTTCGACGGCGTCTATCTGGATATCGTCGATGGCTATGCCTACTGGATGGATGAAGACCGGGGGGCTGGCGTGCGGCCGACGGCTGGCGACGATATGATCGCGTTCATCTCGCGGATTGGCGAACACGCGCGCAAGGTTCGCGGCAAGCCCGGCTTTCTCGTGGTGCCGCAGAACGGCGAGGCCCTGTTGCAGAACGCGCACTTCCGCCGTGTCATCTCCGGTATCGGCAAGGAGGATATTTTATTCGATATGGTGGGCGATGCGGATAAGAACCCGCACGTCGCCCCGCGACAGGAAAGCGGCCAAAGCGATAGAGAGACCGTTGCCAGCATTATGGCGGACTTAAAGCTCGGGCTCGCGGAACAGCCGCCCGTACCTGTTCTGGCGGTGGAATACCTATGGGACTGGCCAGAAGATATCCCCAAGCAAGCTGCAGCCGTTCAACGGATGCGCGAACTCGGTTTCGTGCCTTATCTGGCGTATCGCGACTTGGGGTCTTTGTGTCCGGTGATCGAGCCGCCGCAAAGCGGGCTGCCAACACCTGCGGTATAATCGAGGCCTTTTGGCGTTCGTCATACTGTGGCCTTCGTTAGACCCGAAGTGCCGCCTACAGTTTGAACGAAGGTCAATACGGAGGCCACGATGGCTCGAACGATCGACGATGCCCGTTTCTGGGACGGCGCTGCGCGCAAATACGCACGCTTCCAGATTAAGGATATGGCTGGCTATGAGCGCACAATCGAGCGCACCCGGCAGTTGCTTGGCAGCACCGATACGGTCCTTGAAATCGGTTGCGGCACGGGCACGACCGCGCTGCGGCTCGCGCCGTTCGTCGGCCAGATCGATGCCAGCGATATCTCAAGCGAAATGATCGCCATCGCCCGCGAGAAAGCTGCGGCCCAGTCGTGCGGAAACATCGAGTTCAGGGCTGGAAAGGCGGACGGCGGGCTTGATGGCGACGGCGTGTATGACGCCGCGCTGGCATTCAACGTTTTGCATTTGATTGCCGACCTGCCGACGGCGCTGGCTGGAATTCATCGCGGATTAAAGCCCGGCGGGTTGTTCATCTCGAAGACCCCGTGCCTGTCGGAAATGAACCGGCTGATCCGGCTGGCGGTGCCGGTCATGCAATGGGTTGGCAAGGCGCCTTTCGTTTCGTTTCTGACGGCCGCCGAACTTGAAGCCGAGATTGCGCGTGCGGGCTTTACGATTGTCGATCGGGAGCGGCATGGATCAGAGCGCAAAGATGCCCGGATTTTCTTCGTGGCACGTAAGTGAAGGTTTTAGAGTGCTTCCAACCCTGATTGAATCAAAGTGTCTTTCGTGGGGAAACGCCTCGCTCGTCGATCGCGACCGATTTAATGAGGGCGTGAATTGGCGCGCCGCGTGCCAAGCCAAGGTCGTTGATGGCCAGCCGGGTGACATAGGCAACCAACGGGTCGCCACCTTTAAGCGCGAGGGTCACCCGGGCGAAAGGGCCGCTTTCGTCGATGGATTTAATTTGGCCGGTGAGCGTGGTGCGGATCGAGATGCCATCGGGGCGCGCGGTTGCCAGCGACACGTTGGTGGCGCGGATAGATACGCGCACCAGTAAGCCGACGGGTTCGAAGCGGCCGGTGACGATCAGGGTGCCGCTCGGGTGGGTCAGTGTCGTGACGCCGAACGCTGCGTCGTAATGGGAAACCGTCGCGGTGAGGGTTGAGAGGGCGTCGAAGCGGCTAGCGGGGTCGCTGGAGGGTATGGCGCTCAACACGTCGTCTGGGGGACCGATGGCCGTGACGCGACCCTGGTCGATGCGGACGACGGTGGTGGCGAGGCGGGCGATTTCTTCGGCTGAGTGGGACACGTAGAGAATAGGAATGGTGAATTCGTCGCGCAGGCGCTCGATGAAGGGGAGGATTTCGAGCTTGCGATTGAGGTCGAGGGAGGCGAGCGGTTCGTCCATCAGTAGGATTTTGGGCGAGGCGAGCAGGGCGCGACCGATGGCGACGCGCTGGCGTTCGCCGCCCGATAGCGTTGATGGCGCGCGGTCGGCAAGGCGGCCGATGCCCAGGACGGTGGTGACGGCGTCAAAGGTGATGGCGGCGTTGGGGAAACGGGCGAAGCGTGCGCCGTAGGTTAGGTTTTGGCGGACCGTCAAGTGGGGGAACAGCTGGGCATCCTGGAACACGAGGCCGGTGCCGCGCCTGTGCGATGGACTATTGATGCGGGCGGCGGTGTCGAGCACGACGTCCGGGCCGATCTGAATGCGTCCTGACGTGGGGCGAAGGAGGCCCGCGATCATCTGGATGAGGGAGGATTTGCCCGAACCCGACGCGCCGATCAGGCCGGTGATGCGGGCGTTACTTTCGAACGTGGCATCAAGGGTGAACTGGGGTCGTTCCAACCGGCAGGAGAATCGGATCATGGAGCGCCGTCCTTGGTGCGGCGCGACCAATGAAGCAGCACTTCGGATGCGACGAGCGCTGCCAGCGAAATGGCGATCGAGATAAGCGACAGGCGGAACGCGCCGAGGTCTCCGCCGGGGGTCTGGGTGTAGGCGTAAATGGCCGAGGGGATGGTCTGGGTTTCGCCCGGGATGTTGGACACGAAGGTGATCGTCGCGCCGAATTCGCCAAGCGCCTTGGCAAAGCACAGGACGGCACCCGCGATAATGCCGGGAATTGCGAGCGGTAAGGTGATGGTGGCGAACACCCACAGCGGGGATGCGCCGAGAGTTGAGGCAGCGTGTTCGAGGCGGGCGTCGATCGATTCGATAGCGAGGCGGATGGCGCGGACCATCAGCGGAAAACCCATGACCGCGCAGGCAAGCGCCGCGCCGGTCCAGCGGAAGGCAAGGACAACGCCGAAAGTTTGTTCGAGGAAGGCGCCTATGGGGCCACGACGTCCAAATAGCATCAGCAGGACGTAGCCGGTCACGACGGGCGGGACCACGAGCGGCAGGTGGACGAGGCCGTCCAGCAGCGTGCGGCCAACGAAGCGGCCACGGGCCAGCAGATGGGCGGTGGCAATTGCAAGCGGAAGTGTGCACAGGGTCGCGATTGCTGCGACGCGGAGCGACAGGTTGATCGCGACCCATTCGTCGGGGGTTATGGTCCACATGCGGGGGCGTCACTCGTTTCAGTCGCGGCTGTGCCGCGAGCGAGGCCAGCCTCGCGCTCCGCTGGGAAGCCCAGCTTCCCAGACCCATCAGTTTTTTGTGACTCTAGAGCGATACATCCGACGGAGTGCGGGGTCATGGCAGGATGATGAAGCCTTCGGCTTGGAAGATTTTGCTGGCGGGTGCGGATTTCAAGTAGGTGAGGAATTCGGCGGCGGCGGGGTTTTTGGACGTGGCTGTTAAAGCGAAAGGGTAGATGATCGGCGGATGGCTGTCTGCGGGGAAGGTGGCGACGACTTTGACTTTGGGTTCGGCTTTGGCGTCGGTTAAGTAGACGATGCCGAAGGGGGCTTCCCCACGTGCGACGAAGGCCAAGGCGGCGCGGACGCTTTCGGTGCCAGCGATCTTGGGCGAGACGGCGTCCCAGACGCCGAGGTTCGTCAGCGCGGCCTGGGCGTAGGAGCCAACGGGAACGGACTTGGGATCGCCGGTCGCGAGTTTGCCGGTGCCGATGGCGTCCGCGAGCTTGAAGCCGGGCTCGATCTTAAGGGTTGCGGTCGTGTTGGCCGGGGCTATCAGAACGAGGGCATTGCTCAGCAGAGAGACGCGGCTTTCGGGTTTGATTAGGTTTTTCGTGGCGGCGAAGTCCATCCACTTGAGGTCGGCGGAGATGAACAGGTCTGCGGGGGCGCCGTTTTCGATCTGTTTGGCAAGTGCGCCGGAGGCGGCATAGGAGAAAGTGATCTTTTTGCCGGTGGTGGCGGTCCACTGCGCGCCGATGGCATCGAGCGCGGTCTTGAGGCTAGCGGCGGCGAAGACGGTGACGCGTGTTGCCTTAGCTGATGGCGTCGGCGTTGGCGCGTCTTGGGCGAGAGCCGTCGCGAGGGTGGTCGCGGAGGCAAGGGCTGCGATGAACGCCCGGCGGGTGATGATTGTGGACATGGGACCCTCGACGGTGTGATCAAGCACGGTATAGGACGCTGGCAATCAGCCTTCGGTTCTACATGATAGCATAACGCAATCGCGTGGGATGAGTTCGGGTTTTGCTCGTCGAGACCGGGGATCACGCTGCCGACCCAGACGTCAAGGACAGCAGGAGGATTTCGCGTGGACGTCGATATTGCGCATCTTGCGACGTGGATTGGCAAAAGCGAGACGCGGACCGATTGGATTGCGCCGTTTCCGGCGAACGCGCTGGCAGCGACGCTCGACCGGGACGATCCGGAGTATGGCGAGGGGATGGATTTGCCGCCGATGTGGCACCTCGTCTACTGCCTGCCGACGGCGCGGATTTCAAAGCTCGGGTATGACGGGCATCCGGCAAAGGGCGGGTTTTTGCCGCCGGTGCCGTTGCCACGGCGCATGTGGGCTGGGGGGCGGTTTGCGTTTTTGCGGCCGCTGAAGATCGGGTCGCGGGTGACGCGGACGGCAACGATCCTGGATGTGTCGCACAAGGTCGGGCGGACGGGCGCGCTGGCGTTTGTGACGGCGCGGTTTGAATTCAGCGACGGGGATGGGGTTGCGATGACCGAGGAGCGCGATATCGTGTATCGCGCGCCGATTTTGGCAGGGGCAGGGGCGGTTGCGGCGGCCAAGCAAGCGCGGAATACAGCGATGTGGGAGCGGGTCATTCATCCTGATCCCGTGTTGTTGTTTCGCTATTCGGCACTGACATTTAACGGGCACCGGATTCATTACGATCAGCCGTTTGCGACGCGCCAAGAGGGGTATCCCGGGCTCATTGTGCATGGGCCGTTGCTGGCGACGCTGCTTGTCGATCTGGTGCGGCGGCAGATGCCGGAGGCGCGGATGACGACGTTCGCTTTTCGAGCCGTATCGCCGCTGTTCGATACGGCCGCGTTTGCCGTGTGCGGGGAGCCGTCAGAGGACGGGCGAACCATTGCGTTATGGGCGCGTGGGGCGGATGGGACGCTGGCGATGGACGCGACAGCGACGGTTACTTAGCCGCTTGGCGTCATCTCCATCTCTTCAGCAGCGTTCGATGCCATCGCGATAACGACATTGCATCCCAGCATTTGCCCGACTGCCAATTGTGACTTAAGTAATACCCGTTCAATGAGGATGGCCGCCGGGCGGCTTTTGGGAAACGGTGTTGTTGCAATGCGCATTGCCCTGATTCATGCCCTTCGGCATTCGCCGCCGCCCATCGAGGCAGCGTTCCGCGAGCTTTGGCCCGAGGCGCTGCTGATGAATCTGCTCGATGACAGCCTGTCGGCTGATCTGGCGCGGGCAGGACGGCTGACACCGGCAATGACTGAGCGGTTTTTGACGCTCGCGCGATATGCGAAATCGACCGGGGCCGATGCGATCCAGTTCACGTGCTCGGCATTTGGGCCGTGCATTGAGGCGGTCGCTAGAGAGTTTTCGCCGATGCCCGTGCTCAAGCCCAATGAGGCGATGATCGAAGAAGCGGTCGGGCAGGGGCGGCGGATCGGGTTGCTGGCGACGTTTCCGGGGACGTTGGCGTCGATGCCCGCGGAGTTCCCTTCAAGCGTGACGATCGTGCCGCAACTCGCAGACGGCGCGCTGGCGGCGCTCGACCGGGGCGATACGGAAGGGCACGACGGACGGGCGGCACGGGCAGCCCTGGAACTCAAGGACTGCGATGTAATCGTGCTGGCGCAGTTTTCGCTGGCGCGTGCGGCGACGAGGGTGGCGCTTGCGACCGGCAAGCCGGTATTGACGACGCCGCACAGCGCGGTGCGCAAGCTCAAGCGGATGCTGCTGGAGCCGACGGGCGCGGTCGAGATCCTAGACCCGGTTTGAGCGGCGTTTGGCCGCGATGCTGCGCTGGTCTGGGATCGCTATTGCGTGGCGAGCAGGGCTTTGATGGCGGCGGAGGCGGCTTCGATGCGCATGGCAAGGAGGGTTTTGCCGAGCTGCGGGGTGGCGGCCGACGGATCGCCGGTGATGCCGGTGGGTTCTAAGCCGATCGAGATTTTGCGATAGCGGGAGAGGTCGACGCCGTTGGGCGCGATGGACATCAGTTCGGAGCTGTCGATGATGCTTGCGTGCTGGCCGATGGTATCGCGGGTCTGGCCTTGGGCGAGCAATTGCTGGATTTGGGCTTTGTCGTCGTAGTAGGCGTCGATGGTGACAACGCGAACGCCGGTGCCCGCCCATTCGCTGGTGAGGCGACCGGCGACGGCTTTTTGAACCGGTTGACTGGTGCCGTGGTCGCCGATGAACACGATGGTCGTGAAGCCGCCAGCCTTGAGGCTGCGTGCGATGCCATCGAGCGTTGCGGCAAATACCGGCTCGGGCACGCCAATGGTGCCAGGAAAGCGCAGGTGGCCGGTGGGCGGATCATAGTTGCCCTGGGGGACGAACGAGACGACGGGCGCGACAAGGGTTTGGCCTACGGTGCGGGCAATGGAATCGGCGGCTTGGCTGACGATGACGTCGTGCTTGCCCAGGATCATATGCGGGCCGTTCTGTTCGATGCCGCCCGTCGGCACGATGACAGTGGTGTAGCCGGATTGAATTGCGGTGCGGACCTCGACCCAGGTCATGTCCTTCAAGGCGACGGTGGACGGAAGCGGTGCGGTCAAGAGCTGCTGTGGCCAGGCAACCGACAGCATGATTGCGGCTGCAGCAATGGCAGCGGCTTTCCGGAGCGGCGTGTCGAGTTGCAGCATGGCGCGATGGTCTCAGGTTTCGTGATGTGGATTCAATTCACTCTCACCCCTCAAAGTACCCCGCCCCTCACCCTCGAAAGTACCCCACCCCCGCCCCCTCCCCACAGGGGGGGAGGGGAGCAGTAGGGGAGGCGCGCCGTGGAACGAGGGGGCAGTGTGACGAGCGGACGAGGAGTTATTCGGCGGCGACGATGCCGGGGGGTGGTGTGGTTTGCTCAGCGGGCTTGGTTTTGAAGGGGTAGACCAACTGGGCAAAGTAGCCTTCGGGGAAGTGGTGGTCGTCGGTGCCGAAGTTCTCGGGCAGGCGGCCTTTGGGCATGTAGAACGTGCCGAACATGTAGTCCCACAAGGAGAACGTGGGGGCGAAGTTCTTGTCGCCGCCGTCGCCGGGCATGCCGTGATGCCAGCGATGGAAGACGGGACCCGCGATCACGTACTTCAGGGGGCCGAGATCCCACTTCAGGTTGGAGTGGACCCAGGCTGCGGTGAGGACATCGAAGGGCAGGGTGAAGAGCATGACCGACGGTGCGATGCCAAGCGACATCATCAACACGGAGACGGCGGACGACTGCAGCATGACGTTGACGGGGTGAATGCGGTAAGCGGTCGTCCAGTCGACCTGGGTCGCCGAATGGTGGATCGCGTGGTAGCGCCACATGGAGGCACTGTGGAAGAGGCGGTGAATCCAGTAGTGCAGGAAGTCGGTGACGATGACGTAAAAGGCAACCTGGGCCCAGAATGGCAAGCCGCTCAACGGGCCGCGGCCCTCGCTAAAGTAGGTGGCGATATCAATGCCAGGCGATAGGTGAAGCAGAATGCTGGCTGCGATGATCAAGGCGGGCAGCTTGAAGTACGGACCGACGATGCCATGGATCAGCGCATACGACAGGTCGGTGAAAAGGCCCGGATTGCGCCACCAGGCTTTGCCCTTGCTCGATTGCTGGCTCTCGAAAAGGTGAATAATCGTGAACAAGACGGCAAGCCCGATGATGATCGGGATCTGGTGATAGTAGGTCGTCAGGATGTGGCTGAAGAGTTGTGTTGGGGCTTCCCAGGACATGGCGGTCTCGCAGTTTGCAGAAATCTGCTGGTTTCAAGCAGGCCTTTGATTAGATTCCGCGATAGCATGTGCTTGGATCGTTAAGATCTCGTGGAGCCGAAACTTGATGGCGGTCAAATGCAGGTGCAAGTCGCGTGAAGCGAGCGGAGGCCGGTACGATTTTGGCCGAGAAGGCGCAACTCGCGGGCGCTGGCTGCGTAACAACACTGCCGATGGGGCGTAGGGTAAGTGTGCCATGCGCGGCGGGTCGGCGCAGTGAAGCGCCTAATGGAGTTTGCCAAATGATGCAGTTTTCGCGCCGGATAACGGCATTGGTTATGTTTGGAGCCGCGATCATGTCGACGCCGCTCGGTGCCCAATCGGGTGCGCCGACGCAAAGCGCTGTTTTTGCAGCGGGATGTTTCTGGTGCGTAGAAAGCGACTTCGAGAAGGTTCCCGGGGTTGTCGAGGTCATCTCTGGTTATTCGGGCGGGCGGACGCCCAAGCCGACCTATGAAACCGCTTCAGCGGACGGGCATATCGAAGTGGTCAAAGTGATCTATGATCCGTCGAAGGTCAGCTACGCGCAGTTGCTGGATTTCTACTGGCGTCATGTCGATCTGGTGGACGGCGACGGGCAATTCTGCGATCGCGGGAACACCTATCGGCCAGCAATTTTCGTCGATGGCCCCGAACAGGAGCGCGCGGCTGAGGCGAGCAAATCGGCGCTCACGGCCAGCAAGCGGTTTTCAAAGCCGATTGCGGTGACGATCGAAAAGGCTGCGCCGTTTGTGCCTGCCGAAGACTATCATCAGGATTACTATAAGAAAAATTCGATCAAATATAAGCTGTACCGGTATGGCTGTGGCCGGGATGCGCGGCTCGAAGCGCTCTGGGGCAAGGATGCTGCTGCCGGGCATTAACCCCCGACCGGCTTTGGTATGACCATTAAAAAACTGCCGCCCGAATGGATATCTGGGCGGCAGTTTGCATTTTATTACCGGCTCATGTTGTAGGCGGCGAGGGCTGCCATGTTGACGAGGTCGGTGTCTTTGGCACCGAGCTGGCAGATTTGGACCGAGTGCTCCAGTCCTACCAGAATCGGGCCGATCACGGTTGCGCCGCCGCCCATTTCTTTGAGCATTTTGGTCGAGATTGAAGCGGCGTGGAAGGCTGGCATGACGAGGACGTTGGCCGTGTCGGACAGGCGGCAGAACGGATAGATTTTCATCAGGTCCTTGTTCAAGGCGACGTCGGCTGCCATGTCGCCGTCGTACTCGAAGTCGACGCCCGTTTCATCAAGGATGCGCACGGCTTCGCGGACTTGTTCGGAGCGTTCGCCGCGGGGTTGGCCGAAGGTCGAGTAGGCCAGCATGGCGACTCGCGGTTCGATGCCGAGTTTGCGGGCAGCATAGGCCGCCTCGATGGCGATTTTGGCCAGTTCCTTGCCGGTGGGCAGGTCGTGGATGCTGGTGTCAGCAATCAGCACGGCGCGGCCACGCGACAGGACCAGCGAGACGCCGATGACGGTGTGGCCGGGCTTTGCATCCATGACGCGCTGAATGTCGTTGTACACGCTCGTCCAGTTACGTGTGGCACCCGAGACCATGGCGTCGGCGTAGCCGTGCACGACCATGAGGCTGGCAAAGATGTTGCGCTCGTTGGTGACCAGTCGCCAGCAGTCGCGGCGCAGATAGCCACGCCGTTGCAGGCGGGCATAGAGGTAGTCGGTGAATTCTTCGACATGAGGGGAGGCGCGGGTGTCGAGCAACTCGAATTCAGGGCGAAGAGCAACGCCGAGATTGGCAAAGGTTTCGCGGACCTTATCGTGGGTGCCGACCAGGATGGGGATGCCGAACCCTTGCGCGAAGTAGGTGTGGGCGGCGCGGGCGACGGCGGGGTCTTCGCCTTCGGCAAAAATAGTGCGTTTGGGTTCGCCACGGACTTTTTCAAAGGTCGATTGCAGCCAGCCTGCGACGGGATCGAGGCGCGCTTTCAAGCGGGCCACGTACGCGTCCATGTCGACGAGCGGCTTGCGGGCGACGCCTGAGTCCATCGCGGCCTGGGCGACGGCTGGCGGGATGTGGGTCAATAGGCGCGGGTCGAACGGGGCCGGGATGATGTAGCCGGGGCCGAACACGGGGCGGCGGCCATGGAAGGCTGCGGCGACCTGATCGGGGACTTCCTGGCGGGCCAAGTCGGCTAGCGCCTGGGCTGCAGCGATTTTCATCGTCTCGTTGATGGTCGAGGCCTGAACATCCAAGGCACCGCGAAAGATGAAGGGGAAGCAGAGGACGTTATTGATCTGGTTTGGATAATCGGAGCGGCCGGTCGCCATGATGGCGTCGTCGCGGACGGAGGCGACGTCTTCGGGGGTGATTTCGGGTTCGGGGTTGGCCATCGCGAAAATGAGCGGCTTGGCGGCCATGCTGGCAACCATGTCCTTGGAGACCGCGCCGCCTGCCGAAAGGCCTAAGAACACGTCGGCGCCGACCATGATTTCGGCCAGCGTGCGCATTTTCGTCTTCTTGGCGTAGGGCTCCTTCCAGGGGTCCATCAACTCGTTGCGGCCCTTGTAGACCACGCCCTTGATGTCGGCGATCGTGATGTTTTCGCGCTTCATGCCGATCGAGACGAGTAGGTTCAAACAGGCAAGAGCGGCTGCCCCCGCGCCGCAGCAGACGAGCTTTACGTCCGCGATGTCTTTGCCAACGACGCGCAAACCGTTGATCATGCCCGCAGCGACGCAAATGGCGGTGCCGTGCTGGTCGTCGTGGAAGACGGGGATGTCGAGCAGTTCCTTGAGGCGATCTTCGATGATGAAGCAATCGGGGGACTTGATGTCCTCAAGGTTTATGCCGCCAAAGGACGGGCCGAGATAGCGGACGCAGTTGATGAAGGCTTCAGGGTCTTCGGTCGAGACCAGCACGTCGATGCCGTCGATGTCGGCGAAGCGCTTGAAGAGTGCGCCTTTGCCTTCCATGACAGGCTTTGACGCCAGTGCGCCGAGGTTGCCCAAACCTAGAATTGCCGTGCCGTTTGAGATGACGGCAACGAGGTTGCCTTTGTTTGTGTAGTCGTAGACGGAGGCCGGGTTTTCGGCGATGGCGCGGACCGGTTCGGCGACACCGGGCGAATAGGCGAGCGACAGATCGCGCTGGGTGGCCAAGGGCTTTGTCGTCGTGATTTCGAGCTTGCCGGGTTTGCCCTGCGAATGGAATTGCAGCGCTTCCTGAGCGGTGAAACGGGCTTCGGCGAACTTGGATTGCTTGGGTTTTGTCACGACAGGTCCAGCAGGGTTTGGGCCACGGGTGGGCGCACGAAAGGGAGCGACGATAGGCGGGACATTGGCAGGTGGCAATGGGGAGCTCGCCCGGCTGGGTTCGTATCTGGGATGGCTGTCGAGGGTGGCCGCCGTCGGTGAAGAGCACCGCTCCGCGGTGTCGCGGCCATGACGAATGTGGTGGGAGTTTGCCGGGTCATGAATGATGGGTACGGCGCCAGGCTTCGAACATCAGGACGTTCCAGAGGGCGTATTGGGCGTTGCGGGTGCCGGCGAGGTGTTGCCGCCAGAGGGCGCGGATGGGGGCTGGGTTTAGGTAACCGGCGGATTTGAGGGTGCGCTCATTGAGAAGGTTTTCGGCCCAGTCGCGCAGATCAGTTCGCAGCCAATCGCCTAGGGGCAAGCCAAAGCCGGATTTGGGGCGGTCGACGAGGGCGGCCGGGACGTGGCGGTAGAGGACCTGGCGGAGCAGCCATTTAGCCTCGCCATTGCGGATTTTGAGATCGAGGGGGAGGCTCCAGGCGAACTCGGCGACGCGGTGGTCTAGCAGGGGCGCGCGGGCTTCGAGACTGACGGCCATTGTGGCGCGGTCGACTTTTGTGAGCACATCGGCGGGGAGGTAGCCGAGGGTATCGTAGACCTGCATCCGCTCAACCGAGTTTGGTAGCAAGGCTGTGAGCGCGGGGTCGAGTTGCGGCCAGATGCGTTCGGTTGCGCCAATGACGATGTCGTTTGGGTCGGGCCATTGGCTCGTAAGACGGCGGTAGGCTTGCGTGTCGTCGAGCGCCAAGGTGTCGGCGAGTTTGTGGAGTTTTTCGCCAAACGCCTGGGGTCGGTGACGGGCTGGGATGAGGGACGCAAGTTTATCGAGGGTTGCGGGTTTTGTAGCGAGAAGGGCTGCGGCGAGGGCGCGACGGGCGGAGGCTGGCAGATGGCGGGTTTTGCGGCGGATCGCGTTGCCCTGATGATGGCGGTTGTAGCCCGCAAACAGTTCATCGCCGCCATCGCCAGTGAGGGCCACGGTGACGGACGCGCGGGCGAGCTTTGCGACCAAGTAGGTCGGGATTTGCGAAGCGTCGGCGAAGGGCTCGTCGTAGATTTCGGGCAGGAGCGGAATGACGTCACGGGCATCGGCGGCTGTGACGCGGAATTCGGTGTGATCGGTGCCCAGATGGGATGCGACGGCGCGGGCGAAGGGGGCTTCGTCGTAAGCGGGGTTATCAAAGCCGATGCAATAGGTGCGGACCGGGGTCGGCGAGAGGGATTGCATCAGGGCTGTGACGGTTGAGCTGTCGTAACCGCCGGAGAGGAACGCACCGAGGGGCACATCGGCGACCATACGCGCGGCGACGGCTTGGGTTAGGAGGGCTTCGAGGGCGGTCGTCGCGTCTTGGGGGGTGCTGGCAAAGGGTGTCGTGCGGGCGGCACTGATGCGGGTTTGCAGGGTCCAGTAGGGTTTCGATGTGGTGGAGCCGTCAGATGCAACCGTGAGGATGTGGCCGGGTTCGAGCTGGTAGACGTTCTCGTAAATGGTTTCGGGGTGGAGCACGTGGCCACGGCGGATAAAGCCCGCCAGCGCGTTGCGGTCGATTGCGGGCTTGAAGGACGGGTGGGCGCGCAAGGCGCTCAGTTGCGAGCCAAACAGGAACAGGCCGTTTTGGGTCGTGTAGTAGAGCGGTTTTTTGCCGAGCCGGTCACGGACGAGCGACAGGGTGCGGGATTGGCGGTCGAACACGGCGAGCGCAAACATGCCAACGCTGGCTTCAATGGCGCGGTCGAGGCCCCAGGCGGCGATGGCTTCGATCAGAACTTCGGTGTCGGAATGGCCGCGCCAGGGGTGGGCTGCGTCAAGGGCTGCGCGGAGCGCGGGCGCGTTGTAGATTTCGCCGTTGAAGACGGTGATACAGCGGCCGCAGGCGGATTGCATCGGCTGGCGACCGGCGGGTGACAAATCGACGATGGAGAGGCGGCGATGGGCGAGTGCGATGCCAGCTGTCTCGTCGACCCAGACGCCGCCTTCGTCGGGGCCGCGATGGAACAGGGTGTCGGCCATCGCGGAGGCTGTACGCGTGAGGATGGCGGACGGTGTCGCGCGGGTGAGGTCGAGGATGCCGGTCAGGCCGCACATGATGGAACCTCCACCGTCATGGCCGCGGAGGCGGCCACCCACGGCATCAGGCAGAAAAAATCAGAATTGTTGTTTATTTTCAACCTATTTGCCGAAACGGACCGGATCGCGTGCTGTGGGTTGTCGTGGGTGGCCGCCTTCGCGGCCATGACGAAAAGAGGGGGCGAAACTGCCAACAAATTAGGGAGTAACCCCACCCCCAACCCCTCCCCGCAAGGGGGCGGGGAGTTTAGCCGCCTGCAAATGTCGATGCTTGTCTGCGGTGCGTTCATTCTACGTCGTCGCTGGGTTGGGCGTCGCGCAGTGCAATGGCGAGGTCGTAGACGCGGGATTTGGGGACGCCAAGGCTATCGGTCGCGCTGCGGACGGCGTCGCGCAGGGACATGGTGGACAGCAGGGTTTCGAGGAGGGCTGCGATCGTGGCGTCGGAGGCTTCGGTTTCGATGGGCGGGCCGACGAGGATGACGTATTCGCCGCGCGGTTCCAGGGTGGCTGCGGCGTCGGCTAGGGTGTCGAGCGTGCCGCGCTGTATGGTTTCAAAACGCTTGGTGAGTTCGCGCGCCACCACTGCGGGGCGCGGGCCGAGCACGGCTGCCAAGTCGGCGAGGCTTTCGGCGATGCGGGACGGGGCCTCATAGAAGATGAGCGTCGAGGGGATGGTTGCGAGTTCCAGAGCGCGGGTGCGGCGGGCTGCACTTTTCGGGGGCATGAAGCCAGCGAAGAAGAAGGCGTCGGTCGGCAGGCCGGAAGTCGTCAGCGCGACGAGGGTGGCGGACGCGCCGGGCAGGCTTTCGACGTGGTAGCCCGCTTCTAGGGCGTCGCGGACGAGTTTATAGCCGGGGTCGGAGATGAGGGGGGTGCCGGCGTCGGAGATGAGCGCGATGCGGCGGCCTTGGGCGAGTTGGCTCAAGATTTTGGGGCGTTCGCGGCTGGCGTTATGCTCGTGGTAGGGCACGAGATGGGTGGTGATGGCGTAGTGGGCGGTCAGCGTGCGGGAATGGCGGGTGTCTTCGCAGAAGATGACGTCAGCGCGGGCGAGTGTTGCGATGGCGCGGAGCGTCATGTCGGCGAGGTTGCCGATGGGGGTTGCGACCAGATAGAGGCCGGGCGGCAATGGCTCGGCGAGCAGGCGCGCGATTTCGGCCTGGGCGCGGGCTGCGGGGCCAGTGGCGGGGGACGGGTTCGTGGGCTCGACGGCTGAGGGTTGGCCGTCGGCTGGGTCGCTTTCTGAGGTCATGGGCTGGGTATACAGGCGAATGGCCGTGACGGCGACGGGGGAATGAGGGGGTGGGGGTTGGTTTGACCGGTGAGTGCTGGTTTCCGAGGGGTATGACGTTCCCAGCCTGACCATCGTTCGCTTTAACCCAGTTCGCGTCGGTCACAGCCGTCACTGTCGATTTTGGCTTTGGGCCACTTGCGTGGTTTGCGAGCAAGCGAGCTGAGGCTTGAACTTCGGCAGCTGATTGATAGGATAGCTGACAGTCGGAGAGGGGGCGAGACCATCGAGAGTGACCCCAATTGGCCGTAGCGCTGGTACTCAACTCGTGTTGCAACGAGAGCGACCCAATTGCTCAGCATGTGATGCGCCACAACATGTCGCCAGCGACGGCTGGTGAGAGGGCAACGCTCTCTCGCCCTTCGATACCCGTTACGTTCTGGTGTTAGCGAGGTCCATGAGCGACCTTCGTCGTAGGGCTTGCTCAGAATAGTCCTCTGAGGCGGCCTAGAGTTCAACGGAAGGCAATTTCGGAAGGAAGGGTTGCGGCAATCGGTGGCGATCAACGTCCGGCATTGAGCCAGCCGGCGTCACTTACATACCAGTTTGCCGCCAACCATCTGACAGGTCTGCCGCACGATCCCGGGCTCTTTCGCGCGCTTCGCTTCGATGGCTTTGCTTGCTGCAATCTCCGCTTCCATCTTCCGACGGTCCTCGGCTTGAGCCGCTTTCTGACTCGCGGCCTTTCTAGACTCGAGTCGCTGTTTCTTGGCGGCCGCCAAATTATCAGCGCGCTCCTTTTGCTCTTTTTTGGCGGCGCGGCGAGCGAGGCAATCAGAATCGCAAGGGATAACTCTTGTCGTCCTGGACCGCTGGGCCGCCGCATCAGTGTGGGCGCCGAACGCCATCAAAAAGACAAGACACAAAGCAAGTTGCGCTGCGGTCATGGCTACAGTCCCTCCCCTCGTGGGCCTCAAGTCGCCCCTAGATCCAACGACAGTGCGCCAGTATTGGCTTCGGATCAATGGGCATTAGCACGGTCAATTGACATCCTTGTCCGGCTTCAGCACGCGCCTTCTCTTGCCAGCACATGCCGACGTAAACGCCATGCTCGATTTTTTCTTGTGTCCGATAAAGTCAAATGCGGGGGATATCCGCAATTCGCGTGACGGGCCGTCTGAGCTGTGCGATCAATTGCTGAGTGTTCAGGAAGCGCGCGCGGGGGGACATCACATGCTAGCAAAGACTTTTGTGGCCATATTGGGCCTGTTTTTGTGTTGTGCCACGCCCACATCAGCATCAGCCTTTTGCGGCACCATAAGTGCCACCGGCTCCGGGCTGTCGGACGCCGACGCCTTGAAGGCAGCCAACGCCATCGGTCTCATTGAAGTCCGGAAACTCAACAAAGAGTACGGTGCGGCCAACGTCAAATACCAGCCCGCCAAGCATAACTGCCGGGGCGCCAGCCACAGCACCTGCGCCATCACCCAGAAATACTGCGTCACCATTCCCAAGACCGGCCCCGACCTCTGTCCCGGTGATAGCGTCCGCAATAAGAAGGGCCAATGCGTCAAGGAAGATGAACCGGTGCGTGCCAATCCTTGCTCGAATGGCCGTTTGTTCAGCTTAAGCGCCCAGATCTGCCACTGCCCGTCCGACCGTCCCGTGTGGACTGGCTCGAGCTGCATTTCATCGCGTCCCGTCAACGGCCCAACGAACAAACAGATCATCGATCGCTGCAATCTGCTCGACCGGGAATGTAAGAAGGGCATCACTGGCTCCTGCAAGGCTCTGAAAGCGTATTGCGAGCGTGGTTGAGCCCACGGCCTGAGCCGTCGGCACTCGAAAACTGGCAATCTGTCACAAGCGTCTCGATTGTGCGCTGCCTATGCTGCAAATATTTAGGTGCAGGGTGGGGTAGCCTCGCCCGGCGACGGCCTTCGCCTCTCTGCATAGGCGACAGTAGATGATCCCCAAGACCGACCGTTTATTGTCGAGAAGTTCGTAGTTTGCGTTGCAGCGCGATGAAAATCAGGGCGCCCCAACAAAGATTCGCTGCGCCGAAAATGCACAAGCCCACAGATGATCCGTGTCGCCGGCCGGGCAGTCCTGGCCCGTAGTACCCGTGCCACTCGCTAACGCGATGATCGTAAGCGGACCCGGCCGTGATGGGCAACCACCGCAGTAGCAACGGTCGAGATGGGTCAGAGCTCACCGTGAGGGTGTCGTGCTGACTACGGACGGTCTAGCTTAAATTGCTGACCTGCCCAGGGTATGTCGGCGTGGGGATGACGTTGTCGAGGATTCGAAGGACCGGGAGAGTAAGCCGGGTGATGGGTGGGGTGAAAGTAGGGCTTAATTGATGGTTGCTTGGGTCCCGGCCAACGCCTGGATGACGGAATTTCGTTGGGGTGGTCGCTTCTGGCTGCCCTCACAGTTTAGTGCTCGAATAGCAGCCGCCCCTCACCCCGACCCTTGTAACTTGGAATCCCGCGACTCGGATATTGTTCGAGTTGCGGTGACGGGCGGGTGTCCGAAAGTCCCTGGGTCTTCAAAGACCGTGGGAGAGCTTGGTGCCC
>Ga0247844_1001091_pt1 | contig 53269 bp, 48 predicted proteins | sample LaCtaG_FD_192421 | JGI IMG/M metagenome (GOLD analysis project Ga0247844, IMG submission 192421) | Freshwater microbial communities from meromictic Lake La Cruz, Castile-La Mancha, Spain - LaCruzMarch201714.5m_1 | ecosystem: Environmental > Aquatic > Freshwater > Lake | place: Spain: Castile-La... | reverse complement strand
CTACAACCGCCGTCGCAAGCATTCCTCACTGGGATACAAAAGCCCACAGCAATTCCTTGCTCAGCACGCCTTTTCAATGAACTAATATATCAAGAGACCTCTGTCCGTTTTCTTGGGGGAAGATCAATTCATCAATGATCGCGTAATCATCGGGGTAATTCTGAAACCCGCCGCCAGCGTCAATGATGCTCGTGAGGCCGAGGCGGTTCAGTTCGCGCATGAAATGGCGCGTGGAATTCAACTGATGTTCGGGCGGCAGCTTCGGCCCTTTGGCGAGCGTGGCGTAAAGAATTGTGGCGTTGGGTCGCGCAAGGAGCAGTCCCGTCGGATTGCCGCCGTGGTCGCGTTGAATTTCGCCGCCGGGCGGATTGGGCGTGTGCTTCGTATAACCGCAAGCGCGTAATGCCGCTTTGTTCAACAGCGCGCGGCAATACAAATGCAAGATGAACACCGGCGTCTCCGGAGCGGCGGCATTGATCTCGTCCAGCGTCGGCATTCGGCGCTCCGCAAACTGAAACTCGCTCCATCCGCCGACGACTCGAACCCATTGGCCGGCTGGTGTGCGTTGCGCCTGTTCCTTGAGCATCCGCAGTCCGTCGGCGAGCGAAGGCACTCCGTCCCAGCGAAGCTCCATGTTGTAATTTAAGCCGCCGCGAATGACGTGCAGATGAGAGTCGTTCAAACCGGGAATCACGCGCCGGCCTTTGAGATCAATTGTCCGCGTGTTTGGCCCGACTTGATATTCCTCGGCTTCATCCACACTGATGATGCGACCGTCCTTGATGGCGACGTTCTTCGCTTCGGGATATTTCGGATCGAGCGTGGTAATGCGACCGTTGTGCAGGATCAGGTCGGCTGGTGAATCATGTGTCGTTCTCATTTTGCATCCTCCGAGGGTTCCAACCAACGCAACGGCGCTGGTCTTGATTAAATCGCGTCGTGATGAGTCTCGCTTCATCCCGTTGTTCTGCCTGTTTCTGCGTGTAACCAAGCATGCAACGCGCGCGTCACCAACGGCATCACGATCCAGGTGAGAAGCACCACCACACACACGTTGAACACGCCGTTACTCAACAGGAAATGCCAGGACTTGAGGGACGGTCCGAGCGCGACCCGCAATACGGTTGCAACAGGAAAAACTCCAAGGAACGTCGCGACGGCCATTTTCCACCGCGGCGGTGGGGCTTGTGGCGAACGAAACCACGCTTCGAGTCCGTGCAATGAGCGATGCGTCCACGAGTTCGTTTCCGTCAGTGGTTCGCACTTCCTTTCCCAAGCCTTGAAGATTTGCGAAGAGTAGAAGTCGTCACGCTCCTTTTCTTTGGCAAATGTGCGCAGAATCCCGAACTCCCGAGAATCTGAACCGGGCGGCGGCACAATCATCGTCGCTCCCAGCACGCCGCCGTGTGTGAACGACGCATGGAAGAATTCGCGCAAGGCAGCCTGAAACTCGGCTTCGCAACCGGGCTTCACGCGACGGGTAATGGCGATGTGAATGGGCATGACAGTCTCGCTGCTTCAAAGGGGCTCGGCTGGACCTGGAAGACCAGCCGCAGCGTTTCGATCGGTTTCGTATGTTCAGGCGAGGTCGAACAAAAGGAAATGCGCTCCGCCTTTGGAAACGAGGCGCAGCCCGGTCTCACCGTCGAGGGAAGCCCCGTCTCCGGTCGAAAGTGTATTGCCGTTCAGATCGAGATGGCCTTCGATCAATTGCACCCAGGCATGGCGTTGCTTACGCAACGGATGGCTGAGCGTTGCCTCGGGATCGAGGCGGCCAATAAACAGCTCAACATCTTGATTGATCTGGATCGAGCCGGCGCGCCCATCGGCCGAGCAGGCCAGCGTCAATCCGCGGGGGGGCGCATCGGAGTACGACTCCTGAGCATAGGAAGGCGGTAATCCCTTGCGCGATGGCAGCAGCCAGACTTGGAGGAAGTGAACCGGCTCGGTTGCTGAGTTGTTGAATTCACTGTGCGCTATGCCCGTACCCGCCGAAATACGCTGCACGTCGCCTGCCTTCATCACCGCTGTGTGGCCCATGCTGTCTTCGTGCTTGAGCGCGCCGCTCACGACGTAGCTGATGATCTCAAAATCGCGATGCGGATGCGTGCCGAATCCCTGGCCTCCTTTCACGCGATCCTCATTGATCACACGCAGGCTGCGGTAGCCCATGTGTTGCGGGTCGTGATAGTCTGCAAAGGAAAAAGTGTGGTAGCTGTCGAGCCACCCGTGATCGGCGTGGCCGCGCTCCCTGGCCTGGCGAATCTTAATCATTGACTGCAAGGGGTTATGGACGGGTGCGGGACTGGGCCGATGCCTTTGGATGCGCCGGTGACAACCGCGACTTTACCTGCAAAACCTTGTTCGTTTGTGTTCACTCTGTTTTGATGATGGTTGATGTGGCTAATTAAACTGCGCAGCCAGTTCCGCAGCGGTACGACTGGCGGCGGCAACGGCCTCGGCCTTGGAGGTGGGGCTGGCGAACGTCGGTTCGACAAAGATTTCCCGGATGTTGGTGAAGCCGATGAAGCCGAAGATTTGCTTCAGATAGGCGCTTTGTTGGTCGTAAGCCTCCGCTCCAGTGCCGGGACCGTAAGCACCCCCGCGCGCATACACCACCACGAGCGGCTTGCCTGTGACCAACCCTTTGAATCCTTCGGTCGGCGTGAAACTGAACGTGAGGCCCGGTTGCGCAAGAAGATCAATGTAGTGCTTCAGCTTGTATGGAATGCTGAAATTCCACATCGGCAGGGAAACCACGATCTTGTCGGCTGACTTGAAGTGCTCGGCAATTTTGGTGACGGCCTGCCAGGCACTGAGCTGTTCGGCTGTGTGTGCTTGCCCGTTGAGAATGGCATATTTGGCGTCGAGTGCAGCCCCGTCAAGATTGGGGAGCTTCGCGTGCCAGAGGTCGAGCGTTTCCAGCGTATCGCCGGGGTTTGCCGCTTGGTAAGACGCGATGAATTGTTTCGCCACAGCGATGGACGCCGAGCGGTTTCCCATTGGGGAAGATTGGATGTGGAGGATTTTTGCCATATAGCCTTTGAAGGTTGTTTAGTTCAGATCAGAATTTGGAGAACTCGAGTAGTCCTTGTTGAGTTCTTTCCATTGGCGAACGTGCGCAGAATCCCGAACGATATCAATTCTTCGAGCATAGGTCTGGCCTGGCCCGCTTAGGGTTTCTTTAGTTGAGCGACCGCTTGTGCTTTCAGATAGCTCTCCATGACAGCTCCGTAATTCGGCGATACGGCAATGAGCAATTCGGCGAATTGCTGAGCATCGGATCGGTTCCAAGTTCTGAGCAGTTCGCAAATGACCGCATTGGCAGTGGTCGGGACGACGCCCGCCTGAGTGAAGCGGGCCAGCGTGGTTCGCGACGCCAGTTCGCTCGGATCGCCGGAAGCATCCATCACGGCCTGGACCTTGAACCCCGCGGCTTTTGTGTCCAGCGCCGGGAACATGACGCACACGCTGGTCCACACTCCGGCAATGATCAGCGTCTTCTTGCCGGTGTCGCGCACCGTTTTGGCAAAGAGCGCGTTATCCCAGGCGTTGACCTCTCCCTTGCGCGGCACGTAAATGGCGTGCGGAGCGGCCTGATGAATTTCCGGCATCAATGGGCCATTGGGTCCGTCAGGAACTGAAGCAGTCGTGATAACTGGCATCCCCAGCAGCGCAGCGACCTTCGCTAGGGCGGTCGTGTTGACCCGCAAGTCGGTTATGCTGATGTCCTTCACGTTTTGAAACAGGCCGGACTGATGATCGAGCAACAACAGGGCGCTGTCAGTGGAGTCGATCAGGGCTCGGCCGCCAGTAGGTTCGTGTTCAACGCCGTCGTGAATTGCATTTTTGCCGTCTGGTTGGAAGATATTCTTAGACTCGTTCATAGTTCTGTGCTTTCTATTTATATTAAGGTTACCGATTTGATGCTATGGGACCGTCGTTAGGACTTGGCAAAGTCCAACAGGTCTTGGTTAAGTTGGTCCTTGCTCGTGTCGCCCAAGCTGTGCGTGCCGCCGGGATAAATCTTTAGGACGGAATTCTTCACGAGCTTGGCCGAAAGTTTCGATGAGGTCTCAATCGGAACAATTTGGTCGTCATCACCGTGGATGATGAGCGTTGGCACCTCGAACTTCTTCAGGTCTTCGGTGAAGTCGGTTTCCGAAAAAGCCTGGATGCAATCGTAGGCGTTCTTGTGGCCTGTCATCATGCTTTGCAGCCACCAGGATTGGATCAGGCCCTGCGAAACTTTCGCGCCCGGCCGGTTGAAGCCAAAGAACGGGCCGCTGGCGATATTGAGGAAAAATTGCGAACGATCCGCCAGATACGCGGCGCGAAAGCCGTCGAACACTTCGAGGGGCAAACCACCGGGATTCGCTGCGGTCATGAGCATCAAGGGCGGGACCGCGCCCATCAGAACGACTCTGGAAACGCGTTTGGAGCCATGCCGGCCGATGAACCGCGCTACCTCTCCACCACCGGTCGAATGACCCACCATCATCACCTTCTTCAGATTGAGCTTCTCGAAGAGTTCAGCCAGATCGTCGGCGTATTGGTCCATGTGATTGCCATCCCACGGTTGGCTGGAACGGCCATGCCCGCGCCGATCATGCGCGACGCAGCGAAAGCCATTCGACGCGAGAAAGAACATCTGCGCTTCCCACGCATCGGCCGACAATGGCCAGCCATGACTGAAGGTGATGACCGGGCCGTTTTTCGGACCCCAATCTTTGTAGTAGATTGTTGTGCCGTCTTTGGTTGTGATTGTGCTCATAGATTCACTTTCTTTGGAGTTTCCACCGAGTCGCGTTCATTTGCGGCTTGGTTGGTTTTGAGGAACGTTACGAAGAGTTCGATTTCCATAATGGCGCTGGCTTACATGCCACATTCGGTCAGTCCGGGGTAATCCAGAGGGCGGGGCAACGCGGCGTCCCAATGAAACTTGCGATCGGATTCTTTGATTGGAAAATCGTTGATGGAGGCATGCCGGTGATGCATCAGCCCGCTCTCGTCGAACTCCCAGTTTTCGTTGCCGTAGGACCGATACCAATTGCCGGAGTCATCATGCCACTCGTAGGCGAAACGCACCGCGATCCGACTGCCGTCGAAAGCCCACAGTTCCTTGATGAGCCGATAGTCCAGCTCCCGCTTCCACTTGCGCGTGAGGAACTCGACGATCGCCGGGCGGCCCTGCGCGAATTCTGCGCGATTGCGCCACCAGCTATCGACGGTGTAGGCCAAGGCGACCTTATCCGGATCGCGGGTGTTCCAGCCGTTCTCGGCCAGGCGAACCTTCTCGATCGCGGTTTCGCGAGTGAAGGGAGGAAGCGGTGGGCGTTGAGCGTTCAATGAGGTCATTTGGCGGTTGTCGGACGCCAATAAGTCATTTCCCGTGCCAGACGGTTGAAAAAGTTGTAAGCGACTGTTCGGCAGCGCTTTATGCAAGCTATTCGCCAGAGCAGGGATGGCTTTGAAATTTCGTCGATGACGATATTTCGTAAGCCCTGCTGTGAAATTCCGCAGCCTCGCCGATTCTGACGACCGTTCCGGTGGTCCCGAAGCAACTGTATGAACGTGACGCCCGCACATGCTCACCGCTGAATCCGGGGGCGATTTCGATCATACCTTGATTTAATGGTGCCCGGCCGTTCACTGCTTTAAAATGCTACCCGTGCCCATCCCCCATCGGTTCGACAAATTCCGACTCAGCGGAAGCCGCTTGGTGCGGGGAGTTCGAGTCATTTTTCGGAATGTGGATTCATCGACTGTCGGAAGAGGCACCGCGAGGGAACAATGAGTGCACAAAGCGAATCAAAGGAGGCGACGACGATCTTTGTCGTGGACGACGATCCGTCGGTCCTCAAATCCCTCAGCAGCCTCGTTCGATCCCTTGGGATGCGCGTTGAGACGTTTACTTCCGCGGCCGCTTTCCTTCTTCAAAAACGGCCCCTCGCGCCCTGCTGTCTGGTGCTGGATGTTGGGTTGCCCGGACTAAGCGGCATCGAACTCCAACGCAAACTCGCCGTCGGCGACCGTCCCATCCCGATCATTTTTATCACGGGCCACGGCGACATCCCGATGACCGTTCAGGCGATGAAGGCGGGAGCGGTGGAGTTTTTGACGAAGCCATTCCGCGAAGTAGACCTTCTGGACTCCATCGAGCAGGCGCTCGCGCGGGACCGTGAAACGCTCGCCCGTCGCGCGGCATCAAGGGGACTGCGCAACCGCTACGAGACTCTCACCTCTCGGGAACGTGAGGTGATGTCGCTGGTCGTGGAGGGGATGCTGAACAAGCAGATCGCGGCAAGCTTGGGCACCAAGGAAATCACCGTCAAAACGCAGCGAGGGAAAATGATGCGCAAAATGAAGGCGGCATCGCTCGCCGACCTGGTGAGAATGGCGGAGCGGCTCAAACAGGAAAAGTAGGTTCGCGACTACGTTGCTCAACCCAGCCTGCCTTGATGCGACCAAGGTATAATAGCCACCGTCTCCGAATCGTGGGATTCTGAGTCTCGGACCTACAATGACCGACCAATACAAAATCTCCGTGGTGGACGACGATCAATCGGTCCGCAGATCGCTTGAGAGTCTACTCAAGTCCCTGGGCCATGCCGTGGAGACGTTTTCGTCCGCTGAAAGTTTCCTGAGTTCGGATGCCGCTCCGAAAAGCGATTGCCTGATCCTCGATGTGCGCATGCCGGGGATGAGCGGGCCCGACCTCCAGCAGGAATTGAAGCGCCGAGGGCTAGGGGTTCCGATCATTTTCATCACGGCCCACTGCGACGCTGAAGTGATCGCGCTCATCATGCGAGACGGAGCGGTGGATTGTCTGCTGAAGCCGTTTGGCGAACAAACTTTGCTGAAAGCGATCAGTCGCGCCTTATCGGGCTAGACAGAGCGCTGCCCCACGTCCGTTGCCGCCTAACGTGCCATGAAAAAAATCGATGCTCCTATCTGCATAGTGGATGACGACTCGTCCATCCGCGAGTCTGTCGAACGGTTGTTGCGGGCCGAGGGCCTGAGAGTGGAAACCTTTTGTTCGGCCAGAGAGTATCTGGCGCGGACGAAACCTGAACCAGCAGGCTGCCTTGTCCTCGACGTGGATTTGCCTGGGTTGAGTGGGCTGGAGTTGCAGCGTGAGTTGGTCCGGACAGGAGCCTCTATTCCCATCGTTTTCCTCACCGGCCACGGGGACATTCCAATGTCGGTTCGCGCGATCAAAGCGGGAGCGTTCGAGTTTCTGACGAAGCCTTTCGACCCCGATGATCTGCTCGACGCCGTTCAGGAGAGTTTGCTCACCCGTGAATATGGAGGCCCCAGGTGGGAACCAGCTTCACCGCACTCAAATGAAATCGTCGGCGTCGGCAGCGCCTATCGGACATTGATCCGGCAAATCAAGATGGTCGCACCGACCGATTCGACCGTCCTGATCCAGGGAGAGACTGGAACGGGCAAGGAACTCGTGGCGCGCGAAATCCATAAAATCAGCCGCCGGAACGAGAAGGCGCTCGTGCAGGTAAACTGTGCATCAATTCCGAAAGAATTATACGAGAGCGAATTCTTTGGGCATGTGCGTGGCGCCTTCACCGGGGCGATCAAAGACCGGATGGGGCGCTTTGAAGCCGCCCACGGCGGGACACTTTTTCTCGATGAGATCGGGGAAATTCCCCTCGAACTCCAAAGCAAACTCCTGCGCGCCTTGCAGGAGAAGCAATTCGAGCGGGTGGGTGACGAACGAACGCGGCGGGTGGACGTGCGGATCATTGCGGCGACGAATCGCGACCTCAAGGCCGAGGCGGCAGCGGGCCGCTTTCGAGAAGATCTCTATTATCGGCTGAATGTTTTTCCCGTGCAGGCCGCTCCGCTGCGCGAGCGCCGGGAAGACATTCCGCTGCTGGCGAGATACTTCGTGGACCTGCTGGGCAAAGAGTTGAAGTGCGCCAAGCCGCGTCTGACGGAAGCCGGCGTGGCGACACTGCAGGACTACGATTGGCCGGGTAATATCCGCGAACTGCGCAACGTGATCGAACGCGCGATGATCGTCGCGCAAGGCAAGGCGCTCGAATTCAACCTTCCGACCACGGTGATCGCTCCCTCGTTTTTCGATCGGCGGTTTAAAAGCAAGGAGACGGTCGAGCCGGAGTTTCTGACCGAGCCGGAGATCCAACGGCGGGAGCGCGACAACCTGCGCGTCGTTCTGAACAAGACGGGCTGGCGGATCGGCGGAGCCGACGGCGCGGCGGAACTTTTGGGAGTGAAACCGACGACGCTCATCTCACGGATCAAGAAGATGGGCTTGAAGCGCGAAGACGCAGCTCCGTCAGGATGACGGCACGCTGGGAAACAATCACTAAACCGAACACCAATATGAAAACTCGAAACCTCACACATCCCTCGCCGAGCATGCGTTCGCGGGTCGTCTTCTCAGTCTTGTTCCTGTTTGCCGGAGCACTGGCGGTTGCACCACTGCACGCTGATGACGTTACCGGAGGTTCGCCGCAGACCGTTCACCACCGCGTGGCCAAAGTGGAAGGGCTGGACATTTTCTACCGCGAAGCGGGTCCGAAGGACGCGCCGACGATCCTGCTGCTGCACGGGTTTCCGACCTCGTCGAACATGTTTCGCAATCTGATCCCGCAACTCGCCACGCAATTTCATGTGGTGGCGCCCGACTACCCCGGCTTCGGGCTGAGCAGTATGCCGGATCGCCACCAGTTTGCTTACACCTTCGAGAATCTAACCAACGCGATCAATCAGCTCGTGGATAGATTAAAGCTCTCCAGCTACTCACTCTATGTCTTCGACTACGGTGCGCCGGTGGGCTACCGGCTCGCGCTGCGCCATCCCGAGCGCGTTAAGGCACTGATCATCCAGAACGGCAACGCCTATGAAGAAGGACTCCCCAAGATCTGGGATCCGTTCCGGGCCTACTGGAAGGAGCCGACGGCAGAAACGCGGCGGGGGCTTCACTACCTCATCAAACCCGAGGCGACGCGGTGGCAATATGAAAACGGGGTGACCGACCGCACCCTGCTTGATCCGACCACTTGGACGCTGGACCAAGCGCGGCTGGACCGACCAGGCAATGCCGACTTCCAGTTGGATTTGTTCCTATCCTACGCCTCCAACGTGGCGCTTTATCCGCAGTTTCAGGAGTTCTTTCGGAAGTATCAGCCGCCCGCTTTGATCGTCTGGGGAAAGAACGACGAAGTCTTTCCGCCGGTAGGCGCCGCGGCCTATCAGCGCGATCTGAAGACGGTGGAAACCCATTTGCTCGATACCGGCCATTTCGCGCTCGAAACCCACGGCGAGGAGATCGCTCAGCGCATCAGAGCATTCCTGACGAAACATCAAATCGCCCGCTGAGCTTACCGTCACTCCTCAGGGAATGCCCCTCGTTTCGATCGGTAAGGTGAATTGAAACGTTGCTCCGGGGCCTTCATTTGGTTTCGCGACGAGGCGTCCGCCATGGGACTCGATGATCGATTGGCAGATGGCGAGTCCCATGCCGAGCCCGTCCTGCTTGGTGGTAAAAAAGCGATCGAAGAGGCGATCGATCGTCTCGGGATCGAGCCCCACGCCGGAATCTTCCACCCTCACGAAAACCCCTTCCGCATCGCGACCGGTCTGGAGGCGAAGCAGACGCGGTCGATCCGTGATGCCGTTCATCGCGTCCAGCCCGTTGATCAGCAGATTCATGATGACCTGCTGAATCTGCACGCGATCAATGGCCACCTCGGGAAGGTCCTCGCCCAGGATGCATTCCAGCGTCGCGCCCCGACGTCGAATGCCGGTTTGGAGCAGTGGAAGAAGCTCTTCGATGATCGCGTTGATGCTCGACGATTCGCGGATCGGCTTCTCTTTCGCGAGGAGCGCCCGAATGCGCGTGACGATCTGCGCGGCGCGCTGGCAGTCGGCGATGATTTGCTGAGCGGCGTCGCGCGCCTCGTCGAGATTGCAGCGATCGGGGCTCAACCAGCGCAGGCAGGCGTGCGCATTGGTCGTGATGCCCGCGAGCGGCTGGCTGATCTCATGGACGATGGACGCGGTAAACTCGCCCACCGTGGAGGCGCGGGCCATGCGGGTCAGTTCCATCTCGGCTTTGCGCAAGGCCACCTCTTTCATCCGCGCCAGTTCGGCGAGCACCCGCTGATGCACGAGATAGCGACTCACGGCGAAGACCAAGGCGATCATCCCTGCCGCCGCGAGCGCCCACACCCATTTTTGCTGCCACCATTGCGCGAGGACGTGAATCGCCAGCGTCGTCTCTTCCCCGTCGGGACGACCCTGCAGATCGACGGGACGAACGCGGAACTGGTAGGTCCCAGGTCGCGGACGGCTGTAGTCCTGAAACCACATCGTCCCTCCGCCCACGCTGTGGGCCTGCTCCCATTCCAAGTCCAGTCGATCACCCTCGTCGACTTCGTGAGCAGCTTCCCGGATCGTCCGCCATTCCGCGTGCCCAAATGCATCATCATCGATGATCGCGAAGCACTCCTCCGGCTGCCCATCCGGTAAGGTCGAAGTTAAGTTGAGCAGTCTGGCCATGCTCGGGCGTTTTCCATCCTCCGTAAAACCCGCGGGCGCCGGTTGGAGAGGCTTGGATACCCTCGGTTCGCGACCCAGCGGTGCCTGCATAACTAGCTCCGGAAACCCACCGCCGCGCGTCCGGGAAACTTTTACGCCCTTGATCAGCAGAGTGCCCATCGTATCTGGCGGACCTGCCGAAGAGATCACGAGCCAAAAACTGCGGGCTCCTGGCGGCCCGGTTACCGTCATTCTTTGCTTAACAAAAACCGGCTTTTCGAAACTGCCGTTCCAACCCGTCGTCTCGCCGAGGATCGTCTCCGAGTCCTGTTGCAACACCTCTCCTTCGTCATTCAAAAAACGCACGGTGATGGCCATCTCGCCGTAGGTCTCTTTCCACCCCGGATCGATTCCTTCTAATCGATACTGCCGCCGTCTCGGGCGTTCTGGTTTCATATAAACCGTAAATCGGCCTGAAATCGGCGGCAGGGAAATGGATGGAAGACCCAGCGTGGGCAGGGCCTCTCCGTTCATACTTACTTCGATGATCTCCTTGTCGTGCGTGGGCGGCAGTAGCTGAGCCAGCGAGGGAGCAAGGACGGTCTGGGCCATGACCCGACTGGCGAAGACGATCCCGTGGACGAGAACCCAGGGGATCAAACGACGCCAGCGTTTATCGCTTCGCCGAATCATCGTGAGTTAAGCTGTTTGCATGAGTTGTCGTCAATCGGGGCAGGAACATGGCTGCGCAGATTATCTGGCCGCGGCGGTTCTGGCAACAATCATGAAGACACTCCTACACCGCCCTCGATCTGCACACCGCCACCAGCGTGCTCGGCAGCATGGATGCCGATGGGCGCTGGCGCGGGACCCGACGCTTCGCCACCGCCGCCGAACCGTTGCGCGAAGCGGTCGGCGCGCCGTTGGCATCGCGGTTGGATTGGGGGACGGTCACGTAACAGGGAGGTATTCCGCCGGGCGCTTGAGTAGCTAGAATCCCGACCTGGGTTCAACTAAACGGTCCTTTTCACAACTGATGGAGCGAAGATGGTGGTCGGGAGCGGCGGCGACGGGATTTCGAAAGTAGCAAGGCACGAATTCTCGGTCCGATGGCAAGCTCTGGGCGGCGAATGAGCTCCCGGGCTGGGATCGATTTCATTTCATGTGGCCCAGAAGAAGGTTCTTCTTCGGTGCCCTCGTCGGTGATGGTGACTTGGAACGAGCCGTCCTCAAGCTGGCTCACTTGGCGACCGGTCTAGTGTAGCCCGAAGGGTTTGCTTCTCCCGGACGTAGGCCCGCAAGGCGTCCATGGCCAAACGGCGGATCTCGCCAGGCACCAAGAATCCCACTCCGGTAGTTCCAATCACCCTGCCGCAACCAGAAAACGGTGGCGATATCGCTACATGATTCCTGTCGCCGCACCGCCTGGCTTTCACTAGCAGATCAACCATGTCACAAGATCTTGCATCACTGAAACTCACCGAGGAAGACATCAAGAAGCTGGGCGGAGCCATGGCGATCATCCGCGAGGTGCTCGCAAAGCGCGCCGTCAGCCTGACGCCAACTCAACGCAAGAAGCTCCTGAAAATGGGCGACAAGTCCCGGAACTTCTGCGTCCAAGCCGTCGAAGGCCTGAAGGCGAATGCGGCCAGCCTCTCGCCCGAATTCAAGCTCACCGCACTCGAGGAGGATCTCGCGGACTTCACCGCCCTGGACGCATTTTTCGCGGAATACGAGCAAGTCGGGGAAATGATCGATGACACCCTGAAAGCCCTTTCCAGCGACGTCATGGTCAACAGCGTGGCCGGAGTGGGCTTCCTCAAAGCCCTCAACAAACTGAAACCCTCCCTCGACCGGCTTCTCACGGACCTCGGCTCCATCCGCCGGTCCAAGCCGAACAAGAAGAAGGACGAACAAGCCTGAGCCACTCAGGCGCAGCGGAACGTTTCCAGCAACCAGGCGAAGGATCGGAGCCTTCATGTGAAGGATGGGGAGCCTTCACTCGAAGGATAAGGAGCCTTCACTCGAAGGATAAGGAGCCTTCACTCGAAGGATAAGGAGCCTTCACTCGAAGGATAAGGAGCCTTCACTCGAAGGATAAGGAGCCTTCACTCGAAGGATGAGGAGCCTTCACTCGAAGGATGAGGAGCCTTCACTCGAAGGATGAGGAGCCTTCACTCGAAGGATAAGGAGCCTTCACTCGAAGGATGAGGAACCTTCACTCGAAGGATGAGGAACCTTCACTCGAAGGATGTGGAGCCTTCACTCGAAGGATAAGGAGCATTCACTCGAAGGATGAAGGATGAGCGACGCTCGCCCGAAGGATGGGCAACCTGCACCCCAACGCTCGGGAGCCTGGTCTGCGTAGGCCGGAGATTCCTCTCTGGCCACAGAACGTAGGCCAAGATTTGGACTGGTCCGGAATAGGCAGTTGCGTTGCCTAAGGTGAACAATGCGAGCGGTCGGATCACAGATCCAACCTACCCCCCCCCCTGCGGCAGATGCTACTTCTTGGAAAGCTCCGCCACTTTCTCGGCCAACGTCGCAAACGAGAGCCGGTCGCCGTTACTCTTGCCTACGTAACGAAACACTTCCTTGCCATCCGGCCCGATCAAAACCAGGGCGGGAAAGTGGACCTCCTGGCCGTGGAATTTGTAGCCATCCGGGATGTCGAACGCTTCCGCCAGCTTGGCGTTGGCATCGCGATAGATTGGTGTTTTGGCCAACATCTCCGCGGGAATCTTGGACGCCCAGCCTTCGATCTCATTGTCGGTGTCGGGCTTGAGAAACACTTGGACGACATTCGGCAGGGCTCCCGCCTTGGAGATGTAATCCTGGGTATGCCGCAGGCAATAAGGACACTCCGTCTTCAGCAGAAAATGAATCGCCACGAACTTTCCTCGCGCATCTTTGAGCGTGAACGCGCTCTTGTCCGTCGCGGACTTTACGGTGAAGTCCTCCGGTGGGGCGGCGTTTGCGGCCAAAGGGAGGAGGAACAATAAACAGAGGAGTTTTTTCATAAGTTTGAGTCTCGATAAGTGTAGGAACCTTACAGGGCAATCATTCGATTGTATTCTTACCAATCCGGATTCCGAGAAGAGCAAGCCAGCCGAACACTGCGGGAAGGTTCAATCCCAGAACGGCCAGACACGCCACGAGAACGATCACCGCAAGGGCAAACAGTCCCCCGCCATCCCCCATCACCACGATGCCAAGCTTCGTGAGATGGAGGAAAATGGCTCCGGCCATCAGACCGGCTCCGAGTCCCGCGCCAACGACCGCGACCCGCGCGGCCGGGATGAGAATCAGGATCGAGGCGATCAATTCCAAGCTTCCGATCCCGATCCGCCCAATCGGTTCCAAACCGACCGTGGTGAAGATATAGACCGATTCCGGCGCGGCACTGAATTTATAATACAAGGTCTGCAACATAATGATCGCGGCGGCAACGCGGGCGATCCATTGCAGGATGCGGAACGGAGTGGATTGGCAACAAGACGGATTCATGAGATGCTTTGGGGAAATTTATTTGCCTTTCTTAGCGACCAACCCAGGCCAATTGGCATCGGCCTTCTTCAGGCTAGCCTGCGTGTCTTTGTTGAAGATGTCACGGGCGCCCTTGTCGTATTGCAGGAGAAGGCGGCCATCGACAATTTGAAAGGCGTCCACTTTGATGGGAGCGGTGTAACCGCGACTGACTCCGTACGCGCAGTAGCCGCCAAACTGCGGCGCATATTTATCCGGCGCTGCCTCAAAGGTCGCCTTGTTCTCCGGAGTCGCGAACTGATAAATCGCTCCCTGGTAGGTGCTCGTGAGGGAGGCATCTCCGGCCACCGGCTTGCTTTGGGTGAAGAATGCCACGGGATCATAGCCCTGCAGGGCTACTTTGTTCTTGCCGAGATTCAACAAATGCTTGCTCGGCTCGGCAGCAATCGTGGAAGGCGACCCTCCCGCCAAGAGTAGAACTCCAACACCTAAGAGATAAAGCGCTTTCATAGGAAATCTGTCGCAAACTCTTCTATGTTCTTACAGCAAGCCAACAGCAACTTTCCCTCTGCTGGCAACTTCATTTGAATCATGGCACCGGGCTACTCCGCTGCGGGTGCCACGTCTCGGGTCAAGCGGATCTCCACCTCCCACTCGACGTATTCCCATTCCGCGGATGCCCTTAGCCGGGCGAGCAGTTTGTCAAACCCTGCGGTCTCCGCCTTGGCAAACTCGAACCAAGTCAGGAAGTCGAATGGCTCCGCTTCGGTCAGATCCCGGCAATGATGGAGGCGGCGCGCAATCGCGGGCAGGTACTCCAGGCCAATCTGGGTGTGATGGGATTGTTCTTCGAAAATCGCCCGGCGTTCGTCCTGCGTCATCTCCCACCATTTCGCGTTTTTCTTGATTGGGATGAGCACCGCACAATCCGCCTCGGGGCGGCACAACACGGGGGATTTGGCCACGAGTTGCTCCTTCTCCTCCCGCGTGACGTAGCGCTCGTTGCTCCGGGCGCCACGCAACGCCCAGATCGCGCCTTCGGGTAGCGGCGTCACGTTGCCCGATACGATATTCAGTCGCTCGATCATCGGCAGCGCTTCTCCCCTGATGGGGCGCGACTCGGTCGCCTTCCACTGTCCCTCACGACCACCAACGAACGTAAACAAGCGCGGATTGGAATTCATAGATTCGGCTAAGTGCTCTGGAGAAGATGCTCAGCGAGGCCCGGCCCTTTCCTGAAGCAACAGAAAAAGCAGAGTATCAGTAAAGGAAAGATCCTCCGTGAGAGCGATATGCTCGTTCTGGAGGAAATGCACATCGGTCCAGCCAACCGGCGATCGAAGCCGATTCGCCGCTGGACGAAGCGCGAATCCCTCATCGAACAAGGCACTGTAGCGTGGAACCACACCATCGCCGGGGGCGAATTCATCGACGCGAATCCTGTGCCCCGTAATCGCCGCCCCTGCACTCGTTAAGCGATTGTCTCCGGCAAATAGGATCATGCGAAGGTGCGCAGGTGGCGTGGCGGGCCGGTCGATGGCTTCTTGGAATCGCCGGGCATTATCGAGACACTTGCGAACCTGATCGCGGGCGGCGGCCTGACGCGCTTCAGGGGAACTTAGGTGAGGAAGCAAAGTCTGGAGGACCATGTCCAACGATTGATCCAGCAGCCCCCAATCCCAATAGTCCCAGAGATCGAGATCCAGCGAATCAAGAGGGGCCTTGACCGGGTCGTTATCCGCCCAGAGAATCCGGTGCCGTTTCCGCGGAAGGAGTTCGTAAACACCCGGCATGGTGCCGATCACGACCGGGCTGAAATAGGGAGTCGCCGGCGCCACGCGGAATCCTTGCAAGAGGTAGAGTAAAGACTGAATCGATCCCGCATTGGGTGGTGCCACCAGAATCGCTTTGTCCACGAGATCGGCACCGCGCCAGTTCAGAGCAGGTGCAGCGTCCGCCTGCAGCGATTGATTCCCATAACGCAAGTAGTAGTGAGTGATCAGGCTCCCCATGCTGTGGGCCACCAAATCGAAGCGCACTTTACCGGGGCGACCAAATCGCTTCTGGTTCTCCCGCTCCACCAACGCTTTCTTCTGTAGAATAAAATCGTGGAGCAGAGCAGCGTTCTCCGCGCAACTTCGCCGCCAATCATAAGAGAATTGGAAGCAGGTGAAGTGATCCGTCCCGTAATCGATGCCACCAGCTTCCCCAAGCGATTGGTCGCGATAGCCGCCCGCGCCGAGCGCCTTGAGAATAGCGCGGTAGGCGGTGCCTTCCACCCGAAGCCCTGGGGCCACCGAGACCCGCAGACTCTCCAGAACGCCATCCGGAACCAGATCATCCCGGAGACCGGAAAGCGGGAGCGATGGATCGATTGGCAGAGCGATTCCCTGGGAGGCACGCTTGGCTGCCCGGGATTCGAATCCGCCCCAGACGAGCTCTCCGGTCTTCGCATCCCGCAGCTTGGAACCGAGGATGCCCGGGATGACGATCACCGGATTCCGGTCCGGAGATTCCACTTGAGCCAAGTCCTGATACAAGCCGGAGAGGACAACTTCCGGAGCGGCCGGACGAGTGCTGCAGCCCACGGAAGCCAGAAGACACAGGAAAAGATAGAATCTGGACTTCATGGAAAGCAGCCCTCATCTGGAGGCGATGGAGAGGCAAAGTCAAACGCAATCTCGACGCCGCTCGCCCCTCCCCTCCACCGAGGCCCCTGTCACTTCAGATCAAATTCTTTCAGTGTCTCGCGCACCCGAGGAAGACTCACATTCTTCACGTAGGGATGCTTCGGATGTAGTTTGACGTAATCCTGGTGATAGTCCTCAGCAGGCCAGAATTTGACAAGAGGGACGATCTCCGTGGCGATGGGCTTCTTGAAGTCCTTCTGGACCAGGGCCTTGACCCGCTCGATCTCCGCCTTTTCTTCCGGCGTCCGATAGAATAAGACCGGGCGGTAACTTTTCCCGAAGTCGGGTGCCACGCCTTTGCCATTGGTCGCATCATGGGATTTCCAGAAAACGCGCAGGAGCGTTTCATAGCTTACTTTGTCGGGATCGTAGGAGAACTCAATCGTCTCCGTGTGGGTGCCATGATTTTCGTAGACTGGATTCTCGGAGGTGCCGCCGGAGTATCCGGACGTGACATCTCCCACGCCGGGGATGCTTTCAAAGAGGGCCTCCATGCACCAGAAGCAGCCGGCGGCAAAGGTGGCTTTCTTCATCTCCGCCGCCTGCGCGGAAGGAGCGTGGCTCGCGACGGCGCCACAAAGGAACATCAGGATTAGGTTGTTTTTCATCAGGGATTTACTGTTTAGCGAAACTAGCTGCGAAACTCTCGAGATTCTCTTTCTTTAGGTCCGCCACGGGGACAAAGCGGAGGGCGGCGGAGTTCATGCAATAGCGTTGACCGGTCGGTGCCGGTCCGTCATCGAACACGTGCCCCAGATGGGTATCCGCCTTCGCGCTCCGGACTTCCCCGCGGACCATTCCGTGCGAGGTATCGGTGACTTTCTTGAGCACATCCGGACGGATCGGCTTCGTAAAGCTGGGCCACCCCGTTCCGGAATCGAATTTGTCTTTGGAACTGAAGAGCGGCTCACCTGACACGATGCAAACATAGATGCCATCCTTGTGGTTGTCCCAATACGCATTTTGAAAGGGCGGCTCTGTCCCATTTTGCATGGTCACAGAATACTGCAAAGGAGTGAGGCGCCGCTTCAGCTCCGGATCTTCTTTGTGATTGGGCTGAGCCCGGCCGATAAGGGTGACCGCCACAACGGCACCAATGAGAAGAATGACAGGATAGGGAGATTTCATGGGAAGTGAGTGATAAGTTTGATTCTCACGGGGTGAGAGAGCGGTCCGGCTCAAGTATTCCCGGATTCTTCAATTTTGTAGCAAACCGAGCCCATCCGATCTGCCCCTTACCCATTCGTTTTGTTTGCCTTTGAGGCCCAACGGGCCGGGATAAGATAGCCCAGGTCGGAGGGAGCCCATGGCGACCGCAGGCCTGGGAAAACGTTGAGTTTCGTATCCGCGCTGTCAGTGCGGGACTACCGTTGTCTCGCCCTTGCAGGGCTTCGGCCAGATCGGGATGGAACCCAGGGCGTCGCTCGTTCCTCGCTTTGCCCTGGGCTACCATGTCCCGGCCCGCTGGGCCTGTAGGAATCAAGATCAGTGATCGCAACCATAGTTTCCACCTTACAGATAAGGTTCGCCATCCGATTGTGCCCCTCGCCCGGGAATAAAATCCCCAGCCACGCTTCTCCTCCAATTGGACCCTCAACGCCACCAAATGAATCGAGTCGAAACTGCCGTCCGTTCCCGCTATGCCGATGCAGCGAAAGCACCGGAGGCCGCCTTGTGTTGTCCAGTTGATTACGACAAACGATACCTTGAGGTGATCCCCGCCGAAGTCGTGGAAAAAGACTACGGCTGCGGCGACCCGAGCCGCTACCTTCGCGAGGGCGAGACGGTCCTCGATCTGGGCAGCGGCACGGGCAAGATTTGCTTCATCGCTTCGCAAGTCGTCGGCCCCTCCGGCCGGGTCATTGGGGTCGATATGACCGAAGACATGCTGGAGGTCGCCCGCCGCAATGCCCCGGTGGTGGCCGAACGGATCGGGTTCGCCAACGTGGAATTCCGCAAAGGGAGAATTCAGGACTTAGCACTGGATCTGGAAAAACTCGACGAGGCATTGAAGGCCCGGCCCGTCGCGAATGCCGAAGCGTACCTTGCCCTCGATTCGCTCGCCGACGAACTCCGGGTCAAAGAACCGCTCATTGCGGACGATTCGGTGGACGTCGTGGTGTCCAATTGCGTGCTCAATCTAGTGGAGCCCCGCTTAAAGCGACAACTCTTCGAAGAAATTTTCCGCGTCCTGCACAGAGGCGGACGGGCGGTGATCAGTGACATCGTGGCGGACGAACCCGTCCCGGAGCACTTGCAGAGCAATCCTGAACTTTGGAGCGGGTGCATCTCGGGAGCACTGACAGAGGAAGGATTCCTGGCGGCCTTTGAAGAGGCGGGCTTTTACGGCATTGAGATTTTAAAGTTCGACTCCACTCCGTGGCGCACCGTCGAAGGCATCGATTTCCGCTCCGTCACCGTGCAAGCATTGAAAGGAAAACAGGGGCCATGCTTCGAGCGGAATCAGGCGGTGATTTACAAGGGCCCCTTCAAGGTCGTGCTGGACGATGACGGACACCGCATGGAGCGTGGACGCCGTTACGCGGTCTGTGACAAGACCTTCAACCTTTACCGAAAAGCGCCTTACTCTTCCAGTTTCGAATTCATTGAACCGCTCCGAGACATTCCCCTGGCCGAAGCATTGCCCTTCGATTGCAGCCGGACCTCGCCACGGCATCCCAAGGAAAGCAAAGGGCAGGATTACGTCGCGACCACCCCGGAATCCCAATGCGCGGACGGCGGAGCCTGTTGTTGAGCAACCAGTGCGATGAACCGATTCGCCGCCAACCTGGAGCGCCGTGACCTTCCTCTTTTGCGCGGGCCGGTGGAAATCTTGCAGATCAACGTTGGCAAGCTTTGCAACCTGACCTGCTCCCACTGCCACGTCAATGCCGGGCCGGCGCGCCGAGAGATCATGACCAAGGAGACGGTCGACCGAATCCTTGATTGGGTCAGGCAGACTGGCGTTGCCACGGTCGATCTCACCGGCGGGGCCCCCGAGATGATTCCGGATTTCCGCTATCTGGTGACGCGCCTCCGGGAGATGGATCGCCGTGTCATGGACCGCTGCAATCTGACGATTCTTCTTGAGCCCGCTTTCGACGGATTGGCTGAGTTTCTTGCGGAGAACGAGGTGGAGATCGTCGCCTCGATGCCTTGCTATTCTCCGGAGAACGTGACCGCGCAACGCGGCGACGGAGTCTTCGACGCCAGTATCGCGGCACTGCAAATGCTCAATGCCCTGGGATACGGCACCGATCTTCCCATGCACCTTGTCTACAACCCGGTCGGAGCAAAGCTACCCGGTCCGCAGGCCGAGCTCGAGGCGGACTACAAACGTGAACTGGCGGACCAATTTGGGATCTACTTCAACAATCTCTACACGATCACCAATCTCCCGATCGCACGCTTCGCCTCCTGGCTCCGCCACAGCGGCGAGTATGAGCGATATATGGAACTTCTCATCGATTCCTTTAACCCCGCCACCGTCCCTGGACTAATGTGCCGGAACACGCTCAGCGTCGGCTGGCGCGGCGAGGTCTACGATTGCGATTTCAACCAAATGCTGGGATTGCAGTGGGAAGCCGAGCGCCCGCTCTTTGTCTGGGACATCGACCTTTCTCAGGTGGAAAACCGGCCGATCGCCACGGGAGAGCACTGCTTCGGCTGCACCGCGGGGGCTGGATCCAGCTGTGGAGGCGCCGTCGCCTAAGCAACCCAAAATCTTGTCGCCAAGTGCGAATCCCTTGCTAGGGTTTCCCTTGAATGGCGGCGGTCCCCTCCTTTGAACAAATCGTCGAGGCTCACTACCAGAACCTCTACCGTTTCGCCCTCAGTCTTTCCCAGAAGCAGAGCGACGCCTCTGATCTGGTCCAGCAGACGTTCGCGATTTACGCGCGCAAAGGCCACCAGCTTCGCGATGCTGACAAGGTAAAGAGCTGGCTTTTCACCACGTTGCGGCGCGAGTATTTAGCGACCGCACGCCGCGCGGATCGATTCGTGGATGAGCCCCCGGACGAGGGCGCGACGCCCGATCTCTCCGAAGAACGCATTTCTACGCTCGACATCGATTCCGTCCTCACCGCCCTGGGGCAACTTCCTTTGGAATATCGGGAGCCGCTGACCCTCTTCTATCTAAAGGAACATTCCTACCGTGAGATCGCCGCCATCCTCGATGTGCCGATTGGCACCGTCATGTCACGCCTTTCCCGGGCAAAAGCCAAACTCCGGGCTCTCCTTGAAGATGTCTGACCCCCAACAAGACTTTAATCGCGCAGACGCGAAAATCGCGGATCTCATGGCGGGCATTGAGCCCCCGTCCGACCTGCGTCGACGCTTGATGTCGCTGACCCCGGAGAAACAACGCTCCGTCTGGAGCTTGTGGCCCATGGCGTTGGCGTCTGCGGCGCTCGTCGTGATCTGTCTCCTGACGTTTCCTCGGGGGCCGTCATTGGAACGAGCGCAGACAGATTTGTCGTCGTTTCTCGCTTCAGATTTCGAGTTATCCGTGACGGGTGAACCGCTCGATCGCCTTCGTTCGTGGCTGGAAGCGCAGCATGTTCCCACTGGGAGCGATCTTCCCAAGGAGCTTGCCGCGATCACTCCGGCGGGCTGTCGCGTGATTGATTGGAACGGTCGCCGAGCTTCGTTGATCTGCTTTCCCACCACCGGCGGCGAACTCGTCCACTTGGTGATCTTTGAAAAAGGAACTTTCCACGGACTGCCCAGCAGCCCCCAGATGGCTGCAAAGGGAACGTGGAACATGGCCTCCTGGCGCTCCGCCGAGGCGGACTTCCTCGTGTTTAGCAAGACTGATCTAGAGAGCCTGCAGCGCTTCCTCGGATGATTCCCGGAAAACGGTCGGGAATAACCGGCCCGTCTGCTCTCTCCTAATCCGGATGAGTATGCTGAAGATTCTCGACCGGTACACGAACTGGCTCCACACCCGCTGGCCCGCAGGAACCGTCGAGCGACTCCCGGTCGTCAACGAGGATGGGACGACCAACGTCCCCGGCCTTCGGGTTGTCGGAGACCTTACCGGCGTTCCGCTCCTCAAGTTCGCCGCCGACTCAGGGGCCAAAGCCGCTCGGGCAGTCGCTGCGGACTTGCAGCAGAGTTCGGGGGGCGCGGGGCTGGACCTAGCCATCATCGGAGGTGGGGTTTCCGGAATCGCGGCGGCGATCGAAGCCAAGAAGCTCGGTCTTTCGTTTCAGGTGATCGAAGCGACCGAAGCGTTCTCGACCGTCGCGAATTTCCCCAAGGGCAAGCCGATCTACACCTACCCGGCGGCATTCACCCCGGCCGGAGATTTCCAGATGCAGGCGAAGGTCAAGGAGGACCTCATCGCCGAAATGGAGACGCAACGGACCAACGCCGGCATCGCGATCACAACCGCCCGGATCGAACGCGCCGAACGCAAGGGGGACGGATTTGTCCTTCACCATGCGGACAAAACCACCACCGTGGCACGCCGTGTCATTGTGGCCATCGGCCGCAGCGGAAACTTCCGACGGCTTGGTTGTCCAGGCGAGACGCTCGACAAAGTCACGAACCGCCTCCACGATCCCAAGGATTACGGTGGTAAGGACGTCCTCGTCGTCGGAGGTGGAGACTCCGCGCTCGAAGCCGCAATCGCCTTAGGCTCCTGCGGCGCCAAGGTCACCCTGAGCTATCGCAAAACCGAGTTCTCCCGCCCCAAACCGGAGAACCTCGAAAAGATTCGGGCTCTGGAGCGGGGCGAGCAACCACCTGGTTCCGTCACCCTCGCCCTGGGAACCACGGTGCAAGAAATCCTTCCCGATTCCGTGCAGCTTTCCGATCGCACAATCCCGAACGACGCGGTCTTTGCCATGATTGGACGGGAGGCGCCACTCGACTTTTTCCGGCGCTCCGGAGTGAAGATCTCTGGAGAGTGGAATCCCCCCAGCATTGCCGCCTTTCTCTCCTTTTTCATCTTCTGCTCCTTCGTCTATCTTTGGAAAGGCGGGACGTCGGTCAATGCGGCGTTTAAGGAGCATGCGTGGTTCCCCTACAATCTGCATCTGCCAACGTGGGATCATCCGATTCTCCGTGCATTGGGAGTCAGCCTCCACGAGCCCGGATTCTATTACGCCCTGCTCTACTCCATCCTCATCGTCACTTTTGGGATGCGGCGGATTCAACGAAGGAAAACTCCCTATGTGACCGCACAGACGATATCGCTCATTCTCTTCCAGTGCATCCCTCTCTTTCTGCTCCCCTATTTGCTTCTGCCCGCGATGGGCTATGCAGGATGGTTTGATGTAGGCCCAGGAAAAGTGATCGCTGACAATCTTTTCCCGGTGACTGACTCCGGCCAAGGTCGCGAATATTGGCGAGCGTTTGGCTTTATCCTCGCGTGGCCGCTCTTCATTTGGAACGTCTTCACTGCGCAACCGATGGTTTGGTGGTTGGTAATCTCGTTGCTGCAAACCTTCGTCATCATCCCGCTCATCGTCTGGCGATGGGGCAAGGGCGCCTACTGCGGCTGGATCTGCTCTTGCGGCGGCATGGCGGAAACTCTGGGCGATACCCACCGCCAGAAAATGCCGCACGGTCCACTCCCAAACCGACTCAACATGATCGGCCAAGTTATTCTCGGGGCCGTGGCGTTTCTGTTCCTCCTGCGGGTGCTTTCTTGGGCCGGAGTGAGCTTTATCGAGCCAATCTATTCTGGGCTCCTCATCAATGCCCAGCTTCTCGGCATCCAACTGAACTATTATCAAATCGTCGATGTCTTCCTCGCGGGAGCGGTCGGCTTTGGATGCTACTTCTGGTTCAGCGGACGCGTCTGGTGTCGCTTCGCTTGCCCCTTAGCCGCGTTGATGCATATCTATGCCCGCTTTTCGCGATTCCGGATCTTTGCCGAGAAATCGAAGTGTATCTCCTGCAACGTCTGCACCAGTGTTTGTCATCAGGGGATCGATATCATGAATTTCGCCAACAAGGGCCTGCCCATGGAAGATCCAGAATGCGTCCGCTGCTCCGCCTGCGTCCAAGGATGTCCGACAGGAGTCCTTAGCTTCGGGCGCCTCGGTTCCGGCGGCGTTCCGCTTCTCGACAAACTGACGGCCTCCCGGGTGCAAACTTCCGAGAAGGCATAGGTCCCGAGTCTCGTGATGTTGGACACGGTCATCGCGATCATTCCCGCCCGGAACGAGGAGGGCACTATCGCAGACATTGTCTCCGCACTTCACCGCTCAGGAATCCGCCGGGTCCGCGTCGTGGACAACGGGAGCACGGATGGCACCGCTGAAGCTGCTTGGGACGCCGGAGCGGAGGTCATCCTCGAACCGCGTCCCGGTTACGGACAGGCCTGTTGGACCGGAACTCTCGACCTCCCGCCGGAACTACGCTGGATTCTGTTCTGCGATGCGGATGGGAGCGATGACCTCGAAGCGATCCCCGAGTTTCTGAAGGCGGCTCAGGATCACGACCTCATTCTCGGGAATCGGATGGCTACTGCGGAGGGCCGCGACGTCATGTCTCCGGCGCAACGGTTCGGAAACTGGCTCGCGCCAGCGCTCTTGCGCCTGATTTTCGGCCATCATTTCCAAGACCTGGGGCCGATGCGGTTGATTCGCCGTGAAACCTACGAAGCGATCGGCATGCGCGACCGAGGCTTTGGCTGGACGGTGGAAATGCAGGCCCGGGCCTGCGAGCTCCACGCTTCGATTCTCGAAATCCCCGTCCGCTATTTCAAGCGAAGGGCGGGCGTTTCTAAGATTTCCGGGAACCTGCGCGGCACCTTCCTGGCAGGGACAATTATCCTCGCCACCTTGGGTCGCTTCTTCTTCGCGCGGTTCGGTATGGCGCTATCGCTTCTTCCGATGGTGGCGGGCGCAGCCTTGATGACTCCGCACGGTCATCTGAGCGTTCTCGGGAATATCCCTTGGTTTCTGAGCGGATTTGCCTTGGCCGGATTAGGCTATATCGCATCCTCTGCCTATCGCTGGACTTGGATCCAGCTCGCGATCTCGGCGGTTCTGATTCGGCTCTTGGCCTTTCCCATGGCGCCCGGAACGGATGCGTGGCGCTATCTTTGGGAGGGAATGATCCAATGGCACGGACACAACCCGTATCTCATCGCGCCGGATTCCCCTCTTCTCGACAACCTGCACGTGGCCTGGCGCGCCAAGATCAATCATCCAGACCTGACCGCCGGATATCCACCACTCACACTGCTGCTCTTCGCGGCGATCTCCGCTATTTCCACCAGCGTATGGTTGCTTAAGGCGATCCTCGTCGCCGCCGACCTCGCCGTGTGCCAACTTCTCACCCGGCGATTCGGCCCGGACCGCGCCGCCTGGTATGCGCTGAACCCGCTGGTGGTTTATTGCTACGCCGGGGGCGCTCATTTTGATTCACTCCTGATTCTGCCGATGGTGCTGGCTTGGTTTGCCTGGGATGCGCAACGCCCCCTGCGAGCCTGCGCATGGCTCGGACTTGCAATCGGGATCAAGTATGTGGCCGCACCGCTGCTCGTCTTTGTGCTCTGGAGATTGCTCCGCGAGGGGAAACTTAAGACAAGCCTCGCTGGGGCCTTGCTTGGTCTGATGCCGGCAGGCTTAGCCTTGGCTTGGTTCTGGATACGGGACGGTGTCCACCCGCTGGCCCCCGCAGAGATGATCGAGTCCGCGAGAAGCGCCGAGTTTCTCCCAAGATTCGTTGGATGGATCGAGCCTCGAACCGTCTGGCAGAACCGGATTTTTGCCGCCCCATTCGCGTTGGCCGCTCTGATCCTGGTTCTGCGACGACGAAGCTTTGCAAAGTTCGCCGAGGATGTTTTTCTCAGTCTCTTGGCGATTTCCCCGGCCGTTCATGCCTGGTATTTTACCTGGGCCCTTCCCTTCGCTTGCGCCAGCGGGAATCTGGCGTTCCGCGTCGCGGGAATCTCAGCTGGAATCTACTTTATCCTGGAGCATCGGCAGGCTGCCGGAGACACACGATGGAGAATGACCTGGCTGGAATGGGCGCTCATGTGGGGTCCGATTCTCGGGGCGTTTGCCTACACGCGCTGGCGAGAGCGCGCTCCCAAGACGAGAGATCGTCCACATCCTCCAGAGGTGGATCCATGATCCGGACGGTGAGATCCGCCGGAATCCGCTGAAGCGTTTCCGCCAGAACCGAGTCGCCCCCCCAGGAGATGCCCTCAAAGATCTCCGGTAATCGCTCCCGCAGCCCCAACAGACAATATCCACCATCCAGGGCAGGCCAGATTACGACGTGATGGGTCGCGAGGTCGGCGGCAGCATCGTGGAGCCGCTCCGCCGTCAGGTAGGGGCAATCGCCTCCCAAGAAGATCAATGGTCCGCCCACCTCTCGGACGACGTGATCCAGGCGAGCTCCCAGATCTCCCTCGCATTGAGCAACATAGCCAAGCGATGGCCCGAGCCACTCGCGCATTTCAGCCTCGGCGTCGGCCGGAGCAAACGCGACGATGGTCTCCCATTCCGTAGGCAGTGCCCGGAGCTGAATCTCCACGAGCCAGAGGTAGGCCTCGCGCGCAGCGGATGCGCCGATTCCTGCCGCCAGCCGAGTCTTCACGAAACCGATCCGTGGCGCTTTCAGCATCAAGCAAACCTTCATCGGAAAGCGCGGACGATCGCCGAACTACGCCTCTCGGAGAGCTGCGATCTGTTTGGCCGATAGGTAGAATCCCACCTTTCCACCGCAGGCTCGCAAGGTTTCAACCTCGATCCCCCACAGGGAACCCTTCCCAACCTCAACCTCATCCCCACCTTGACCGGTCAGGTAGCAGACGAGTTCCCCGAAATCGGGTTGATGGCCGACGATGACGACCCGATCCAATCCGAGATAGGGCTTGAGTCCGGCGATGGCGTCCGAAACGCACATCCCGCTGGCGAGGAAGTCCTCCTCTTGAGGCGGTGTGAAGCCCCCTTCCTCACAGAAGAGCTGAGCGGTGAGGAGAGCCCTTCGATACGGACTGGTCAGGACGAGATCGGGCTTCCAACCTTGGTCACGGAAGTACCACCCGGCGTTGCGCGCCTGGTCCCGTCCTTTCTTGACTAGCTCCCGCCGTGAATCGTCCCCGGATGGATGATAATCTTCGGCGGTGCCGTGGCGCAAAAGAGTCAGCTTCATGGAGGCCGGTTGGATCACATCACCATGCCGCCATCAACCGTAAGCACCTGGCCCGTGATGTAGGACGCTCCCGGGCCGGCCAAGAACACGGCAGCTGCGGCGATGTCGCCTGGCTCCCCCAGTTTGCCCAAGGGAATATTCTTGGTGATCGCCGCTTTCTGATCGCCTGTCAGAGCGTCGGTCATGTCCGTGGTGATGAACCCCGGAGCGATCGCGTTCACGGTAAGGCCTCGTGATGAGAATTCCCGCGCCAAGGCCTTGGTGAAGCCGATCAGGCCGGCTTTGGATGCCGCGTAATTCGCCTGCCCGGCATTGCCCATCAGGCCAACGACCGAACTGATGTTGATGATCCGAGCCGATGGTTGCTTCAGAAGAGAACGCTGAAAGGCCTTCACGCAGTGGAACGCCCCTTTGAGATTCGTATCCAAGACCACGTCCCAATCTTCCTCGCTCATTCGCAAGGCCAGTCCATCGCGAGTTACACCCGCATTGTTCACGAGGATGTCGACCTTGCCGTAGGCCTCTAGGATTTCCTTCCCGACGGCCGCCGTCGAAGCGCCATCGGCCACGTCCATGGCAAAGGCACGGGCCTTCCCGGGAAACCTCGCATTGATCTCATCCGCCGCCCCTTGGCAACTGGCCGCACTCCGGCTCACCACCGCCACGGTCGCCCCCTCTGCGGCAAACGCCTCGGCGATCGCCTTGCCAATCCCACGTCCTCCACCGGTGACCACGGCCACTTTATCGTCTAGCAAACCCATCCCTCCCCTTTCCATTCGCGGCCAGGCTTTGCAACTCAAGTCTCTGACCGGGAGAAGATGGAACTCACCTCGATTTTCAGTCCGCCAGCAATCTCTGCGCTTCCCGAAGATGGTTTTCCGAGAATCCTCCGAGCAACTCCGTCCGCACCAGCCGTGAAGCCAGAGCGCCGAATCGACTGGGAGGCAGATCGTCGATGATGACGATTTGGCTCACGTCGGGATGCCGGGCCAGCCAGGCTTCGATTTCCTGGCCTCGTGGCAACTCGCCCAACACCGACGAAAGATCCGGGGTGGCCCAATCCGCATGAAGCTTCTCCGGCGGGAGTTTTCGTCCCAGCGCTTCCAGGATGCCGTCCCGGTCCAGGCGCAACCGCCAAGTCGATGAAATGACCACCGAAGCCCCGCTGATCCGGGCGAGTTCGGCGATCCTCCCGATATGTTCTTCGGAGAATTCGGCGTTCGGGGGCCAATCCCCGGTGAAAACCGGCAGACGGACGACGCCGTCGAAATCGAGGAAGACGATCTTTTCGATCATACCCCCTGCTTACGCCCTCGGGTCGGAGGGAGGAACGTTCGCATGTTTGGCTTTGCCGGCATTTGGGAACACAATCCGGGCAAAACCGTCTGGCCAAGTTGCCAGGAGCCTGATCGGGTCGATTTTGTCTCGTGGCCAGATGGCCAGGACTGAAAATGGGTCCAAGTAGGCACGTGGCCAAATGGCCAGATGACGAAACCGTCACAAAACCCCTTCTGGCCAAATGGCCAGCGGGCGATCCGGCCTGTTTTGCCTCGTGGCCAAATGGCCAGGAGCGTGATTGGACCTGTTTTGGCCTTTGGCCAAATGGCCAGCAGGTGCCAATGTCGAAATGGTCCATCCCTCCTTCGGACTGCGCGCGACTCGTCGCCGCCTTCCGGCCCGGACCTTGCTGAGGTGCATGGAGGTTCGCTCCTCAGCATCCGTAGGCCGGACATTCTGTCTGGCCAATCAGAATCTACGTTTGTGGCCAGACAGGAATGTCCGGCCTACGCGACTCAAGTCACCGTCCGGAAGCCGTTCCGGGCGAGCTTGCCTCCGGGGGGATGGAGGAGATCGGAACTGCGGCCAGCCGGAAACCCAGGTCGAGGTCCGCGTTGTCAGGCGCGCCCCCGTACCGGTGCGCCGACCGGCAGTCCCTGGCGTAGTCGTTCCAGCTCCCGCCGCAGTGCACCCGGTAGTCCCCGGACGCACGGCCGTTAGGATCCGGGCTGACTTCGCCTTCCTTGAACTCGTAGTAACCATGCCAATCCCGGCACCATTCATAGACATTGCCGTGCATATCATGGAAGCCCCAGGGGTTCGCCGGATATTGACCGACCGCTACCGTCTGCCCCAGACTTGGTCCGTTCACCGTGGTTCCATACGGAAACTTTCCGTCACAATTCGCCTGCGAGCCGTCCAGAACCTTTCCGAAGCTGAAGGGCGTCGTCGTCCCCGCCCGGCACGCGTATTCCCATTGTGCTTCGGTCGGCAGCGCGTAGGTCCAGTCCTTGGGCAGCAGGCCCGCCTCCCGTTCCCGAGCGGTCAGCTTCACGCAAAACTCCGTCGCCTTGAGCCAACTCACATCGGTGACCGGAGCCAACGGATCTTTGCGGCTGCTCGGGTTTTCCCCCATCAGCGCCGTCCATTCCCCTTGGATCACCTCGTATTGACCCAGCCAGAACGGGTGGGTCAGGCGGACGCGGTGCTGGGTTTCCTCATCGCTCCGATCCTCCTCGTCCGCCGGACTGCCCATGAGGAATTCGCCGGGCGCGACAGGTAGAAGCGCCATGTTCAGACTGTTGCGGAACGGTTTTTGGGTCTTCGGAGCAAAGGGCAATGGCGAAGCTTCTTCCCAACGGGAAGCGAGAAGATCCGCCTCCATTCTCGCCCAGGCGACGACATCCTGCGCCTGGTCAAAATCGAACCAGCCGCGTTGCACGATCTCCAGGAGATTGGTCCCTTCCCCGAGCGGAGACCCGCTCACGTCCCAGCCGACCACCGATCCATCCTTCAGCCCGACGGCGAGGCGCTTGCGGTTGGTGTCGAGCGCCCAGGCCGTGGCGTCCGCCGGATGAGCGGTCAGTTCCACGCTTTGGGAACCGTAGGCGTGAAACTTCACGATATTCCCTTCCAGCAGCGCCCCGGTGGTGACTTCGGCGTCCGCGGTCTCCCCCGTCACTTCAACGGGCGCGGCCTCCGGTTTCCGCAGATCCCACTGCCGCACGATTCCGTCCGCGAACTTGGTCCGAAGAAAGCGATCGTTTTCCGCGAAGGCCAGGCCGGTGACCGGTGAGCCGAACGCATCACTCCGCCAGAACGGCAGGAAAGCGGGTTGTGCCGCGAGCGCTTGGCGGATCTCCACGGCCCGATCCGGTAACAAGACGGGGAACCGGTCCTCCGGTCCGCGCAGCAGCCGGTAAGCTTCCGCCCAGAAGGTGACGAAGGTCCGCTCCTGATAATCGCCGCCACCGAACCCGGAAAACCCGATGGCCCGGGCGCGGTGGAGAATCTGGTCCGGATAACGCTTGAGCGCGTTGTCCGCTTTGGCTAGGGCGGAGTTCCCATCAGTGACGCGGGCGGCGTCGCGAGCCTGGAGGGATTTCTCCAACCCCAGCAACGCCAAGGCGGAGAAGGCCAGGGAGACGAAGGTGAGGACGGAAAGAATGGTGATGACCCGCCGCTGGTTGCGCTGCTTGTCCCTTTGCTGGCGCACCTCGTAAGCCCGGCAAGCTTCCAGATACTCCGCCACGTTGGCGGGACTTCCTTCCGCCTTCCCCTGCTTTTTGGATCGCAGATCCGGCCCGAAGTCCGGTTCCTCCATCAGCGCGAGAGCCTCCTTCAGGCGTTCCCCGAAGCGAACCAAGTTCCCAGAAGAGCGACCCGAGTCCGCCCACTCCCGTGCTTCCACCTCCAGGATGCGCACCTGCTCGAACTTCTCACGGCGGGCAAAGATGAGGTCGCCCAAGGGGGGAACGCGCAAAAGCGCCTCGTGGGCTACCTCGTAGGCGTTCCCAGTTCGGGTGAAGAGGCGCTGCGCCACCAGGGCATCCGCGAGAGCCTCCAGTCCCGCCCGCTCCCCCGTGAAAAGGTCCACCGCCTTGGCCACTTGCCGCTTGGCCGCACCCTCCGCCCCGGCCCGCGGGTCCCAGGTTGCCAGGCGCGGGATGATGAGGCGACGCAAGTCTTCCTCCTGCGCTCCCGCAGCCTCGCACGCCTCCCGGGCCGCATCCCGCACCGCGTTTTCCAGAAACTCCTTCGCCGTCTGATCCGCCAACGTCACCTGTCCGCTCCCGGGCGCGCGATGGCGCTGCACCAGCCGTTGCAAGGCCAGGGCCAGGATGGGCAGGGCATCACCGCTCTCCCCCACGGCCCCTTCTGCGGCGGCGGTCGCCAAGGCATCGACTAGCGTGGGATCGATTTTCAATGGCCAGCCGGCCCGGTTCGCCGCGTCCGCCACCTCCCGGATGATGTCGTCGAAGCGGTTTGGCGGGAGCCGGTTCAGGCGCCAGACCTGCACCGCTTCAAGGCTCAGCCCCGCCTTGACCAAGCGATCCACCGTGGCGTCGATGCTGTCGTCCCGCACGGTGAGGACGAGCCGGAGGTCCAGATCCGGCGGCAACCCGAGGACCGCATCCAGAAGCTCCTTCAACTCCGCGTCGTCCCCGGAAGAAAGGGCGGTCATTTCCTCCGCCTGATCGATCCCCAGCAGCAGGGTCCGGCGTCGTCCCTCGATGGCATCGGCGTCCGCGAATTCCTTGAGGAGGGCGGGCAGAGTCGCGGCCGCTTTCTGGGCCAGGGCAGCCGGGGAGAGCGCCAGGCTTCGGCCCAGCTCCTCGTTTCGCTTGAGGGTCTCGCTCAGACCGGCGAGGAATCCCCAGGCCGCATGGTGCATCGCGCCACCGTCGGTCCGGACGATGGCCAGCGGGGTAAAGCCCGGATGACGGCGCAGGCGACGCCACAGTCCGGCCCGCAGGAACGACGACTTTCCGGCCCCGGAAGGGGCCTGAATCAGGAGAGCGCGACCGGTCACCGTGCCGCGGAGATCATCCAGCGCTTTGATCCCGTCCCGGATCTCCAGGTCCCGGCCGCGGAAGATGGCTTCGTCCCCCTCCATGAGCGGTCGCAAGCCTGGGAATGGTCCCTCGTCTTTCGGGGGCCAAGAAAAGCTGTTCGGGGCCACCCCGAGTTCCCGCAGGGTGCGGCCGAGAATCGCTGATCACCGAGTGACCAGAATAGGTGAACCACCCAGCTTGGCCGTGGTCAACCGGAAATCTACGCCCGGACGCCGCAGCTTGTTCTGGCAGCGAACGCCTCGGGAACCCGGACGTTTCCCAATTGCGCTCCATCGTTCTCCCATTTTGCTCCGGAGCTGGAGCAAACCAGCTCGGACGCCGAAGCGTTTTGCCGCCCAAGTCTCCCGGAATGCTGCAAACTTCTCGTTCCGGCGGAAACGCGTGGAGAAATTTGCTGCAACCGTTGAGCAATGGAACCCCATCAATGGAGCAATTTGCTGCACCGATGGAGCCCGACCGGCAAACGTTCGTGCTTTTTCGGCGAACGATCGCGGTGAATGCTGCCAAGCCCCCAGCCGAAGCCACTACCACCGGCGGGACTCGAACCCGCACGCCCCTCGCGGAGCAACGGATTTTAAGTCCGGTGCGTCTACCATTCCGCCACGGTGGCTGATGCGGACTTCCCTGCCTTCGTGACCGGGAAGGCAGGGACTCTCTGGCAGATCTGGTGCCTTTGCAAGCACGAGGGCTAGCTTCAGGCCTTCAGTTCCCAACCTGGACGATACTCGCGCTTGATCATGGGCTTGAGGTCGGGGCGGTCCTTGATCTCCAGGTTGACCGGATCCCATTCCAGGCGGACGTCCGGCACTTTTTGGGCGATGCACCCAAGGAGAACCATCTCGGTGAAAGGACCGGCCTGGCTGAAGTTCGATTCCGCCTGACCGATCTTGCCGGTAACGGCATCGAACCACTCGTCGTGCGGGTTCTGGTTCCGAGCGCGCGGGAGGGTCTGGGCAGGCCAGGCGGTGAAACCATCGACGGCGCGGCCGGGACGGATGACCCACTGGTCTTTGCTGCGGTTGAAGAAGAGTTGCGCTTTTTCGCCGATGATGACGCAGTCGTAGCCAAGCGACTCGGTGTGGTCCATGCCGCTAAGGATTTCCTGGGGACGGTTGAATTCGCCCTTCTTGAGACTCCAAGAATCAGCCAGGAATTCCGCGCCGATCTGGCCGTCGTACCAGAAGTATTTGATGCCTTCTGCCACCGAGTGCTGGTTCGCGGCGAACTCGTAGGTCAGACTGGAATTGATCGGAGCCGACCACTGACTACCGCCCTGCTGCTTGCCTGAGATAGCGAGGGGAGCCCCCAACTCCAAGCCCCAGTAGGGCATGTCCATGATGTGGCAGGCCATATCGCCCAAGGCACCGGTGCCGAAGTTCCACCAGCCGCGCCAGTTGAACGGAGCGATCTTGGGGCTGTATTCGACGAAAGGTGCCGGTCCGATCCACTGTTCCCAGTCGAGCCATTCAGGAACCGGTTCCGGCGGCGGGGTGGTTTGAAAACCCTGGGGCCAGATGGGACGATTCGTCCAGGCGTGGACTTCCTTAACCTTACCGATGACTCCTGCGCGGACCAGTTCAATGACGCGCCGCATGTGGTCATTGGCGTGGGCCTGATTTCCCATTTGGGTTTTGACACCCGTCTTCTTCGCGAGATCGGCCAACATGCGAGCCTCCCAAATGCCGTGACAAAGCGGCTTCTGGCAGTAGACATGCTTGCCGGCCTTCATCGCGGCGGCGGCGGCGAACGCGTGGTGATGGTCTGGGGTGGAAATGGTAACGGCGTCCACCTTGTCCCCGAGATCCGAGAGCATCTCACGCCAATCGGAGTAGAACTTTGCATCCGGATAGGTTTCCCGTTGCTTGAGAAGCGACTGCATCCGGGGCATCCCGGTCAGTTCTGGAATCCGCTTGGCATCGATGACATCCACCAAGCCGACGACTTGAAACCCAGCCGTCGCGGAATTGTTGATGTCGCTCTCCCCTTTTCCCCCCGTTCCGATTCCCGCGAGGGCGGGCCGTTCGTTCACGCCCCAAACGTGGCTTGGGAGGAATTGGAAGCCAAACGCGCTGGCGGCGGCCAACCCGGCCGACTTCTGAAACTTGCGGCGGGAAATATTCTCCGCGGGGGTCTTTGAATCGTTCATGTGGGATCGAAGATTGGGTCAGAAAGGGGACCAAACGGTCCGGCGTCCTCTCTTGCCGCACCGCGAGATTTTTTGGACTCGGGCGGGACTGATCCAAAAATCAATCCGGCGCGTGCCGGAGGTTCGCCTCCGGCACGCGCACAGAAATCAGACTAATCTCAGCTCTTGGCCGCTGCGTCCTGAAGAGCAGCAAGGCGACGCTGTTCGGCCTTCGCTTCCCGCTCAGCACGGGAGGCGAGAACCTCGTCACGCCAAGCGACGGCGCGGCGAAGAGCCTCGTCGTAACCCAGCTTATCCACTGAGAACTTGCGGTTGACCGGACGGCCAACGGCCTCCCGGGCGGTCACGGTGATGACGGTGCGCTTGGTCCCAGCACGGTTGATGTATTCGGTCAATGAAGCGCCGAGCTTTCCGGTGTTGGTTTTGGCGTCACGCTCAAGCTGCCAAAGCGGCTTGGCCAACGGGGCCATTTCGGCCAGCAAAGTGTCGCGATAGCGTTTCGCTTCGGCCAGAGCCTTGCGCTTGCCCTTGTAGACACGATCGCTGAACAACTTGGTGCGGAGGACACCTCCACGCCGAACGTGGACCTGCCAACCATGGGTCTTGGTCGAGTCGATCCGTTTGATGTTTTTGACCGACTGCTGGTTGCGCAGCCGGGGGGTATGAATGCGAGTCTTCGCCTTTTTCACGGTTGTGTTTCTTTTGGACTTAGTATGGGTAGATTTGCTAATGGACAATGGGCGATCCCCGTCCACCTGCGGCTTAGGCAGGGGCGGTGCCCCTTCAAATCCGCTTAGCCTACCTTTCAATAGAACCCTACGTTTTTGCTCTGTCGTCGGATGCCGATTTCAGTTTGTAGCGTTTCTTGAGTTTCCGCCGTGATAGCGTGTCTCCACGGTTTCGGCAAGTGGGAAACTGATATTTTGCCGGAAAGACTTGGTTTTCCTTAGGCGGAGGGGCTGGGAACTCCACCTTTAGGGACAACAATCCGGAAAATTGTCTCCTGGCCTGGCTTGCTTGAGACCGTCACCGTGCCCCGATGTGCCTCCACCGCCCGCTTCACAATGGAGAGCCCCAGGCCCGTCCCCTTCACCTGATTCTGGGAATGACTCCGCTCCACCCGGTAAAAGCGTTTGAACACGTGGGGCAGATGGGATCCAGGAATTCCAGCCCCGTTGTCGGCCACTTCAACGATCAGTTCGTGCTCACCACTGGTCATGCGGACCTCAATCTCCAAGCCGGGCTGGTCGTTCTGCTTAAGCGCATTCTCGATCAAGTTGAAGAAGATCTGATCCCAGTAAAACCGGTCCCCGCTGAGGGAGCGATCTCCGTCGGGAAAGTTGATCAGGACCGAGGCCTGTTTGTCGATGATGAGGGCCTGGAGGTGTTCCACCATATCCGAGGCCGACTCCGCCAAGTCGAACACTTCCGTCCCAAGGGAAGCGGAGGCACCTTCCAGTTTGGAGATCGTCAACATGTCTTCGACAATGCGCGCAAGTCGTTTCGCATGCTTGGTCATGACGCTGTAAAAGCGCCGCGCCACGTTCGGATCCGAGACATTTCCATCGCTGAGATTCTCCAGATAGCCGATAATTATCGAAAGCGGGGTGCGAATCTCATGGGAGGCATTGGCGACGAAATCTTTTCGAATCTGTTCGACATGGTAGCGCTCCGACTCGTCGCGCAGAATGAGCCAGGCACCTTGTGCGCCGTAGATCTGGGCAGGCAGCGGGGCAGACTCAACGGTGAGATAGCGCTCCATCCGCTCCCCGTTGACCGTCCGAAGTTCTTCGAGCCGGAAGGTCTCGACTACCTTGGTTTGCGCTTCAAGGGAGCGTTTGACGATTTCGACGATGCGATGGTCTAGAAAGGCCTCAATGACGGTCCTCCCGGCGATTCCGGTAACCCGGGCGAAAGTCTCGGCCGCAGCGCGGTTCGCCGAAAGAATTCGTAGATTGTCATCCACCACGATGAAGCCATCGTCGAACAGATCGAGCATCGACTCCGTGATCCGTTCCTGGATGGACTGCCGGGCGATGCGCTCCGACCGGTCCTTCAGCTCTACCTCGATCTGGCGGGCCAGTTCACGGACGAACCCGGGGGTGAGCAACCGGTGCGAAAGGTCGACCCGGCGAGCTTCGTCGGGATGACGGAGTGATTCCGTGAGCCGATGAATGGCCCCTCGCAAGCGAACGTGGTAGACGACCAAGATCGCCAGAGCCACGCCCATCACCCAAAACGCGACTTCCGCCCCAGTCATTCCGATTGCAAAGGACGGAACATGTAGCCGACTCCTCGCAACGTTTCAATGCAATCACCAAAGTCTCCGAGCTTTTCCCGCAGACGTTTCACATGAGTGTCCAACGTCCGAGTCTGGATCCGTTCGTCGTATCCCCAGATGCGACGGAGCAAATCGCCGCGGAGTTGTTCCCGACCGATATTCTCGATCAGAATGAGAAGAAGCTTGAATTCCGTGGCGGTGAGATCGACGACCTCATCGGCGAGGGTGAACTTGAGTGTGCTGCGTTCAAGCCGAAATGGCCCCGAAGTCAGGATGCCCCCTTGACCGCGCTCCGTGCGTCGGGCCAAGTTCTTCACCCGAAGAACGAGTTCCTTGGGGCTGAATGGTTTGCTCACGTAATCATCCGCGCCCAGTCCCAAGCCCAAAATGCGATCATCTTCCAAGCACTTGGCCGTCAGCATGATGATCGGAATCGCTTCCGTCGCAGGATGCCGCTTCAATTCCGCGAACACGCCAAAGCCATCCAATTCAGGAAGCATGAGGTCGAGCAGAATCACGCTCGGAAGTTTTTCCTGGGCGAGGGCGACGCCCGTCAGCCCGTCCGCAGCCTCGAAAATCTCCCATTCATCCTCGGGAAAATTTACCCGCACCAATTCGCGAACATCCGGTTCGTCTTCCACTATGAGAAGGGCAGGCATGGGTCAATATTCGGACACGGTTTTGATGCTACGCTGTTCCATTCCGTCTAAAAAGAGAATCATGTGACGAAAAATTTGCAGCAATTCACTACACACCCGCGGCCAGGCAAACTCAGGATCATTGCCAACCCCGGTTCCGGGCAGGGCAGTCTCTCGCTTTATCCGTTGAACCGGCTCTTCCGGCTTCACCAGATTCCCTGGGATCTCCACCTCACCCACGCGGATGGCGATGGAGCCCGGCTGGCGAGAGAATTGATCGCAGCCGGAGCTGATGTGATCGCGGTCTACGGCGGAGACGGCACGGTCAAGGACGTGGCAGAAGGCATGATCGGCTCGGACATTCCTCTCCTCATCATCCCCGGGGGTACCGGCAACCTCGTCGCCAATGAATTGGGAATTCCCCGGGAGCCCGAGGCCGCCGCATCTCTCGTGGCCGGCGAGCAATTTTACTGTCGCCGCATTGATGTCGGGATGATGGGGGGCCGCCATTTCCTGCTCCGAGTAGGTTGCGGAGTGGAAGCCTGGGTCCTCCGGGATGTCAGCCCGGATTCGAAAAAGCAATTCGGGAAATGGGCCTACATCATTGCCGCCGCCCGTAAACTCCAAGAGGTTCCCGCAGCAAATTTCCGGATCACGATCGACGACGAAATGGTTATTTCGGGGAGTGGCGTAGGCTGCGCGGTGGCCAATGCCGGGGCGGTCGGAATCGGCGGATTGACGCTCTCTCCGGGGATCGGGATTTCCGATGGCCGACTTGATGTGGTTTTTCTCCGCAAGGCGGACGTCGAGGGGATCCTCTCGCTGGTCGCGGTGATGGCCGGGGTCAACGAAGCGTTGAACGAGGCCACCGGACTGGACGCCTCGCATCTTGTCGGGCGCTGGCAGGCGAAGAAAGTCCTGATCGAAACGGATCCCCTCCTGGATATGCAGATCGATGGTGACTTGATTGGACTCAGTCCGCAAACCATTGAGGTGATCCCTTCGGCCTTGCGGGTTGTCGTGCCCGGTCCTTGAAACGATCCCCCCTAAAACAGCGGCTCTCGCCAGTGCAACCCGTGGGCCTGAGCCACGCCTTCGCAGGTCAGTTCCCCGTCCTGGCAGTTGATTCCTCGCTTCAGTTCTGGATGCATCTGGCAGGTCGCCCCGAGCCCGTGACGCGAGAGCCACTGCACATAGCGGAAGGTGACGTTGGTCAACGCCTGCGTCGAAGTCCGGGCGTAGGCCCCCGGCATGTTTGCCACGCAGTAGTGAATGACCCCCTCCTCGGTGAAAATCGGATCCTGATGGGTCGTCGGTCGGGTCGTTTCGATACAGCCCCCCTGGTCTACGGCGATGTCGACGACTACCGTGCCATTGCGCATGGCGCGAAGCATCTCTCGGGTCACCAGTTTGGGAGCCTTCGCCCCAGGGACCAGGACTGCGCCGATGAGCAAGTCCGTCCTGGGCAAAAGATCGAGCAAGGCCGCCTCGCTGGAATAAAGCGTTTGGGCGGCCTCCAAGGTATCGTCCAGAAAGCGCATCCGATCGTGATCGATCTCCAGAATGATCGTTTCCGCTCCAATCCCAGTGGCGACCTTCGCGGCATTGATCCCACAGGTCCCGCCGCCGAGAACAACCACCCTCCCCGGTAAAACCCCAGGGACGCCGCCGAGTAATGTCCCCCGGCCGCCCTCGTGCTTGGCGAGAAAGTAGGCCCCCACAAGAACCGACATGCGGCCCGCCACTTCACTCATGGGCTCGAGCAATGGGAGTCGTCCCCCCAGGGAGACCGTCTCGTAGGCAATCGCGGTGCAACCGGACGCGAGGAGCCCTTCCGTGAGTTTCCGGCTTGCCGCCAAATGCAAGTAGGTAAAGAGGAGGTGGTTTTTGCGAAGAAGCGGGAGCTCGGAGTCGAGAGGCTCCTTCACCTTCACGATGAGATCAGCCCGTTCGAAAACCTCCTCGTGCCGCCCCACCAGTTGGGCTCCGGCGGCGAGGTATTCCTGGTCCTGGTAATCCGCGTCGCGTCCGGCCCCGCACTCGACCACGACCTCGGTACCGGCGCGGACCAGTTGGGCCACCCCGGAGGGAACCATGGCCACGCGACTCTCCTGTTGTTTGATTTCCTTTGGAATGCCAACGATCACGGGGGTACCCTGCCCGGATCATGGAGAATCACAAACTTGTTCTTCCCGAGCACCTCAATCACTTCGGTTTTCTCTTTGGAGGTCACCTCTTGTGCTGGGTGGACGAGATCGCATGGATCGCCGCCACGCTCGATTACCCCGGATTGCGCTTTGTCACGGTCGCCATGGATCAGGTGGAGTTCCGCCGCAGCGTGCATGAAGGCGCCATTCTCCATTTTGATGTCAAGCGGGCGCATACCGGCCGGACGTCCCTGACCTACACCGTCGAAGTGCGCCGCACCGGGGAGGCCGTCACTGTTCCCGAGCCGGTCTTCAGCACCCGAGTGACCTTGGTCCGGATCGACGAAAACGGAGAAAAAACCCCGCTGCCTACTTCTTGCTAGCGGACGGCTCGGGCTCAGGCGCGGTGACCTCCAGCTCGATTCGCATCGAGTCCGAACCGGATTCCTCGATCGACCGGACCAAGTAGCGCCCCGGTTTGGACGGGACGGAAAACGGACAGCGAACCTGATCTCCCACCGGCACGGTGCCCAACGTCAAGACCGGAATCGCAGCGGTCGGCCCTTGCTCGAAGAGGCCCAGGTTCAGATCTCGGGAGGTCTCGTTGTGCAACGTCAACTCCACGGCGTCGCGGGCGTGAACGGTGATCGAGCGGACGGTGAATCCGTCCGGGCGGGCGGCCAAGACAAAGGTCCGCATCCGCAAGCCGGAGGGTTCTCCACCGAGCAATTGCAGAGCACGAAGGGCATTGAACCGAGCCGGAAGCAAGGCGGAATGGCGGGCCACGGTCTCCAGGGAGCGGCGGAAATCGTCCCCCAGAAGACGGGCCACTGCGGTGGCCGCCGCGATCCTTTGTTCACTCATATCGACGTCGATGACAAGGGGCTCGCCGTTGCTCGTGAAGCGGGTCGAGCTCCAAACCGTTTCGCCGGTGCCGTTGAGCAGTTCGAAGCGAAGCGGGCGTGGCGTAGGCAATGGCTCGCCGGGATGGTAAACCAACCGATCGAGTTGCACGAGATCCCCCAGGTTCACCTCCCAGTAAGGACCGGAGTTTCTTCCTCCCGCGACCTTGACTCCCCGGACTGCGGCCGTGCCCGGGACGAGATCCTTGAGCGGAAGTTCTTCCTGCCAGTCCGCCACGCCGTTGACGCCGTTCTTGGACAAAGTCGACCACCACCGCATCCCGTTGGGCGACTCCGATTGCGAAGTCGCCCGCCCCAAAGCTACTTGCCTTCCCCCGGCGAAGGCCTCCAACTCCGCGAAATGAAACACCTCCCATCCGGGCGCCACCAAGCGGACCCGGGTGCACGGTTTCCGGAGATACGCCCCTTCCCCGGCCAGTTCGCTCCGAATGATCGGCCCGATCGCGGCGCGGACTTTCGGATGAGAGATCACCTGGGCGCACCCCTCAAAGAGTCCAGCCGCCTCGTAATCCCCCTGTGCCGACACGGTCGCGACCAGGGATTCCAGGGTGAGACTCGCCGCCGCTCCAGTCGTCAAAGCTGCGTAAGCCGCCCTTCGCAAGGATCCGCGTTCCGTGCCTTCCGCGATCCCCTGCAGCCGGCCCCCAGCTTGGTACAACTCCCAGCCCTCCATGAGAGGGAGCAGTTTCACCAAGTTCCCGATGAGGATATCCGGACTGCTCCGGTCCTCCAGGCGCTCCACGAACCATCGCTCAAAGGACAATCCGGCGCGACCCGCCAACACGGCGGCCGCTTGCCGCAATACGCTGTTTTCCACACCAGAGCGTTCCAGCAAAACGCTGGCGGCATAAGGAGTCATCTCGCCGGCAATCAGGTCCGCCGTGGCGGTGGCGATCGCCTTGGCCCGGAGGCTGGGCGGCGATTGATCCGGACCTCCCAGCTCTGAGACGGTGCCCTCGGCAACCGCCCGCAGAGCATCATCCATGCGTTGGTGCCGGGCGAGGCGTGCCACTCCGCCCGCTTCGGGTGTCCCGGCTCTCCGGGCGCAATGCAGCGCCGCCAGCCTGACCCGAGGATTCTCGTCTTCCATGAGCCTCTGTAACAATCCCGCTGCCCCAGGAACGCCAGAATACCAATCGCCGAGGACGTCCGCTGAAGCGTGCCGCACCGCCGGATCAGGCGATTCCGTGAGCCGGGCCAGCAGATCCGGATTGGGCTCCCCAAAAGCCTGATGCAAGCGTAAGGCCTCCAACAACATCCGTTGCCTGGCTGGATCATCAGCCGCTAAGCCGTTCAAATATTCCCCCAGCGCAGTGAAGACTTCTCCGGCCGGTCGATGCCAAAGAGCCAGACGGACTCCGCCGCCCCGTTCCGCTCCGCCTTGCTGCAGTTCTTCGAGAAGACCCGCCGTTTGCTCGACATCCGCCGGCACATCCCAGGAGGGAGGCCAGCGCGCCGGGGCAATCCGCCAGATCCGGCCCCAGCTCCCGGCACGAAGCGGGTTGTCCCGGCCGTAAGCATCAAGCACATAAAGCGCCCCGTCCGGGCCGGATTCAATGGCGACCGGATGGAAGTTTGCGTCAGAGCAGGCCAACACGGGCGACTCCTGACGACGCCACCTCCGAACCGATCCGTCCCATTCCCCCTGGTAGACGGCCAGTTCCCAGCGACCGCCCGCAGCCCGTTCAGCCCGAAGGCTAGCGCCCCGCAAAGGTTTGGGCCAGGGCTCGCCGTCAATGGGAATCCAGGGGCCCGCCTCTCCGGGAAAAGTGTCGGATTCCAGCCGCGCCGGCGGCGCCTCCTTCCAGGCTCCGACCCAGTCCAAAGCGATCGGCTGACCATCGTGTCCCATCTCCACCAGCGGCACACCCCAGCGATCAAAGCAAATCTCCCCGATCTCGTCCTGTCCTGAACGGACCCCCATTTCGATCCGCCCGATTCGTGGGTTCCAGTGGACCAATCCCCCTTGGCCCCGCGCCTTCGGCCCCCACGGCGTTTCGACGGAATCCGAGGTGGTAGGCTGCTCCCGAAACCAGATCCCCCCGGTGGGGCCCCAGCGCAATCCTTGCCGCTTCCCTGACCCGCCGAGCACCGTCTCCCAGTGATCGGCCGCGCCATCCTCATCTTCGTCTGCATACCAGACCAGGCCGGCCTCGGTGCTGACATAGACTCCGCCGGGCGCAGGAATGAATCCCTCCGGATCGATGCGCCCGGAAACGACCACGGATTGCCGGTCTCCCGCGTGATCCCCGTCGATGTCCTCGATCCGAATCAAGCAGGGATCCAATCCGGGCGGAGCACAGCCGACCCAGGCCCGCCCCTCGCCGTCAAAGCGCAAGCTCAATGGATTCCAGAGTTCGAGTCCCGTCTCCGAAGCCCAGAGCCCGATCGAGAGCCCCTCAGCCAGCTTCATCCCTTGCAGGGACTCCCCGGGTGTCATCCGGTTCGCCAAACCAAACTGCGCCGTTACCGGCATTCCCAGAGATTGGGGGGCTTCCGGGCACACTTCCGATCCGCCCGGCTCGACGGCCCACAACGAAGACAAGCCTGACTTATCCATCGACCAGAGAGCCTGATCCCAGCCCCGCCCCCGTTCACCTCCCTGGCGGCCAGAATTGGACCAAGCCAACTCTTTGCGCATGACCAACTGCCGAAGGTTCTCCGCCATCGCCGGATCATCGAGACCGTTCTGGCCCTGCGGGAGGCCCAGCCGGCTCGCCGTAAGGGTCGCCAGCAGCCAATGCCCGCGTCGATTCAGCCGCCGTCCATCCCGGCTCACGTCACCGCTGAGCTCGAACGCCAAATCCGTGAATACCGGAGAAAGATCGAGGCATCCAACACGGTCCGATTCACCGGCGACCGCACGCATTTCCTCTACATAGGGTGCCAAGCGCTGATTCGCTACCACCTCGTCGGGCATCCCCGGGTAATGCTGCAGGTAGGGAACCGGCGGAATCAGCTCGATCGTCACGCTCTTCTTTTGAGATGCATGCGGCTGGCCCCAAGCCTCACACCGGGTTCGCAAGACTTTCCCGAAGTCCGCGACCCGTTCCGGGCCATCGAAGCTTTCATTGAATCCGCTGCAAAGCAGAATCAGGTCCGGATCAAATGCATCGATCTCCCCGTCGAGCGCGATCCCCGCCTCGTCCACCCGAAAACCATCCCAAGCAAACGAACGCACACTCAAGCCGCTAGAGGGAAACGCAAGGTGCAACGCAGTTTCCAGGTAACCATGCCTGGCCATGCCGAGTGCCAATCCATCTCCAACGATGGCCACACGAGCCCCGGGAGGGAGACGCAATTCCTCCGGGTCCGCCGCGCCGGACACAGCGGGCAACCATAGCCAAGCCAAGCCGAGCCAAGCCCAACTCAAGCTTTTCGGCAAACGTTCGCCATTTCTCCGCACCGATCCATCTGTAGGCGAGGATCAGGGCAACGGCCAGAGCGGATTTTTCCGGTAGCGATCTGAAAACCCGCGCTTGCGCCGGGCAGCAGCGCACGGCAGCCTGTGCCCGACTCTCGTGGATCGTTTCGTCTCACCGCCACAACCCGCTCAACTAGGTCCTCGCGCCGATATCGTGGTCCTTGGCGGTGGTCTGGCTGGGCTCTACGCGGCTTATGGTCTCGCCACCGCCGGTCGGCGTGTCATTGTGATTGAACGAGAGTTCGAGCCCGGCGGGATTCTCCGAGGCCATTCTCTGGGGAGCCACCGATTCAGCCTCGCCGAAGCACCGCTCGCGACGACCGACTCGAAGCTCGCCGAGGATCTGATCGGGTTGTTTTCTTCGGGCCTCGTGACAGCCGGTACCCCGCCTCCCCCACCACGCCTGCGCTGGAATGGAGGAGATCTCGCCGTGCCGATTCGATTCAAGGATTTGATTCAGGGACTTGCCCCGGCCATCCGCGGCGACCTCGTGCTTTCCCAACTCACCGCCGGCTTCCGCCGAGGTTCTGCCACCTCACCGAGGGATGCAGCCGAGGTCATCCGGAGTCGCTTCGGCGCGCCGCTCTGCCAACTCGTCATCCAACCCGACTTGGAGCGCTATTGGGGCCAAACCCTCAAGGATCTCGCCCCAGCCGCCGCAGATCTGCCGATGCGCGCCTTCTTGGCAACAGCACCTCCTCCCAGCGATGCCCCTCCGGTTTGGACCGTTGGAACCGGTCCCGACTTGGTGGCCGCCCGGTTGGCCCATGCGGTGCAGGCTCTCGGCGGCAAAATTTTTTATGGCGCTGAGGTCGAGGAAGTCGTCCTGGGCGAGGGCGAGGACCACCAAGTGGTCATCCGAGATCTCCTCTCCCCGGAGGGTGAGGCTCCCTCCCGGATCGCGATCAGCTCCCAAGGGGTTCTGTCCACCATCCCGCTGCGGGGCTTGATCCGGGCCCTAGGCAACAGAGTGCCGGCTCAAATCCACGCTTCGTCCTATTACCTCACCCATCTGCCCATCCAAGCTTACGCCTGTTTGATCCGCAAGGAACGCTGCCTGGATCACCTCACCATCCACTTCCGGGATCGCCCGTTTCTCCGCATCAGCGAGCCGAACTATTTCTCCGCGACCAGACAGATTGATGACGATTCCACACTTATCGTCATCGAAGTGCCCGGCCGGGCCCCGCAGCATTCCTCCGATGGATGGCAAACCATCCTCGAAGCACTGGAGAGCGAACGGATCTGCCAGCGCGGCGAGATCCTTGCCACCCAGTTGCTTCACGCTCCGGGAGGCCATCCAATCCTTAGGAAAGACGGCGAAGCTCACCTGCAGCGGATCCAGGATTGCCTCAGCCGGTTCCCGGATCTGGCCCTCGCCGGAGCTTGTGGGCGCTTCACCTACGCATCACCTGCCGAAGCAATGATCTCTGGGAGAGCGGCGGCCGCGACGCTGACCGAGCGTTCGGCGTAGGGACGTTAACGCATTTTTTACGCACCACGGCATGCGTTTAACTGGGCAAGATAGGCCCAGCGGGCAGATTGGCGGCAGGTTACAATCAACACCTGCCATGATCGATTTGCTCTATCTCTTTGTCACCACGCTCTTCTTCGTCCTTTGCATACTCTACGCAAAGGGCTGCGAAGCCCTCTGACGCCAACCTTCACGGCCAACCTCATGATCACACTGATCGCCCTCGCCCTCTTCGCCTACCTTTTGGTGGCGATGCTTCGTCCTGAGAAGTTCTGATTCTCACCATTATGAACCCCACCGCTTGGCTTCAATTTTCCTTATTCATCGGACTTCTCGCGCTCGTCACCAAGCCGATTGGGCTCTACCTCATGCAGGTTCTCGATACGAACGGAAAAACGTGGCTCGATCCGGTGATCAAGCCGGTCGAGAAACTGACCTATCGATTGATCGGCAATGATCCGCAGCGCGAGCAAGATTGGAAGCAATATACGTTCGCGATGCTCGCATTCAACTTGGCGGGCTTCGTATTCACCTACGCGATTCTGCGATTGCAACACCTCCTCCCGTGGAATCCCCAGGGATTGCCCGGTCTCAGCGGTCACTTGGCCTTCAACGCTGCGGTCAGCTTCACCACAAACACAAACTGGCAGAGCTACGGAGGGGAAGGCACGATGTCTTATTTTTCTCAGATGCTCGGCCTGACGTTTCACAACTTTGCTTCCGCCTCCACCGGCATCGCGATCGCGGCCGCGTTGGTTCGTGGCATTGTGCGTAGCAATAGGCAGACCCTCGGGAATTTCTGGGTCGATCTGGTAAGGACGACTTACTATCTCCTGCTGCCAGCCTGCGTGATCTTTGCGGTGTTCCTGGTCTCCCAGGGCATGATTCAGAATTTCAACGACTATACCAAGGCGACAACACTGGAGGGTGCGGAGCAAGTCATCGCGCAGGGCCCGATGGCCTCGCAGGTTGCCATTAAGATGCTCGGCACAAACGGAGGTGGCTTTGCCAATGCGAACGCCGCGCACCCGTTCGAGAATCCCACACCGCTCTCGAATTTCCTGCAGATGCTCTCGATTTTCGCCATCGGAAGCGGGTTGACTTACTACCTAGGGCACATGGCGAAGAACCAGGCGCACGGTTGGGCTGTTTGGACCGCGATGATGGTGCTCTTCGTCGCCGGGGTGGTGGTATGCGCTCACTTTGAGGCGACAGGAAACCCGATCCACCAGAAGCTTGGCGTCGCCGTCACGGATGGCAACATGGAAGGGAAGGAAGTCCGCTTCGGAATTTTCAACTCGGGGCTATTTGCCACAATCACCACTGCGGCCTCCTGCGGTGCGGTCAACTCCATGCATGATTCGTTCACCGCGATCGGCGGACTCGTGCCCCTGTTTATGATGGAACTCGGTGAAGTCGTAATTGGTGGGGTGGGCGCCGGTCTATATGGCATGCTCGTCTTCGTCGTGCTGGCTGTATTCATCGCCGGACTGATGGTGGGACGGACGCCAGAGTATTTGGGCAAGAAGATCCAGGCGAAGGAGGTGAAGTTAGCCATGCTGACTCTGCTGGTCCTCACTCTGAGTATCCTTGGCTTCACGGCGTGGGCCTCCGTCAGCGCATGGGGCGTCGCCGGCCTGAACAACGCCGGCCCGCACGGATTCAGCGAAATGCTCTACGCCTACAGCTCTGCAACTGCAAACAACGGAAGTGCTTTCGCCGGACTGACCGCCAACACGCCTTGGTACAACACGACGCTTGGCTTCGCTATGTTGATCGGACGCTTTCTTATGATTGTGCCCATCCTGGCCATGGCCGGCTCCCTGGCCCAGAAGCAAGCCGTCCCGCCCAGCGCCGGCACATTCCCCGTGGGGGGCGCGACCTTCACGATCCTGCTCATCGGCACGGTTGTGCTGGTGGGTGCTCTAAACTTCCTCCCGGCGCTAGCCCTTGGGCCCATCGTCGAGCATTTTCTGACGCTCCAAGGCCGCTTGTTCTAAGCCTCCTACTTTATTTCGGCTATGTCACAAAAAGCTACATCTCTGTTCGACACATTGATCCTCGTCCCTGCCATCGGGGATGCGTTCAAGAAACTGGATCCTCGCCTGATGGGGAAGAATCCGGTCATGTTCGTCACGCTGATTGGTGCCGTCCTCACGACTTTCAGCATCTTCACCTCAAAGACGGATCAGAGCTTCATCCTCCAACTCAGCATCTGGCTCTGGTTCACCGTGCTCTTCGCGAACTTCGCGGAAGCCGTCGCCGAAGGGCGCGGCAAGGCCCAGGCGGCGAGCCTCCGGGCGGCCCGCAAAGATACCATTGCGCGGCGCCTGAAGAATGGTGTGGGGACCCAGGTCCCCGCCCCCTTGCTGGAAAAGGGTGATCTCGTCGTCTGCGAAGCGGGTGACGTCATTCCCTCGGATGGCGAAGTCGTCGAGGGGATCGCCAGCATCGACGAAGCGGCCATCACGGGCGAATCCGCCCCGGTGATCCGGGAGAGCGGTGGGGATCGCAGCGCGGTCACCGGCGGGACGCGAGTCATCAGCGACCGCATCGTCATTCGCATCACCGCAGACAAGGGCAACACTTTTATCGATCGCATGATCTCGATGGTGGAGGGTGCCAAGCGCCAGAAGACACCCAACGAGATCGCGTTGACCATTCTTCTCTCCGCCCTCACCCTGATCTTCCTGCTTGTGGTGGTCACGTTGAAGCCCTTCGGTGTTTATGCACAGATGGATTTCTCCACGCCGGTGCTGATTGCGTTGCTGGTGTGCTTGATTCCGACGACGATTGGCGGCCTGCTCAGCGCGATCGGCATTAGCGGCATCGACCGCCTCATCCGTCGCAATGTCATGGCCACCAGTGGCCGGGCCGTGGAAGCAGCTGGGGATATCGACGTGCTCCTCCTGGATAAAACGGGGACCATCACGATCGGCAACCGGATGGCCTCTGATTTTCGTCCCGCTCCCGGCGTGACGGAACTGCAGCTCGCCGATGCCGCGCAACTGGCTTCGCTGGCTGATGCCACGCCCGAGGGACGCAGCATTGTCATCCTGGCGAAGGAGAAGTTTAACATCCGGGGCCGGGAATTGACCCAACCTCACGCCGTCTTCATTCAGTTCACCGCGCAAACCCGGATGAGCGGGGTGGACTTGGACGGACGCAGTATCCGTAAGGGCGCGGCTGATTCGATCAAGGCCTATGTAGAAGGCAAGGGAGGGATCTATCCCGCCGATATCGTCAAGACCGTCGAGACGGCTTCCCGGGCTGGCCGGACGCCGTTGGCGGTTTCCGAGGGAAACAAGGTTCTCGGCGTGGTCGAACTCAAGGATGTGGTCAAGGGCGGCATCAAGGAGCGTTTCGCCCAACTGCGCAAGATGGGCATTCGCACCGTGATGATCACCGGTGACAATCCCATGACCGCCGCCGCCATCGCAGCCGAAGCCGGGGTCGATGATTTCATGGCTCAAGCGACGCCGGAAGACAAACTCAAGCGCATCCGCGCCGAGCAGGCCGAAGGTCACTTGGTGGCGATGACGGGAGACGGCACAAACGATGCTCCCGCGCTGGCCCAGGCCGACGTTGGTGTCGCCATGAATACAGGGACCCAAGCGGCGCGCGAAGCCGGCAACATGGTGGATCTGGATAGCAATCCAACCAAGCTCATCGAGATCGTGGAGATCGGCAAGCAGCTCCTCATGACACGGGGAAGCCTCACGACCTTCAGTATCGCCAACGACGTCGCAAAGTATTTCGCGATCATCCCGGCTATGCTCATGGTGACCTTCCCGGCCATCGCGCCGCTCAACATCATGGGCCTCGCCAGTCCGCAAAGCGCGATTCTAAGTGCGGTGATCTTCAACGCGCTCATTATCATTGCTCTGATTCCGCTCGCGCTCAAAGGGGTGCCCTACCGCGCGCTGGGCGCGGCTGCCGTGCTGCAGAGGAACCTACTCATATACGGCCTCGGCGGTCTCGTCGTTCCGTTCATCGGCATCAAGGCCATCGATCTTATCATTACCACCCTTCACTTCGCCTGAATCCGTGAAATCGATCGTATCCGAAATTCGCCCGGCCGTCGTCGCGACCCTGGTGCTCGCGGCCATTACCTGCGGTGCGTATCCTCTCCTGGTAACTGGCATCGCGCAAACCGTCTTCAAGGAGAAGGCCAACGGAAGTCTGATCATCGCCAAGGATGGCCAAGTCATCGGCTCGACGCTGATCGGCCAGAACTTCGTCGGCGAACCCTACTTCCACCCCCGTCCCAGTGCGGCCGGTAGTGGTTACGACGGTGCCAGCTCCAGCGGCAGCAACCTGGGGCCCACGTCGCAGAAGCTGAACGATCAGATCAAAGAGCGCATCGCCGCCTACCGGACTCGAAACAGCCTGGCCGCGGATACGCCGATCCCCGCCGACGCGGTCACGGCTTCAGGAAGCGGGCTCGATCCGCATATCAGCCTCAGCAACGCCAAGTTGCAAGCTCCTCGCGTCGCCAAAGCTCGCAACCTCGGCCTGGAGCAGGTCCAAGGAATGATCTCCAAATGCACCGATCAGGCGGGTTTTGGTTTGTTGGGTATGCCAGGCGTCAATGTGTTGCACCTGAATCTGACTCTCGATGGTTTGCAGTAAGGATCTATCATGGAAGACGACTCCCGTCCCGACCCGGATGCACTGCTGGTCCAAGCGCAGCAGGAGGAGGCTGCCGCAAAGCGGGGCAAGCTCTATATTTTTCTCGGGATGTGCCCGGGGGTCGGCAAAACCTACGCAATGCTCCAGGCCGCCCGCCAACGCACCGGGGAAGGGATCGACGTCTTGGCGGGCATTGTGGAGACCCACGGGCGAGCGGAAACGGCGGCGCTCCTCGAAGGATTGCGGCTTTTGCCGCGGAAGAAGCGGCATCATCGTGACGTCGCCGTGGAAGAGTTTGATCTAGAAGCAGTCTTGCACGAACGCCCCCAGCTCGTGCTCGTCGATGAACTCGCCCACACCAACGCGCCCGGCTCGCGCCATGCCAAACGTTACCAAGATGTATTAGAATTGATCGACACCGGGATCGATGTCTACACCACGCTCAATGTGCAACATATCGAGAGCCAGGTAGAGATCGTCCAGCAAGTCAGCGGCGTGGCGGTCCGGGAAACGGTGCCCGATTCCATTCTGGACCGGGCGCACGAAATCCAACTCATCGACCTCAGCGTGGAGAAACTCCTGGAGCGAATGGGCGAAGGGAGAGTTTACCTCGGCGAACGAGCCGAACAGGCGGTAGCCCACTTCTTCAAAGAGGGCAATCTCACAGCGTTGCGAGAGTTGGCCTTGCGTTTCACCGCCGAACGGGTGGATCGCGATCTGGAGGACATCCGCCGGGCGCGACGCGTCCGCAGCGCGTGGAAAACGAACGCCCGGCTCATGGTTGGCGTCGGTCCGACTCCTTACGCGGAAAGCCTGATCCGCTGGACACGTCGCGCCGCGACCCGGCTCAATTGTCCTTGGCTGGTGGTCTGGGTGGAGAGCTCGCGGGAGCTTACTCCAGATGAGCAGGGCTATCTCACTCCCGCACTCAGTTTGGCGCGCACCCTGGGAGGAGAAGTCGTGTCGGTAACCGGCGAGCAACCGGCCGAGGCGTTGCTCCAAGTCGCCCGCAATCGCAATGTCTCCCAGATCATTGTCGGCAAACCGGACAAAGTCGCTTGGTTTGGAAAATCGCTGGCCGACCAATTGATTCTTGGAAGCGGAGATATCGACGTGTGTGTCGTGCGTCCGCTCGCGAGCGGGAAGAAGCCAGTGAGGCGGCCGCCGGCCCATGATGCGGTTCCGGTTTCCCTCATCGGCGAATATAGCTGGACAGTGGTGGCTGTCTTTGTGCTCGCCAGCGTATGCTGGGCGCTCCTGCCGTTAACCGGCTACATGTTTGCCGCCCTGGTCTTTCTCCTCGCAACCGTCCTGGCGGCGCTGAGATGCTCCCGTGGGCCGGTCTTTCTTATGGCGGCGCTCAGCGCACTATGTTGGAACTATTTCTTCATCCCACCCCAGTTCACCTTTTTCATCAACAAGGTGGAAGACTGGATTATGTTCGGGATGTTCTTTGTCGTCGCCTTCAGCATGGGAAGCCTCACCTCCCAGCTCAGGCAACGCGAGATCGCTGAGCGCCGCAGGCTGCGTCGGACGGACGCCCTGCTTCAGGTCACGCAAAGCGCCGCGCTCTCCGCAGAACCGGAAAAAGGGTTGGCCGAGGCACTGCGCACCATCAATGAACTACTCGAAGCCAACACAGCCCTGATCGTCCGCGGCAACGACCGCGCCCTCCCGAAGGCCGCCCACAGGGCCAGCACGTTTCAACCGACCCCCAAGGAGTGGGGAGTGATGGCTTGGGCCTTCACAAACAAGCAATGCGCCGGTCGCTTCACAGACACCTTGCCCGACTCCGCCGCGACTTGGTTTCCCTTGCGCACCGCCACCGCCACCATGGGCGTACTTGGAGTCAAGCTACCTCCTGAGGCCCGCTTGGATTTCAGCACAAGGCAGACCATTGAGGCGTTTGGACTGCAGCTCGCCCTGGTCTTGGAGAAGGAACATTTCATCTTCGCCGCCAGCCAAGCCGAAATCTTGGCCCATTCGGAGCAACTGCACCGGACCCTGCTCGACAGTGTTTCTCACGAACTGAAGACCCCATTGGCGGTGATTCACGCGGCCCTCGAAGGCATGAACGCCACCAACAATCCCTATGTCACGGAGATCGAAACAGCCTCCCGGCGCCTCCAACGGGTCGTGGACAATCTCCTGCAAATGACCCGTCTGGAATCCGAGGTCTTGAAGCCGCATCTCGACTGGTGCGATCTCCGCGACCTCATCTCCGCCGCCCAGCAGGCCGTCGGCGATAGCCTCCAAGGCCACCAGGTCCAGGTCACAATTCCCACCGACCTACCGCCGGTCAAAGTGGATCACGCCCTTCTCGCTCAGGCGATGGCAAATATCCTCCACAACGCGGCCATCTACTCCCCACCCGAAACGCAGATCGAGATCACGGCCACGATCGACGATGCTATGCTCTTCATCGCCATTCGCGATCATGGCCCCGGGTTGCCTTTAGGTGAGGAGGACCGGGTCTTTGAGAAATTCTACCGGGGGAAAGGAACGAAGACGGGAGGAACCGGGCTCGGCCTCGCCATTGCCCGCGGGTTCGTTCAAACCCAGGGCGGGGAAGTTTGCGCGAGAAATCATCCCGACGGTGGCGCGGAGTTTGTCATCGAGGTTAAGCTGTCCCCCAATGACCGCCCTGATCATCGATGATGAGGTCCAGATTCGCCGTCTCCTACGAATGGCGCTGACGGCCAAGGGCTATGCCGTTCGAGAAGCCGAATCCGGTCAACTCGGGTTGCAGGAAGCGGTCTTCCACAAGCCGGACGTCATTCTGCTTGATCTCGGCCTGCCCGATATGGAAGGGGTCGCCGTGCTCAAACTGCTGCGCGAATGGAGCAATATCCCAGTACTCATCCTGAGCGTGCGCGATCAGGAAGCGGACAAACTGGCCGCGTTCGACGCGGGCGCGGATGACTATGTCACCAAGCCGTTCAGCACCGCCGAACTCATCGCCCGGCTCGACGCGATCCTCCGTCGACAATCGACTGACGATACCGCCAATCTGGCCGTCGGCGATCTCGCCCTGGACCCCGTCCACCACGAGGCCACCCTGGCCGGGGAGCCGCTGAAGTTGACACCGACCGAGTATGCCCTGCTTGCGCAACTAGTGCGCCACGCCGGCAAAGTGATCACCTTGAAGTCACTCCTCCGCACGGTTTGGGGCCCACAAGCCGAGGAGCAGAGCCACTATCTCCGCGTCTACGTGAACCACCTCCGCAAGAAACTCGACGGTTCCCGGCTGGAGATCCGCAACGAGCCCGGGATCGGATACCGGTTGGAGACGACTTGAGCCGAACTTTGGACACGACACCCGCCCGTGACCACGCTAAAGAATTGGGCATGAACCCCCTTTGGACGTGGACCAACCCCGCGTGCGGCCTTTCCGAATTTGCCCCGCTTGAAGACTTCCGTGCCGGACTGGCGGCGGGCCGCATCTCGCCTGACACCCAGATTTGGCGCAATGCTCCCGGCTGCCAGTCGATTCCCGCCCGCTTCATCGCCGTCGTGTGGACCCTGAACCGCCCTGGATTTCCGGCCGAAAAAGTTGAGTTCACCCAGCTGCAAACCCGCTACCTCACAGGCCAACTGCCCGCCGGGGCCAAATTGGGCCAGGAGGGCAATATTGCTCCCGAGAGCATCTTTGGGACGGCCAAATGATCGCCTGCTCCCGCCGTTCGATGGCGAAAGGTGAACCAGGCTCCGGGAAGCACCTTTGCATCGCTGCAAAATCGAAATCCGGCTCCGGGAAGCACCTTTGCAACGCTGCAAATCGAAATCCGGCCCCGGAAAGCCCCTTTGCAACGCTGCAAATCGAAATCCGGCCCCGGAAAGCCCCTCTGCAACGCTGCAAAACCGAAAACCGGCCCCGGAAAGCCCCTTTGCAACGCTGCAAAACCGAACACCGGCCCCGGCACTCC
>Ga0247844_1001088_pt1 | contig 53344 bp, 41 predicted proteins | sample LaCtaG_FD_192421 | JGI IMG/M metagenome (GOLD analysis project Ga0247844, IMG submission 192421) | Freshwater microbial communities from meromictic Lake La Cruz, Castile-La Mancha, Spain - LaCruzMarch201714.5m_1 | ecosystem: Environmental > Aquatic > Freshwater > Lake | place: Spain: Castile-La... | reverse complement strand
CTGACCTTTTCTCCTGGAGGAAGATGTTCCTACTTTGGCCTTTTCTGGTAATTGTAAAACTTTTCCATTATCTGCAATATTTTTATTGATTAACAGGATATCTGATGGATCTTCCCGATAGGACACAGCGGAAATAACTAAACCTTCCGGCGCATTCGTTGGTAAATCTTTCATAGAGTGAACGGCTAAATCAATTTCTCCTCTTAATAAGGCATCCTCGATTTCTTTTGTGAAGAAGCCTTTACCCTCCATTTTATCAAAACTTAAATGTTGTATTTGATCCCCAGTCGTTTTGATAATTATCAACTCTGATTCGATACCAATTGCTGATAATTTTTCTTGCGTGAAGTGTGCTTGCCACATAGCTAGTTTACTCCCTCTGGTTCCAATTCGTAATTTCGGATTCACTTTTTTATGCAAATATAAGATTGTAAAGGTAATTTTTCGTTTTTATCAAAGGTTGCTTCATTAGTTGTAGTAAAGAAAGATGGCTTTTTATTACCTTTGCATTATGGAATTTTCAATGAAGGAACTCTCAAAATTGTTAGACGGTAAACTGGTAGGTAATCCGGAAGTAATTGTTTCCAAACCAAGTAAAATTGAAGAGGGTGGGGAAGGTTCTATCAGTTTTTTACATAATCCTCGTTATGAGGCTTATTTATATACAACTTCTGCGTCAGCTGTTCTAGTTCCTGAAAATTTTGAACCTCGTCATGTCGTTAAACCTACTTTACTTAAGGTAAAGAATGTTTATAATGCGATGGCACTTACTTTAGAAAAATTTTCAGAACCCGTGCTTTATCCTACTGGTATTGCCGATGAATCTGTTATTCATCCTAGTGTTTCTATAGGAAAAAAAGTGAGCGTTGGTATCTATACCGTCATTGAGCAAAATGGATATATTGGGGAAAATACCATTATTTATCCCCAGGTTTTTATTGGTAAAAATGTGTCGATAGGCAAAAATTGTGTCCTTTTTCCTGGTGTTCGTATTTTAGCAGATTGTGAAATAGGTGATTATTGTATCCTGCATGCTAACGTGGTAATTGGCTGTGATGGATTTGGATTTGTTGCTGATGGTGGCTCACTACTTCGTAAAATTCCTCAACTAGGTAATGTTATATTGGAAGATTATGTTGAAATAGGGGCTAATTCTACCATAGATAGGGCAACTTTGGGTTCTACTAAAATTAAAAAGGGGGTTAAAATTGATAATCTTGTCCAGATTGGGCATAACGCGGAAGTGGGTGAAAACACAGTGATAGCCGCTCAAACAGGTGTTGCAGGGTCAACCCATATTGGTTCAAATTGCCAGATTGGCGGACAAGTTGGTTTTTCAGGTCATCTTAAAATTGCTGATGGAACAAAAATCCAAGGACAAAGTGGTATTTCTGAATCTATTACAACCTCTGGTCAATCCTTTATGGGTTCACCAGCCATACCTTATATTTCATTTTTGAAATCATTCTCCGTTTTCAAGCAACTCCCATCTCTCATTTTACGTTTTCAAAAAATAGAGAAAAAGTTGAACCTTCCATAATTAACAACTAAACATTATTATTTATTTATATGACTTTTATAATGAAGCAAAAAACTATTTCTAAAGCGGTAACTATTTCCGGAGTCGGGTTGCATACCGGGTCTTCCGTAACCATCACTTTAAAACCAGCTGAAGATAATCATGGAATTAAGTTTCAAAGAATTGATTTACCTGGTAAACCTTTTGTTCCAGCAGATTGCAACAGGGTCACAAATACCACCAGATCTACTGTCATTGAATACGAAGGTGCTGTAGTGGCAACCATAGAACATTTACTATCTGCTATTTATGCAAAAGAAATTGATAATCTACACATTGAAATAGATGGTTCGGAAGTACCTTATCTTGACGGTTCCTCTAAAATTTTCACTTCACTTTTAAATGAGGCGGGTGTTTTAGATCAATCTGAAAATAAGTTGTTTTTTGAAGTAGAAGAAACCATAGATTTTAATGACGAAGAATCAGGTGCACATTATGTGATTTCGCCTTATGAAGGTTTTGAAGTTACCGTTCTGGTCGATTTTGACGCTCCTTACCCTGGGCAACAATTCGCCGTTTTATCGGGTCTTGGCAAGTATGAGGGTGAGATTTCTCCGTCAAAATCATTTGTTCTTCTCAAGGATATTGATAATTTAATGGCTAATGGCTTAATAAAAGGTGGAACGTTAGATAATGCTTTGGTAATAGCTGATCGCTTACCTTCCTCAACTGAATGGGAAAAGTGGGCTACTATGTCTCATAGTCAACTGCCTTTACCTACTTCTTTGGGGGTGATAAACAAATCAAATCAAACCTTTGAAAATGAACCTGCAAGGCACAAACTATTAGACTTTATAGGTGATATTGCCTTACTAGGTGCGCCTATAAAAGGTCGTTTTGTTGTGCATAAAGCTGGACATTCCTCTAATAATTTATTTGCGAGGGTACTTAAAAAACAGCTTCAGGAGCAAAAAAAACTACGAGGTAAACCTAAATACGATCCTTCCAAAACGCCCGTTTTCAATTCTGTAAGGCTTGAATCATGGTTACCTCACCGTTTTCCTTTTCTCCTTTTAGATAAAATTACAGAGTTAACGGATTCTTATGTTGTTGGAGTAAAGAATATTACGGTAAATGAACAGTATTTTCAAGGGCATTTTCCCGGTAATCCTGTCATGCCAGGTGTTTTACAAGTCGAAGCTATGGCACAGACCGGAGGAATCCTTGCCCTTTCTACCGTAGAAGATCCATGGAATTGGGATACCTATTTCCTTAAAATTGATAATGCTAAATTTAAAGCTAAAGTGTCTCCGGGTGATATTTTACTTATAAAAATGGAACTGTTATCTCCCATTCGCAGAGGTATTTGTCACATGCAGGGCATCGCTTATGTTGATAATAAAATTGTTTCTGAAGCGGAGTTAACCGCGCAGATTATTAGAAGAAAAGTAGAAAGTTAATTATGACAGACCAATCTTCGTTGTCATTTATTCATCCTGATGCCAAAATAGGTATTGGTTCCATTGTTTTACCTTTCAGTTATGTTGATAAAGATGTTGTCATTGGAGATTATTGCAAAATTGGTCCCAATGCAACTATTTTATCTGGCACTAGATTGGGTAGTTTTTGTGAGGTTTTTCCTGGCGCTGTTTTAGGAGCCGTTCCGCAAGATCTAAAATTTAAAGGCGAGTATAGCACCTTGGTTATAGGTGATAAAACGGTTATTCGAGAAGGTGCTACCCTCAATAGGGGAACCATGGAAACGGGTACAACTATCGTTGGAAGTCACTGTCTTATTATGGCTTACGTTCATGTAGCTCATGATTGCATCATTGGAGATCATGTTATTTTATCTAATGGCGTTCAGCTTGCAGGTCATGTCCAAATTAATGATCATGCCGTTTTAGGCGGTAATGTGCTCGTTCAGCAATTTTGTAAAATTGGAAGATTTAGCTTCGTCGCTGGCGCCGGGCTTGTTCGAAATAATGTTCCTCCTTTTGTTAGAGTCGCCAGAGAACCTCTTTCTTACATCGGTATTAATCATATAGGCCTCGAAAGAAAGGGTTTTCAATTATCTGAAATTGAAGAAATAAAAGGTATTTATAATGTGATTTTTGTCCAGAATAATAGTATTTCTATTGGCCTATCTTTTATAAAGAATTCGTTTCAATCGTCTGTCTTTAAAGATGAAATCATCTCTTTTTTTAGTCAATCAAAATCTATGATATCCAGATTTAAATCAGACCCAGTGACGCTAAATCATGAAGCTAGTTCTCAATAATATAGGAAAAAAATTTCCCCCGGATTGGATTTTTAAGAAAATTGATTTTCAATTCAATGAAGGTCAGAAATATGCCTTGATTGGTCCAAATGGTTCGGGTAAATCTACGTTGTTAAAAATCCTTTCTGGACATCTTACTCCCAGTCAGGGAATATTATTGCCGTTATTAAATGATACCTTGATTCCTTTAGATCAACTCTATAAACATATTTCTTTCGCCGCTCCTTATATGGATCTTATCGAGGAGTTTACCCTGGCTGAAACTATTCGATTTCATACTCAATTCAAACCTCTAAGGAACAATATGAGTGTTTCGGACCTTATGGATCTATTGAAACTTCAAAAATCTGTAAATAAACCCTTGAAATTTTTCTCCTCTGGTATGAAACAGCGGGTTAAACTTGGACTCGCTCTTTACTCAGATGTTCCTCTTGTTCTTTTAGATGAACCAACAACGAATCTCGATGTGGAAGGTGCAGATTGGTATTTAGAGGGTATTAGTAGTCTTCCTAAAAATACCCTCCTTATTGTAGCCTCAAATACTCCCTCTGATTATGAGTCTTTTGATCACAAACTTTTTATAAAGGATTACAAGAAGAAATCTAAGGTATAAAGTTTATTCCGCTTTGATAATCTTACTTGTGTGAAGGATTTCTCCTGCCTCAACAGTTAAAATGTACAGTCCAGCTGGATACATTGCCATAGGGATGGTTAAAAGTTGCTCTCCTTTCCCTAAATTCGTGTTCAATTCGAATAGTATTTTTCCTGAAATATGAGTTAATCTTAAGGTCGCCTGATCACTTTTATGTTGATTTTGACGTATTTGCACATTTAATACATCTTTTAAAGGATTAGGAAATGCGTTGAGTGCAATGTGTTGTGCTTTTTCTGGAGCCTCAGGAGCGATAAGGATATTGTTTACTATGGGGGAACTACTCGTTGAAATGATATCCACTTCTAAAAAATTGGACGAAATCAATATGCAATTTTCAGCTTTTCCAATGTCTGAAAATGATTTACCCACATTTAAAGATAAGTTGGGACTTGAACTTGCCACACCAAAAATTCTGTATCTCCCAATCTTGAGTGTGTCTAAATTAAATGCCTCATGGTGAGCTAAAACAATCAGATTGTTATCATTTACCAAGACAAAGGAATAGGGAATATTTATCGGTTTAGCATTGTTTACTTTTAATAAAATACTATCCTTTTGATTGTTATTTATAGTAATAATGGTCTTGGAAGTCGTTCCATCCTTCTTTGAAATTTGCCCAGCTTCAGGCTTATTGTGGTATATTTCTAAATAGTTGTCTGATAAATCAAAACAGGCATTAATAAGGGTATTATTTAAAATATTTGCCCCCAATTGAAATCCCAGTGTACCAGTATAAGCTATACCATATATTCTATAATTCCCTGCGGGGGTATTATCTAAATTGATTAATTGATTTTCAAATGGAGCATAAAATAATCTATTCAAACTATCGGTTATTAAAAATTGGTATTTTGTTCCTATCGGGTTATTTGGAACTGAAATATCTATTAAATCGGCTACACCATCTTTTGGACAGGAAAATAAAGTGTTTGAAGATAGAAAAGTGCTTATTTGTCCCCCTTCAGCATAGCCTCCCTTGTAGAATTTTACAGAATTACTAGATAATCGGAAACAACTTGTAGCTAAGATATCGTCTGTTTTAAATGTATTACCTACCCGCAGATTTAGATTGCCTGTGTAAGATAGCCCATACACTTGATAGTCTCCATCTTCAAGTTTTTCAATATCTATATTTTGGGTAGAACTAAGTAAAACAACACTGTTAAATTTATTCAATACAATGTAAACGTAACCAGTTTTACCTGTAAACGTACTTTTTAATCTGGCAAATGAGCCAGACTTTGTTAGACATAATTTTTGTATGGTGTCATTGTTTGAAAACACAATCCGGTGATTAACAGGTCTGTCTCTCAAAATTTTAATAAAATTATCAGAGATTCTGAAACAACCCGATGAAAGATTAGCATTAAAAACAGATACTCCTGTTTGACTGTTGAAATTTCCATTAAATGCTACACTGTAAAGTCTCATTTCCCTCAATCCTATGGTTTCAAAGTCTATGGAATTACCATTTATAACTTGTATAATGTTGTTTGCAAGGGTAGTGAGTACATATCGGTATTTTAAACCAGACAGACTGTCAGAACTTGAGAAATTAACCAGATTTGGAAGTCCGTCACCCGTGCATATAAGTAAAGAATCAGTGTTTAGATTCGTTTTTACTGTATGCCCTCTAAAAATATTAATTTTCAATGAAATGGAGTTCTTTGAAAGCTGAAAACAACCAATTGAAATATCCTTTTTTAATATAGAATCTCCTTTTTGTAAAATAATATTTCCGGTGTGTGATAAGCCCCAGACGTTAATATTAGGCGTAGTATAATCTTCAAAACTAAGTAAATCAATATTTGTAAAATGACCTAAATATTGATTGGATTGATCTGTAATTACATAAGAATAGGATAATTCATTGGTACTGTCCTTTGAGAATTTTATACTGGAAGGCGTGTTATTGCCTACACAAATATTAGAAGTATCGCCTTCAACTACTTTTATAATGCCCCCTTGTGGTTCCAGGTTTAAAAATGGAACCTCATTTCCCGAAATGGAATAACAAGAATTCGACAGTGCTTTAATACCCCATTTTTCACCCTTTTTAATGTTTAAAGTGCCATTGAATGATATGGACACAATCATGTACTTGCCAGATGGATATTCTGTTGGGTAAATGGTCGGATTGAATAAAATATCTACGATAATTTGATTCTCATTCAAAATAACAAAACACTGATTACCCGAATTATTTCCTATGGTTCTTATTTGCCTCGACGGAAAGTTCGCATCAGATGGGCAATTTTGAAGAAGAGTATTGGCGTCATCCATAACAACGAATCCTGCTATTGGATTCCTTTTGGCGACGGATATGTAATTAGAAGATAAGCCAAAACAATCTTCTGATAAAGATGGATCATTTATGGAAATACCTATCTTTCCCGAAAACTCACCGTTGTAAGAAAGTCCGTAAACTCTGTAATCACCAATGGCTTGATTTATGAAATGGTAGGAATTTTTAGTAGTAGTATCTATAATAATATTATTTACGTTGGTAATCACATAAATTAATTTCTGACCTTGTGCGGCAATATTTCTAAAAGTCAATACATTCGCAGCGCTGTCCGTAGGACAAATTTGTTGTTGATTTTGGTTGTTTGACAACGTAACAAATCCCCCTGAAATATTATTCCTGTTAATAGAGAGAAAATTTTCTGATAATTGAAAGCAACCCGAACTTAGATTATTCCTTAGTATATTTGAATCAACTTTGGCGTTTAAGGTGCCATTATACCCCAATCCATATACCCTCAAAACCAAATCATTTATTTTATCAATATTTGGCAGCTGCTGGTTATTAAAAATCGATAAAATCTTTCCATTTTCATTGGTTAGCAGGAAGGTTTTTCTGGCCACATTGCTTTCAATGGGATTTAATTTTAAAGATTGGACGCTTTTCTTTGCGCAAATTTGAACATTGTCTTTTTCTCCAACAAAAGATATTTTGCCAACGGACGTGGCTGTTATATCTATCGAAATAGTGTTTTTTGACCAAGATGCACAGGCACTGCTGCTATTATCTTTAGGAATTATATCGCCAGAGGTTAAATTAATTGTTCCTGAGTAAGAGAGACCATATAAGTAATAGATTCCTCCGTTGAAAGCACTTAAATCAAAGCTATTAGTGGCAGAAGTAGCTACTAATTTTTGTTGTTTATCTGCAATAAGATAAATATATTGGTCACCCACCGCAGTACTGGTATTTGAAAGTTGTAAAGGTTTTGAAAGATCTGATTGACAAATAGTTAAATTAGTATTGTTTCCATTTACTGCTATATTTCCCCCGTCAATCTCAGACCAGGTAACTTCTTGAAATCCTAAGGTTAATTCAAAGCAGGATATATTATAATTCTGTAAAAAAACGGATCTTCCAATTTGGTAGGAGGGTTGGTCTAAATATGAAAATCCATATATTCTAACTTTTCCAGGTAGTCCTCTTTTAACAAAAGGTAATTGGCTGGTTTGAACCTCCATTAATTGATTTAGGGTATCACATAATAACCAGGCATACTTTCCTGTTGCCCCTGTAATGTTTATTGGAATACTTTTAACTTCATTTGGTGAAACACAGGTTGCTATTTTTTGCGGGGTTAATTTTCCAGCATTTATATTCTCAAAACTTATGGTGAGTCTGTTTTTAGAGAGAGAGTGACAACCGGTGGATAAAATTCTTCCATTTATATTATCGCCCAAATTTATGGTGAGTTCACCAGAATAGGCAATACCTTGTACGTAATAAATAAGCAGAGAAGAATCATTTAGCAGTAATGTATTTCCTTTTTCAATTTGTATGACTTTTCCACTTTCATTAGTGAGAGCATAAGCATACTTTTGGGTGATCAGTGCGTTATTTTTTAGCTCAAAAGTTTTGACTTTTACCCCTTTACAGGTGCTAACAGCATTTTGACCATCCTCAAATGAAATTGTTGCCCCATCAGTAATGGTTTTTTGAAAATTCAAAGTGTTTTCAGATAAACTGTAACACTCATTACTGAAAATAGTAGTATCCATTCTAGATCCTGTACCAAAAGATAAAGAACCGGTATAAGATAGTCCACTAATAGAGTATTGTCCTGAATTTAAATTATTTAAAGAAAACTGACCGTTTACTGACGTGCTTATGATTTCACTTCGGCTGTTGGTTAAAAGATAAATGTATTTTTCACCTAAGGAATTAAATCTGGCTGCCTGAACATTATAGTTTGACGTTGGACCTAAGCAGATATTAGTCAATTGATTGGCATTTGAGAACCTGACTGTTCCGCCTTTAGTTTCTTTTTTTCTTACAATATAAAATATTTCTGATATATCGAAACAACCAGTAGAAACCGCAGACTTATTTAAGTTATCACCAATGTTCAAAATTAAATTACCAGTGTATGCCAGTGCGTAAAACTGAAAAAGTGTTTCATCTATTTTACTCATTGAAATAGAGTCAGGATTTTTGTTTAAACCTAATACTTTTCCATCTCTATCGCTTGCAACCCATATTAATTGAACATTATCAGAGCCTGTTCCAATAGCCATTAAACTTAAGGTTTCCGGAGCATTGACACACCATATTGAATCTCCCTTCACTCGGGCAGATTTAAAATTGATAACATTTATATTTTCTACGAATAGTTCAATTTGGTTTTTTGAAATATCAATACATTGTAATTGAGAAATAATCCTTCCTAAAGGTTCATTGATTAAATTTGGTAATACAAAAAGATGAGATATGCCAATAATTTTATAAGATCCTGTTGGATACTTATTTAATTGAATCGTTGCTTCTTTTTCCACCCCCTTTACATTATTATTCTCATCGAGTATCAAAAAAGAATAATTTAAGTAGGTATCACCTGATTGACTCATTTGTATGGTATCACTCGATGTAAATTGGGTGCAGAAATATTTCTTTAGAGATTGGTTATTCTTTATGGAAATTTCACCACCTTTCGGTGATTTTTTTTCAATCTCAATGGATTTGAAGGTCTTTGTAAAACAATTTTTACTCAGTGGAACAGCATCAAGTAATTGGCCTTCTTTAGCTTGTAATACTCCTGTATAGGCCAGGCCATGAATGTAATATTTGCCCGAGGGTAAGTTTTTGAAATCAAAAAGTCCATTATTTTGGACGGATAATATTTGATTATTAGCGTTGGTAAGTAGATAAGTATATAATGGAGAAGGACTATTTGTTTGAAATTGAAGGGTTTGATCTGTTTCTGCATTGGGACAAATTAAATTAGACAAATTACCTTTCGAAAGAGAAATTTCTCCCGGATCTGGAACATTGTTGTTGATGAGAACAAAATTTTCAGTAAACCCATAACAGAAACTACCCATGGTATCCTTAAAAATATTTTTACCGGGCTTTAGATAATAGGTAAATGGGTAGTAAAGACCGTAAACTCTGTAAAATCCAGGTTTGAAATTTTCAAAATTTACAGACATAAACGGTCTTACAAGTTCTATATTACCAAAAGTATCTGTAACAACAATATGAAGAGGGGGTATTCCAGGTTCAAAAGTGAAAAATTTCCAATCATTTTTAGTATCACCCGGGCATGTTTGCGTTACCGTGTCTTTTTCACTTAATTTGATGTATTTCCATTTTCCACAATTACCTATTCTAATTTGTGAAACGGCAAAAAATGGTATAAAAACGATAAGAAAAATGAGGAGTGGGCGCATGTTATGAATTCTTTATGTGGCAAATATAATTTCATTTTTCCTTACAAACAGATTTTTAACAATTTATCAGGAACTTTACCGTTTTTAAGGGCATAATAAGTGGTCAATTTTCTTGAAAATTACATGAGAAATTTTTTCTTTTCCTTTTTAACTTTGATTTTTAATGCCTTGGCATTACCTGGCCAAAGTATAAAAATTAATAATTCTTATACTCCCGAGGTTCTTGTTCAAGATGTTTTCGTAAATGGAGCATGTAAAAATATTTCAAAAATTAGGTCTATTGGCAATAGAGCTGGTATAGGTTTTTTTGAAGGAGGTAAACCAAGCATTGGATTGGAAAAGGGAATTATTCTTTCTACGGGAAATGTTAAAAATGCTGAGGGTCCTAATCAAAAAAGAGATATCACGACTGATTTTGGTGATGTATCAAGTGATATAGATTTGGTTAAATTGGCTACGGGTCCTGTTTTTGATGTCGTGGGTATTGAATTTGATTTTGTCCCTTTGGATAGTTTTGTGAATTTTAGATATGTTTTTGCCTCAGATGAATATTGTGAATACGTTGGTGAAAAGTTTAATGATGTTTTTGGCTTTTTTGTCAGCGGTCCAGGGATTAATGGCTCCTTCAATAATAATGGTCAAAATGTGGCGCTTGTGCCTGGTTCAAATGCTTTTGTTTCTATTAATACCGTAAATAATTCGCAAAACGCATTGTTTTATTCAGACAATATGCATCCTGAAGATGCGGCTCGTTGCAATAGAACCTGGACGAATAATCCAAATCAAGAAAGAATCCAATATGATGGCTTTACTCGTCCTTTGACAGCCGTACTCAAACTAATTCCTTGTCAAACCTATAGAATCCGGCTTTTGGTTGCTGATGTATCTGATGGGAAGTTTGATTCTGCTGTTTTTCTGGAAGCAGAAAGTTTTAATATCGGTGGAGGGGCTAAATTAAACGGTTCTTCTCCTGATGAAGCTCAAATTATTGAGGAGGGGTGTAATAATGGCTTTTTTAGGTTGAATAGATTGAATGCAGATAATTTACAACAACCTCTTATCGTAAAGATAAAGGTGGCTAATGATAGTAAAGCAAAGGAAGGGGTCGATTTCGAACGGTTACCAAAAGAGATTACCATTTCAGAAAATAAATCTTTCATTGATTTACCCATTAATACCATTCTGGATAATGAGGACGAGGCTATGGAAGAACTCATCTTGCAACTCGATTTTCCTTGCGCTTGTATTGCTGATACAGCCAGATTGTTTATTAAGGATGTTTCTAAATTAAGGAATGGTCTAAAAAATGTTACTTTTTGTTTAGGTGATACCCTCACGATAAATGTAAATCCTATTGGCGGAGTACCCCCATATTCCTTTTTGTGGGGAAATGGTTTGAGAACCTCACAAATAAAATTCATTCCACCAAAAGATACTTTTTTAGTACTTAATCTGTCTGATAATTGCAAAAGAGAACTTTCAGATACCATTAGAATTACCCGTAAAACACCTCCTCAAGCTAAAATAAGTGGTATAATGGATATTTGTCCGGGTAGCTTAGCAGAAATTCCCGTGGTATTCAATGGTAAATCTCCTTTTTCATTTACCTGGAAAGCCGACAGTTTACCTGCCGTTCTGGTCACTAATCAGATGAATAATGATTATTTGATTAAAACCGGGGCCAAAGGTAAAATTCAAATTTTGTCTTTCTCAGACGGTGAATGTGAAGGGGAGTTTCAAGGAATTGCCGAAGTCAGACATTTTAATCTGCAAACAATCACCTCTGCCAGCTCAGTAAGTTGTGCAAATGGTAAAGATGGAAAAATTTTGGTAACAGTAAGTGGTGGAACAACTCCCTATCAATTTAATTGGTCTGCTGGCTTACCCAATCTGCCAAATCATTCAGGATTGGGAAAAGGGAAATATAGTGTTACTGTTGTTGATGTAAATAATTGTAAAACCTCGGCAGAGGCCGAAATTATAGAACCTGGGCCTCTAACTCCTTTGGTTTTTGATTGCTCACAGTTTACCTCAAATAGTTTGCAAATTGGAAATAGTGGAGGCATTCCTCCCTATTCATATTCTGTGAATAATGGTTCTTTGTTTAAAGACGAATCTATTTTTAATGACTTAATACCCGGCAAGTCTTATTCTCTTATCATTCGGGATAACAAAGATTGTAAGCTCGAGCAAGATTTTATTATGCCAGCCCTCTATGCTAAAATGGTTCAATTACCCCCGGCTATTAAACTTTCTTTTGGGGATAAATCTGTTTTACAACCACAAATTAATATTCCTGCTTCTCTTATAAAATCGGTTTCCTGGAGCCCTGAATTTAATCTAAGTTGCTACCAATGCTTAAATCCTGAAATTTTAGCTGAAAAAGGGGGGCTTTTAAGGGTTCAGGTGACCAATGTTTTCGGTTGTACAGAATCAGTTACTTCTCAAATTACGGTAGATAATACTTTTTCCGTTTTTGTTCCAAATGCTTTTTCTCCAAATGGTGACGGAATTAATGATTTCATAACAGTCTTTGCAGATGCTGAACAAATAAAAGAGGTCAAATCTTTTGAAATTTATAATAGATATGGAGAAATGGTTTTTAAAAGGGATAACTTTCAGCCTAATGACGAGTACTTAGGTTGGAATGGTACTAAAACAGAGGTTAAACTGAGTAATGATACTTATCTTTATTCAATAGTCTTAGTCTTGAAAAATGGGGGCGAATTGGTGAAACAAGGAACTTTTATGCTGATTAGATAAAAGTTTGGTGCTTTTTAATGGTATTATTTCTTTTCTTTTTCTATATTCACTCTCCATTATTAAAATGAATTAGTAATTATGCTGAATAGAAGAAAATTTATAGCAAGTAGTGCTTTGACTGCCATAGGAACATATTTGTTTTCTAAAAATACAGGGGGTAAGCAAATTTCTGTTGATGACGATAAAGTTAATGATATTGCCTCTGTTATCGCAACCTGGCCAAATGAAAAAGCTACAACGGCAGCCTGGTTGAAATTGTCCGAAACTAATTATTCATTAGATGCAGTAGAAGCAGGGGCGAGAGTGCCAGAAGCTGACGTGCTTGATACGAGTGTTGGTTACGGCGGATATCCGGATCGTGATGGCAGAGTAACCCTCGATGCCTGTATAATGGATGAAAAGGGTAACGCTGGAAGTGTTGTTTTCCTCGAAGGTATCATGCACCCAATTAGCGTAGCCAGAAAGGTTATGGAAAAAACACCTCATGTTATGTTGGCCGGTGGAGGCGCCCTTAAATTTGCTTTGGCTGAGGGATTCAAAACAGAAAATCTTATGTCTGACCATGCCAAAGTTACCTGGGAAAAATGGTTGACAGATAATAATTATCATCCAGGTAATCATGATACCATCGGCATATTAGCCGTCGATGCTAAAGGAAGATTATGTGGTGCTTGTTCCACCAGTGGATGGGCTTTCAAAATGAATGGTAGAATCGGTGATTCTCCAGTGTTAGGTGCAGGGCTTTATGTGGACGGTACCGTTGGTGCAGCCGCTTGTACTGGCCTAGGCGAATTAGTCCTTAAAAATTTATGTACCTTCCTCTGTGTTGAGTTTATGAGACAAGGAAAATCTCCTCAGGAGGCAGCTAAATTATCAGTGAAGAGATTATATGAAAAAATCCCGGGTCTTGCAAACGATACCAGCAAACAAGTGGGCATAGTCGCCATGAATATTAAAGGTGAATACGGTGCCTGGGCTGTTCATGATAACTTTAAATACACTATCAATAAAGAAGGAAAAAATACAGTTTTCGATTCAAAATTTGGTAAATAATGGCTTTTAAACCAGAGCAATCTTTAAAGGCGGTTCTAACTTCTTTATTTAGCCAATATAGTAATGAAAATGGAGTAAGTGCCACCAGAGTACAAGCTGTTTACAGGCAAACAATGGGTGCTTATATTTCAAATCACACAACAAAGATATATGTGAAAGATAACGTGCTTTTTCTTTATATCGATGTACCTTCTCTTAGGCATGAACTCTCTTTGGGAAAAATAAAGTTGATTAATATCCTGAATGAGGCGCTCGGAGAAAAGCAAATTAAGGAAATTAAATTTCATTAATTCGCTAAAATGTGAATGAATATCAATTTGAACAGAAGAATTTAATCATTGAAGCAGCAAAAACGTTGGGCTTCTCTCGTATCGGTTTTGCCAGAGCAAGCTCGTTAGACCAATCTGCTGAAAAGCTAACGCAATGGCTTGAAATGGGCTATCATGGTGAAATGAAGTACATGGAAAATCATTTCGATTTGCGAATAGACCCTCGTCAATTAGTCCCAGGGGCTAAAACGGTCATTGTTCTCTCCTTTAATTATGCCACTAAAAATATACAAAAAGATAAAAATGCACCAAAAATAGCTAAATACGCCTTTGGAAAAGATTATCATAAAGTATTAAGAAAAAAATTGAAAAGTCTTTTTTCGTCTATCAAGGAAATTTGTCCAAATAGTCAGGGTAGATTTTTTACCGATTCTGCCCCTATTTTAGAGAGAGATTGGGCTGAGCTAGCCGGGTTAGGCTGGAAAGGAAAAAATACTCTGCTGATTCATCCTCAAGCAGGTTCATTTTTCTTCCTGGCGGAAATAATTATTGATGCTGAACTTCCTTACGATAGTCCAATGAGAGATTATTGCGGGTCTTGTCGCCGTTGTATTGATGCCTGTCCTACAGATGCCATCGATAAAAATGGTTATTTGTTAGATGCTAAAAAATGTATCTCTTACCTTACCATCGAACTGAAATCTCAAATACCTGAAGAATTTAAAGATAAAATGGATAATTGGGTTTTTGGTTGTGATATTTGTCAGGATGTTTGCCCCTGGAATAAATTTTCAACCCCCCATAGCGAAGTAAATTTTTTTCCTAAAGAGGAACTCCTTGATTTAACTTCTGAAGATTGGCATGCGCTGACGGAAGAAAAATTTACAGATCTTTTTGAAAGTTCTGCAGTTAAAAGGACTGGGTTTAACGGTCTTTCCAGAAATTTGTCATTTATTAAACTGAATTCAAATAATAATTATGCAGATTAATCCATTGTCAAGGTATTTTATAATAGCATTGATTACGCTCATCCTGGGTGCCATAATTTATCGGTTTTCTGAAATTATCAGCTATGTCATCATCGCTTGGGTCATTTCTTTAATGGGTTCACCCATAATGAGATTTTTGAAAAAAATTAAAATCGGTAAGTTTGTAATACCCAATTCAGTAGCGGCTGGGTTGACTTTAGGTGCTTTCCTTTTTTTAGTTGCAGCCATTCTGGCTTTGTTTATTCCCGTGTTTTTCACTCAAGCTATGAATTTGTCAGAGGTGGATTACAAATCTATCGCAGTAGCTCTGGATGAACCTTTTCAAAATATTTTACAATGGCTAAAATCTTATGGTATTCCCGTTGAATTGATTAATTTGGAAGATTTGGTAAGTTCACTCACTAAAGGTTGGTTTGAACCAACTTTGGTAACAGATATTCTTACCGAATTCTTTTCTACTGCAAGTAACTTTGTGGTGGCCATAGCGTCTATCCTGTTTATTGCCTTTTTCTTTATTCAAGAACAAGGTATGTTTCTAAGTTTTTTGCTTACCTTGATTCCTGACAATTATGTAGAGCAGACACAAAATGCCATACAAGAATCTATTAGAATCTTGTCAAGGTATTTTAATGGACTGCTTTTACAAATGCTCCTTATTACTATCTATATGTTGATAATGTTATCAATTTTTGGAATTAAAAATGCATTAATCATAGCCTTCTTTGCTGCCCTTATGAATCTCATTCCCTATTTAGGCCCTATCTTTGGTGCAGCATTTGCTGTACTTATAACTCTTTCTTCTAATTTAGATCTTTCATTTTATACTGAAGTTTGGCCTCAATTGGTGACTGTAGTACTTATTTTTGGCTCTATGCAGATGTTGGATAATTATATTTTGCAGCCTTTTATTTTTTCAAAATCTGTGTTGGCTCATCCACTTGAAATATTTGTTGTGATCCTTATCGGTGCCAATTTAGCCGGTATTACTGGAATGGTTCTTGCTATACCGATTTATACGATTATTCGATCCTTTGCAAAAATATTCTTCGAAAAATTCAAAATAGTTCGTCTGATGACTAAAAATATGAATGAATCAGGATTTTAACTTGCTCCAAATTTGTTGAGCTAATTTTGTTGTCAATTCATCTACGTAAAAACTTCCTGCAACTGGATCTATTATTTCTCCAATACCAGATTCCATGGTGAAAATATTATGGATATGAGATAAGTTTTCTGTTCTCGTTGCCTCAGCTATTTCATCAAACTCAAGATAGATAATGTCTGAACCACCCAATATGGCAGATAGCGTTTTTGCTGTTGCTTCAATAAGAAAGTGGTCGTGTAAACCGTTTTTTATGACAGGTAAGGTGGAAATAAATAAAGGTGGAGCGGGATTATCTATCTCAAAAGCTTGAAGTATGTTTCTCCAAACAATTCTCTGAGCCCGACCTAAAGAAATTTCATACAAATAATTTCCTTGAATTTCTCTTGAAAAATAAATATTTCCAAGGTACTCATTAATATTTCCTTTACTTATTTCCAAACGTTGAATTAAACTGATAGCCTGCTGAAAGTTCTCTATTATTTGTTGAATAACAAAGTCTGAAGGTTTCCTTCCCTCCTGATGTACCTCGAGCCAATGACACGATGGGAATAATCTTTTTAATTCATCAGCCTGGATCTTGCTCTTCTCCGTTACATTGAGTTTGAAATTATTTATGCCAATTGAAATAAAGAACTCAATATTTTCTTCCTTAAGATTTTCTGTGTGACGAAAACTAATACCACGTTGACAAACATGGTTTTTTCTCCAAACAATAGGTTTCATTTTTTTATCCTCGTTGCCAGCAAAAACCACAGGAGGCATTGTGATTTCATTATTGTAGTGGTAGTTTAGACTTTCTAATGGTTTTCCATTTAGTTCTTTTTCTGCTACCTTAACCCAATCCGATATATCAGCTTTCGGAAATTTATTAAATAGATAAGACGATTGAGGCATACTTTGACTTTTATAAAATACTTTCCCCCTAAATGTAGGTAATTTTTTTTGTGAAATTTAAATGATTTTTATCCTATTATAAAACTTTTATTTTACATGATTGGTTATATTTGCTGTTGGCATTTTCTTTTAGATTAAATCTAAATAAATTATAATAATGATAAAGGAACCTATGCGTGTTTACTTAGACAATAACTCAACAACACCGTGTGATCCAAGAGTTGTGGATACAATGGTGCCTTATTTTTACCAGAAACCTGGAAATTCAGCGAGTAGAAATCATCCTTTTGGGTGGGAAGCCGAGGAAGGAGTAGATTACGCAAGAGAACAAATTGCGGCTTTGCTTAAGGTTGATCCTAAAGAAATAATTTTCACCTCGGGCGCTACTGAATCAGATAACCTGGCGATAAAGGGCGTTTTTGAAATGTACAGGTCAAAAGGAAATCATATCATTACCGTGACCACCGAGCATAAAGCAGTGTTGGACACTTGTGATAAGTTGACAGAGGCTGGTGCTGAAATAACCTACCTGAAAGTGGCAGAAGATGGTCTTATAGATTTAGCAGAGTTAGAAGCAGCCATTAAATCAACTACCATTTTAGTATCGGTTATGTGGGCTAATAATGAAACAGGTGTTATCCAACCCATGAAAGAGATTGGTGATATTTGTGAAAAGCATGGGGTCCTTTTTATGAGTGATGCCACGCAGGCAGTAGGAAAAATTCCTACTTACCCTAAGGAAATTGGTGTTCATCTTATGGCGTGGACCAGCCACAAAATGTATGGTCCTAAAGGAGTAGGTGCACTTTACGTAAGTAGAAAATCTCCAAGGGTAAAAGTAACTGCTCAAATGGACGGTGGCGGTCATGAAAGAGGTATGCGCTCAGGTACCCTCAATGTTCCCGGTATCGTTGGCTTTGGTAAAGCAGCCGAAATAGCAAGATTAGAAATGCATGCCGATGCAGAAAGATTAAAAAAGCTAAGGGATAGGTTAGAGCGCGAACTTACCTCAAGATTGGAGGAGTGTTATATTAATGGTAACGTAGATCATAGAATGCCTCACGTTACTAATATTAGCTTTAAGCACGTGGAAGGGGAGGGTCTTATGATGACCTTCAACCAAAATATTGCCGTTTCTTCAGGTTCAGCTTGTACTTCAGCCTCTCTTGAACCTTCTTATGTCCTTGTTGCATTAGGTTTAGGTGACGATTTAGCTCATTCTTCTATTCGTTTTAGTTTGGGCAGATTTACTACCGATGAAGAGGTAGATTTTGCCGTGGAGAAATTGGTTGCAGGTGTAAATCACATGAGAGATTTAAGTCCTATTTGGGAAATGTACAAAGAGGGAGTAGATCTTAGCAATGTGCAATGGTCTGAACACTAATATTTTATATCATCCGTTTAAAATTATCATATTATGGCATATTCAGAAAAAGTACTGGAACATTTTCAGCATCCTAAAAATGTAGGAACGCTCGATAAAAGCAAATCTACCGTAGGTACTGGCTTAGTGGGTGCTCCTGAGTGCGGTGATGTTATGCGTCTTCAAATCGAAGTCGATCCTTCAACGCAAACTATTATTGATGCAAAATTCAAAACCTTTGGTTGTGGTTCTGCAATTGCATCCTCTTCTCTGGCTACAGAGTGGCTTAAAGGTAAAACTATCGAACAAGCTTTAACCATAGATAATATGGATATTGTAGAAGAATTAGCCCTGCCGCCAGTTAAAATTCATTGCTCTGTTTTGGCAGAAGATGCTATCAAGGGGGCTATCGCTGATTATCAGTCTAAAAATGGAATAGCCGTTACTGCAATGGCTTCTTCTCACTAAATTTATAAAAAAGAGGCTATTTTATTTTAAAATGAGATAGCCTCTTAATCTTTATACTATGCTTTACGTCGGGGAATCTGCAAAATCTAAAATTGTCGAAATTCGTGCTGACAAAAATATGTCAGATGATTATTTTGTCAGAGTATCTGTAACTAGTGGTGGTTGCTCTGGTCTTAGTTACCAGATGGATTTTGATAATGAGAGTAAACCAAATGATCAAATTTTCGAAGATAACGATGTTAAAATTGTGACTGATTTAAAAAGCTTTCTCTATCTGTGCAATACTACCCTGGAGTTTTCAGGTGGTCTCGATGGGAAAGGTTTTTATTTCAACAATCCGAATGCCGCCCGAACCTGTGGTTGTGGTGAAAGTTTTGCTGTTTAATTGGTTAGGTTTATGGTTCTATCATTGTGCGAATGATAAATCTGGCATTCGATGCGAAAAGGTTCTTTAAAAACGCAACCGGCCTCGGAAATTATAGTAGAACGCTATTAATAAATCTTAATAAATATCATCCTCGATCATTCAAGTTATTTCTATTTTCTCCATTTTCCTCAGAAAATTCTCCCTTACGGGAAAATCATTCTTTTAATATTGTACGCCCCCGTTGGTACAGATATTTTTTTTGGAGGTCCTTCGGTGTGCCTAAAGATTGTAAAAAAAACCTCATTGATATTTATCATGGACTAAGTAATGAATTGCCCGTCGAATTTGTGAAAAACCCAAATATCAAATGGGTGGTTACTATTCATGATATTGCTTTCCTTTATTATAAAACAGATTATTCTTTTTTTGATAGATTTATTCATTTTCAAAAAATAAGATATAGCTGCCAAAAGGCAGATGTAGTTATTGCTGTAAGTGAATATACTAAAATAGATATATGTAAAAAATTTAATCTTCCTCCCGAAAAGGTAGAGGTAGTATATCAAACAGTAAACGATAATTTCAAAAAGACCTATACAAAAGACGAATTTCAACAAGTTGTGAATCTTTATCATTTACCAAATCAATACTTCTTATCGGTTGGAAGCATCACTGCAAGGAAAAATTTATTGTCGGCTTTAAAAGCCTGGAAGGGCCTTCCCATTGAATATCAATGTCCCTTTCTAATTATTGGAAAGCCAAACCGTAAATATTTTAAAATAATTAAAGAAGAATTGGATCTTTTTAAAGAGATTTATTCTAATAAAATTATGTTTAGAAACGTAGCGAACGAACATTTACCTATCGTTTATCAAAATGCAGAAGTTTTTATATACCCTTCTTATTTTGAAGGTTTTGGTATTCCTGTTTTAGAAGCATTATATAGCGGTATTCCTGTAATTACAAGTAAAACAACATCGTTACCTGAAGTGGGTGGACCAGGTGCTTACCTGTTAGATCCAGCTAATTATGAAGAAATAAAAGAGGGGATTCTCTTTTTTATGCAACATAGAGAACAAAGAGAACTTGCTGTAAAAAAAGGGTTAGAGCACATCAAAAAATTTGACGCACAAGTGGTAACTGATAAATTAGTACGCGTTTATCAAAGTTTACTTCACTAAGTCAACTTTTTGCCATCTCCTTTAAAGCCGTAATGAAAATATCTAGTTCCTTGGTGGTAGTGTAAATATTGGGTACAATTCTACAACCCTGAACTCCTTGACCATCAATGGCTACCGTCCAAATTCTATATTTTTTCAAGAGATTTTCTGCCATTAAAGAGGTTTTCATATTTTTTATACCCACATTGGCGATACCACAAACTCTTTGTGGGTCAGCTGGCGTATTAACTATTATATTTGGTTCATTGCGCACGCGGCTGGTCCAATAATTTTGTAAATAGCGTAATCTGGCTTCTTTTTTATCTAATCCTATGCGATGTAAATACTCAATGGCATTTCCTATCGCTAAGTCAGTAGCAACGGGATGGGTACCTGTATGATTCATTCTCCTTATATTTTCCAAAGGATAGCCAAAATCACCAAACATTGGCCAAAGACCGCTTATTTTATCTTTATTGATATATAATAATCCTGCGCCTAAGGGAGCAGATAGCCATTTATGAAGACTGGAACCATAGTAGTCACAGTGTAATTCTTTGATGTCAAAGGCAAAATGTCCAATAGCATGGGCTCCATCAACCAGTACCTCCACACCCTTTTTATGAGCCATATCACAAATTTTTCTGATAGGAAGTATCTGACCTGTTATATTTACAATATGGCAAACCATAATCAATTTCGTTTTACTGGTAATCGCTTTCTCATAGACCGCGACAATTTCTTCATCAGATATTGGAATATTCGGCACATCTACTATTTTTCTAACAATACCATATCTTTCTTCACATAGGCGAAAATGCTCTATCATAGCGAAATAGTCTTGGTTTGCCATGATAGCCTCATCACCTTTTTTCCAATGAATACCTCCAATGACCGTATCTAATGATTCTGTAGTGTTTCTGGTTATGATGATTTCTTCCGCATCACATTGGATTAGATCCGCAAGATGGCCACAAACAGCTCTTTTATTATCCCACTGAACGGTTCGCATGTAATGAGAACCCTGATAATTTACCTCTCTTATATGATGAAGATAGTCTTCCAGAATGGCTTGTGGCATAAAACAATAATATCCGTTTTCAAGATTTATATAATCCGGCTTTAATCGGTAGCCTCCTCTGATTCCTAACCAATAATTTTCGTCTTCAGCTATTTCTTCCACCGATTTATTGGCAACGGTGAGATTTAACTTTTCTAAGGTGTTAAATAAGGCAGGGGCACCTAAGCCCATGGCGATGGAGTGTTTGAAAAAGGTCCTTTTATCCATGACTGTTCGTTTTCTTTGATGGTTTAAATTAAGGGTGATAGGTTTTTGCTGCGTTGGTTTCTACTTCATTTTTATAAAAATGAACTTTTTTGAACTGACCTTTCGTGTATCTAAGGGATTGGTCATTAAAATGGGGTGAATTCAGGTCACTGGAAGAACCACCTGTTACAATAGAATGAGCATTAATTTGGGGGCCAAATTCTACTACGGCAACAAAACTATTTCCCAAAGTCCCATATCTTTTTTTGGTTCCCGCTTGCGTTTTTGAACCAAATGCAGCCAGCGATCCCCAGGCAGAAGAGGTGAATCCGACGGGCAAACTTTCTAAATCATCATTAAATTCTGGCCGAATTCCTGCACTTATTCGTTGAAATCTGTTGATCTCTCCCCATGCAGTCCTCCATGTGCCAAATTGACTGGTGAGTTGATTTATGGCTTTTTCAAAGGCGGCTTTTTTATCTGTTTCAGATAAGTTATTCAGGACATAAGTCTCTAAGTTTAACATTGATTTTGCACCATATCCACTTTTAACTCTGGCAATCTCCATAATATTTTCACCATAAAAGATAGCCAGGCTAGTGGCAACGGATAGAGAATCTCTCTCAAAATTCCAGGTAGATAACTCTTTGAGTGGATCTGGAAATGGAGTAGACAAATTTCCTTTATAAACTTTTAAAAGATCAGGGATAATCTTTGCTAAACCTGGTAAAAAAGGATTGAAAGCTGCTTTAACTAAACTGTCAAGAGTCCAGTTCCCTTTTACATTTTCCAGTATTCTTAAAGCGGCTACGCCTCGGAAATTTTCTTCATCCGGTGCCATATAATCAGGGTATTTTTTCCTTTCGGGACTATATTTACCAGAGGCAGTAAAAGGATCTGAATTACAGTTCTGAATCCAGCCATTGGCCGGATTAATTATCCGAACCAGTTCTTTTACCTTATGATATCCCTTCCATTCTGTATTTGAAGTTGTACCATCTAAAAGGCCATTCCAATTATAATCCAGATTTCTTTTTGGCATAAAATTTCCATGCCAATAGGCAATATTTCCTGAATTATCTGCAAAAACGGTGTTGTTAGATGAATTTGTATTTAACTTCATTACTTTTTCAAAAGATTTGACATCTTCCGTCTTTGTTCTTAAAAAAGATTGGGCTAATGCGTTAATCTGTTCTGTCATCATTCGTATAGATACCCATTTTCCATCTTTTCGTGCTATAATTGGTCCGTGATGTGTAAAATACAAGGTTATTTCTCTGGATAGTTTTCTGTTTTTAGTTTGAAAATATATGATTTCCTTTCGGGTTTTGACAGGCAGCCATTTATTCTCATAGAGGTAATAATAATCGTTGCCTCTTTTTTCAATCGTTTCTAAATATTCATCTGCCACATCAGCGGCACCAGATGTATGCATCCAGCCACATTTTTCATTAAATCCCTGATAAACAAAAAATTGCCCCCAGGTAACTGCACCGTAAGTGTTTAAGCCTTCCTCACTTACCAAATGTACCTCCGTTCTAAAATAAAAAGAGGTATGTGGATTTATAAGGAGTAGTGGATACCCATTTTTTGTTAATTCTGGCGCAATGGCAAATCCATTCGAACCTGCTGGCTCCTGTTCCCATTCAGGTATTTCCGGTACATGATAGCCCATGCCATTTCCCTCGTAAAAATCTTTAATCCCCTGTATTGGAATAATCGTAATGTTTCCGCCAATACTGCCCTCAGTAAATAATAAAGGCATCCATGGCTCAAATCTTTGTATGATTTTAGGTTTAACATTTGGATTTTTATGCAGATAATAATTAATTCCGGAGGCAAACCCGTCCAATAAAGCTTTTAACCAGGTAGGAGAACGTAAATAATTATTTTTCGCAAGCAGGGTATCTGCATACATTTTTGCTCGTGCGTCCTGATAAAAATAATTTTCACCTAAGGATTCTGATAATCTGCCCAATGCATCTAAATAATTTTCTTCCACCCGATTAAAATCGTCCTCACACTGGGTGTACATTAATCCAAAAACTACATCGGCGTCGGTTTTACCATAAATGTGAGGTACACCATAATTATCTCTTATTATAGTGACATTTTGTGCCCTTGTAGTCCATTCATTTATTTCATTTTTGGAAAATGTTTGTCCATTGAGTAAACATACACTGGAAAACAAAAGGATGGAAATCAGTTTGAACATGGTATCAAATTTTTATTATTTTTGGGAATTTAGGTAAAATAAATAAATTATGAAAGTTTCCAGGGCAATTTTATCCGATTTACCCAATATATGCATACTTGCCAATAATGCCTATCGTGGCGAGGAAGCAAAAAAAGGATGGACATTTGAGTCCGATTTTATAGAAGGGGATAAAAGAACAGATGAAAATGATCTGTTTTTGTTGTTTTCTAATGAAAAATCAGTATTTCTTATTGCAAAAAATGATAATGGGGTTATCACTGGCTCAGTCTATCTGGAGGTGAAAAATGAAAATTTGTACATGGGAATGCTCTCTGTTGAGCCTATGCTACAGGGAAATGGTATCGGAAAGCTCTTAGTGTCAAATGCTATTCAATATGGTCAATCTCTTGGTTTAGAAAAAATTCAGATTCAGGTTGTCCATCTTCGGCAAGAACTTATTTTATGGTATGAAAAATTAGGATTTATTACATCAGATAAGATAATGCCTTTCGAAGTACCATTAGAATTTGGCAAACCTAAAGTTCCTCTTCATTTTATCGAAATGTATTGTACCTTATAAAACGAATATCCTTTGAAATGTACTATTTCACTATATTTACATAATAAATATATATTAATGCAAAAAAGTAAAGAAGATATTCAAAAGGAAAAGGATGAATTTTTGCGACAATTTGTTCCTCCTACTGGAAATATATGGGGTTGGAAATTCTCCCTTTTTGGTTTAGGCCTTATTCTATTTTTAAGCCTTTGGTTGGTTTGGCTACATTACAAAAGAGGCGTCCCCGTAGGTTTTGAAGAGCAAAAAATGGAGGTTAATCCCATGGTTTTACCTGAAAAAATAGACACAGTTAAATATGAATAATACCATTCCTTTTTACAAATATCATGGGGCAGGCAATGATTTTATCTTTGTCGATCATAGAGATTTAAAAACGCTTCCGGTCTTAGATTATAAACAAATAGCCCGTTTATGTCACAGACATTTTGGTATTGGTGCCGATGGCCTTATTTTATTGGAAAATGATGATGTTGCAGATTTTAAAATGCGCTATTTTAATGCAGATGGGAATGAAGGTTCTATGTGTGGTAATGGGGGTAGATGTATTGTTGCTTTTGCCAATGATTTGGGAATTATATCTTCGGAGGGTTCTTTTAGTGCCACCGATGGTCTTCATCAGTTTAAGGTATTAGACAATAATGAATATGCTATCTCATTGAAAAATGTAGATAAGGTAGAAGTTATGTCAAATGCTTATTTTATCCATACAGGAAGTCCTCATTGGGTTGAATTTGTTGACGATTTAAACGGCTTTGATGTACATAATAAGGGAAAAAAAATACGGTTAGATCCTATTTTTGGAAAGGGTGGAACCAATGTAAATTTTTTGGTTGATGCTCCTACTGGTTTGGAAATTGCCACTTTTGAACGAGGCGTGGAGGCGGAAACATTGGCTTGTGGTACAGGTGTTACCGCCGCTGCCATGGCTTATTATGTAAGTAAAGGTTGGCAAGTTGATTTGTTTGAAGTTAGTATTAAGGCTAAGGGAGGATTACTTCATGTTAGTTTCAGACCCAATCATGAAAATGAAATACCCACTTTCTCAGATGTCTGGTTAACTGGTCCCGCCGTACAGGTGTTTAAAGGCGAAATATGGACGGATATTTTAAAAAATATTGACTAAAATTTATTGATTTGTATACTAAAATTAAAATGAAAGTTAAATTTTCACTCATTCCATTGATAATCCTTTGTTTTAACGCTTTAGGAGAAGGGCAATGTTTAAATGGAAAGGTACAAATTACAGGAGAAATGAGGAATGTAATGTGGAAGGGCCAACTTGAAGGTAATATCCATTTAGATACCATAGCAAATAAATCAAATGTTGTCGGACTTGGTCCACTTGAATATTTAGGAGGTGAAATTATCATCATGGATGGGAAATCTTATAAATCTATGGTTAGGTCAGATTCAAGTATGGAAGTGGTAGAAACATTCAATGTAAAGGCACCTTTTTTCGCTCATGCAGAAATTTCAAACTGGTCAGAGGAGTTATTAGATGTTGATATTCAGACTATCCAGCTGTTAGAATCTTTTTTGGATAATAAAATGAGTGAATCATCTCAACCTTTTATGTTTAAACTCGCTGGCTTTGTTAAAGAAGCTACCATACATGTTGTGAATCTGCCAGCTGGTGCAAAAGTCAGTTCACCTAACGATGCACATAAAGGACTAGTAAAATACCAAATGGAAAATAAAGAGGCAGAAATAGTTGGTTTTTTCTCTAAAGAGCACAAAGGTATTTTTACACACCATGATACTTATTTGCACCTGCATTTGATAACAAAAGATAAACAAATGATGGGGCATTTGGATGAATTGTCGATAGAGAAGGGAAAAATGTGGTTGTTTTTATGTCAAAACTGACGAAAGTAATGAACAGATAGTTACTACATTATTATACCAATGAAAAATAGAACCAAATAATTTTTCAAAATTAAAGTAATCGTGCTAGTTTATTTTTTGTAAAACTTTAATTTATTTAATTGTATATTTTATTTGAAATTAAAGAGTATCCGTTTCGCCTGTATCCCATTGATTATTTGCCTTAGATAAATTTCCATTTTTCTCCATTTCATCAATTTTTCCGGATAATTTCTCCATTTTAAATTTATTGAATCCTTCCTTTGCAGATTCAGGTTTATCTGATTTAGGTTTTAGAATACCGAGGTTTTTGAAAAGTACGATGTTATTGCCACTTCCTTTAGTTGAAGGAAAAACGATGCCGTCTCTTTTATCCTCCCTTACCTTTTTTTCTATGGCTAAGGGTTGGGATTTTACCATTTTAGCCAACTCTCCAGTTGTGCAATCTGCTAAATCTCCTCCATTAACATCATATTCAATGGCATGTACTGCTGATTGAAATTTAGGATCTTTATTATCTTTATCTTTAAATTGGTCTAATTCATGTGCTGCTATTTCTGCATAACAAGTATTAAGATCACTAGCCACATAAAATCCTCCACCAAATCTTGAAGCTGGATTATCGAAAAATGGATCAATTTTACTAAGAATGCTTGCAGCATTTTTTTCAAGAGTGGTTACATGAAATGCTTTTTTTATTCCTTCATGTTGTTGCATTTCAATTTTAGTTGCTTCAACTTTTTCGATACCTACCGAAGCTGAAAACCATGGACTATTCAAAAATTCCTCATCAAATTTTTGAATTTCTTTGCCATACTCATCATATTTTTTTACTGTACTATCTGGATGATATTCTTCCCATCCATATTTTGATGTACCTTGACTATCCTTATCATCTACTTTCCTTTTTCCATACATCGATTCTTCCCACTTTTCCTTAGCTACATCCCACTCTTTTTCTTTACTGCTTTTCTCCGGTTTTGGTTTTTCTATATTGCTTTTCCCCCCAACTTTTTGAACTACTCCTTTTCTCTGAACAGAATTTTCTGTCCTATAATCCGAAAGAGAAAAGGGTTTCATTTGTAAAGCCCTCGCGCCCATTATATCTGCTTCCTTCTCTAAACCCTGGTCGTCATTAATGGGTACTTTAGCCTTCATCATCATAGTTGGCTGAACTCTCCCTTGCTTCTGTTGTACTACATGCCATGCCTCATGAGGTAAATGTTTTTCCTGGCCTGAGGCTAGGTGAATATCCGTGCCTTGTGCATAGGCAAGGGCATTTAATTGCGCTGGTTTATCGGAATTATAATGAACCTTTACATCATCCATAGAATATCCAGATAGACTTTCAACCCCATTTTTCAACGTATCTGGTAATCCGGAATTATTTTTTTTAAGCTGAATATTTGTCTTTTTCTTTTGGTCAAAATCTTTTGCCATTCTCTGAATAGCTAGTAATTTAGGATTTGGCTGAAAATGTAACTTTTCTGATTTTAATTGTATGCTTTTATCCATCGCAGAATCTATACCCTCATGGGTAGTATTCATCTGCTGATTCCAACTTTGGAAAGCCTGAGGTTCGTTTGCTTTAGCCTGTTTAATAAGTGAGTTTGGAGAGGACAGCATGGAATCCTTTAATTGTTAAGTTATTCATTACAAAGTAAATGTAATAAATTGATATTTAATTTTTTCATTTTATTAATAAATTAAAATATTAAAATGTTATTGAAAATTTGTTTTTTAAAAATTCAAGTAAGTTCATTTCTTGATTTATTTTAATTTTACCACAAAATTAATAAAATGGAAATTAATCTTATTTCTGATACAGTGACCAAGCCTACACCGGAAATGTTGGAAATGATGTGGAACGCTAAGGTAGGAGATGATGTTTTTAGAGGAGATCCTACGGTAAATCTCCTTGAAGAAAAAGCCGCTGCTATGTTTGGCATGGATGCTGCCTTGTTTTGTCCTTCCGGCACCATGACCAATCAAATTGCTATAAAATTACATACCCGCCCTCTTGATGAAATGATTTGTGATGCAACTTCCCATGTATTTCAATATGAAGTAGCTGGCTATGCTTTTCACTCTGGTATTGGTGTTAATCTAATAGAAGGAAATTATGGTAAAATTACTGCTGATCAAGTTCAAGAGGCTATTAAAAGTCCCGCAGATTGGCTACCTAAGTCAACGTTAGTAGTTTTAGAAAATACCACCAATAAAGGAGGGGGGAATTATTACACTTTAGATGAGATTATTCCCATAAAAAATGTTTGCGATAATACAGGGCTTAAATTACATCTCGATGGTGCCAGATTGTTTCATGCCTTAGTTGAAACAGGTGATTCAACTAAAAATTATGGTGAAGTTTTTGATAGTATCTCTATCTGTTTGTCAAAAGGATTAGGTGCTCCTGTAGGATCTTTACTTATTGGTAGCAAACAGTTTATTAATGAGGGAAGAAGAATTAGAAAAGTGATGGGCGGAGGAATGAGACAGGTAGGATTCCTGGCCGCGGCGGGTGTTTATGCTTTGGATAATCATGTAAATCGTTTAAAATCAGACCATTTTAATGCTAAAGAAATAGCGGAATGTCTAGAAAAACTGGATTATGTAAAGTCAGTAAAGCCTGTAAAAACTAATATTATTATATTTGACTTACAGGATTCATGGACTGCAAACGTATTTCTGGAAAAATTAGCTAAGAATGGAGTTAAAGCTTCTGCTTTTGGACCTAAAACAATAAGATTTGTAACACACCTGGATGTGTCTGATGAAATGATTCAGCGGGTTAAAAAAATCCTGGAAAATATAAGCGCTGATTAAAGAGAATCTTTAATCAGCCTTTAATCTAAGTCCCTTTTTCTTTTATCTATTTCATCGCGAATGGTTGCCGCTTTTTCGTAATTCTCTTCTTCTAAAACTTGTAAAAGCATATTTTGGAGGGACTCCAGGGAATAAGTACTTAGAGAACTTTGTTTGTTCTTACCAGGCTTTTCATCTATTTCATCATCACTTTCTTCTTCAATATCCGCCTGCGTACTTTCATCAAGTTCAACGCCCGCTGTGTCCAGAATAAATTCATAAGTATAAATAGGGCATTGAAATCTTACAGCAAGTGCAATAGCATCAGAAGTTCTTGAATCAAGTTCTATAATTTCACCTTCCCTTTCACAAATTAGCCTGGCATAGAAAATACCGTCTAATAAATTATTAATGATAATTTCCTTTATTTCAACTTTGAACGCCTCAAGGGTTTGCTTAAATAAATCGTGAGTAAGAGGCCTGTTAGGTGTCATTTTTTCCATGGCAACAGCGATAGCCTGCGCCTCAAAACTCCCAATAACAATGGGAATTCGCCTTAATCCAACCATCTCGCCTAATACAACTGCATAGTTATTTGATTGAGATACACTATGCGAAAGTGCGACGATTCGAAGTTCAATTTTTTTCATAAAATGCAGATTATATTAGCATCAAAGTTATTAATAATTACTATATTCTGGGTCAGTTTTATTGCAATTTAGCTTCCGCCCATAGAATATTCATTTCGTCGAGAGATAGGCTGCTAAGCTTTTCTCCTGCTTTATTTTCAATGTACTCAAATCTTTTTGTGAACTTTATGTTTACTTTTTCCAGCGCATTTTCAGGATTAATGCCTTCAAAACGTGCATAATTTACTAATGAAAAGAGTAAATCCCCAAATTCTTCTTCTTTTCTTTCCATTGATTCGTTTTTCACCAACTCCTCTTTAAACTCTTCCATTTCTTCAACAACTTTTTCCCAGACTTGTTCTTTGTTCTCCCAGTCAAAACCAACCTGGCTCGTTTTTTCTTGTATTCTATATGCTTTCACCAAAGAGGGGAGGGAAGAGGGCACGCCTGAAAGGACTGATTTTTTACCTTCTGTCAATTTAATCTGTTCCCAATTTTTCTTTACTTCTTCTGCTGAATTAACTTTTATATCACCATAAATATGAGGATGCCTTCTTATCAGTTTTTCGCAAATACTATGCAGGCAGTCGGCTACATCAAAAGCATTAGATTCTTCAGCTATTTTACTGTAAAATACTAAATGCAAAAAAACATCGCCAATTTCTTCTTTAATATCAGAAAGATTATTTTTTAGGATAGCGTCCGACAGCTCATAAGTTTCTTCCAACGTGAGCATACGTAAACTGTCAAAGGTTTGTTTTTTATCCCAGGGACATTTCTCCCTTAATTCGTCCATTATTATTAAGAGACGACTGAATGCCGCCATTTTTTGATTTAAATCATTGGCCATAGAAGTGTATTTAAAGAAAAAGAACCTTATCTTTGCAATGTTCTTAAAAAAAATATAAAAATGGAATTTTTAACAATACTAGGCATCATTTTTAGTTTCATGTTTGCCTCTATCCTTTTGTTGAACCTAAGGCATTGGTTTACGGGAGAACCTTTTAGAGGTACTTGTTCATCAAATAACCCTATGTTAAAAGACCAGTTAGGAGATTGCACACTTTGTGGTAAAAAAGCCGATGAGGCTTGTCAGATGCCAAAAGTTCAATAAGCACCTAGGGAAAGAAGAACCAGGGTGCAAGCCTGTTCGGTTTCAATATTATTTTCACGAGCCAACTTTTCAAGCACTGGGTTTTCTGTTCCCGGATTGAATATAATCCTTTGGGGTTTCAATGCCATTATGTAATCATAATAGTCGACTTGTCGATCAGGATTTAAATATAGGGTAATAGTATGCAGGTCATCCATATTTAATGGATGACCTGTCTGTATGGATATATCACCTATTTTATCTTCTTGCGCACCGATGGCAATGACTTCGTGTCCTGCTTCCCTCAATTTTAACACAGCTTCTCTGGAGACCCGTCCGGGTTTAGAAGAAGCTCCAATAACAAGGGTTTTTTTCATTGCGATTTTATTTTAAGAGCAATAAAGGTTCTTCAAGGATAGACTTTAATGTTTGTAAAAATTGAGCTCCCGAAGCACCATCTACGACTCTATGATCACAACTTAAGGTTACTTTCATTGTATTTCCCACAACGATTTGACCATTCTTAACCACTGGTTTTTGAATAATACCACCTACAGCCAAAATACAAGCATCTGGTGGATTAATAATTGCAGTAAATTCTTCTATCCCAAACATCCCCAAATTAGAAATAGTAAAGGTATTTCCTTGCATTTCGTCAGGTTGAAGTTTTTTATCCTTGGCTTTACCAGCAAGCATCTTAACTTCTCCATTTATTTGAGAAAGTGTTTTTCTGTCAGCATGTTTTATTACAGGTACTAACAAACCATCTTCAACGGCAACAGCCACACCAATATGAACATCGTGGTTATACCGAATCCTGTCTCCTAACCAAGATGCATTAATTACGGCATGCTTTTTTAAAGCGGATGCGACAGATCGAATAACTAAGTCGTTATATGAAATTCTTACATCACTATTTTGATTCAACTGCTCTCTTACTTCCATAGCTCTCTCCATATCAATTTCAACAGAAAGATAAAAATGAGGCGCAGTAAACTTACTTTCACTTAACCTCCTGGCGATGGTTTTTCGCATTTGGCTAACTGTCTTATCTTCATAAGATGATTCAGTATTGCTGCTTTGTGAAGAAACTACTTGAGTTGGTGCTGCTACGGTTTTTGCCACTGCAGGTACATTGGCTTCTCCAGGTTTAACACCAATGACATCTTTTCTTACAATTCTTCCTCCTTCTCCGGAGCCTTGAATTTGTCCAAGATTTATACCAGATTCCTTTGCCATACTTTTTGCTAAAGGAGAGGCTTTTATTCTTTGACCATCATTTGTATCGCTTACTATTGGAGCAGATATATTATCTTGTTTAATTGGTTCAGCAGCAGAATTCGCAGTGGCAGAACCAGTTGAAGTTCCTACAGTGCTTGTACTGTTCACAGCTGCCTGCCAGTCTTCTCCAGGTTGACCTATAACGGCAATGATGCCATCAATAGCTACAGTACCCTCAGGAACAGCAATATATAAGAGCGTTCCTTCAACAAATGCATCGAGTTCCATGGTAGCTTTGTCAGTTTCAACCTCCGCTAACGTTTCTCCCGGCTCTACTTTATCGCCTACCTTTTTTAACCATCCAATGATATTACCTTCTTCCATGGTATCACTCATTCGGGGCATTCGGATAATTTCGGCCATAATAATTATCTTTTTCTTATGTTATGTAAATACAAATTTTGATTGAGCCACAAATATAAGACTTCGTAGTCAAAAAATTTGTTTTTTAATGACAATGCAAATATGTTAAAATTTGTTAACAATATGTTTTTTTTGTGTTCCTATCCAACCAAAAAGCGTTTAATGTATTTCTTTTAATAAAATCGTAATTAACATGCAAAATAAATTTGTTCAATTAATCCTTGCTTCAGTTTTGGGTGCTGCTATAACAATAACTGCTTCTGCCCTTTTTAGAAAAGGGGAACCTTTTAATTATGCAAATCCCTCAACGCCTGCCTACCTTACCAATCAAAAGGGCTCTTTCTCTGGAATTCCTTCTGAAGGTTTTACCATGGCTGCCGAAAAAGTTTTACCCGCTGTTGTTCACATAAGGTCCATCGGTAAAACAAAAAGTAATGCTGGTGGCATGTTTGACATGGAAGAGATTCCTGAAACGTTCCGTCGATTTTTTGGTAATCCTGAACCAAGACAACAACCTAAACAAGAAGGAACGGGATCAGGTGTTATTATTAGTTCCGATGGGTATATTGTAACTAACAATCACGTGGTAGCCGATGCGGATAAAATCGAAATCACGCTGCATGATAAGAGATTATTAACGGCAAAGGTTATAGGTTTAGATCCAAATACAGATGTTGCATTAATAAAAATTGATGCTGAAAATTTACCAACATTGTCATTTGCTAATTCCGATGAATTAAAAGTAGGTGAGTGGGTCGTTGCAGTTGGTAATCCATTTAACTTGGAATCTACCGTTACTGCCGGCATCATTAGTGCTATTGGTAGAAGTATCAATATTTTAGAAGGAAAAGCTCCCATTGAATCATTTATTCAAACCGATGCAGTGGTAAATCCTGGTAATTCTGGTGGTGCTTTAGTTAACACTCAGGGTGACCTTATAGGTATAAATACAGCAATTGCATCTCCTACAGGCGTATTTGCCGGTTATTCATTTGCTGTGCCAAGTAATATTGTTGCTAAAATAGTGACCGATCTAAGGGAACACGGTACAGTACAAAGGGGCTATTTAGGCGCTATTATCAGAGGTATTGACGGTAGGTATGCGCAAGAAATGAAGTTGCCAGTTAACGAAGGTGTCTATATAGATAGTGTTCTTGCAGATGGCGCCGCCGCAAAAGCTGGTCTAAAACAAGGCGATATTATAAAAGAAATGGACGGTGTAAACATCTCTACTTCGTCAAAGTTATTGGAAATGGTCGGTCGAAAGCGTCCAGGTGATCAAATGGTTGTTACGGTACTTAGAGATGGTGCAGATAAAAAGGTGACCGTAACACTAAGGAATTCATCAGGAAACACCAGCATTGTGTCAAAACAAGAGCCTTCAGCTATCCTGGATAAATTAGGGGCAACATTTTCTGATTTGACAAAAGCTGAAAGGGATAAACTAAAAGTAGAAGGTGTCAAGGTGGAACAATTAAGTGCCGGACTTCTTAGAAGATACACTGATATTGAAGAAGGGTTTATTATAACCCGGATTGATAGACAAGATGTCAAAAGTGTGGCTGAACTCAAAAAAGCTATTGAGAATAAAGATGGCGGTCTTCTTATCGAGGGGCGCTATCCTGATAGCCCAAGAAAGTATTACTATGGTCTTGGACTAGAAGAGTAATGTTTTGTTGATAAATTTATTAACCCGGAACTATTCATAGTCTTAGTTCCGGGTTTCTTTTTTAAATAGAGAACTATAATTACCTTGCGGCAAAATTATTATTATGCAACGCGAATTTAAGTCAGGAGCTCTCATTTTTATTTTTATTACCATTCTACTTGATGTTATCGGCCTGGGTATTATTATTCCCGTTTTTCCCGCTCTAATCATGGAACTTACGGGAGAAGGATTAAGTGCGGCTTCTAAATATGGCGGCCTTTTAATGTTTTCCTACGCCATAATGCAGTTTCTCTTCGCTCCTGTTATGGGTATGTTAAGTGATAAATTTGGTAGAAGACCTGTTTTACTTGCCGCATTGACAGGCTTTGGTCTCGATTATTTATTACAGGGATTCGCTCCCACTTTAGGATGGCTTTTTATTGGCAGAATTTTAGCGGGTATTACTGGCGCAAGTTTTACTACCGCAACAGCTTATATTGCTGATATTAGTCCAGCCGAAAAAAGAGCCCAAAATTTTGGTATGATTGGCGCAGCTTTTGGTTTAGGATTTATTATCGGCCCCGTTTTAGGCGGTGTATTAGGTCAATTTGGTCCCAGAGTGCCTTTCTTTGCCGCTGCTTTTTTAACTCTTCTCAATGTAATTTATGGCTATTTTATACTTCCCGAATCATTGAAGCCAGAAAACAGATCCAATATTCAATGGAAAAAAGCTAATCCTTTAGGCGCGCTTCTAAATATAAAAGACCACCCTTTGGTGCTAAAATTAGCCAGTGTTTTACTGTTAATTTATTTGGCTGGTTATGCCACTCAGGGTACCTGGACTTATTTTACTATCGAAAAATTTAAATGGTCTTCCGCAGAGGTTGGATATTCTCTTGGATTCGTTGGTGTTACCATCGCTTTGGTTCAGGGCGGTTTAACAAGAATAGTTATTCCTAAGTTGGGCCAGGTGAAATCTGTATTCATTGGACTTATCTTTAATGCTGTAGGCCTGTTAGCTTTTTCATTAGCTTCTAAAGGTTGGATGATGTATGCTATTATGATTCCTTTTGCTTTAGGAGGGCTTGCAGGTCCGGCACTTCAAGGTATTATTTCTAATCAGGTCGGTCCAAATGAACAAGGTACATTGCAAGGTTCACTTACAAGTCTCATTAGCCTGACTTCTATTATAGGTCCATTAGTAATGACTAATCTGTTTAGTTACTTTACCTCAGCTAATGCTCCGATATATTTTCCTGGTGCGCCCTTTCTCGCAGGAGCATTTCTTGCCCTGGCTGGTCTGCTACTTAGTGTTAAACCACTATTACGTATGGATAAAATACCCAAACATTAAAAAACCCTTGCTGAAGTCAGCAAGGGCCTCTAACCCAAACAAATAAACACAAAAACTTTATCAATATAATGCTTTTTTCAAATTGTTCTACTAAAAATATTAAAAAAGACAAAATATTTATTGGTTTTATTTGTTTTTTATAATATTTAAATTAATTCTAAAATAAATATTTTTAACATGGCTAAAAGTATTAACAAAATAGATTTTTATAAACACCTCAGAATATATCTTACTTGGTGTGTTTTGTTTTTCGTCATTAATAAAGTGACATCGCCTAATGTGAATTGGTTTATTTATCCTATTTTAGGGTGGGGAATATCCGTTTTTATTCAAGCGATTATGGTATTTTTTCCTGTCGGAGACGAGAAAGTAAAAGCATCATCTCATTTGCCTTCAGGTAAGGAGAAGAAGGAAGATTTCTTAGATTTAAAACCCTTGCAACAGAAGAACTGGAAGGAGGAAGATATTGTATGATCCTACTGTTACATTGGTTTTATATATATTTGACATATTTTTTATTGTTTTTTTTTAAAATAGTTTGTTTTGGCAGATACTTTGGTGATTATTCCTACTTATAACGAGAAGGAAAATATAACGGCAATTATAAATGCCGTATTAGATTTAGGGGATGATTTTAATGTGTTGGTGGTGGATGATGGTTCTCCAGATGGTACAGCTGACTTGGTGGATTCAATGATTTTGTCTTTTCCTGATCGTATTTTTATTCTTAAAAGAAAAGGAAAGGCAGGTTTGGGAACTGCCTATATAGCTGGGTTCCATTGGGCCTTAGATAAACAGTACTCTTTTATTTGCGAGATGGATGCCGATTTTTCTCATCCTCCGTCCGATTTAGTGCGTTTAAGAAATGCTTGCTTTTTACAGGGTGCTGAAGTCGCTGTTGGTTCAAGGTATACAAAAGGGGGAAATGTTAAAAATTGGCCTCTTGATAGAATTTTTATATCTTATGGTGCATCTCTTTATGTCCGTTTGTTAACAGGAATGCCAGTTAAAGATCCTACTGCGGGATTCGTTTGTTATCACCGAAGTGTTTTATCTTCTCTCGATTTAGGTAAAATTAAATTTGTGGGCTATGCTTTTCAAATAGAAATGAAATTTGCTTCCTTTCAATCTGGATTTATTATCAAAGAAGTACCTATTACTTTCATTGATAGAACACTGGGATCATCAAAAATGTCAGGTGGAATCATAAAAGAGGCTGTATTTGGTGTCTTACAAATGCGTTGGAATAGTTTCTTTCATTCCTACAAAAAGAATTAATTTTTTATACCTTCAAATGAAATGCCCAACGTAAAATTTTTAGAAGAATTTGAACTAATTATTGCTCTTCCAGAGAAAGTTAGTTTGTCTAAATTAAATGCTTTAAACGATTTATTATTCGCTGTAATTGATGATATAATAAAAAAAGATACCATTTTTTTTAGCACCCTATTTTCTAAAATCACTTTTTTAAAACAAAAACTTGGGCTTTCTCCGGAAATAGCTTATTCTCTAAATCATTTTAGAATCAGTTTTCAACATATCCATAAAAGTGAAAATGTATCTGACAAAGAATTAGGTAGATTAATTGAGCTGGGACGAAATCTATTAGTTCTTCTATTTAATTCTTTCTATAAAATTGATTTACCATCTAGTATTTCTTCCTTAGATAAGTTTGATTGGATAAAACCTCAGAATAAAAGTCCTACTTCTAAGGCTCTACCTTTTTTAAAAGGGCTAATTTATAAAATCGATGTAGAAAAACATTTGATTTATTTTAAAGCAGATTGGGAGGGTGATGACGAAATTTTAGTGCGTTTTAATGTCCTTGATTTAAATGAGGTCTATACAAATACAATTATTCACCTCCATGAAATGGTTAAACTGCCTGTTTCATGTATGCTGGTGCACGTTAAAATAGATGATAATGGCTTTTTTCTTCCTGTACATTTTGTTCTGGAACCAGATTATCTTTTTGATGTAACAGCCATCGCTATCTGTTTTGAATCAAAGGGTGAAAATCCAGACGCTTATTTGTTAAAGAAATTTTCTCCTAAGTCAACATCTACTCACCTGCTTATAGGTGAAATTGCTAATTTCTTTTTAGATGAGCTAATTTCTAATCCTTCCCTCACGTTTGACTTTTTATTCCCCTTGGTTTTTAAAAAAAATCCACTGAGCTATGCTCTCATAACTGATGAAGAATTGCTGAAAATAAGAGATTCGTCAAAAAATATCTTTGTCAATTTACTTAAAACAATAACCAAAGATTTTCCAACGCAACACATTTTACCTAAACATTGCTATCTGGAGCCTTCGTTTTTATCAGAAATATATGGAATCCAGGGTCGCTTGGATTTACTTTTTGAAGGGGCTGATAGAACAGTGATTGTAGAGTTGAAAAGTGGAAAAACATTTCAGACTAATGACTATGGTATCAACATACCACATTTTTATCAATTCCTGTTATACGATTTAATTATCCGGTCGCCGATTGCCAAAAGAAGAGTTGCTGGTTTTGTATTGTACGCGGGGGATTCGCTTAGCCTAAGATTCGCACCTTCCAATTTGCTTCAACAGCAAAAGGCTATGGTCATGAGAAATAATTTATTATTTATTGAGCTTAGTTTAATAAATCTGGGGTTTCATGAAGATTTAATGTCAGCAGGTGAAGCTGTTTTTCATCGTTTATTTGATCAAGTTGCAGAGGCGAAAGGATTTTATAAAACAGACTTAAATCTATTTATAGCAACACTTAATGAAGCATCACCCATTGAAAAAAAATATTTTTATTCGTTTATAAGTTTTATTGCAAGGGAACAAAAATTAGCTAAATCCGGCGCTGGTAATTACCAGAATGGTTCAAAAGGACAAGCCTCCTTATGGTTGGAATCGGTGAAGGATAAGAAAGAAAACTTTGATATCTTAAATCACCTGGCACTTCATGCTTATCAGGATAATCAAATCACCTTTATAAAGACCGATAAGACAGCTAATAGAGCAAATTTTAGGGTAGGGGACACCCTGATACTATATCCTAGTCTGGATAAAGAACAATTCACCTCTGATTTTCAGCTATTTAAGGTTTATTTATTAGCCATTGAAAAAAATGAAATTATCGTTTCACTGGTGTTCCCCCAACATGATGATTCTTTTTTTAGGCAATTTAGTTACTGGAATCTTGAACCTGATTTTTTTGATTCCTTTAATAATTTTAATCAATCGTTGTTTCGATTCCTTACGTCTGATAAATTAAAGAGGAATTTATACTTAGGATTAATTCCATCAAGTGTTTCTGAAGGGGAAGTAAAAGATATTTCGGAGAATAATTTTTGTAAAATGACCGATGAACAAAGGTCATTACTGCATGCTATCATTCATTCTAAAGACTATTTTCTACTTTGGGGGCCACCTGGTACGGGAAAAACAAGTATAATGATTAGAAATTTAGTGGCTCATTACTATTATGCCACCGATGAAAATATTATGTTGCTTGCATTTACTAATAGAGCCGTAGATGAAATTTGTGAGGCTGTAGAATCCATAGGAGGAAATATAAAAGAAAGTTATTTGCGCATTGGACAAACTCAATCCTCAGCAACTAAGTTTCGATCCAATATTCTTAAAAATAAATGTGAAAAAATAAATTCGAGGAAGGAATTATTGAAGTTAATCGGTGATGCCAGAATTTTTATTTCAACCTTGACTTCACTACAGAAAAATATGGATATTCTTAAGCTTAAGAAGTTCCATAGGATCATGGTGGATGAGGCATCACAATTACCGGACCCCGCAATGGCTGGTATTTTAGTTCATTTTCCTCATTTCCTGTTAATAGGTGATCATAAACAGTTGCCCGCTGTTGTTTTACAATCACAGGATCAAAGTGAGGTGAAAGATCAAGATTTATTGACTATTGGCTTTCATAACTTACGGGATTCCGTTTTTGAAAGAATGATAAAAAGGATTGAAAAAATGAACTGGTATTGGGCTCTTGGTAAACTTAGTTTTCAAGGTAGGATGCATAAGGAAATTATGACTTTCCCAGGCTTCCATTTTTATAGTGATATGCTAAAGGTACTTCCTGAATATGCGGACAAACAAAAAAAATTAATACAGCCTTTACCAGATCTTTCATATATTTTAACTTCGGAAATGGCCAGGTATATTCAATCCTCAAGGGTTTGTTTTTTTTCTACAAAAGTAGATTTGTCGGATCCAAGTGGAAAGAGTAATCAATTTGAAGCCATTCAAATTGGACAGATTGTTTTATTTTTTCAACAATATTTCAAAGAACAACAAAGACTATTGACAGCTTTCGATATAGGGATTATTACCCCATACAGAGCTCAGATTGCATGCATCAGAGAATATTTAATCAGTATTGGGTTAGATATCTCTTTGTTTACTATCGATACCGTTGAAAGGTATCAGGGAAGTGCACGTTCAATAATTATATATTCGCCTTGTCTAAATTATCCAAGACAATTGAATACATTAGTGTCTAAGAATATGGATGGAGTGGATAGGAAATTAAATGTCGCCATCACCAGAGCGAGGGAGCATTTTATTATGGTTGGAAATGCTGAATTACTAAAAAAATCACCTGATTATGCTAATTTGATATCCTTTGCAGTTACTAAAGCATAAAAAAGGGTTAGGTAAAATCGTACCTAACCCCTTTTATAAAGGATAATTAATTATTTATCCCACCAAACTTTACCGTCGTTAGTGTCACCACCAGAAATTTTTCCAACAGCGGCTTGATAATTTACACTATTTAAGGTAGCTTCTGTTGCAGGGTATATATATCTTCTAACAATTTGCTTAGATGAATTTATTGCAAAAGGAGTAGGTTTTAACGCTGGAACTCCAGTTCTTCTCCACTCAGACCAACCTTGTAATCCATCAGGATAAAAGGTAAACCATCGTTGTAAACGTATTTTCTCTAAGTTACCTGCATTATTTCCAGCACTGAAAGCAACTAAAGGATTTGCATTATAAGCGTCATAAGATGCCTGAGAAAATACCTTCCAGTACTCCATAGATAACTTTATACCGTCTTTGTAAAGTTGTTCCGCATTTTCAGTGGTCCAACCCATTGAAGCAGCTTCAGCACGGGCAAGGGTAACATCAGCAGAGGTTAAAATAGCATGTGGTGTTGCGGCTGCTCTAAATGAAGGAGCTAATACAAATGACCATGTTGGATTTGCATTGGTAAACTGAATGGCTTGTTCTCTTGGAAGTCCGTAAGGAATACCAGTAATTTTACCTGTCTTGTCAGCTGTTGCAAATGAATTAACCCTTGGGTCAGTCCTTTCATTTAACATTTTTACCATGATTTCGCTAATGGCCTGATCCTGACGAGTTAAGTAAGCTGCATACCATGGATTGTTAAAGTTTCCTCCAGGATAATTTAACATAGCATTATCAGCATTTGCAGAAATAACTCCACCATCAGCAGCTAAAGCAGCTTTTGCCTGGGTTGCACCCGTTGCCGCATCCGCTTTGGAAATACGTAAAGCCAAAACTAACCTTAGAGAATTGGCAAATTTCTTCCAACGTGTAATATTACCGCTGAATAAAATATCACCTCTTGCAGCCAGGCCACCGTCAAATTGTTTTACAGCTTCGTCTAACTCCTTGAATATACCATTATAAACGGTCTGTTGTGCATCATAAACAGGTTTTACTTCACCAGTAAGTGCCTGAGTGTAAGGAATATCACCAAAATAATCTGTTAATCTTGCAAAGTAATAAGCTTTCAAAATGCGGGAAATCGCTATTTGATTGGCGTTAGAACCCTGAACCAATGCGGCGGATTTTAAATCAGCATCCGTATTGTTTATGATTACATTTTGAAGATCATAAAGGACACCTGAATAGGTGCCAAATCCACCTTCAACCCTTGAATATAACGATCCATCAGTATATTGTGATTGCGCAAAATATTGGCAATATAAGCCTTCATTAATAAAACCAGCACCCATTCCTGTAATAGCATTGGTTATTAAAGCGGCAGTTACCGGCTTGTTCGTTCTGTTTGGGTCAACATTTGTATCTCCAAAGTCCGTAAAACTATCACAAGCGGGAAAAAATCCAATGGATGCTAACAGCATCAAAAGGAAAAATGTAGAATTATTATTTCGTTTCATATTTCTGTTTATTAGAATTGTAATTTAAGGTTAAATCCAATACTTCTTGTGCCAGGGAATTGTCCGTTTTCACCAAAAGTACCAGCAAGTTCGCTTGGGTCAAAATCGCGATTTTGTGCATAAATCAACCAAGGGTTTCTTGCTACTAATGAAATAGTTGCTCCTTGAATGAATTTAGCAAAAGAAGTATTTGCCACAGGAATACTGTAACCAAAACTTACCTCTCTTAATTTCACAAAAGATAAATCAAATAAATGATCTTCAGCGATACCTCTATTTACAAACTGGTGGAAATAATTGAAGCCATCAGCATACATAGAAACTGGTTCTCCAGCCGCATTTACACCTTCTACTTTAACACCACCACCTGCACTTACATCGTCACGAACGTTGTTTCCTTTGTCATTAAGTGCTCCAGTTGCAGCAAATAAACCTGAAAATTTACCCCATGCATCAGATAATGAATAGTATTTACCACCAAAAGAATAGTCAATGTTAAAGCTGAAAGAGAAATTTTTGTAAGTTAACTGACTTACAAATCCACCCGTTACATCAGGTAAAACACTACCTAAATACTGATTTGGTACCGCTGTGTATAACCCGTCTTTATCTAAGATAGCTCTTCCCTGAGCATCGCGCTTAATAGCTCCACCTCTTAATTGTCCCCATTTCTCGCCAACTACATTTACCTGACGTACGCCAAATCCTGTAAAAGCACTATTTACTCCTACTAATTGTTCAGTAATACCTGCTGTAAGTTCTTTAACCTCATTATCAATATTGGCAAAGTTTAAAGTTACATCCCAGTTTAAATCTCTTGTTTTGATAGGATTTAAATCTAAGGCTATCTCAACTCCCCAACGGTCAATTCTACCCGCATTAATCAACTTACTTCCAAATCCACTCGCTGAGGTTATAGGAATACTTAAAATTTCGTTGATTTTCTTTTCTTTGAAATAAGTAGCACTTAATCCAACTCTGTTATTAAAGAATTTCAAATCAGTACCAAACTCTAAGGCAGATGATAGGGATGGTTTAATACCCGCATCAATTAAACCATCTGGTGTTGCCATAAGGAAGTTACCAGCTGTCCATTGATTAGCATTTAATCCGTAAAATAAATCTAATTGATAGGCTCCCAAATCAGATCCTACCTGAGCAACAGATGCTCTTACTTTACCAAAGCTTAAGAAAGGAAGGATATCAGATGTTAATTCGCTGAAAACAAAACTTGTTCCTAAACTTGGATAAAAATAGCTGTTCGCGTCAGCAGGTAATGCTGAACTCCAATCGTTTCTTGCAGACCAGTCAAGGTATAATAAACTCTTATAACCAAAAGAACCTCTGGCATATACAGAATTTACCTTTTTTAAAGATCTACCTTCTGAAGGTACTTGAGCTACTTTTGAATTACCTACGGTAAACAAATCAGGTACGTTTAATCCCTGAGAAGTCGAACCAGAAATTGATTTCGATTTATCAGTTCTCATGTTTACCCCAGCATTGGCTTCAACACTTATATCTCCAAATTTGTCAGCATAAGTAGCAATAGCTTCATAATTATCTTCTCTGAAATAAGTTAACTGAGTAGAATAAGCATTAAAGTAACCAGTTTGTAAACCAGATAATTGTAATATGTTATTCAGTTTATCTTCGAAATCTGTCTGATACTCATTTCTGCGGATGAATCCAGTTATTTTGAATTTATCACTCAATTTTGCCGTTAAGTTAACATCACCAAAAAATCTTCTGGTGTTCGTTACAATATTTCTGTTATTGAAATAATCATAAGGATTATACCAGTAATTGGCAGCATAGAAACTTCTTGGACTGGTGTTATATTTTGGTACGTTATAATGGTTCCAGCTAGCAAGGTAACCTTCTGGTGAAGTCATTCCCTGAAGTTCTTTCATGATACCAAAATCTAAATCACGGTGAAACCATGAATTGAATGATCCTGAAGAGTTATTTCCATATCCATCTGAAAATTCACCTCTAATTTTATTGGTAACATAGTTGATATTTGCTCCAATCGTTATGTATTTTCCTAGATCTACATTGGTATTTGTAGCCACAGTATATTTATCTGAACCTGAGTTAGGTAGCATACCTTTTGCACCTTGATTTGTCAAGGAAACACGGAGGTTATAGTTATCTCCTCCCGTTTTGAAGTTCACGTTATTTAACGTAGTAATACCTGTATTATAGAAATCGCGGATGTTGTTTGGCTGACCTTCCAACTTCGCAGTTTGCATATAATATGGATTCTTATCACTTTTGTACCATGAATACCAAGGAATATACTCCTGACCTGTCATTTTTGGACCCCAGCTGGCATCATCCTCATAATCGTGATAAAATTTACCATCTAGTGCTTTCCAATCAGCTGGCATACCAGCGTTCCATGTAAATTTGATTAATTCTGACTCACCACCTCCTGCATGGGTGTTTTGATATTCAGGTAGTATATATACTTTATCAAAGAAAGTACTTTGGTTAACTTCTACACCAATACCTTTACCTTTATTACCTTTTTTAGTTGTTACCACGATAACACCAGCATCTCCACGCTGTCCGTAAATAGCTGTTGCGTTAGGTCCCTTTAAAACGGTAACACTCTCCACATCATCCATGTTGAAGTCAAAAGAGTTCGTAACAGGAGTTCCGTCAACAACATACAATGGTCCTTTGTCAGACAATGATCCTGCACCACGAATACGGATTGAAGCACCTGAATTTAACTTCATGGAAGATTGGCTACGAACCTGTACCCCTGCAATTTTACCTGCCAAGGCATTATTAATGTTCGTTTGGCGAATAATCGTCAATTGCTCATTATTAATTTGCTGTGCCGCGTAAGTCAAGGATTTTTCAGAACGCTTGATTCCTAATGCAGTAACTACTGCTTCCTCAAGTAAAATTCCTTCTTCTAAGGTAGCGTCTACCGTGTTTGAAGTACCAATGGTTACTTCTACCGTATTGAAACCAGTATAGCTGAAAATTAATACGTTAGATCCCGTAGGAACACTGATAGAATAGGTTCCATCTATGTTGGAAACTGTGCCTCCAGTAGAACCTTTAACGAGAACACTCGCGCCGATAAGAGCCTCACCCTTAGCGTCTGTTACTTTTCCGCTTATGGAACGCTGAGCCTGTGCCAGGCTAAACACCCCAAGAAAAAGCAATAATGTAAGTAAATGTTTTTTCATAAGAGAATAATGTGTTGATAAATAAAATATTTTAAATATGAAATGCAAAATACTTTATAAATCTTAATTTTTATTCTAAATGAATTAAAAAATATCAAAACTTAAAAAATAATAGTATTACTATTATTTAAATATTAAGGTATGTTTAGCCATTTATGTACCTGAACACTCATTTTCCATTGCGGATTTTTTAAACAATATGCTAATGTTTGCTGCTCTGTGGTTTTACCATTTTCTCCATCCATTGGTTGGAGATAAAAATGGTCGAACGAAAGTTTTTCAAATTGTTCAGGGGCTGCATCCATCTGTGGGTAAACAAGTTTGAGTTCATTGCCCTTTGTTACCACTAGCTTCGCCGTCGATTTAGGGCTTACGCAAACCCAATCTATGCCATCTACAATGGGTTTTGTGCCATTCGTTTCAACCGCTATCTCAAATCCATACTTTTTTACAGCTTGCGTAAACGCGACATCCATTTGTAAAAGAGGTTCACCACCGGTACATACAACATAAGGGGTTCCTTTTGATAGATCGGGCCAGCAGGAAGCAATTTTCATGGCTAAATGTTCTGCGTCAGGATAAGTTCCTCCATTTAAACCGTCAGTGCCTCTGAAATCAGTATCACAAAAAGTACAAATCGCTTGTGCCCTGTCTTCTTCGCGCCCACTCCATAAATTACATCCTGTAAATCGGCAAAATACAGCTGGTCTGCCTGCCATAGCACCTTCGCCTTGTAGAGTATAAAATATTTCTTTGATTTGGTATCCCACTTTACTTTATTTTTGCACAATAAAAGAATAATTTTTAATTCTTTGGATATAACTTTATTATTGTGCTAATTTTATACTAAAAGCATGCAGTTTTTATTTTCTGTTTTTTTGTGGGGTTTATTGGGTCTATCCATTCCTTTAATTATTCATCTTTTTCATTTCAGACGATTCAAGAAAGTTTACTTCAGTAACGTTCGTTTGCTTCAATCTATTAAGGAGGAAAAGCAAAATCGGTCCAAAGTAAAAAAGCGCTTAATTCTGGCCATGAGATTATTGGCTTTTGCAGCCCTCGTTTTTGCGTTTTCCCAACCTTTTATTCCCTCTGGCAAAATATCAAATAAAGGAATTAAACACATAAGTATCTTTGTTGATAATAGCTTTAGTATGCAAGGTATTACCAGAGACGCACCTATGCTGGAAATTGCTAAAGAGAGAGCAAGGGATATCATTCTCGGTTTTGGTCGGGAAGATAAATTCTACCTGATTAACAATGCTTCAAGTTCGTGGAATAACCGATTTTTGGCCAGGGAAGATGCCCTGGATTTGATTGAAGAAATTCAGATTTCGCCAGCAGTTCATCCACTTCAATTAATTCTTGATAAACAAAAACAAGCGCTGTTAAATGACAAAGCGCAAAATGCATTTATTTACCAGATATCTGACTTTCAACAGAGTATTTCCGACTTTAATGTAACAGTAGATAGTTCTATCTCCCTTGCGCTTGTACCTGTCAAGGCCGCAGAACAAAATAATATTTCTATTGATTCAGTTTGGTTTGATTCTCCCGTAAGATTGTGGAAAGAGAAAATTCCCTTAATTGTTCAGACTAGAAACAGAGGAACGGCTTTAGCCGAAAACATCAGACTTTCCTTGCAGTTTGACGGCCAAAACAGGCCTCTTGGTTCTTTTAGTTTGGTCGCAGGCGAATCCAGAATAGATACCGTTTTCCTTTCTCTAGACAAAGTCGGGTGGCAAAAAGCTTCCCTAAGCATAACAGATTATCCCATTCAGTTTGACGATAAATATTTTATTTCCTTCGAGGTTATTCCTTCCGTCGAGGTCTTACTCATTTCCAAAGATAAACCAAATACGGCTTTTGTAGCAGCCTTCTCGGGAATGACTCCTTTTAAGGTAGATTATCAACCGGCGAATAAAATTTCTTATGAAAAATGGGATAAATATGATTTGATTATATTAGACGAAATTCCTGAGGTAAGTTCCGGATTAGCTTCTACCTTGCTATCTTACCTTGAAACTGGAAAAAATGTGTTGTTTTTTCCACAAGCAAACGCTCAATTAACTGATTATAATGCCTTTTTTAGCAAACTTCAAATACCTCGGGTACTTAATTTTAGTCAGGTGGAGCGACAGGTGGGGGAGATAGATCTTGAATCTTTTGCTTTTAGGGATGTATATGAACCATCTAAAGTTATGATGAAATTGCCTGTCACTAAGGGGAATTTTAGTTTTGAAACTTCATCCGTTTATGGGGAACAAAAATTACTCACCTATCGGGACGGTAGCAGCTATATGAGTGCCTTTAATGTTGGCGGGGGTACTTTCTACAGATCATCGGCGCCTCTTTCGAAAGAATTTAATTCTTTGGTTAATCAAAGTGATATCTTTATTCCACTTCTCTATAAATTGGGCATTGCCGGTGGAGGAAATCAGCCTATTTCATTTATTGCCGGAAAAGATGAACTAATAAGTATTCCGTTAAATAATATTTCAACGGATAATGTATATAAAATCAAGGGTTTAAAAGGAGAATTTATTCCCGGGCAAAGGTTTTTAGGACAGTCTTTAAGTTTATCATTAAATGGTCAACTGAAGGAAGCCGGGCAATACCAGGTTGTTGATGAAAGCGATAATGTCATTCATGAATTTGCCTTTAACTTTAATAGATTGGAATCTGATCTTTCCTACTTTTCATTTAATCAGCTTAAAGAAAAACAGGGTGATTTTTTTAAAGTTTTTACTCCCGGAGAAGCCTCCATTTTATCTGCCAATGTTTCGGAGCAAAATCAAGGCGTAATTTTATGGCGTTATTTTTTAATCGCTGCGTTAATCTTTTTACTTTTGGAAACTTTTATTCTTAGATGGTGGAAATAATGTATTTCATGAATGCCGAATAGTTTTAAAAAATCAAGTTGGTTCATACTGTTTTGTCTCCTTACCATATCTTTAATAAGTTATCGGTGGAGTGAATGGATCAATCTTCCATCTTATTATGTAGTTGAGCCTTATGGAGATGGTATTAAAAGCTATCTGGTGCCACTTTATCATATTAAATTTGATAAAACCTACAATCACTACGATGGGATGAATTATCCCTATGGTGAAAACATTGTGGCGGCTGACGGTTTGGCAACTGTCTCATTTCCTCTAAAATGGCTATATAATAATGGGATAGATCTAACAGATTATTTGCCAAAAATCATTCATTTCCTTCTTCTTTTTAGTTTTTTGGTAGGCGTCATATACATTTATAAGATAGGTTTCTTACTCGGCTTACCTTTTTATTTAGCTGCTGCGACATCCTTAACTATTGCTTTTTTATCGCCTCAATTATTGAGAATGGAAGCCCATTTGGGTTTGGCTCATCTGGCAGTTATTCCTGGCTTGTTGTACTATTGGCTTATGTATAGTAAAAAGCCCTATTTTAAAACCCTCGTTCCACTCATAATACTTACTTTTCTTGCAGCAGGTATTCACTTTTATTATGTTGCTTTCATATTCTCTTTTTCATTACTTTTTTCTTTTTTCTGGTATTTTTTTTCAGAGAAAAAACCGCCGGTTCCCGTTTTTATAATGCACGTAATTGGTGCAGTCCTTATTCCATTTTCTATTTTATTTATGTGGGTAAATGGCGGAAATCAACCTTTAGACCGAAGTCCCCAACCCTGGGGCTTTTTTCAGTTTAATGCTACACCTGGTGGATTATTATTTTCCCAGGACAATCCATTTTGGCGTTGGGTGAGTAATCATCTCTTTTCCATTAAATGGGAAACGTTTTCTGATATCGAAAGATACCATTATCTCGGTCTTACTTTTCCATTCTTTTTGCTGCTTCTGATAGGTATTCATTTTTTTCCGAATCATAGAAATTATTTTTACAAACTTTTTTCTGTAAAAGATTCCGGAATATTTGCAGTGATGTTATCAGCTATCATATTGTTACTTATTTCATTTGGTTTACCGTTTATTATTAGTGGTTTAGAAGGTTTCTTGTCTTATACCGGACCTTTTAGACAATTTAGATCTGTGGGTAGATTTGCCTGGGTATTTTATTACGTCATTCATATAATAATGGCCGTTTCTTTATTTAGATTTTTTAAAGGAAAGGGAATTGCCTTTTTTGTTTGGAGTATTTATTTCGCTCTCATGTCCTTAGATCTTATTCATTATCATAGAAGATTGAATGTAGGTATGGAGGCTATTCCCGAACTGGAAATGGGAAGAAAACTAAGTTTTTTAACAGGTATTCAGCCGGAGAAATTCCAATCTATATTAACTATTCCATATTTTAATCTTGGTTCTGATCAATTTTGGAGAGAACCGGAAGGTTTTATCTTGCAAAAGGCTTTGTTGATGTCGGCAAAAACAGGATTGCCTACCAATAGTGCTATGCTAACCAGAACTTCACGAAAACAAACGATTAATCAGTTACAATGGGTAAGTGAACCATATAAATATCCTTTGCTTTTAAAAGGCCTGAATGACAAACGTCCTTTCCTTTTAATGGTAGATAAAAGCAATCTGGACAATGAGAGGGGAAAACCATACGCTCATCTTCTAAAATATGCCTCTATTTTACATGATGAGGATAGAATGTCTCTTTACTTATTGCCGTATTATTCTTTTGAAAAATCAGTGTTGGATAAAGTCAAAGAGGCAAATATTTTGATGTCATCTACATTGAAATCAAATACAAAGACTTATTCGTCAGATGATCAAGACGAATTTTTATTTGAGGATTGGAATAAGAATAATGTTAACCAACAAAAATATGCAGGTAATAGTGGCTGCAGATATTTGCTGAACTCAGGCGATGTTTTGTTTAAGGGTAAAGTTGCCGAAAGTGCAAAAGAGGGGCCTTGGATATTTTCTATTTGGATGTACATAGATGAGGATAAACGCACTACTTCGCAATTTACAATCACAGAGGTAACAAAAAACATGGAGAAATTCGAAGAGGTCTTTCCTTCTCACCCCAATATCCATGTTTTTGACGATAATGGCTGGGCCTTGATTGAAATACCCTGGGTCCTTCATCGCAGCGGCAGTCAAATAAAGATTATTGCGAATAATCCGGATCTTAAAAAAACAAATGTTTTTATCGATGAAATGTTAGTCAGACCTTTATCTTCTGTTTTAACCAAAACAGATAATGATTTTATATGGGTAAATAATAGGAGATACCCTAAATTAGTTCAATAATTCTCTCGACAATGACTTGGTTATTTAAAAACGTCACTCTGGTTGACCGAAGTTTTTCCTCAACATCGGGTAAATTAGATGTATTAATCAGTGAAGGTATAATACGTAAAATAGGTGTTGATTTGGTAGCACCTGACGCAAAGGTTATTGCGATAGATGACCTTCACGTTTCTATTGGTTGGATGGATATTGGTGCAAGTCATGGTGATCCGGGAGAAGAACACCGGGAATCTTTATCTTCATTGAGAGCTACCGCAGCTGCAGGTGGCTTCACCGCGTTAGCTCCCTGGCCCGATACACATCCACGGGTGGACAATAAAACGGCGATACATTATTTAACCCAATTAAACCAACAGGAAGCCGTTGAAATTTTCCCTATTGCCTCATTAAGCGAAAAAGGAGAAGGAAAAGAAATGGCCGAACTTATGGATTTGCATAAAGCGGGAGCCATTGGCTTTTCAGATGGCCTGAAACCTGTTAAAAATGCTGGATTGTTTTATCGGGCATTGAAATATATGAACGGCTTCGCTGGTATTTGTATCCATTTTCCTATGGATTTTAATCTGGCCGTAGAAGGACAAATACATGAAGGTAGAATAAGTGCCTTGTTGGGACTTCCAGGTATTCCTGACGTTGCAGAAGATTTAATGATTCAGCGAGATCTTTCTTTACTCGATTATGCCGATGGAAATCTATTGCTTTGGGGGTTGAGCTCAAAAGTAGGGGTCGATAGATTGCAAAAATCAGAAAAGTTAAATCAATCGCTTTTTGCAGCCGTACCTATATTCAATTTGGTTTTTTCAGAAGATGATTTGGAATCTTTTGACGTTAACTTTAAATTGATGCCCCCCTTGAGAACGGAAAATGATAAAATGGCTTTGAAGTCGGCGGTTTTAGATGGTACCATTCAGTTGATTAGTTCGAATCATTTGCCATGGGAATCAGAACATAAAAAATTAGAATTTCCTTATGCTTCTTTCGGTTCAATTTCTTTGCAACACGTTTTTCAAATGCTAAGAACTCATTTTTCCGAACTTCCCTTAATTAACATGGTAGATATTTTAGCTTATAATCCCCGGCGAATATTTAAGGTAGAATTACCTGTTATTCAAGAAGGTGCTATGGCAAATCTTACTTTCTTTTTGCCTAATACTAAGACTGTTATTCTTAAAGATGATAATACATCGCTTTCTGAAAACTCACCCCTTTGGAACGAAAAGGTGAATGGTAAGATCGTTGGCGTGTTTAATAACGGAAAACTAGTTTTAAACGATGAGGTTCTTTATAGCGATTTTTAATATATTTGACCTAAATTTTAATAAAAATGGAAAGTACTAAAGAAAATTCATTATCATTTCCTGTTAAATGGTCTCACGCTGGTAGATTTGGTTTATTGGCAGGTTTGTTAACTGTTGGCGTAACATTAATGGGCTATCTGTTTGCTGGAGATTCCGTTTCTTTTCAGCAACAAGGGTTTTTTACCTTGGGATCATTCATTTTGGTTCTGATTCTCGCTGTCCAGGCAGTAAAATCTTACAGAAATGAAGAGTTAAATGGTTTTATTCATTTTAAAGATTCTTTTCAGGTGGCAGCCATGGTTGGCGCTGTTTGCGGCTTTTTAGCCTCTTTATTCAATCTCGTTTACCTGACTTATGTTGACGCCAGTTTCATAGACGTCATGATGAGACAAATGGAGGAAATGTATCTTAAAATGGGTATGAATGAGGGACAAGTCGAACAAGCTTTAGTGAAACTTAAAGAGGGATTTTCATTGGCAAATCTTGCAAAAGGCTTAATTACAGGACCAATTATCTATGCACTTTTCGTTGGCTTGATAGGTGGCTTGATTGGAAGAAAGAAAAATAATATACCTGATATTGGATAAATATGAGTCTGACTTCTAAATTTTTTAAACCAGCCTATCTTGGATTCGCTGCTGGTATTTTTACTTGTATTTATTTTTTTCTTTTCTATTGGATTGATAAAAAGCAATTTTTTAATCCTAATGTTTATTGGGGAAGTTTTTCTATTTTATTTCTGGCTTTTGCCCCTTTTATTCATTTTGAAAGGAGTAATTCTAGCTCATTCCCTTTTATTTCTGGTCTAAGAGGTCTTTTCTTTATTTTCTTCCTCAATTCCGCTTTTTATAATTTCTTTTATTATTTGATGATTAACTACATTGATAGTCAGTTAATTGATATACAATTTAACGTAATCCAAGATGGGTTAAATTCAAATGCTATTCTTTCCAATGAAGAACAGCAGTCCGCATGGAAAATATCGAAAGAAGAACTTTATAGCCATGTGAAAGCTAAAACTATTTTATTCAGTTACGTGCAAGGATTACCCGCTGGTTTTTTGTTATCTATGCTTTTTGCCTATATTTTTAAAAAGGATTAATATGACTTATTTGTTAGATATTTCTGTAGTGGTACCTCTTTATAACGAGGATGAATCATTGGTTGAATTGGTACATTGGATCGATAAGGTGATGCTGGAAAATGCTTATTCTTATGAAGTCATTTTAGTGGATGACGGAAGTACAGACAATTCATGGGCGGTTGTAGAGAATCTTAACGAGCAATTTCCATCGGTAAAGGGCATAAGATTTAGACGGAATTATGGCAAATCCGCTGCATTACATTCTGCATTCCAAAAAGTGGTGGGTAAGGTTGTTATTACTATGGATGCAGATTTGCAAGATAGTCCTGATGAAATACCAGGTTTGTATAAAATGATAGTTGACGATAAATTTGATCTTGTTTCTGGGTGGAAGAAAAAAAGACACGATCCTTTAGGAAAAACTATTCCATCTAAATTTTTTAATAGTGTTACCAGACGAATTTCAAAAATTGAGCTAAACGATTTTAATTGTGGTTTAAAAGCTTATCGTTTGGAAGTAGTTAAGGCAATTGAAGTGTATGGAGAAATGCACAGATACATTCCTCTTTTAGCTAAATGGGCAGGCTTTTATAAAATTGGTGAAAAGGTAGTAGAACATAGAGCAAGAAAATTTGGTGTGTCGAAGTTTGGTTTTGAGCGATTTTTAAATGGCTTTTTAGACCTGATGTCCATAACCTTTATGGGCAAATTTTCAAAAAGCCCTATGCATTTTT
>Ga0247844_1001085_pt1 | contig 53387 bp, 47 predicted proteins | sample LaCtaG_FD_192421 | JGI IMG/M metagenome (GOLD analysis project Ga0247844, IMG submission 192421) | Freshwater microbial communities from meromictic Lake La Cruz, Castile-La Mancha, Spain - LaCruzMarch201714.5m_1 | ecosystem: Environmental > Aquatic > Freshwater > Lake | place: Spain: Castile-La... | reverse complement strand
TCTTTAAACGTTTGCTTAAGCATGGTGCTAAAGAGCGAAAAAAGAACAAATTACGTCCCAAAAGGTCTCCATTGTTGGTGCTGCAGGCCTTAGCCTGACGGCTATGGCGAGGACGCCAACAACGGCAAAAACATCGGTTTGATTCAGCAGTGTCTTCCCTGCATTACTGGCGCACCCAACACCAGGCAGAGGTAGATTTTGTGGTGAAGTTAGGATCGGGGCTTCTGCCCGTAGAGGTCAAATCGGGTCGAATGGACGCTCCGAAAATAGAAAGGTCGTTGCGCCACTTTATTGATGCATACCGGCCTGAGGAAGCCTGGGTGGTAAACCGCTCTTTAACGGAAAACATCCAACTGAATAACACAACCGTGCGTTTCCTGCCCTGGTACGCCCTGATGAAGCAATAAGCGGGTGATGTGTATCCTGAAACCGCAAACGCCTGATAACAAACCAAATATTATTTCTTCCACGTTTTTTTTGTGCCATTTTTCAAGTGTAAATTTTATTGTGTTGTCTGTATTTTCACGAAAAACAGCCCGTATCTTTGTGCTGAACTAATACGCAAAAATAAGCATTAAATATGGCATTTCTGCCCATTTCCACATAATATTCTTCCCCGACTGCGTCCAGCGCCCCCACGCCCATCATCAACACACGTTTCCCGGAGGTGACCATTTTGGTCGCCTCGTTTTATTTCCACCCGCAAATGCTTGCATACGCAACACAGAAATGGTTGTACCTTAGCTACCGGTATGCTACACTCCTTGTTTCCATTTCTACGACAAACGCCGCGGGCTTATACCGATTTCAGCGCGTTGGAAGTTGACATGCACTCGCATTTGTTGCCGGGGATTGACGACGGCGCCCCCGACCTGCCGACTTCGCTGGAGCTTATTGGCTCGCTGATGGCGCTTGGTTACCGGCATTTGTACACCACACCCCACGTGATGACGGAGCTGTATCCCAACACCCGAAGCACCATCTTGCGCAAACGCGATGAGGTGCAGGAGGCCTTGCTGGAGTTGGGCATGGATGTGGCTTTTGACGCCGCTGCGGAATACTACATCGACGAAACATTTGTGCAGCTGATGAAAACGGAGCCCCTGCTGACCCTGCCCGGCAACCGCGTGCTGGTAGAGCAAAGCATGATGCAACCCTACCCGGAACTGATGAAAGTGCTCTTCGATTTGCAAATGAAGGGCTATCGGCCCGTGCTGGCCCACCCCGAACGCTTTGTGTATTATAAAACGGTGGATGCCCTCGGTGTTTTTGTCGACCGCAATGTTGAACTTCAGGTCAACCTGTTGTCGTTGAGCGGCTATTATGGCGAAGCACCACGCAAAATGGCCAAAATCCTGGTGGATAAAAACCTGGTGTCTTTTCTCGGCACCGACTTGCACCACGCCAAACATGCCGACAAATTAAAATCGCTCCTGCCCGATGCATTGCTTGAAAAAGGCATCTCTCAGGCTACAAATGCGGTGTTGTTGGCGCCTTGATATGATATCGCTCCTGCTGGGTGCCCGACCCAATTTCATCAAATACGCAGCATTGCACCACGCGGCGGCGCAAATGCCTGGCCTGAAACTTCAGGTAGTCCACACCGGCCAACACAGCGATCCGGCCATGAGCAGCGTATTTTGGACTGAATTTGGCTTGCCCGCGCCCCATGCAACCCTTGGCATTGCCGGTGGCAATCGCGGACGCCAAATAGCGCGCACGACGGAAGCCCTGGTCAACTTGTGGGAACAAAACAGGCCACACGCGGTACTGCTCATTGGCGACGTCAACGCATCGGTCGCAGGCGCGTTGGCGGCCGATGCCCTTGATATTCCCATCACCCACTACGAAGCGGGCCTGCGCAGCTTTGATCGGAGCATGCCGGAAGAGCGCAACCGCATGGTCATGGACGCCCTGAGTACCCGGTTTTTGACCACCGAAGCTTCCGGCAGAACCAACCTGCTCCGCGAGGGTCACCCGGAAACCGCCATTTACCCGGTGGGAAACCTGCTCGCCGACGTCCTGCGGATGTATACACCCCAAATCGCCCAACAACCCATAATGCAAAATCTGGGGTTGGTGCGCCAACAGTACGCCCTGGTAACCCTGCACCGGCCTTCCAATGTGGACGCCGAAGCTGGTCTGACCCGAATATTGGCGTTGCTGAACTTGATGGCGGGCACTTGCCCGGTGGTGTTCCCGGTGCATCCGCGCACCCGCATGCGCATGGAGGCGTTTGATTTGGCCGTCAAACTTGCGCAAATAAACAGGCTCATTCTACTCGATCCCCTGCCCTGGATGGCGTTTCAGGCCCTGCAGCAACAGGCGGCATTGGTGGTCACCGATTCCGGGTGTGTGCAAGAAGAAACCACCATCAGCCAAACGCCTTGCCTGACCTGGCGGGAAAACACCGAAAGACCCGTGACCGTAACCATGGGATCCAATGTGCTTTCCGGCAACCTGGACGTAGCGGAAGCCGGAAAATACTTGTCCAGGGCGCTGTCGGGTCAATGGAAAACCAGTCAAATTCCGCCCTTGTGGGAAGGGAACGCTGGCCAACGGGTGTGGGAAATGGCCATAAACTAAACGGCGTGGCCTCCATTGAATGCGGCAGTTGCCCCCTGTTGGCATCCGTTTACCCCGTTCTGCTGCGATTCACCCTAAAATGTACCCATTGGCCACTGGGCAATGCATCCTGTTGAGTTAAACCTGCAACTTTGAGGCATTCCTTCACCACACAAACCCGTTCTGTATGATGCATGCCCTGTCTACCGGCACTATTTTTGGCCTCACCCTCGCCCTCACTGCATGTTCCCATTCTCCTGTTGCAGCCCAAACCGTGCGACTGCAAGGATACATACTCGACGCCGCAACCGCCGAACCCGTTCCGTACGCGGGCATTGGCATACCCGGCACCACCTACGGCACCGTCAGCACCCCCGAGGGCTACTATGAACTATTGTTGCCCGAAAACAGTGCAGACTCGGTGCGCATTTATGGATTGGGCTACAGTGCTCGCATATTGTCTGTCGATTCCATGCGTCAACATACCGTCCTGCACCTCCAACCCACCCCGCAACAGCTGCCGGAGGTGACCGTGCGCCCCAAAAAAACCAACCGCATCGAAATGGGCTCTGACCGCGAAAACACCAACATGAAAGTCAATTTTGTGGTGCACAAGCAGCCCAATCAAAACCTGGGCTCCGAAGTAGGCCGGGAGTTTAAACTCAAAAACCCGGCACTGCTCGAGAAATGTTCATTTATGCTCAAATACAACAACTTTGACACCGTGCGCTTCCGCGTCAACGTATACACCATTCAACACGGAAAACCGGCTCAAAACATTACCCCTGAAAACATCATCATCGAACTGACGGGCAAAAAAATGGGCTGGATTGACGTTGATCTGCTGCCTTACGACATCGAATGTGAAGGTAAAATAGCCATCAGCATTGAATGGGTATACAGCAGCGGAAAGGGTACTTACCTGGCTTTGCCCATCGCCATGCCCATGATTGGCAGCACACATTTTTATAAATACGGCAGCCAAAATGACTGGAAAGCATTTGACGGCATGTCGGCCAGCCTGCGCTTGAGCGTACTGGAGTAAAGGCAGAAATAATCCTTATCTGGAAAATGTAAAGTTTTCAGATATTGGGCCCGTCTTTTTATGAAAAACCAGGCCCTGATCGCTGCTTTGCTTTTGCTCTGTGCATCCATGCTCCGGGCACAAAAAGACACGGTTGTCATGACCAACAACGACCTCATGGTCGGGGAGATAAAATCGCTGAACAACGGCGTTTTGATCATGAAAACAACCTATTCCGACGAAGATTTCAAGGTCAAATGGGACAAGGTAAAAGAGGTGTATTCGCTGAATCGTTTTTTGATCACCCTGGACGACGGGTTGCGCACCAACGGAAACGTGCGTACCCTCCGCAACGATACCCTTCTGATCGGGCGCATCTATGAGGCCGACACCGTATACACCACCGTCGAAAGTTTAGTGTACCTCAAAGGCCTGGAAAAAAAGTTTTGGGACAGGATCGACATCAACCTCGACCTCGGTGCCAACTACAGCAAAGCCAATCAGTTGCGCCAGTTTTCTTTGAAAAGCAAAATCCTGTACCTGGCCGATAAATGGGATCTGGAGCTGTACTACAACGCCAACACGTCGGTTCAGGACAGCGCCGCCGCCACCAAGCGGTATGATGGTGGTTTGGGCTACAATTATTACCTGCAAAACGACTGGTTCGCGTCGTATGACCTTACGTTTTTGACCAACACCGAACAGGCAGTCAAATTGCGCACCAACGGAAAAGTCGGATTAGGCAAATTCATCATCCACACCAACCATGCCTATTGGGGGGCAGGGGCGGGTTTGGCCTTCAACAACGAGCAGTTTACCAACGAAACCCAAACACGCAACAGCCTTGAAGCCTTTTTGGGTACTGAAATAAACCTGTTTGACGTAGGCGACTTGAATCTGCTGACTTCCCTGTACGTCTACCCCAGCCTCACCGAAAACCGACGCATCCGTTCAGATTTCAAGTTTGAGTTGAAATATGACTTGCCCAACGACTTTTATGTCAAAACCGGCATCACCCTCAACTACGACAACCGGCCCGCCATTTCCGGCAATGAAACAGACTATGTGTTTTACACCACTTTTGGCTGGGAATTTTGACCCTACTGCACGTCCTTAACACACCGAAACCCCAGGTGCACCTGGCTTGAGTTGACTTCGGTGGCCATACGCGCCGAGGGCCTGTAGCTCTCGCAGTAGCTCACGTGGCAGAGAAACGAGCCGCCTTTGATGACCCGTTTGTCTTTGGCATAAATATCATTAGGGTCAAACACCTGCTTTGAGCCCTCCGGATTGCGGCAATGCCCTTCGGAGGAGAGCGCTTCGTAGTACCGAAAGTCGTAATGATCGGTGGTCCATTCCCACACATTTCCGGAAATGTCATACAGCCCGTAGTTGTTGGGCGGAAAACTTTTGACAGGCGCAGTGGTCACAAATCCGTCCAGGGCAGTGTTGCCTTGTGGAAACGGGCCTTGCCAGATGTTGGCGAGTTTGGGATTGCCGATCGGGTTTTCGTCGCCCCAGGCAAAACGGGCCCTGGGGTGCCCACCTTTGGCTGCAAACTCCCACTCGGCCTCGGTAGGCAAGCGCTTGCCCGCCCATTTGGCGTATGCCAGGGCGTCCTCTAAGGCAATGTGCACTACCGGATGTTCGTCTTTGCCCGCAATGTCGGTTCCAGGGCCTTCCGGGTGTTGCCAGTTGGCACCCACCACCCAGTTCCACCAGTCGAAGTATCCAATTTCCGACAACGGCCGGTCTGTGATGGCCTTGAATACCAGTGAACCGGGCTGCAACAGGGAATCCGGCGGCCTGGGTGTGCCCTCGGGTGTTTCCAGCTTGAGCACCTCCCAGTCGATCGGACGCTCGGCCACGGTGATGTATTGCGTAGCCTCTACAAAGCGGGCAAACTCGGCGTTGGTGACCTCGTGCTCGTCCATAAAAAACGGATGCACAGTCACCTCGTGCGCAGGGCCCTCGTGTTTGAGCACATCTTTGGCGTCGGAACCCATGATGAATGTGCCGCCGGGTATGTATGCCATGCCTGTTGGAGCCGTTTGCGCCGATTTGTTTTCCAGCGCACAACTCCCCAGCATCAACAACAAAAAACAAATATTTATGATTCGTAGTAATTTAATGGACATTGGTTTATCGTTTTGGCAAGGTGAATTTCCGACAAAACCATAAAAGCTTTGCGGGTTATTCTGCAAAAATAGACAAACTTTGCATTTTGAGCAGCGTCAATTCCGAACGAACAAACCATGCATTCCACCCTTCCGGCCATTACCGGCAAACGTTGCCTGACAGCCCTGCTTTGCAGCATCTGGTTTAGCGCCTTTGGGCAAACGCTTGTTGAAGACAGAGACATCACCGATGTGATACAGGAGTGGAGAGGCAGCACCAATGCCATACAACGCCCCGAATTGGAAGTGGGCAAAAACTACATATCACTGCTGCCTGTCCTGGGTTACGCCCCGGCAAATGGTTTTACCGCAGGCGGTGCCATCAGCATAAGCAGGCTTATGGCCCCCTCCCCCACCCGATTGTCGACGGCCATGCTCAACTGTCAGATCACCTCCAAACAACAGTTCATCGTGAACGCCCGCAGCAAAGTGTATCTGAAAAACAACCGCTGGTTTTTACAGGGCGACTGGCGTTTGCTGTTTTTTTCTCAACCCACCTACGGGCTGGGCATCAACAATGCCGGTGGCAACAGTTACCTTGTCAGTCTCAACGAACTACCCCTCAATACGCCGCCCAAAGCAGAACCCATGCGCTTCAACTACGTCCGCATCTACCAGGATGCTGTGCGGAAAATAGGCCACACCAGCCTGTATGCGGGCATAGGCATCGCCTTCGAAAACCACTTCAACATCAAAGACGAAAAGCTGAACACCGACACCAGCAGCGAGCAGTTTTTCATTACCAACCACTACGCGTATGCCGTGGTCAATAACCTGAACCCGAATCAATACACCACCACTGGATTTAACCTCAACCTTTTATCTGACACCCGTGACGTCATAGCCAACCCCTACTCGGGTCATTATGCTGCCCTGACCCTGCGCTTGAATCCCAAAATTTTTAAAAGTGCGCGCCAAAGCATGCAATTAAACTACGACCTGCGGTACTACTGGGGTTTGTCGGACTCAAAAGACCGTCAGGTGATATCCTTCTGGTCCTGGGGCAGCTTCATCCTGAACGGAGAAGTACCTTACCTGGCGTTGCCGTCGGTGGGGTGGGACACGTACAACCGCTCGGGCAGGGGGTATGTACAAGGGCGGTACCGGGGCCTTGATATGGTGTATACCGAAGCAGAATACCGATTCCCGCTGTCCAACAATGGCATGTGGGGAGGGGTGGCGTTTGTGAATAGTACTTTTGCGTCCGGATACGAACTGCGCCTTTTTGAAAAAGCTGCACCTGGTCTGGGCGTGGGGTTGCGCATGAAAATGGACAAGCGTGCCCGAGTCAACCTCACGGTCGACTACGGGCTTGGGCTTGACCGCTCGCACGGCATTTATTTCAGCATGCAGGAAACGTTCTAAGGGTACTTAGTCCATTTTCTTGACAATCAGCTCTGCGGCCTCCCGCCCGCTTTGGGCGGCACCATTCATGTATCCGGCAAAATCGCCGCCGCAGTGTTCACCGGCGAAATACACATTGCCCACCGGTGCAGCTTCCCAGCCTGAAATACCGGTAAACTGGCCTGTCGTGTAACAAATGTAGCTGCCTTTGTTGTACTGGTAGGAAGGCCAGTGCATGCGCGACACCTTGCCGTTGTGTTGCTGGGTGGCACCCGGATAAATCTGGTTCCACTTGGGCAGGTAAATGTCTTTTTGGGACTCAGGTGTACCTTCACCTACTTTCACGCCGGAGGGGCCGCCAAACAGTATAGACAAGCCCGCAGGGCCATTTGCGGGTGTTTGCAGTTGCGCGTTGTCCCAACCGTTGGGTACGCCATTGTCAGCATAGACCAGACCACCGTAGCCCTGTTCGCGCCAGAAGTGGCTTTTCATGCCAAGCATCAGTTTGGCGTTGGTGCCGTATCCGAGCGTGTTGATGCACTCCCGTTTTTTAGCGGGCATGTCCATCTTCAGTTCACATTCGCGCAGTTTGGTGAACGGAATGCACACGATGACGTAGTCGGCTACCACATCGGCAGCCATACCCGCAAAGTGCAGGTTGACGGAACCGTTTGGGTTGGCACGGATGGACTCCAGGCTGCGGTTGAGTTCTATGTTGCCAGCATATTTTTTAGCCAACGCGTCGGGTATGCGCTGGTTGCCGCCACGGGCTTTGTAGCGTTCGTCGCTTTCGCCAAACAGCTCAATGTGCCCTTTTTCGGTATCTGGTGAAATGAGCAACAGCAAATTCAGGGCCGATTGTACTTCGGGCGACAGGCCATATTCAGACTCGTAGGAGACTTCAATGAAGCGTTTGATCCAGCCTTTTGCGCCCGCTTTTTCGAGATACTCGGACAAGCTGGTGTTGTCCATTTCTTTGGTAAACTTGTCTTTTGTTTCCCAGTCAATGGAGTCCGAAAGTTTGCCCATGTCTTTTTTCATGCGGGGCGCAAAGGTGCGGAAGGCGTCTACACTTTCTTTAATGGTGTAGTGTTTGCCATCGAAGAAAAAGGTTTCTGTTTTCAGCGCCGTTTCGGAGGGCTGGGCGTAGTCTATGAGTTCAATATCAAACTCCTTGGCCAGCGCCCACATGTCGGCATGGTTGGTATCGATGAATTCGGCACCAAATTCGGCCCAGGTGCCTTCGCCCATGGCGTTTTGCACGGTGAAAATGCGTCCGCTCGTGCGACCAGACGCCTCATAGACCGTCGCGTCTATACCCGCCTTTTTCAAGGTGTGCAAGGCGCTGAGTCCGGCCATACCCCCACCTACGATTGCGATGCGGGGTGCAAGCGCTCTGTTAAGGCTGCCGAGCAGTGTGGGTTTGATCAAGCCTCCCACAGGGGCAGCGCCGGTGAGCAACAAACCTTTGCCGGTGGCTTCGAGGAACCGACGGCGCGACCAGGCCGCCTCCCGGGCCAGATCGACCGCTTCTCCGGAGTTGGTGTCTTTGGATTCCGCCCAGAAGGCCATGCGGGCCACTTTACGCAAGGTGGCCATGAGTGGAGATTTAGTGTGTTTCATTACATCAAAATTTTATTTATGGGAACAAGAGGCAGAGGCAAATCGGTTTCATCCAGCATGTCACGCAAATCGATTTCAATGGTTCGGCTCAGGGCCGAGATGGGCACGTCGTTTGGCCCCCCTTCAAAGGGGTTTTCAGTGGCCACCCCGATGCTTTCCAGCATGGTAAACACCCATCCGACGATGACCGTAAACGGAATGGTCAGCCAGGTAAAGTGCTCGCCAAAAGATCGAAACTCATTGAGCATACCAAAGGGCAGGAGTATCACCAGAAGCCACACGAAATAAAGGTTAACACTGGCAAACTGGCGTGGATAAGGGAAATTTTTGATGCGCTCGCATTTGCCTTGCTGCTCGTACAGGTCAATGAGCAAGCGCTCTAATTCTACAAAATTTAAAGGGTCTATGCGGCCTTCTTTTTGGAGGCGCATCAGGTGTTCCGATTGACGGACGATGAGCTGCGTGGCCCTGTTTCTTTTGTCCATGATGTACGTCCACTCGGCTGGGGAGAGGTACGGTTTCAGGTCGTCGCCCAAAGCAATTTGATACTCGGGCACCGAAAAGCCTTGTTTGAACTCCCTGTTTCTGGGTTTTTCCATCGATTCCCATGACCTTGGCTCGCGCAACTGGTGCCTCAAGGCCGTGAGCCACCCGCAATGCCGGTACAGGAGTTCGCGGTGTGCGCCTTCATCGTTGTGTACGCAGGCTTTTACCAGCATGCCCCACGAGCGGCTGGTGTTCACAATGGCACCCCAAATTTGACGGGCTTCCCACAAGCGGTTGTACGTTTGCGTGTTGCGAAAACCCACCAAAAACGCGGCAGCGGTACCCACAAGCGTGACCGGCAACCACGGTATGGCCAGCCAGTGCCAACCAAACACCTGATACAAAACCGTCGGGATGGTACCAATGAGCACCAGCACGTACACATCGCGCCGTGTCCAGTAAATAGATTCTAAAAGTCGATAATAGCGGCCAGAATGCATATTCGAATGCGGAATACGGAATACGGAATACGGAATTTGCGCTGCTTTGGCTGTATTTGCAGGGGTAAATAGAGCCTTGCGCAAAAACAATGACAAAAGCCATGCTGTTTGTTTTTGTTGGTACAAAAGTGAGTGTATTACACGTGGAACGTTGTTAATGAGTTGTTAATAAGTTGTTAAACCCGCGAAGTAGACGGCGACAGGGTAAATAGAGCCTTGCGCAAAAACAATGACAAAAGTAGTACAATTCGGCTTTACCAATTGTGCCTGCAGTGACATTATTTCGAAAAACCAAAAGCAGGGCCCATTCCGCATTCCGCATTCCGTATTCCGTATTCCGCATTCCGCATTCCGCATTCCCTCTATCTTTGCCGCTATGGACACTCCAAAAATGTCATTCATTTCTGCCGTGGGGGTTTTGCAAACCGCTGGTCAAATGCCGGAGTTGCGCGCGTGGCTCGAAAACCTGTACGGCGTGTTGCACACCCGTTTTAGCCATTTTGAGTTTGTATTGGTGAACAACCACTGCGACCTGGCGTCGCTGGAGGCCGTCATCAAACCCCTCCCGGAGGCCCTGCGCAAGCATATATTTGTGCTCAATTTGAGCACCCCGGTGTCGCGCGACAATGCCATTCTGGCTGGATTAGACCGTGCCAATGGCGATTACACCGTAGTGTTTGAATTTGATTTTAACCACCGCCCGGAACTGCTGACCGAACTTTGGGAGCGTTGCCAGCAGGGTTTCGATATTGTATACTTGCGTGGACGCGATCGCCAACTGCCCTGGAACCAACGCCTGCTGTACGGCGCTTTTTATAATGTGATGGCCCGCTACTCCGGGCTGCAACTCGATACCCAGGCGCACCACACCCGCATGATCAGCCGCCGCGCGCTCAACTCCCTGCTTCGACTGCGCGAAAACAGCCACTACCTCAAGGCCAACTATGCGCTGGTGGGCTACAACACCGCCGCGATTGAAGTGCCCGAGCCCTTGCGGCCCGACCCCGGCAGTTCCTTCGGCAACCAGTTTCGGAACGCACTGGTAGCCATGACCTCTTTCACCACTTTCCTGCGGAGCCTGCTGCTGTGGATTTTCCTCGGCTCGGTGCTGGTTGCAGGGGTGAGCATTTTCAACGCCATAAAGGTAAAAGTCACCAATGTGGACATCTTCGGCGACCACCACGAGACCCTCAGCGGATGGGCTTTTCTGGTGGTGCTCATGTCCGTATTTTTCGCCATCACGTGCCTGAACCTGTACGTCATGTCCATTTACCTGTCCAACATATATACCGAACTGAAGAACCGCCCGCCGTACATCATTGAGTCCGTAAAACGATTTTGAGAACCATTTTCCTAAAACAATAAACCTTGTTTGGGCGGCACTTGCACCCGCTCGGGACCGCGCAATACGGCTTTTGGGAGCTGTTTTTTGAAAGCTGTTGCGGTGTATGCCGCAAGTTCTGGCGACAATAAATTGTCGGGCTCATGCGTAAAAAAGTACACCTCGCGCAGTCCTCTTGCACACCATGCTGCCACACGCGTTGCCCAGGCGTCTATGCGTGCAAAGTCGCTGGGATGCAGGCCGTTGCCTACAAAACGGATCAATGTGCGGGGCGCAGTGAGGTGCATGTGGCACACATCGCGCCGACCGGCTACATCCGTAATCACTGCCGCTGCGCCGTGTTTTTCCAACAATTCAAAATAGGCGGGCGATTCCGGAAAAAACTCGGAATGGCGCACTTCTACGGCTACTGGCAGGACGCGGGGCCAGCGCAACAGGAAGCGCTCCAGCCGGATGTAGTGGTGCGGAGCAAAGGCAGGGGGCGTTTGCAAAAAAGTACAGCCGTACCGATCTTCTAACCCCGCTACCGCATCCGAAAAGGCCTCAATCAGCGTATTGGAGGCGCCCAGATCGGGTGCATGGCTGATGGCTTGAAGCACTTTGGGGCAAAACCGGAAGTCTGCCGGTGTTTCTTCACGCCAGCGCGCAATGGTAGCGGCATCGGGCATGCGGTAGTGGGTGCTGTTGTGCTCAATGGTGTTGAACTGCCGCCCGTAGTGCGTCAGGTAATCGCCCTGTTTGGCACCTTCGGGGTACCATTGGCCCACCCAGGGTTTCATGTGGTAGCCCGTTGCGCCAATGTAGATGTGGGGCGGGTCTTCGCGTGGGGTCAAACGCGAGAAAAACCCGTCGTTGTATACCGGTTCTGGCGGCAGCGAAAAATCTACCTGCTCAATATCGTGCAGTTTGCCAAAATCCATGCTTTATGGGCCCACGAACTTGTAACCTACCCCCCGGATCGAATGGAAATGGTGGGGTGTTTTGGGGTCTTGTTCAAAATATTTGCGAAAAGCCAGGATGAAGTTATCGATGGTGCGGGTACTGGGGAACACGTCGTACCCCCACACGGCCTGCAGAATCTGGTTTCGGCTGACCACCTCGTTTTTGCGTTCCACCAGCAATTTGAGCAGCATGGCTTCTTTTTTGGTCAGGGTGAGCGTTTCGCCGCGCCAGGTATGCGCCTCGAAGGTGCTGAAATTGACTTTGTTGTCGCCAAACGCGTAGTGTTCGTTCAGGTCGCCCCGCACCCGCTGGCTTCTGCGCACCAGGTTGTGTACCCGCAGGAGCAGTTCCTCAAGGTTGAAAGGTTTGGTGAGGTAGTCGTCGGCGCCTTTTTTGAGTCCGGTGATGCGGTCTTGTGCCATGTCTTTGGCCGTGAGCATGAGGATAGGCACCTCGGAATTGCTCAGGCGCACCTGCTCGGCGATGGTGAAGCCGTCGAGTTCAGGCAGCATGACATCGAGCAACAGCAAGTCAAAGTGCTGTTGCTGAGTCAGTTCCAGCGCTTTTTTGCCATTGGCAGAAGCCACCACTTCATAACCTTCGAGTTCGAGGTTCAATTTGATCGCCTCGCGGAGCGATTCTTCATCTTCTACCAGGAGTATGCGCATAGGGGGTACAATTAGTTAATTGGGTGGTAATAGTAGAAATGTTTGCTGAAATGATTCCACATTGTAGAAATTAAAACCTTCATTTGGGCCAATATGTTCGACAAGCTTGCGATCGGTGGTCACTATGATTTTATCGTCGGTTGCTTGGGCCGCTTGAAAAAGGTATTGATCGCTGGCGTAATTTCCTGTAAGCAGTTTTGATTCCAGCACACTTGGCAGTGCTGTTGCCACCTGAAGCACAACGCACTTTTCAGGATTTTGAAGGACTGTGGAAAAAAAGTTTTTCAAAGCGAGTCGACATGGGATATCGTAGTCAAAAGTGCTGCGGTAACGATGTAGTTTCTGCAAAAACGGACTGTTTTGGAGTACCACTATTTTGTGGTCTGAAAGCAAAAAATGATGAAAAAACACCCTGACACTTTTTTGCTCAGCCGCCGTAGCGTCTGGCCTGTACCAATCCAAAAACCACTCATTGATGACGAAATCCATGCTTTTACCCCAAAATGTCAACCGGAAAAAAACGTTGTGACAAATGCATTTGAGATGCCAAGAAATTTTTTAATCCACCGGCTAACTGACCGTTGGATTCTACTTTTTGTATTTCTACTTTTGTCTCTTGGCCCTCTTTGATTAAATAGTGTACCTTCAGATCATTGGCATCTAACTGTCCTTCGTGCACTTCAGCGAGCAAAGACAGCAATAAATGCTCGCTGTGCGTTGAAAAAAGAAACCGCTTGCCTTCTTTTTGCGCTATTTCTACCAGCACATGCACGAACTTTTCGATCAAAACCGGGTGAAGGTGTATCTCGGGCTCATCAACGCATATTAAGGTGTTTTTATCATATAAAATTTTTACGAGTAAATACACAATTTGGTTGATGCCCATGCCCTGATTAACCAATTCGGTGCTGAAATCTGAATCAGGCTCCCGCACTTGCAGGTAAAAAAAACCTACACCCGGTGACATCGAAACGGCAAAACGCTTTCCGGTAATTTTTTCAAAATAATACGCCACTTTGGCTTGAATGATTTTGTCCGTAGCCAATAGGGTGGCTACCTCATCTTCTGTGTAAATAAATTGTTGTAAAGGAATTAAGTTGTAAATCGGTTTTGTAAAGCCGCGTTGGGTAGGGGTGACGTCGGTGCCGTTCAAAAGCGTAATAAAGGCTTCAAAAATTGTTGTAATTTCGGAAGGATACGAATATTGGTTATAATCTGGTGAAATGCCATTCCATTTAATCTTATAAGCACTCAAAACTTTTATTATTTCTATATCGATTTTTTTATTTAAAGCATAAGGGAACGTTATGTCTAATGCGCCTTTACCCTCAAAAGGCGTATAACTTTCAATGCTAAATTTGCCCCGTTTACTGGAAACCATGATTTCATAAAAGTAAAGACTATTGTGCAAACTGAGCCTTATTTCTTTGTCATTTTGCTTCTGAAAAACCGTTTCATTTATACCCCCTAAATTCAAAAAATGTAAATTTAACAGCTCGTCTACGGTCTGGTTGGGATTACTCACAATGTTTTTCATAACCTGCAGTGCATATAAAAAACTGCTTTTCCCGCTGTTGTTTTCACCATTCAAAACCGTGAAAATGCCAAGTTCAATTTCAGCATCCTTAATGCTCCTGAAGTTCTTGACGGTCAGCACATTTGTCATAGCCAAAAGTATGTTGTGATTCAAATAATTGAAATTTATTTCAAGCTAGTTTTCACCCGCCTTCAAGACAAACAGCGCCTCAAAGGCGGGTGAAGCAAACCCGATCAATCCATTTGCAGGTCCAAGTTGTGTTTTTCATGCCAAGGCAATCCATCCATGTTCAGTCGCTCCATAAACGGGTCGGGGTTAAACTCTTCCACATTAAACACACCATGACCACTCCATGTTCCGGTGAGCAGCATGCGGGCACCGATCATGGCCGGTACGCCGGTGGTGTAGCTCACACCCTGGGTGCCGGTTTCGCGGTAGGCGTCCTGGTGGCTGCAGTTGTTCCACACGTAATACGTGCCCATTTTACCGTCTTTTACACCTTTAATTCGGCAGCCGATGGATGTAAATCCGGTATAGTTTTCGCCCAATTCTTCGGGTTTGGGCAGCACGGCCTTGAGGAACTGCAACGGCACAATGTCTACGCCTTTGTACCGAATGGGGTGAATGCCCGCCATACCGATGTTCTGGATGACCCGCAGGTGGGTGAGGTACTCGTCGCCGAAGGTCATCCAGAAACGCGCGCGCCGGAGGGATGGAAAGTTTTTGACCAGGCTCTCCAATTCCTCGTGGTAAATGAGGTACGAGCGTTTGGGGCCAATTTCGGGGTAGTCGATGTCTTTCCAGATTTCGTGGGGGGCGGTTTCTTTCCATTCGCCGTTTTCCCAGTATTTGCCGCGTTGCGTCACCTCCCGGATGTTGATTTCGGGGTTAAAATTGGTGGCAAAGGCTTTGCCGTGGCTGCCCGCGTTGGCGTCGACAATGTCGAGCTCATGGATTTCATCGAAATAATGCCTGGCAGCATAAGCGGTGTACACGCTGGTGACGCCGGGATCAAATCCGCAACCGAGCAAAGCCAGGAGCCCTTTCTCTTTGAAGCGATCCTGATACGCCCATTGCCAGGAGTATTCAAACTTGGCCACATCTTTGGGCTCGTAGTTGGCGGTATCCATGTAGTTGACGCCAGTTTCGAGGCAGGCGTCCATCAGGGGCAAATCCTGGTAAGGCAATGCCACGTTGATGACCAGATCGGGCTGGAACTTGCGGATAAGCGCCACCGTTTGCTCTACATTGTCGGCGTCTACACGTGCTGTTTTGATTTTGCGGCCACCGTAAGCCTGGTAAATGGCGGTAGCAATGGCGTCGCATTTTTTCTTGGTGCGCGAGGCGAGCATGATGTCGCCAAACACATCGCGGTGTTGAGCGCATTTGTACGCCACTACACGGCCTACGCCGCCTGCGCCGATGATGAGGACTTTGTTGGACATTTTTTTGGTTGAGGAGAGGAGGAGAGGAGGAGTTGAGGAGAGGAGGAGTTGAGGAGTTTACAGGGGCAAATGTAGGGAATGAGCGGTATATACCACACATTGGAACTTTTGGGGAGAAGGGCAGGTTGAATATTTACCAGGAATTGGAGACAAAGGCGTATATTTGTGTAAATTTTTTTGGTTATGATCATCGAAATCCCCGATGCAGTGGTTTATGAAATAGCTATTTCCCCGGCCGAGTTGCGATTGGAATTGGCTATTTGGCTCTACACTAAAAAGCGACTGACTTTGGGACAGGCCCGAAAACTGGCGGGCTTAACAGTCCTTGCTTTTCAAAAAGCGCTCGCTGAATCCGGACTTTATCTGAATTATGATCAGGAAGACCTGGCTGACGATATTAATGCCGCTCTTGCCATTTTATGATTGTCGTCAGCGATACAACAGCTATTACTAATCTCATTCAAGTGGGTCAACTTCCATTGCTGGCCGAGGTGTTCGGAGCAGTAATAGTACCTCCAGCCGTAAAAATCGAACTTGCTGAAGTCCCCGGACAATGGGACGAAGTTGTCGATCATAACTTCATTGAGGTAAAAACGCCGGCTAACCTCAATTCAGTTGCTCTTTACAAGACTTATCTTGACGATGGCGAGGCAGAAGCTATTGCTCTGGCAGTGGAAGTACAGGCCGATTTTATTGTTATGGACGAATGGAAAGGGCGTCGAGTGGCCAAACAAGCGGGATTGCGTGTTATCGGGCTCATAGGTATTTTGTTAACTGCTAAACGCAAGGGCATTGTTTCAGAAATCAGACCCATACTGACTGCCTTGGCGGAGATAGCGGGGTTCAGAATACACCCTGCTTTGGTAAATGAAGCCCTCAAGGAAGCGGGAGAAGCCTGAATCAAAATGTGGTACACTGGAAACTACGTGACTGAAATAAAAGAAATAGCATTATGACTTAATGATGTAGCCGGTAAAAGGATAGCCTAATATTGGAACTTTTGGGGAGAAGGGCAGGTTTAATATTTATCAGGCCACCATTTTAAATCCCGGACATGCACTTTCAATTAAGGCCATTTTTGCCTTCCGACGTGGACAGTTTGGTCCGCTACGCCAACAATCCACTGGTAGCCCAAAACCTGTCTGATCAGTTTCCGCACCCATACGATGCGTCGCATGCCGTAGCCTTTATAGAAAAAACCAGGGCTGCCGAACTGGTCACCGTTATGGCCATCACCATTGACCAGGAAGTGGTTGGGGGCATTGGGCTGCACCCGCAGACCGATATTTACCGTAAAAACGCTGAATTGGGTTACTGGCTGGGCGAACCGTTTTGGGGGCAAGGCATCATGAGCGCAGCAATCCCCGAGATGCTGGCATTCGGGTTTGCCAACCTGGATGTGGTGCGCATCTATGCCCGGCCGTTCGGCTCCAACCTGGCCTCCCGGCGGGTTTTGGAGAAAACCGGTTTCCGCCTGGAGGCCCGCATCGACAAGGTATTGTACAAAAACGGGCGTTTTGAAGACGAGCTGATTTACGCGGTGCGGAAGTACGGTTATTAACGGCAGGCAAACCCTGAGCGTATTATTTGGCGCTTCGTCGTCTATGCGTCGGGTTGAATTCACAGGATCATCGTACTTTTACCCCATCATTAGCTGTGAGACCAAAATCCCCCCCGTCCTTTTAACATGCACAGGCAAGCGGCCAGTCACTTTAAAAACATTGCATTTAACCCACAGTACATCGAGGAATACGTACCCATGCAACCGCTCAATCCTCGAGTATTCGACTTGTTCTGCGAAGACGGGTGGTGTTACTGGGCGGATCTGATGTTCCGCCGCAACTTTTGGGAATGGCGCGACGAGCCCTGCCGTGTGGTGATGCTGCGCATCCGGCTCGATGGTTTTACCTTCTCCAAAAGCCAGCGGCGTACCCTTAGGCGCAATGCAGACCTGACCGTTTACCGGCGCAGCATCCGCATTACCGAACGCCACGAAAATCTGTTTGAAAAACACGCCGAACGCTTTCACCACAACAGGCCTTCCACCATTTACGGCTTTTTCAGCCCCTGGAGCAGCATTATGCCCAGCAATGGCATGCAATACGATGTCTACGCGCGCGACCAACTGGTGGCTACCAGTTTTTTCCACGTCGGCAAACGCAGCATGTCCGGCAACTACTGCATTTTTGATCCGGCAGAAACCACCCGCAGCCTCGGCACCTACACCATGCTGCGCGAAATAGACGCCGCGCGGCACATGGGTTTGCAATATTATTATCCGGGTTTTGTATACGATATACCCAGCGAATTTGATTACAAGTTGAATTTCAATAACTTAGAGTATTTTGACTGGTGGGGAAACTGGTATCCGCTGGAACGAAAAGTTCCGGGCGAGTGGAAACGGAACCTGTTGTTTACCTGAAATATTACACTTTTCCAAAGCATCATTTGGTTAAATTGCCGGTGTAATATTTTTTTTATCGCCAACTTCTTTGTAGTTTGATTTTGATACCCTTTTTTTGCATAATTTTCCTGTTATGCAAAATCTAAGTCGTGATGTTCGACGCGCTGCCGGCATCTTCTTTTTACGAGGGCTGTTGGGTTTAATCCTTTTCCAGCAAGGTTATGTCAAGGTTTTTTCCTGGGGGCTAGGCGCTGTTTATGACAACCTGTTCAAGCCGCTGGAGGCGGCTGGTGTGCCCGTGGGGCTATTGCAAGGCATGACCTTCATTTCATCTTACCTCGAACTGATTGCCGGGCTCATGCTCTTGCTGGGCCTGTTCAGGCAATATGTGTACCTCGTTTTGGGCGGGTTGCTGTTGGCTTTGGCCTATGGTCAGGGACTGCTGTCGCCGGTACCGGAGCTGGATCGCCTGTACTACGCCGGATCCATGTTGGCCGCGCTGTTGCTCTTGCCCGCCCACTGGGATACCTGGTGCCTCGATCGGTTTACCGGAAGCAACGGCAACGACGAGTAATCAATACACTTCTACGTCAAACGGCGGCGCATTGCGGGCTGGCAACTCCGCGTCGTACCGAATGCCGTACACGAGGTAATATTGACCGGGCTTGTCCGGCATAACCACATGCAGCGTATCGCGAATGGTTTCGCCACTGCGGTGGAACCGGGTTGGCATCCGCTGGCTGCTGGTGGGGTTGCCCGCGCGCTTGTCGAGAGACACGCCGATGCCCAAGCTGGGCACAAAATCGGGACAAGCCTCGTAATCAATGTCAAAAGGATGCCCGTTGTACAGGGTTACAGGCAAATCGACAGATGCACCCGCCGCCATGCGCACCGGCCAGTTTACTGGTGCCAGGCGCACCAGCGGATAAATCTGGAAATTCCGAATGGTCTTGAAATAAAATATCCCGTTTGGCGTACGCACACTGTCGCATGCATAGCGGCCGTCATTGGGCGGGCACTCCATAAAGGCAACCTCCCGGCCCCGCATGTCTTCAAGCAACGGCAAATAATCAAACTGGTTGCGGCGGTTCCGACCGTAATTGTTGAGGGTGGATGCCGGTATCCCGCTGTAAAAGTAGTATTTGCTGGGTTTCTGGTAGGAGTTGGAATAGACCAATGGTACGCCACCGGTCTTGGCCCGTATGGCCATTGCCGACGCCTGGGCCCCGTGAAACTGCCGGGTGATGAACAGCGTAGACGGAAAAAAATCGAACACCATAGTGGCTCGCACAAACAACAGCAGGGCTAAACTGGGTGCCGCCAACCAGTACACCCAGCGGTTCGACCCGCTTCGGCTACACAGGCGGCGCATGGCCAGTACCAACACGGGCGTGAGCACCGGACTGGTCCAGTTGGGCTCCGGGTGCCCTTTGAAACTCATGAAAAAGAAAAAAACCAAAAAGCCCGCTGCGTTGTACCACATGGCCCGCTCCAGCGCATGGGAAGGCCTCAACCGAAACACCTGAAAAAACAGCGGGAGGGCAATCAACGGTCCAAACAGGCCGAATTGGCCGCCCAGATACTCCCCCAGGTATTTCCACCGAAACGGGTCGGAGCCCTGCCGCTCCACCAAATGATACTGAAAAGTGATCCAATCATGCGTGTGTTGCCACCAAAGATGGGGCAACAGCAGCAACAGGGCGGCACCCACAGCCAGCCAGGCTTTGGCAGAACGCAATAAAGCGGGATGCGCCAGCAAGGTAAGCACCACCACCAGTCCGCCGTGGTATTTGCTGTACCCCATACCCGCCATGGCCACGCCCAACAAGAGGGCAATGGGCCAGCTTTCTTTTTCCAAAAAACGGTTCAGCAAAAACCAGTACAAGGCCACAAAAAAACCGAGCGCAACATCCGGTACCGCCAGCATACCCCCAAAGTGGACAAGCATGATGGAGGTTACCATGGCCACATAAAGTCCAAAAGAAGCATCAGTTACTTTGCACAGCAGCCAACTGACATACAAGGTAATGGTACCCGCAAGCACAAAAAACAGGCGCAGCCCCAGTTCATTGGGCAACAGGGCATAACCCATGCCAATCCACCAGGCGGTCATTGGCGGATGGTCGTAGTAGCCCCAGTCGGGGAACCGAGAAAAAACCCAGTAATAGGCTTCGTCGTGGATGAGCTCCGAAAAAGCAGCGTGCAAGACGTTGAGGAGCGTCCAGCCAATCCAAAAAATACGTTGTAACTTCACTGGACAACAGGGCGCATTATGCGCCGAGATAATTTTTCAACAAGCGGCTGCGGCTGGTGGCGCGCAGTTTGTTGATGGCTTTGTCTTTGATCTGCCGAACGCGTTCGCGGGTGAGCCCGAATTTGTCGCCGATGTCTTCGAGCGACATGGGGTGTTCACAACCGATGCCGAAGTACAGCTTGATGACGTCGGCCTGGCGGTCGGTGAGGGTGCTAAGCGAGCGCTCAATTTCGCGGCGGAGCGAGTCGGCGTATTCCAGATGGGTATCGGTACCGGGCATGGAGTTGTTTTCCAGCACGTCAAGCAGCGAGTTGTCTTCGCCTTCCACAAAGGGGGCGTCCATCGATACGTGTCGGGCGGCCACACCAAGGGTAGTTTCGACTTCGTCAGAAGATATTTCGAGTTGATCGGCCAATTCTTCAGCGCTGGGCTCTCGCTCGTATTGTTGCTCCAGTTCGGAGAAAGCCTTGTTGATTTTATTGAGAGAGCCTACTTTGTTGAGCGGCAGGCGCACAATGCGGCTTTGCTCGGCCAGGGCTTGCAGGATGGACTGGCGTATCCACCACACTGCATAAGAGATGAACTTGAAACCGCGGGTTTCGTCAAAGCGTTGAGCGGCTTTGATGAGGCCCAGGTTGCCTTCATTGATCAGGTCAGACAGGCTGAGGCCCTGGTTCTGATACTGCTTGGCAACCGATACAACGAATCGGAGGTTGGCTTTGGTGAGTTTTTCGAGGGCAATCTGATCGCCTTGTTTGATGCGCTTGGCCAGATCAACTTCTTCTTCAGGGGTCAGGAGGTCCACTTTGCCTATTTCCTGAAGGTATTTTTCAAGGGACTGGCTTTCGCGGTTGGTAATGGATTTGGTAATCTTTAATTGCCTCATGTGCAAATACCGTGTTGTCGTTAAAATAGGCCGCAAAGATACGAAAAAATAGGCGACTTGTCAATTATCTTTCAAACTTCACCCAGTTTATCGAGAAATAAACCATCAATGGTGATCAACAGGCTGTAGCCGATGTTTTCCAGCTCCACTAAAAAACGGCGTTTGCCTTTTAATTCCATGACCCTGCCGCGCAGCCCCATGAGGTTTCCCGCGCGTATTTCTACCGGATCTCCGACACTCAACGTCCCTTCTACCACCTCTATCTCCAGGCCGGGTTCCAGGATGAATCGGCGAAGCAAGTCTATCTCTGTTTCCGGAATGGCCAGCATGTTGCGGTTAAACTTCACAAAGCCAGCCACATTTTCGGTTTCCAGCACCGCCAAATACTCCCCTTTCACAATTTTTACAAACACGTAACTGTTGATCAGGGGCTTTTCGAGCATTTTGGTGCTTTTTTTGTAGCGCTTCATGAGGCGCTGCAAAGGCACATACGAGTTTATTTGTTTTTTAATGAGGAGATTACACACATATTTTTCGCTGCGGGAGCGTGTGTGTACGGCGAACCATCGAGGCTCTGCCTCGTGCAGTTGATTAGTTTTTTTGTCGATAGCAGCGTTGGATGACGAGTTCATATTGGAAGATGGTTGAGGTTGCGACGCAAAATTAGCATTCATAAGCAATGTTTACCCGCTTGGCATATTTTTTAACGAACCTGGCGTGCGCTGCATCAGAAACTGAGGTCAGGTTGCCAAAAATTGACGCGCAGGGCAGCGCCAAAATAAAGGGTTTCCTGGTCAAGCCGGTCTTCCTCGCTGTTTTTGCGGCGGTACAGTGCTTTGAGGTCAATGAACATGTTGTGGTAAAACTGATAGCTCACGTCCAATGCCGCCAAGTTGATGCTGGCACCTATCCCCTGACCGATCTTGTTGCCGTAGTCCATCACCCGGGAGTCATAGTCGCGCAGCGGATTGGTGCCCCAGTTTTCATTCGGCGGGTCGTCTCCGGTGCGGGCGTGCACTATTCGTCCAAAAAGGCTCAGTTTGGGCATGGGCTGGTAGCGCGCTATGCCCACATACTCTATAAAATTGGCAAACAAGGGGTGCGCCAGGGGTTGGTTGTAGTGCGTGTAGCTGTCGATGGAATCAAAATGCGCATACGTGTAAGGGCGCACTAAGTTCATCTCGCCCTGCAAATCCAGGTGATCCACCCCAAAAGCATTGATGTATTTCAAGCCGCCCTGCAGGCCGTACTTGTTGCCCCACCAGCCCTTCTGGTCGGCACCGATCAACTTGGAAATCACGAGCTCATCGAGGAAAAACTGTCCGTAAAACTGAAACCTGTTTGCGAAATTCCAGCGCATGTCGCCCCCCAGCAACACGTTGTCTGGACTTCCCAGCATGCCCTCCACCGTCCGGTAAAAAATAATCGGGTTGAGGTACTGGAGTTCAAACTGCTCGCTGCGGTCAAACACCGTGGCCTCAAAAAAGCCAAACGCCAGGCGGGGGGTCGCCTGAAAATTCAGGTAGTGCATGGCCGTGTATTTTTTGGGCAGCAGGTCATCTCCACCCGGAAAAGCAGCCGGGGTGGTTGGGCTCAGCTCCATAAACAGGTTCTGATACTGCAATTTCCAGACCCTGGTGGTGAATTTCAGGAAAAAAGTGTAGTTCCCGAAATCCGACAAAAACAGGGAGCGATACCCGTTGCCGATAAAATGTTTGCTGTGGCCAAACTGGATGCCGATGTGCCGGGTGGCCTGCACACCGATGTACGCATTGGCGACGTTAAAATCGTAGGCTTTTTCAACGGCCTTGCTGTCTTTTTTGAACGCTTTGTAAAATCCCACCCTCGGCACGGCTTTGTATTGCTCAATGCGGTCGGTTACATAGTCCGCATATCGCGCCTGGCTTTCCACCACGCTGGTGTAAAACGTCACGACCTCATCCACGCCGCCCCGAAGCTCCACGCCACGCTGGTTTTCAAACAAAAACAGGTCGTTGTCGCGTTCATTTCCGGCCACCAGGTTCAGCATGGGGTTTGCCCGCAAGTAAAAATGCGGCACGTCCACCTGAATCCAGTTGGCCGGTGTCTGGTAAAAATATTTGAGCAGGGGCTTGGCATTTCGGTGCATGCGCGTGCTGTCGACCCACTCATTGTTGTCGCGCAGCAGGTATTCCAGATCGGCCCTGTCCAGGCGCGACCAGGGCGTTTGGGCACTGTCTAATGCAGCGGCATATTCGGCCAGATCGCGGCGGGCAAAGGCTTTCAGTTCTGGTCGGATGACACAAAGGGAGTCGCTGAGGATGCTCAGGCGATCCACGATGTGGTAAGCGGGATTGTGCAGGGGTACGCCAGTGTCTTGAGCCAGGGATACGGTTCCGGTTAACAGCAGGGCCACAAACAGGGCCCATTGAGTACATAATTTAAACATGGCAGCGTTTTTCAATTGATTTTCAGGCAAAATCTTCTAAAAATGCCCTGACAACGGGCTGCCAGGGAGCCCAAAAGTACGTATTCCATGAGCTATTGTGCCACAACAGTATCATTTCGCCCCTGTGTTTTTGCACCGAGCGCGCCAGCGTGTACAGTTTTTGCATGCCGGCTTCGGGTGTGAGTGCTTGCGTCAGGGCCAGCGTGACGTCCATGGCCACCAATGGTTTTTCTTCCAGCGACAGCATTTGCCGCCGTACCAGATCAAACACCGGGAAGGACAAGCAAGTGCCACAACGAAAGCCCGGCGCTTCGGGGTAGCCCAAAGTGCTGTCCCAGCTCATGCCCGCCGCTTCCCATACTTGCAAGGTGTGCTCCGGATGGTAGCGCAGGTAATGTTGCCGGCCGGTCACCACCGGTTGTCTGACCCACTGCTGGAGGTTGTCGCGTTCGGCTTTAAACGCCGACAGGTTGTTCCATCCCTCGTAGGACGGGTGAAACCCGATGACGTGGCCCCGGTTTTCGATATGCTGAATCGTATGCTGTACTTCGGGGTGTTCCAGATCGTACCAGGCATCGGCATGGCGCGGCCGTTTGCCCAAAAAGTTGAAATGGCCTGTCAGGCTGTGTTTTTCCAGCAGGTTAAGCCATGTGTCAAACACGTCAAAAGGGTCTTGTTTTTCATAGAGTACCCGTGGGAGCCACCAGCGCAGGGCTGGCAAGCCGCCTCTGGCAGTTTCGCCCATGAGGGTGCGCAGGCGCTCCGGAGCCTTCCACCAAAGGCGTGGATGATCCACGTCGCAAGAAAAATGAACCGTAAAATGCCGCTCCGGCGTGCCAGGCAAACGCAGCGCCTGTGCCAGGAAATCGGCGTATTCTTCCACCACCGGCCGGTGCAAAAAGCCGTGTTTGACGGCAAACGAGGCGGTAGCCGGAAAACGCCCGTGCGCGTCGCGGGACATCGGCAGGCACTCTTCCCAGCGGCTCAGCATGAAAAACGCGGCCCCAAACAGATCGGCACCACAGTGGGCGTTTGTCCCCTCCTCCTCGTACGATCCGTTGCCGTACAAGCCGATGATGTCGTCGGCTGGCGACAACGGGTTTTGCAGCAAAAATGGTTTGTCTGGATAAGGCCAAAGCGCTGGCCCGGCATCGGTATCCACAGCGTTGAAAAAAATATCGGGCAAGGTCAGGGTGCTGCCCCAGGGTGTTTCTATGCGGTACTGGCCGGTTTCAGCAGTCCACTCCACATAAAAATCAAGGCCGAGACGCCTGCGCAACAGCACCTCAAAAAGCCATAGTTTTTCGGGTTTTCCCCGTCCGGAAGTCAGCACGCGCACCATCAGCTGGCTGTTTGATGTGGAAAAAAGGGTTTGGTAAAGGTACAAGTTCGGGTTTGTCCGGTATGATCTTTTTTAAAAGCACAAGAAACGGGGCATTACCAATACCTTTGCCGCCGGTCAGCTCAACACGGGCACCCAAATCGAACTTGAACATGATGATGCGATTTTTTACTTTTTCTATTTTGATGTGCAGCACGGTCTTGTTGCAGGCGCAAAAAGCCACGATAAGGGGCAATGTGTTCGACAAAGAGTCTGCACAACCCATCGCCTACGCCACCGTACAGATAGACGGCGCTTCGCTGGGTGCCAGTACCGACGCCAGCGGTTTTTTTACCATCAACAATGTGCCACCGGGCGATTACACGCTGAAGGTATCGTATTTAGGTTATGACAACGCGATGCTGCCCGTCAGCCTGCGCGATGGAGAGGTGGAATACCAGGCGGTTTATCTTGAACAAGGCGGCGAAGCCCTGGAAGAAGTGGTGATCAGTGGCTACAAAGAAAAAGCGCAGAACGACGTGCAGGTATCCAAGCTGACCGTCACGCCCAAGCAGATCCGCGCCCTGCCGTCTGCGGGCGGCGATGCCGATATTGCCCAGTACCTTACGGTGCTGCCAGGCGTTATCCTGACCGGCGACCAGGGCGGCCAGCTGTACATTCGCGGCGGTTCGCCGGTGCAAAACCGCATCCTGCTCGATGGCATGACCATTTACAACCCATTTCACAGCCTTGGCTTCTTCTCCGTATTCGAAACCGAGCTGATCCGAAATGTTGACGTGTTTACCGGTGGATTCAATGCCGAATACGGCGGCCGCACCTCGGCTATTGTGGATGTACAAACGCGGGAGGGCAACCGCAAACGCGTAGCCGGACTGGTGTCGGCCAGCCCTTTCCAAATCAAAGGCCTCATAGAAGGTCCACTCGTCAAGCTGAAAGAAGGCAGCGACAAAAGCGTTTCGTTTGTGGCTACGGCCAAAAAAGCGATCATCAACCAGGTGGACGATCAGTTGTACAGCTACGTAGATGGCGGTATTCCGTTTGATTACCAGGATATGTATGGCAAGCTCACCCTCCAGTCGGGCAATGGCAACAAGCTGAACCTGTTTGGTTTCAACTACACAGACGGGGTTGATTTCCCGGCTACACAATTCTCCTGGGGCAGTTCGGGCGGCGGCCTGGACTTTCAGTTGTTGCCGCAAAACTCCAACACCATCGTCAAAGGTGTTTTTACGTTTTCGGACTATGATTCAGAGATCAACGACGCCGACAACAAGCCCCGCAGCAGCGGCATCAATGGCTATTTTGCCGGCCTGAATTTCATCAGTTTTGGAAAAGACAACGAGTTCCGTTATGGCCTTGAACTCACCGGATTTCAAACCGCATTTGAGTTCGAAAACTTCCGGGGGGTTACCATTAACCAGACCGAAAACACCTCCGAAATCGGCGCTTTCCTGCGCTGGAAACGCAAAATTGGTCCGTTGGTCATCGAACCCGGGTTCCGTTTGCAATACTACCTGTCGCTCAGCGATGTGTACTACGAACCCCGTTTGGGTTTGAAATACAACATCACCGATAATTTCCGCTTCAAAGCCGCCTGGGGCCTGTATTCGCAAAACCTGCTGTCGACCATCAATGACCGCGACGTGGTAAACCTGTTTGTTGGTTTCCTGTCGGGCCCTGACGAAAGCATTTTTGAGCCCGGCTCCACGACAGAAAAGACCGACAATCGTTTGCAAACGGCCATTCACTATGTGGGCGGATTTGAAATTGACTTGTTCAAAACCCTTAATCTCAACATTGAGGGCTATTATAAGGATTTTACGCAGCTTATTTCCCTTAATCGCGACAAATTGGAGCCCGAGGAGCCCGATTTCATCAAAGAAACAGGTGAAGCGTATGGCATGGATGTGTCGATGAAATACGAATTGCGGCGCGCCAACTTCTGGGTGGCGTATTCTCTGGGTTGGGTCAAACGCTTCGATGGCGAGCAAACCTACCCGCCAGTGTTCGACCGCCGCCACAACCTCAACTTAGTGGGCACCTATGAAGTGGGTGCCAAACGCCAATGGGAATTGGGCGCGCGCTTCAATTTTGGCACAGGCTTCCCTTTCACCCTTACCCAGGGTTTCTACACCAATTATACCTTTGATCAGGGCATCGGCAGCGATGTGCTGACCAACAACGGCGACCTCGGTATTGTATACAGCGACGACCGCAATACGGGCCGACTGCCTTCTTACAGCCGCCTTGACTTGTCGGCCAAACGCCATTTCCGTTTCGGCAAACACCTCCGCATGGATGTGACCGCCGCCGTAACCAACGCCCTCGATCGCGAAAACATCTTCTATTTTGATCGCGTGCGGTACGACCGGGTCAATCAATTGCCCATCCTCCCCAGCCTCAGCGTCCAACTCCAGTTTTGAGATATCAGTTTTGAGTTTTGAGTTTTGAGTTTTGAGTTTTGAGTTTTGAGTTTTGAGTTTTGAGTTTTGAGTTTTGAGTTTTGAGTGGGGTTTCAGGTTTGGTTTTTGATGCCAACGTTGAGCAAAAGCCATCTCGAAATTCAAAATACTCATAACTCAAAACTCATAACTCAAAACTCAAAACTCAAAACTCAAAACTCAAAACTCATAACTCATAACTCATAACTCAAAACTCATAACTCAAAACTCATAACTCAAAACTCATAACTCAAAACTCATAACTCAAAACTCAAAACTGAAGTGAGGCTTACGCAATATTCCCACGGTGCCGGTTGCGGCTGCAAAATTGCTCCAAAAGTGCTGGACGACATCCTGCGTACTGCCGAGCCAATGGCTGCTGATGCGCGGTTGCTGGTGGGCAACGAAAGCCGCGACGACGCGGCGGTGTTTGACCTGGGCGACGGAACAGCGCTGGTGAGCACCACGGATTTTTTCATGCCGATTGTCGACGACCCGTTCGACTTTGGGCGCATTGCTTCGGTCAATGCCATCAGCGATGTGTACGCTATGGGTGGCACACCCCTTTTGGCCATTGCCGTGCTGGGCTGGCCCATCAATACGTTGCCTGCCGAGGTAGCCAACCGGGTACTGGAAGGCAGCCGTGCAGCCTGTCGCGAGGCGGGCATCGTGCTTGCTGGCGGACACAGCATAGACAGCCCCGAACCGATCTACGGATTAGCGGTGAGCGGCCGTGTGCGCATAGAGCACCTGAAAACCAATGCCGGTGCACAACCCGGCGCGCAATTGTACCTCACCAAGCCCCTGGGTGTGGGCATCCTGACCACCGCCCAAAAAAAAGAAGTCCTGCTGCCTGAACACGCAGACATTGCACCTGCATCCATGCGGCAACTCAACAAAGTCGGGGAGGTGTTTGCCCGACTTCCATACATACAAGCCATGACCGATGTGACCGGCTTCGGCCTGTTGGGGCACCTTGGCGAAATGTGTGCTGCCGGGCAGGTGAGTGCCATCGTGCATTTTGCAGCTGTGCCGCTGTTGGATACCGATTTATTGCAGCATTATTTGGATTTGGGCTGCGTACCCGGTGGTACCAACCGCAACTGGGACAGCTACGGCCACCGCATTGCGGGTGCTGATGATCCCAATGTACGAAACCGTTTGGCCGATCCGCAAACGAGCGGGGGATTGTTGGTGGCCGTTGATCCGGCGTTTACGACCGATTTTGAAGCGGTTGCTGCCTCAGCGGGCTTTTTGTTAAAGCCGCTGGGATTTATGGTGGAGCAACAGGCGCTGTTGGTGACGGTGGTATAAACAGCATTTGTTCATGTATCTTTTTGGATAAACGGCTGGAAAACGTTGAACTGCCCCATTGCCTAACCCATTGAATGCCCCGGACGGCATTGGTTAAAAAAATATCGTCGGAAGCAGCCAATTCCGCTGTTTCTATTGGTTTTTCTATTGTTGTAAACCCGATTGAAGGCAGTTTTTCCAACAGGTATTCCCGCATCACGCCAGCCACACAGCCCTCATGGAGGGGGGGAGTAAAAACAGTGTCGTTCTCCACCCAAAAAAGGTTGCAAATGCTGCTCTCCACTACCCTGCCCTGCGCATTGAGCAACAAGGCATCGTCCCAGCCACACTGCCTGGCTTCGCGGGCCGCCAGCGCATAGCGGGCAATGTTCAGCGTTTTCCAGCGGGAATAATCATCGGCAGCCAACCGCACCGACGCTGCCACGCCGATGTGCAAACCCGCCTCGTGCCAGGGGAAATGGTTGTCGGGCAAATCTTCCGTTTCGATCAAAAAAGCTGTTTCGTTTTGTTCCGGGAGCAATTTGCCGCCGGGCAGCCGCCACACCGTGAGGCGAATTCGGGCGTTGAAGGCGTTGGTTTTTTCGATTTCCTGTCTGAAATAATCGGCGCTCCAGGCGGATGGTATGTGCATGCCCAGGGCGTGCATGCCGCCCGACAGGCGCGCCCAGTGTTTGTCTAACAGCGGCAACCGGCCCGCGCAGGCGCGCATGGTCTCAAACAGGGTGTCGGCGTAATACAGGGGTCTTTGGCAAAGCAAAGCAGGCTCCGGTATGCTGGCAGACAATTGGCCGTTTAAATTGAACATGGCCTGAAAGGTAGGTGTTTTTCTATTTTTGACCCGCGAAAACGACCGCATGCCCATTGATATGCCCCGACAACTGTCGATATCCGACTTTACCTACGATTTGCCCGATGCGCGCATAGCCACGCATCCGCTGCCTCAACGCGACGACTCGAAACTGCTGGTGTACCGCCAGGGCAGCATCACCGACACGGTATTCCGGCAACTGCCCCTGCATTTGCCCGAAAACGCGCTGATGGTGGTCAACAACACCAAGGTGGTGGAAGCGCGCCTGCACTTCGATACCGTTCAGGGTGCGCAGGTGGAGCTGTTTTACTTAGCACCGGCCAACCAGATCGATCAAAGCTCAGCCATGGCGCAATTGGGCGATGTAGAGATCAAATGTTACATTGGAAAAGCCCGTAAGTGGAAACCCGATGAGGTGCTCCTCCGACATGATGCAGCCTCCGGACTCACCATCCGCGCCGTTCTGCTGGGCAAAACAGCCGATTATTTCACCGTTCGCTTGTCGTGGACGCCCCGGCAACTGCCTTTTGCCCAGGTGTTGCACCTCGCCGGAAAAATACCACTGCCTCCCTACCTGCGCCGCGATGCTAATCTGGCTGACGCTGAGCGCTACCAAACGGTATATGCCCAATTGGACGGATCGGTGGCAGCCCCAACTGCAGGCCTGCATTTTACGGAATCGGTCATGCATAACCTTCAACAAAAAGGAGTCCGGACAGAACGGGTGACCCTGCACGTGGGTGCCGGCACTTTTAAGCCTGTTCAAGCCGACACCATGGCCGGGCACGAGATGCACGGGGAGTACATAGATGTGCATATCGACGTGTTGCGCCAGCTCATGGGTCACTTGCCACGGCCCGTGGTGGCGGTGGGTACCACCAGCATGCGCACCCTGGAGTCGCTCTACTGGCTGGGCGTGCAACTGTACCGCCAACCGGAAATGCCGCTCAACGGTTTGCAGGTAGCACAGTTTGAGCCGTATGACCATCCCTCCGATGTACCGGTGGCCGAGGCCCTGGCGGCCCTGTTGTACGCCTTGGAAAGCCAGGGCATGGTGCGTGTACTTGTGCAGACGCATTTGATGATTGCGCCCGGGTATCGGTTTCGCCTGGTGGAAGGCCTCATCACCAATTTTCATCAACCCCAGAGCACCCTCCTGCTGTTGGTTGCGGCTTTTATTGGTTCAGACTGGCGGATGGTGTACCAACATGCCCTGGATCATTCGTATCGTTTTTTGAGTTACGGCGATAGCAGCCTGCTGTGGAAAGCCGGTTGATTCCCGTATCTTTACCGCACAGAAAAAAACGTTTGCCATGCATTACTACCACCTTGGCCAGATACCGCCGAAGCGACACACGCAGTTCCGCAAGCCCGACGGCAGTTTGTACCATGAAGAGCTTTTCAGTACCGAGGGCTTCAATGACAATTATGCACTGCTGTACCACTGCAATGCGCCGACCCAGATCCTTCAGGTGGGCGAACCGTACAGCGTGGCTGCAAAAACCATTCACGATAAACAGCTCAAACACCGCTGCCTGAAAGGATTTCAGGTGGCTCCGGCGGCCGATTATCTCGAATCCCGCAAACCCGTGCTGAAAAACGATGATTGCCAGATCATTCTGGCTGCGCCGCAAAACAGTATGGATAACTATTTTTTCAAAAATGCGGACGCCGACGAGGTTATTTTCATCCATGAAGGCTCCGGTAGCCTGCACACCATGTACGGGAAACTGCCTTTTGCGTATGGTGATTACGTAGTGGTGCCGCGTGGTACCACTTACCAACTGCACTTTGATACGCCCGACAACCGCCTGTTTATCGTGGAAAGTTACGGGCCCATCACCACGCCGAAAAGGTACCGCAACGCGTTTGGTCAGTTGCAGGAGCATTCGCCGTTTTGCGAACGCGACATCCGCAAGCCACAAGACCTGGAAACACACGACCAAAAGGGCGAATTCCTGTTTTTCATCAAAAAACAGGACAATATTTACCCTTATCAGTACATGAACCACCCTTTTGATGTGGTGGGCTGGGACGGCTACGTGTACCCGTACGCTTTTTCCATCCACAACTTTGAACCCATTACAGGGCGCGTGCACCTGCCGCCTCCTATTCACCAGACGTTTGACGGCCGCAATTTTGTGATCTGTTCGTTTGTGCCCCGCCTCTTTGACTACCACCCGCAGGCCATCCCGGCGCCGTACAACCACTCCAACATCGACTCCGACGAAGTTTTATACTATGTTGACGGCGACTTCATGAGCCGAAAACACGTAGAAAGGGGCATGATCACGCTGCATCCCGGCGGCATTCCCCACGGGCCACACCCCGGCACTGTGGAAAAGAGCATTGGAGCCAAAGAAACGCACGAATTAGCCGTGATGGTAGACACGTTTCGGCCGCTGCTGATGACGGAGTATGCGGTGGCGGTGGAAGAACCCAATTATTACAAAAGCTGGGTTCAGTAGTAGACAGGGACAGGATTGACAATCTTGTCAATCCTGTCTAAAAAACCTGTAAATCCTGACAATCTTGTCTAAAAACTTTTAGTTGAAATCGTAATATTGGGGCCATTCGGTGGCCGTGAGGGTTGGCGCGCCGGGCAGGGTAAAGTTCACAGCAGTATTGGGCCCCAACATGGTGGGCAGCCAGTAAATGATGCGCTCTTTACCGTCGTCTTTGCGGAACGACATGACGCGTACGCTCGGATTGGAAAGTGATTTTTCGCCCACATATTCTACATCGGTCAGTTTTTGGATCAATTCCTCCAACTTGACATACGAAATTTTGGATGCAAAAGCCGGTTGATGGTTTCCGCTGTACATCAGGCCACAGCTCTGATAAAGCCCGCCATTGGTAGAGTTTGGTTCGTCTACACCGTTGTACATAAACATATTATCCACATCATAGCGCATGAATTCCAGGTAGGAACGCACTAACCATTGCGCCTGCTGCTCGTACACTGTATATCCCGGTACAGGTGTTGGGTATTGCCAGGAGGGCAAATAGGTATCGTATCCAAACTCGGTCACCCAGGTTTCGATGCCGAGGTCTTTTGCAAACTGGACTACCTGTGTGATCACGGACATGTTGATGTCTGCTTCAGGGCTGATCCCTCCAGCATCCACAAAGTTCCAGGGGAAACTCCCTTGTTGAGTGGCGTCGTTGCAATAGTGGTGGACATTGATGGCGTCTGCGGCAAATTTGCCATCGGGTCTGTTGGCGCTGAACCAGGTTTTCATCCGGGTCAGGTAAGGAATGTCCATGCCCGCCAAACCGGCCATGATGACCTTCATGGAGGGGTCTGCCGACTTGATGGAGTCGAATGTGATAGACATCAAAGCGGCGTATTCCTCCGGTTGCATGTAGATGTCCGCCTCGGGGCCGCCGAGTTTCCACCACTTGTCGGGCTCATTCCACACTTCAAGGCAAGAGAGTAAATCGAGGCCCGATTTTTTCTGGTTGGGCACATCGCCTTGCCAGCGTGGCGTGGTATCTACCCTCAGGCGGCTGTCGGGGTATTTAACCCTGCCATAGCGAGCGGTCATTTGCCACATAAACTCGGCAAAATCTTTGTACGATGCCGGGTCTGTGCGCGAAAGGCCCGGTTTAATAGGCGGATAATCATTGGAGCCAGTACCATTGCTCACGCCAGCGTACCAGTCCGGCGTTTGGTTGATGGTAGGAATGACATTGAGGTTTTGGGCTTTGGCTTCGGCCAAATACGAATCATAGCCATTCACACTTGGTGTTTGGGCCTGATAAATGGGTTCTACGTATAGTCCGTCGGGGCGCCACATCCATCCACTGGGTGCATACAGGCGCAGGGCGCTGAAGGGTTTGAGCTTGTCTAAGGGAATCCAGTGAAAACCACACAGGTTAATTTTGTCGGCTTCGCCTCGGGCGTTCCCCGAAGTATTGCTGGTATCTGCCTTGTAGATCGACATTTCCAGCACCTGGGCGTCCCCAAAAGGCTGAACGAGGGTGGCATAGAGGTAACGGACCGATCTTTGCACCGTAATGTTGCGCCATACCTGAAAACCATCAAGCACCCCCCGGTAAATAAACTGTGGCGTGTCGTTTATATCTTTGGCACCAAACAGGTAAAAGTCGGGCATACTGCTGCCATCGTAAATCCTGATTTCCTCCACATATTGCTCGCTTCCCAGATCAATTCTGCACTTGGCAGGATAGTCCTGAGGGTTCCAACCCGGAAACCAGGGAGTTGTGAGGTCTTCGTCAAACAAGGCGTCGGCTGCATTGTTCCCACCGGTGAGTTGTATGACCGCGGTGGGCTTGATGTTGATCATGTTTGACTGCGCGTGGAGGCTGGCGCAAAACAAAATGGGTCCAAGGAAACCCAGGAAACAGCGGAGGTGCATTCGATTGGTGTACATGGTGGTGAGTTTTTGATTAGCAAATCCCGTATTGAACGGAAACGGTTTAGAGAATGTAGAAATTAATAATCAGAGGGTGCATTTGCGCTGTACAAATCCACCCTACAAAGTTAGAAGATAACTACTTATCTAAAGGTTAAGTATGAGTCAAATGCTAATTATTGGCATTTTAACACTGGGATGCAACAAGTGCATTTCCATCACCCTACAAAAAAGCAACACTTCGCGATAAATAACGCGAAGTGTTGCACAAAGTTCATAGTATTCCTATTTTATGCTTCAGTAACCGCTGCATAGGTTTCTATTGGCGGGCAGGTACACACCAGGTTCCGGTCGCCATAAGCCTGATCGATGCGATTGACCGTGGGCCAAAACTTGAATCCATGCCGCAGGTACGGCAACGGCCATACGGCTTTCTCGCGCGAGTAGGTATGGTGCCAATGATCAGAAGTTACGGCATCCAATGTATGGGGGGCGTTGTGCAGCACGTTGTCTTCTGCCGGATAATCCCCATTGGCCAGCTCGTCTATTTCTGCCCGGACAGCCAGCAGTGCGTCACAGAAACGATCCAGTTCTGCCTTGCTTTCGCTTTCGGTAGGCTCAATCATGATGGTGCCCGCAACCGGAAACGACAGTGTTGGCGCGTGGAAACCATAATCCATGAGCCGCTTGGCCACGTCTTCGGCACTGACCAGGCTTTTGAACGGACGCAAGTCTACAATCAACTCGTGCGCCGAACGCCCCATTTCGCCGGTGTACAGGATAGGGTATGCATGTTCTATGCGCGACTTGATGTAGTTGGCGTTCAAAATGGCATAACGGGTGGCATCGGTAACGCCCTCTGCGCCCAGCATTTTGATGTACGCGTATGAAATGAGCAGGATGCTGGCGCTGCCCCATGGCGCAGCACTTACTGCCGTGCCGCCCTCCGTGCCACCGGTTTGGGCAAAAATGTGTTTGGACAGGTACGGTGCCAGGCTGGTGTTGCAGCATATTGGGCCTACGCCAGGGCCGCCCCCGCCGTGCGGAATGGCAAATGTTTTGTGCAGGTTAAGGTGGCACACATCGGCACCAATAATGGCCGGACTGGTGAGGCCCACCTGCGCGTTCATGTTGGCACCATCCATGTACACCTTGCCGCCGTGTGTATGAATCAGGGCGCAGATTTCTTGAATAGCCGTCTCAAAAACGCCGTGTGTGCTTGGGTAAGTCACCATCAAACACGCCAATTTGGCTGAGTTGGCTTCAATTTTGCTCCTCAAATCGACCATATCGATGTTGCCCCGATCGTCACAGGCCACCACTACTACCTGCATACCGGCCATGACGGCACTGGCCGGATTGGTGCCGTGTGCCGATGATGGAATGAGGGCCACTGTGCGGTGCTGCTCCCCACGGGCTTCATGGTATGCGCGGATGATCATCAAACCTGCATACTCGCCTTGAGCGCCCGAGTTGGGCTGAAGCGAACAAGCGTCGAATCCGGTAATTTCGCACAGATACGTTTCCAATTCGCTGATGATGCGCGCGTAACCTTTTGTTTGGGCTGCGGGCATAAACGGGTGCATATTGGCCCAGTGATCCCAACTGACCGGCAGCATTTCGGTGGCGGCATTGAGTTTCATGGTGCAGGAACCCAGCGAAATCATGGAGTGCATGAGCGACAAATCTTTGTTTTCCAGGCGTTTCAGGTAACGCATCATGTCGCTTTCGGTGTGGTAGGTATTGAACACCGGATGGGTAAGGTACGGGGTGTCGCGTTGAAGCGCTTGAGGAATGCGGGTAGCGATATCTTGTACCAGTTCGGTGCCAAAGAGTCCGGCCAATTCATGCAGGTCTGCTTCCGTAGTCGTTTCGTCCAGGGTAATTTGAACGGCCGCATCGTCGTAGAAGAAGTTGAACCCGGCCGCTTCGGCACGCAGGCGGAGGGCTTCGCGCTCGTCGTCGCTCATGGACAAGCGAATGGTATCAAAAAACTGTCCGTTTTCGGGTGTTTTACCGGCTTTCGTGAGGGTAGCGCCTAAAGCGGAGGTCATGCGGTGCAAGCGTTCGGCAATCCCTTTGATGCCCTGCGGCCCATGGTACACGGCGTACATGGCGGCAATGTTGGCCAGCAAAGCCTGTGCGGTGCAAATATTGGACGTTGCCTTTTCGCGGCGAATGTGTTGTTCACGCGTTTGCAAGGCCATCCGCAGGGCGCGTTGCCCTTTGCTGTCAACAGATACCCCGATAATGCGGCCCGGAATTTGGCGTTTGAACTCCTCGGAAGTGGCAAAATATGCCGCGTGCGGACCGCCAAAGCCCATGGGCACCCCAAACCGCTGGGTGTTGCCCACCACACAATCTGCACCCCACTCCCCCGGCGGCTTCAGCAGCGCCAGCCCAAGCAGGTCGGCTGCAACCACCAAATAGGCACCGTTGGACTTCACTTTTTCGGCAAAAGCGCGGTAATCTTCTACAGCACCATTGCAATTGGGGTATTGCAGCAACACTGCAAAGGTTTTTTCGGAAAATGCGTAGCTGTGCCAATCGCCCACCACAATTTGAATGCCTTGTGGCACAGCACGTGTGCGCAACACGTCAATGGTCTGGGGCAACACGCCAGCGTCTACAAACAACTCATTGGCTTCCGCTCCGTCTTTGGCTTTTTTATTTTTTTCAGCAAAAAACATGTGCATGGCTTCAGCGGCAGCAGTGGCTTCATCAAGCAAACTGGCGTTGGCAATGGGCAGGCCGGTCATGTCGCTCACCATCGTCTGAAAATTCAGCAGGCTCTCCAATCTACCTTGGGCAATTTCTGCCTGATAGGGCGTGTATTGGGTGTACCAGCCCGGATTTTGGAACACGTTGCGCAAAATAACGGAGGGCGTGATGGTGCCGTGGTAACCCATGCCGATGTAGTTGCGCATCAATCTGTTGTGCTGGGCAGTCTGACGGAGTTCCTGAAGGTAGTCGAATTCCGACAAAGCGGGCGGCAGATTCAGAGGCCTTTTGAGCCGAATGTTGTCTGGAACAGTCTGTTGGATCAATTCATCCAGCGTCTCGACGCCGATGGCCTCGAGCATGTCGCGGGTTTCGGTGGCATTGGGGCCAATGTGGCGGTGCTTGAACTGATCAGGATGGGCAAATGGGTTCATGTGTGCGATGGTGTGCAGTAAATGTTGATCGGAAAAACAGCACGAAGGTACGGATTGTTCGGGTGTGTTACCTTTGTCGCCTATGCGATCCTATCCAGGAAAAATGTTGTTGTTTGGGGAATACGTGCTGCTGCTGGGCGCGCCTGCGCTGGCCGTGCCGACGCCTGCGTTTTCGGGATGCTGGGTAAACGACCCAAACCTGCCTTTCGGAGATGCCTTGCTGCAATTTGCAAACAGTTCGGCATTGCGCGACGTGGGCGTCATACACGTCGAATCGTTTGAAAAAGACGTCAAAAACGGCCTTCGCTTTCACTCCAACATCCCCCACGGATACGGATTGGGCAGTTCGGGCGCTTTGGTGGCCGCCGTTTATGATCGGTTTGCGCTGGAAAAAACTACAGACCTGCAAGTCTTGCGCACCATCCTCGGCCGAATGGAAAGCCATTTTCACGGTCAAAGTTCAGGAATAGACCCCCTGACCACCTACCTCAACGACACCTTATATATACCGAATATAAATTCGGCCCAACGCGCCCAATTGAACAACTGGGCCCCTGCCCCACCCCGCATATTTTTGGTGGATACGGGTGCCCCCCGCCAAACCGGCCCCTTGGTCGCCCGCTTCATCGAACAATGCAAAAACCCGCCATTTCGGGCTGCATTAGACAGCACCTGGGTGGCGTACCACCAACAAACCCTGAACGCCTGGATGCGCGCCGATGAAACCGCTTTTTGGCCCGCCATAAGGCAGCTTTCCGAAGCCCAGCTCTCATTAGCCAGGCCGTTGATTCCCAATCACATGGTTGACCTTTGGAAGAAGTTATTGGCTGAGGATAATTTTGCATTAAAAATATGCGGCGCGGGCGGAGGTGGATTTTTGCTGGGGTTTGGTCGGGCCGGTGCCGACTGGCGTGCCCTGTCCCAATCGTTGACGCTTGTTTTTCCATTGGAGGCGTATGCGCAATAGGGGTATTTTTCGTTCAGCAGCCGTAGTTTGGCTGGCAGCAATGGTTTTGATGGCTGTTTTTCGAGACTTGATCGCCAACGAACGTCCGCTGATCTGCCGCATCGAAGGCCAAACTTACTATCCCGGGTTGCGCAACATTTGGGCCGATCCACAACAGACTTTTCAGCATAAAACCCTGGAAAACTTGCGCTTGCACGAATCGTGGCATACCCATGCATACGAATTCAGCCTGTTTGCACCTATACCGTTTTCACCTGGGGTATGGAACGGCAGCGTGCCAGCCGACCGGTTGCCTCCTGGCGCACCACATCCGGTTGGCAACACTCGTTTTCGGCATTGGCTGGGCACCGATGCCCAGGGTCGGGATGTAGCTGCCGGTCTGGTTGGCGGTGCCCGCTTAGCCATTTGCACGGGTTTACTGGCCTCGGGTATTTCCATGTTGCTCGGTGTGGTGCTGGGCAGTATTACGGGTTTTTGGGGCGACCGCCGCCTGCGCATCTCGAGGGCTGCGCTGGTCATGGTGGTTATTGGTTTGCTTTTATGCGTGTTGTACGCACTGGTATGGCAATACACCGTCAGGATGTCGGGTTGGGGGGGCACCCTTGTGTTGGTTATGGTTTGCGCCACTGGCATAGGTGGAGCAGCATTGTGGAAGCGGGTTTCCGCCTGGGCCGCGTATGCTGTACCTTTCCCGGTGGATTTGTTGATCATGCGCTGCGCTGAAATACTGGATGCCGTGCCGCGTATTGTGGCCATTGTGGCCTTGGCGGCGTTGTTGCCTGGACAAACCATTTGGGCGCTCATTGCCCTGATTGGCTGCATCAGCTGGACCGCGCCCGCCCAACTGCTGCGTGCAGAACTGCTGAAAATCAGGGATCTGGAGTATGTGCAAGCGGCTGAAACCGCGGGAATTAAACCAGTGCGTATCTTGTGGCGACACGCGTTGCCCAATGCATTACAATCCCTTGTGGTCATGGCGGTATTCAGCATAGCCGGAGCCATTTTGCTGGAGGCTTCCCTTTCGTTTTTGGGGTTTGGCGGCGAGCAGTTCAAGGGCGTATCGTGGGGCAGCCTGTTGAGCATTGCCCGAAAAAACCCGGCAGACTGGTGGGTGGCGGTATTTCCGGGTTTAATGATCGGCTTTACCCTTTTGAGTTTATATAAAATTGGTTTACAACGCGAAGCGCAATTAATTTGAACCCACTTTGAAAGCACATCCCTTGTCCGATTTTTTTCAGCAACAGGGTTTTCCCGAACAGGAAGCCCAAGTGATTGCCAACACATTTACACACAAATTTTTGCCCAAGGGCGATTTTTTTGTGCAGGAAGGCAAAACAAGCAAGCATCTCGGCTTTATAGAATACGGATTTTTACAGTATTATGTACTCTTCAACGGCGAGGAAAAAACCACGTATTCTACAGGTGCAGGCAATTTTGTAGCATCATTGATCAGTTTTTTGCTTCAAAAACCCGCAGAAGAAAATATTCGGGCGGTGTTGGACTCCAGCCTTTGGCTGCTTGACCGCGCCGGTTTGCAGCACTTGCAACAAAGCATTCCGCGATTTAAGGACTACTATATCCGGCTGCTGGAATGGCAAATTTGCTGCATTGATGAGAGTCGGCTCGACGCCATTTTGTTGAATGCCCAACAACGCTACGAGAAAATGCTGACCAAAGACCCCGAATTATTCCAACAAATCCCCTTGCAATACCTTGCATCTATACTCGGCGTTACGCCTCGCCACCTGAGTCGTATCCGTGGAAAAGTTCGGTAGTGTGCATTAATGGACATTTGTCCAGTGTCCGGCAGGTGCTTGCCCAGACCTTTGTGTCGTCCATTACATCAAACAATAAAAAAGACGACATGAAATTATTCTTCCCGGGCTTCTTGCTCCTCCTTACTGCTGCCGGCGCTTTTGCTCAAGACCGTTTTACCGGTAAAGACATCAGCCTCAACGGTTTTCGCAACCCCTCCATAGGCGCAGAGTTTCGGTACAACCATGTATCGGTGCACGCCGGATACTACCTCACCAATTTTACGTCCAACACCACCACGCGCTTTGTCAAGGCCGGTTTGACGTACTGGATGTTTCCGGTGGACAAAAAAGAGATTCCTTCTTCCTTTTACGCAGGGGCCTCTTACCTGCGCGGATTGGACCGCGATTACAAGGACAAAAATGCTGTGGCTGCCGAGGCCGGTTTCCGCTGGATGATCTGGAAAGGGCTCAATTTTCGCATTGGGGTCATCGCTTTGGCTGCGGAAGGGCAGACACTCAAGGTCAATCCGACACCTGGCATCAGCTACACCTTTAAACTGCGCTAAGCCGACCATGAAAAACACCAAAACAATCGGCATGCTGCTCATTGCAGGTGCGGTAGGTGTACTCGTTCCTTATACGGTATTGACCATCATTTTTGATTATCCCGACGTTTTGCGCGAAGACCCCGGCGTGGTGCTTACCCGATTCCACGCCGGCGGGCCGCAACTCATACTTGTTTGGTGGGCTTTTGCGCTGCTCGGATTGCCTTTGCTGCCTGCTTATGTCCGTTTGGGTCAATGGTTGCAACGACAGACTACCTACATGCAATGGGTTACTGCTGTTGGTGTTGTATCCATTGTGGTGCAAATGGCAGGCCTGTTGCGCTGGGTTTTTGTGGTGCCGGCATTGGCCCAACTGTACGTGAGTGCAGAAAACGAGGGCACCAGAACCACCGCGACGGTGGTCTTTCAGGCATTTCACCAGTTTGGGGGAGTGTTGCTGGGCGAGCACATGGGGCAATTGTTCACGGTTGTGTGGACGTTCATGGTCTCGCTTGCCATTTTACAGCTGCGCCTGTTTCCGCGATGGGTAGCGTGGTTTGGCATGGTTACAGCGGCCATCTACGCCCTTGCACAGGCCGAGTTGGCCGCCACGGTGATTCCGGGATTTCCGGTGTGGGAAGCAGCGGGCTTCATCGGGAGTACGTTGTGGTTGGTGTGGCTGATTACAGTTGGTGCTCGGTTGATCCGCATAGACTCCCGGCATCTGAGCGGTTCTAATCCAGCCAAACAAAATCTTCGCTCCTCGGGGCATTTTCCGACAAGTTGACCACCACCGCTGGCGGCAAAGTCAGTTTGCGAAGTTGCATGTCAATCCATGCCCCATCTACGTGCATAACAGCCGCCACGGTGCCGTCGCCCTTGATGAGTTCATGCCGAAAGGAATAACGGGAAAAGTCGCGTTTTAACCTGGTTACCCAAAGGGTCACGCGCAGTTCGTCGCCCCAGTGCACCTCGCGGCGAAACACAGCCTCTTCGCGAAACAGCACTGGCCCCACCTGGAGCGCCAGCATGGTATCGAGGGTTAGTCCGTGTTGATTCATAAACTGGACACGGGCGGTGGCACCAAAGTCATAATACACCGAATGGCGGAGGTGTCCGTTGATGTCAAAATCGGCCCAACGAAGGGCCACCGGCATTGAAAAAGGGGGCATAAACGGGTTATTGAGGGTTTTCCTTGTTGTATTGAATGGCATTTTGAAGCACTTCCTGCATGGCCGACACATCGCTATGTGGATATCCAGCGTGTACAAACCGAATAATCACCCGATTAGGCAGTACACCTTTCAATATGTATTCTGCTTGTTGCAGTACAGCGTCTCCAGCCTGTCTGGCACCATCCGTTTCAATAGCCCACACGGCGGCACTGCTCTCCGGCAAAGGCGGCAGCGCAGCGCGAGCGCCAATATGACTAAGCAGGGTGTCTACGTCAGCCAGGTTGAATATCAGCCCTTTGTTGGTCTGATAATCAGCGATAATCAACTGTTCCGCCCCGGCACCTACGCCGATGCGGAAATCATCGTCGGCAATGACCTGATGATAAGGGGTTTCTGCACCCATCGTTTGGGTCATGTTGTAAAATTCGATCGCGGCTACATTTTCTAATGAGGGGGCAGTGGAGTCAAAGTCGTATGCACGCATCAGCACCAGAATAAACGAGACCCCTAATCCAGCCAGCACTGCGACGATCACTACAGCCGCTCGCACCACATTGCTGCCAGCATGGGTGAACACCAGGCGCGCCAAAAAAAACAACCCGATAATGAGGAAAAACCAGATGCCCCAGTATCGGGCGTTTTTGGCCAACGGTGTAGGGGGCACCGGAATGGTCAATGGCCTTTTCTGCCCCCGCACGCTCAATGGTTCAAAATGTTGCACTGTTCCTGGCAGGGGAACCGTCAGTTGAGCAGAAACGGATGTTGCTACGAGCAGCAAAGCCAACATCAACACTGTTTTCATGGGCAAAAAGTTATATACGTTTTTTCAGGGTATTCTACCTGTTTCGTTTATGGTTTGCCCAACAGAAAGTACAAAGGAATATTTACCCGTTCGGCCCATGACGTTTCGCTGTGTGCTGCTCCTTCAAATTTAAGGCTCATCCAGCGAGATGCCGGATAGTCCATGCCGCGCAGCACGCTGTCTATGTGCAACTGATGGGGTTCATACAGGCTGTCGAGTGTTGTGGTGCCGTAATCGAAGTACAGCCTGGGCTGGCCGGCAGCCGGCAGTTTTTCTTGCACAAATGCGCCCATGGCATCGGAGAAGGAATGGTCGTTTTTTTGTAGACTAAGCGGCCAGTGTGTCGACACACAAGCGGCACCACCAAACACCGCCGGGTATTCCAGCACCGCGTAAAGGGAAATAAGCCCGCCCATGCTGGAGCCCATGATGAACGTGTCTTCCTTTCGGGTGCTGCATCCAAATTGGGCGTCTACGAAAGGTTTTAGCTCAGCAACCAGAAACCGCAAATAGGCATCGGAGTATAGTTCGCGCCCCCGCTCGTCGCCCAGTTGCTGTTGAAACACTTCCGGCGTCCGGGCAAACGGTTTTTCCGGTGCAAATTCACGAAAACGCTTTGGGGTATTCCACACGCCCACGACGATGAACGGACGCAAGCTGTCGGCGGCCAACATACGGGCAGCCACCTCGTCTATACACCACTCGTGCCCCCCATAGGAGTAAGTTGTGTCAAACAGGTTTTGACCGTCGTGCATATACAACACGGCATAAGTTGATGCATTTTCCCGACGGTAGCCCTTGGGCAGCCACACGTCTACCCGCCGCGCATCGACATGCCTGGACGGAAAGGAAACCACAGAAAAAATGGCTGATGCCGGTAAGGCAACCGACTGGCCGAAGGCGGGTGCTATACCACCCAACGCGCTGCACAGCAGCACAGAAAAAAACAAACGGGTTCCGGACACATTCATAAGGAAGGGCATTCGACTCTGCTTTTTCGGGCACCGCCCGGATGAATATAACTCAAACTGATTTCAAAGGCACCTCTGGAGTTGTTGGCCTGGCTGAGCGAAGAAACCGTAATGTCGTAACTCAACCCCAGCATAAACCGTTCCCATTCAAACATGCCGGTGATGATCAACGCATCGGGTCCCAACCCCTTGTCCAACTGGTTGCTCATCCGCAACCAGGCACCGGCGCGGAGGGCTAATTCCTGAAAATCGTTGTTGCCGTATCGGATGTTGGCGCCGAGGTTGATTTCCCGGGCCGGGCCCTGGCTCAACCACAAAACGCCTGGCTGCAGGGCCAGTTCGTTGGTCAGCGGAACCTGGGCACCCGCATGCACCGCGTATCTTCTGTACAGGGTTTCCGAATCGTCGTCAATCAGCGAAATGCCGGGTTCGTTGAGGTGGTGCATGGCCGCGCCTGCGTATACAAACCCGTCATTTTTGAACAAGGTGTACCAAAGTACCCCGGCGTTTAGGTCTAACCACATGTTGCTGGCTGCGTTGGCGTTGGGTTCTCCGCTTCCGGCGCTGTAATCCGGCGTTTCCGTATTGGGGTCAAACTGCCGGCTAAACCACAGTCGGCCCCAGTCAATACCGTTCTGCCCAAAGCCTGCTTGTAAGCCAGCTCCGATGTAATGACTCGTTCGTCCACGCCCCCCGGCCAAACGGCGCAAGTAAGCCCCTCCCAGGTGTACGCGGTTTTGCACGAATCGCGCTGTGCCCGCTTCATCGTGCAGCACCCCGAGGCCAAAGCCCACATGGTCGTTGCGCCCTACGGGCAAACGCGCGTCAAACGAAGCCGAACTGCTGCGAAAAGGCTCTGGATTCAAAAAGCTGCTCCACTGATCGCGGTAAATCACAGATGCACGCCAACTGCCATTGAACAAACCGCTCATCGCAGGATTCAGGTTCCAGGGCGAATGGTAAAACTGGGAAAACCGTGGATCCTGTGCCGTTGCCCGGCCACTACAAGCCAACAACAGCAGACAGACAGACAAACGGACAAGCGCATTAAATTGAATCTTCATGTGCGGGAAAAAAAAGGTAAACCGGTTATTCATGTATATTAAATTCAACGGATTAAAGTGGTATTTCCGGTAATGGTGTTGAATTGCCCGTCGGCGTACTCCACTTCCAGCCACCAGCCAAACACCCCCGGGTCGCATGGCTGGCCCCTGAAAGTGCCGTCCCAGCCCCGCGCAGGGTCGTTTGGCGGAAAATGATGATCGGAATACACTTCTTCGCCCCACCGGTCGTACACCGAAAAACGGCGTATTTCCACCACACCCCTGCTCTGGGCGTGCACCACCAACAAATCGTTGTTGAAATCGCCGTTAGGACTAAATCCGGTGGGCACAAATACGCCATTGGGCTGCTGCACCGCTACACGCACCTCGGTCTCTGATGAACAGCCGTTGGCATCTGTCACCGTTACCCGATACGTGTTGTCGTAAAGGGGTTTTACCCACAACATGCTGCATTCAGGCGCATCCGGACATGCCGTTTCTTCCACCAATACCGTTTGCCAATCGAACACAATGGGGGCAAAAGCATTCTCCACTTCAGGCGTGAGCAACAGGCTGTCACCAATGAGGATGGTGGTGTCAGTACCCAACGAAACCAGCACAGGAAGGGGGACAGGCACCGTTACGGTATCTTTGAAAATGCAACCATTGCCGTCTTTTACCCAAACCGTGTAGAACCCGCCGCGAAGCCCAATGAACACATTGGACGGTCCGTAGGTCTGCCCGTCGAGGCTAAACCGCAAAAGCGGCGGCACACCGGTCACCTCGGCTGTGATGCGTCCGTTTCGGCTATCCGTACACAGCGGCGTTTCGGTGATCAGGTTAATGGCGGCAGTAGAAGGCTCTTCAATGACCACCGAGTCGGTCAATACACAATTGTTGGCATCGGTCAGGGTCAGCACATACAGCCCACTCGAAAGGTTTTGAATCGCACCGCTGGTGTCTCCATTGCTCCAGTTAAACCGATAAACAGGTGTTCCACCGTTGATTATGGCATTGATGGAAGCATTTTGACCCTGAAAACACAACAACGGTTTGATGGTAAAATCAACGGCCAAAGGCTGTGGTTCACCCACTTGCAACAGGGTATCGTTTTCGCATCCTTTTGAATCGACCACCGTAATGCCGTAATCGCCAGCGGGTAATCCCTGTACCACCGGCGTGCCCGCACCCGTGCTCCATCGGTATTCCACTATGGGAAAATCGCCCTGCGTAGACAACACACCCGCCGAGCCGCTGCTGTCGCCCGCACACTTCGCCGCTTCTGCATACGCTTCCATGCGGAGGACGGCCGGATCCGGGATGTAAAACGACGTGGAATCGCTGCAACCTTGTGCATCGCTGACGGTAAGGCCGTAGGTTTTGCTGCCCGCCAGCCCGCTGATGAGCAAATTGCCCTGTTGGTTGGGAACACTCCATTGGTACGTATACAAAAGCGTATCGCCCATGCCTGCGCCACCGTCTATGAGGTTCACGGCCGCCCGACCGTCGGAATAGCCATAGCAACTTGGTTTTGTAAAAATTACATTGAGCCGAATGCTGTCCCAGGTCACCACTTCCACGCTGGCCACACTGGTGCAACCCTTTGCATCAGAAGCGGTAACGGTATAGGTGTCGGCAGCTAAGTTGGCTGCCACAGTGCCGGCAGTGTTGTTGTTCCACAAATACGTGTAAGGTGCGCCATTGCCGCCCGAAGCCAAAGCCAGTGCAGCTCCGTTTTGACTGCCGTAACACCCGGTGACCGTTTGCTCCGCCGAGACCTCAACAACGTCGGTTGGTTGAGTGACCGTGACCACGGTCGACACGGTCGTGCAGCCTTTGCTGTCGGTCACGGTGGCAAAATAGTTTCCGACAGCAAGCCCGCCGATGGTATCGCCGTTCAGGTTGTTGTTCCAGGTGTATTGATAGGGAGCATTGCCGCCGACAGCGTTGACGTAAGCCGTTCCGTTGATTTCACCCACGCATCGTATCGGTGCGGCACCAGTGGTGGCCGTCAACGGCAACGGCTGGAAAACCTCGCCGGAGGCTGTTGCTGTGCATCCGAATATATCGGTAACGGTCACGCTGTAAACGCCCGTTGGCAGGTTGCTGGCCGTTGGGCCATTTTGCTGGTTGGCGTCATTCCATGCGTAGGTTAGCGGCGCTTGTCCACCGCTCGACGAAACAGACAATTGACCATTAGACTCCCCGAAACAACGCACTGGTACCGCGTCGACGTTTCCCGGCAAGAGTGGCGACACACAGGGCAGGCTGTCTGTAAAAACTGCTGTACAATTGGCGGCATCCACGACGGCAACGCTCAGTGTCCCGCAAGGCAAATTGGAAACAGTAGTTCCGGTTTGACCGTTTGACCAGCTGATTTGATACGCACCAAGCCCTCCAGTGACATTCACCATAGCAGTGCCGTTGTTTTGACCGGCGCAAACCGGCGGCGTCAACTGGAAATCGGCGCGCAACGTGTCCGGTTCATCTATGGTAAATGAAAGCGTAGCCGTACACTGGAGGGCATCCGCCACCACCACCTGTACAACTCCTGCGCAGAGGCTGTCGCTCATCAAGGCATTGAAAGGCGCGTTGGCCCCCATCCAATCGATTGTATACCCGGGTGTACCGCCTTGCACCGCGAGCGTTGCATTGCCATTGCAACGGCCGACACAGGTGGCTGCGGTGCTGTTTTGCAAAAAAACGGCTAATGGAGGCGGCTGATCCACAAAAGCAGCGTTGCTTCCGCTGCAACCATTGTTGTCGGTAACCGTCACGCTCATCAACCCGGCGGACAGCGCCGTAGCAGTGGCGGTTGTTTGGCTGTCGCTCCACATGAAACTGTATGGTCCGATGCCACCCGAAGCAAAAACAGTTAAAAAACCGTCATTTCCGCCAAAACAAGACACCGGCGAACCCACAAAACTGTCCACCATCACCATCAAGGGTTCAGCCACGCTGGTCACGCTGGCTGCCATGCAACCCTGCGCATCGGTGACCGTCACAAAGTGCAAGCCACCCGCAAGGCTGTCGGCAAAATTACCCGAATCGCCGTTGTCCCACTTAAACGTGTAAGGGCTGGTGCCTCCGCTGACCGATACATTTGCCGTACCATTGGCTTCACCAAAGCAACGAAGCGGTTGCGTTTGAAAGGAAAAGAGAAAAGCTGCTGGTTCGGAAATGGCAAAAAACAGGGTGTCGCGCGCACCCAACGCGTCGGTTACCACCAAAAAGTGATCCCCAACCGGAAAAACCTCGAAAAAAGAGCCACTTGGGTAGCTAACGGTATCCGTGCTGATGTGAAATACATAAGGCCCTGTGCCGCCGGTTGCGGTTGCATACACAGAGCCGCTTGATGTGCCGTGGCATCGGGCATTGGCAAGGCTGTCGAGGCTTAGGGACAAATTTTGCCCATAAGCATTGGCAAGGCCGCAGCAGCACAGCAACACATACAGAAATCGGTTCATGAGCATTGGCTAGTGTGTTGGGCTGTTGGTTTCAAAAGCCCAAGCAAAATAACGTCAAAACATTCAACTGGCTTGAACTTTTTTTGCCTGTATTGTACAAAAACCCTTTGTTGGCTGTACTGTTTAGTTTGAAAACAAAGCACATGACATTCTATCATAATCCGGTTACCGATTTGCAGTTCGCCCACCCCGAGCTCATCAGGCAATTGTTTGAAATACCGGGACGCATGGCGGTACACTGGTTTAAGGCCCCGCGAACGGTGCCGAAGCAACGTTTTATATACGGAAAACACCGGAAGCAATATGTCTATTTGTGGGAAAATCCGGATCCAACTTGCCAACGGCTGTTGTTTTTTGTGCATGGGGGGGGCTGGCGGAACGGAACGCCGGGCATGTATCCCGATGTCGCCGCGTTTTTTGTGGAGCAGGGGTATCACGTGGTCATGCCTGCATACCGGCTGGCACCTGTTTACAGCCACCACAGCATGATGGACGACATGGAGGCTGCCCTGGAGGCCACTTACCATTGGGCCATTGGCAAAGGTTGGAGCCATATTCCGATGGTGATGAGCGGTTCCTCGGCCGGTGCCACTTTGACGGCACACCTTGTGTTTGACCGCAGGAGACAGGAAAAAAGGAATTTGCCAGGGCTTCAGTTTACCGGCTTCCTGTCGTTTGCCGGGCCACTTGATCTGGATTTCATGACGCCCTTCAGCGCGTTGCATTGGTACACCCGCGGCGAAAAAGGCTCTGTGGCTTTCCGGGAAGCCAATCCGGTGAACCACATATCGCCAGACGAAACGTTACCCGTTTTGCTCATGCACTGTCCGGAAGATGCCATTGTATCGTATCAAAGCAGCGCATCGTTTGCGGAAAAATACCCCGCACAACAGGCCATTGAACTGTATGCCATCAATGGCAGAACCCATTCAGACTCCATGCGGTTTGCACAGGACAACCAGCTCATGGCGGATAAATTAATGAGCTGGTTGTCGGATAAATAAGTGCAGTTTTTGCCCGAGTCGGTGTTTATTGGTTGGTCAAGGTCTTATTGACCTTTTTTTCACCGGATTTCATCATGCGCTCTTTATCTACTGCCTGGCCATCGACGCCAGTTGGTGTGGTGGAAGAGCCCGTACCTTGAATTGCTCCAGTGCCAGTACCTGTTCCCGCAGGCGAAGTGCTGGAGCCCGCTGCGTCGGGAATACCGGTACCAGAAGCGGCAGCGCCAGGTATGCCCGTGCTGGTCGAAGACGGTTGGGTACCCATACCTGCGGCATCGGGGAGTTGGACCGGTTGGGGAGTGCCTTTTGCACCAACGATCATTTTGTCGTAAACCCCTACCAGGCTGTCGGAAATACGCACAATGACTGGAAGCTTATTCTGTATTTCAGATGATTGATAATTGATCATTTCCAGTTCTTTCATCACCTCTTCTTTTTTCACTTTGCCCGACCGATAGCCTTCTTCGAGGGATTGCAGTTTGGTTTCCATGTCGGTGTACATGTCTTCCAAAGGCATCTTGCGGGCAGATACGGCGGATGCAATTTGATAAAATTTAATAAACTCATCCTTCTTTTGGACATCGGTGGGAACCAGGGCTATCTTATCAGCCAACACTTTGGTGCGTTCAATGATACCGGCCAGTTGGCTTTTTCCCGCTTGCACTTTTTCGCCGGATTCCTGAATGGTGGTTACAACCGTTTCGTCAATCTTGTTTCCGCAGGCGTTTATCAACAGCAGGCACAGCAGGCTCGCCAATACGTGTGTGTACTTCATGGTGGTGTTCTTTTTTCAGGTGAATAAAAATATGCACGAAGGTAATGCATTTAGACATGACGCATCCATTCAAAGCAGCACTACGCCGCGTTTCGTTCCAAATTCCCACTATCTTTGCCAAACGTATGGCCCGCTTTTTCAACACCACCGGATTTTGCAACCCCAGGCGCCATTATATGGTAGAGCCCTTTCGGGGTATGTTCGACGACATTTACCGCCTGATCGAGGCTGAGCAATTTTTTGTGCTGCACGCCCCGCGTCAGACGGGCAAGACCACCTTTCTGCACGCCCTGGCCCACCGACTCAACCGGGAAGGCAAGTACATCGGACTGGTATTTTCCGTAGAGACGGCCGGGGTGCCGAGTTTTACGCAGGAACAGGCCGATGAGCGCATGGTGGATGCGCTTTACAATATGCGCAACCTCTTTTTGCCGCCAGAGGAGCACCCGCCGGCACCCGAACATCCCATCAGCCTGAAAAATTATTTGGTCGCCTGGGCTTCCGCCCAAACCAAACCCATCGTCCTGCTCGTCGACGAAGCCGATTCGCTGTGGGACGACGTGCTGGTGGCCTTCCTCCGCCAGATGCGCGACGGCTTCCAGTTGCGCCCCACAGGCTTTCCGCAGTCGGTGGCCCTGGTGGGCCTGCGCGACATCCGGGAGTACCGCATGAAAGCGCGGGGCGACAATCCGTCGCTGGGCAGCGGCTCCCCGTTCAACGTGAAAGCCAAGTCGTTTTTTTTACCTGTATTTACCAGGGAAGAGGTCCGGGGCCTTTTGCAGGAACACACCAACGACACCGGGCAGGCGTTTGCCGAAGCGGTTTTTGAAAAAATATACGCATTCTCCGGTGGCCAACCCTGGCTGACCAACGCCCTGGCGAATGAGATCGTGGCGGAATTATTAAACAACGACTACTCCAAACCCATCACGCCGGACATGGTGGAAACGGCCAGGGAAAACCTCATCGCCCAGCGGCAAACGCATTTAGACAGTCTGGTCGACAAGCTCAAGGAAACCCGCGTGCGCCGGGTAGTGATGAGCATTATCACGGGCGCCAGCCCTCAATTTGACAACTTTGACGATGCCATGCTGTATTGTCGCGATCTGGGCATCATCGCGCCAGACGCTCCCGTGCGCTTTGCCAATCCGATTTACCGGGAAATCATAACCCGCATCGTCAACTCCAGCTTTCATTACGGCTTCGACCAGGATATCGTAGATACCCAATGGTACCTGCACCCCGATGGCCGTATGGACATGGACAAGCTGCTGCGTGCTTTTGTCGATTTTTACCGACGCCATTCCGAATCGTGGCTCGAGCGTTTTGAGTTCAAAGAGGCCGGCCACCAGCTCCTGCTCATGGCCTTTTTGCAGCGCATTGTGAACGGCGGCGGGCGTATAGAGCGGGAAATGGCCGCAGGCAATGGCCGCACCGACCTGGTGGTGTTCTGGAAAGACCAGGTCATCCCCATCGAACTCAAAATCAAGTACGATAAATGGACCAGGGAGGACGGCCTGCGCCAGATCGGCCGCTACATGGACAAACTCGGCCAAAAACACGGCTACCTGATTTTATTTGAACCTAAATCCTCCGAACTGATCCCCTGGGAGGAGCGCCTGCGCTGGACGGACGAAACACTGGCAGACGGACGGCGGGTGACGGTGGTAGAGATGTAGGGGATGCGGCGTGCCCGGCACGCGGGCCCAACCGCATGAATATACCTTTTTTTCTGACGGAAGATGCCCACTCTTCATTACCTTTACATACTTTTTTTGAAGACGACATGCAAAGCACACCTTATTACAAGAAGTACATCAACGTTTTTTTGGGCATTGGTGCCAACATGGGAGACCGCAAGGCAGCTTTGCGTACGGCCCAGGAGTTGATTGAAAAATATGTTGGAAAGATTGCCAAACGAAGCAGCATATACGAAACCCAACCCTGGGGAAAACCCGATCAGCCCGCTTTTCTGAACATGGTGGTCATGGCCAACACCACGATGGATCCCCGTGAATTGTTGGAGTCTATTGCCAAAATGGAAAAGGAACTTGGCCGCGAGCACGCAGAAAAATGGGGCCCGCGTACCATAGATATCGATATCCTGTTTTACGGTCGACGCATCATTCGCGACAAGGGGCTCGAAATTCCGCACCCCGAACTGCACAAACGCGCTTTTGTGTTGGTGCCCATGATGGAAATTGAACCCGATTTTGAACATCCGGTGCTCAAGCAGCCCATCGATGCCTTGTACCTCGATTGCATGGACGACTCAGAAGTGGTGCAATTGGGTGGGTAAGAGGCCGTTTTATTTTTTTTATGCCTCCGTGTAATAAAAGCAGAAAACTGACGTCTTAGTTTTGTTATGTTTCAAACTGATCTGTTCAATTACATTTCCGAAGACGTTGTCATGGCTTTTCCAGTGCGGCCTGCGCATTAGCGCAAGTCAAAATGGACCCCCATCCAGCGTCATATCTTCCGTGTTTCAGGTGCACGGATGCACCGAGGGCAGCCCGCTTCTCGGTTTTTCTATTTTTTGTTTTAAATTTGCAAATGTTTTGCCTCTACAAGGCGTTTGATGTGTACTTCATAAATCATTAGAGTGTCCAAAAATCTAGCAAACGATCCCCAGGCGGAAGACAAGCAAATTGAAAAAGCGCTTAGGCCCAAGCTGCTGGACGAGTTCAGTGGGCAACGCAAGTTGGTAGACAATCTGATGGTGTTCATTCAAGCCGCTCGTCAACGCAGTGAAGCCCTGGACCACGTATTGCTGCACGGGCCACCCGGGTTGGGCAAAACCACCTTGTCCTTCATCATTGCCAACGAACTCGGCGCAGGACTCAAAATGACCTCCGGGCCGGTAATGGAAAAAGCGGGCGATCTGGCTGGCATCCTCACCAGCCTTGAGCCAGGCGACGTGCTTTTCATCGACGAAATCCACCGCCTCAACACCGTCGTAGAGGAATACTTGTATTCGGCCATGGAGGATTACAGAATTGACATCATGATTGATTCCGGCCCCAATGCCCGCAGCATACAGATTAACATCAATCCTTTTACCCTGGTGGGTGCTACCACCCGCATGGGGCTGCTGACTGCCCCCTTGCGGGCCCGCTTTGGCATCAATTGTCACCTGGACTATTACGATGTGCCCACGCTCGAGCGCATCCTGCACCGTTCGGCCGACCTGCTCCAGATACCTACCGCCCCGGACGGGGCGCACGAAATAGCCCGCAGAAGCCGGGGAACTCCCCGCATTGCCAATGCCTTGTTGAGGCGGGTGCGTGACTTTGCACAGGTCAAAGGCTCGGGAGTGGTAGACGCACCCATCGCCCGTTATGCACTCGAAGCGCTGGATGTGGATGAATATGGATTGGACGAAATGGACAACCGCATCCTCAGTGCCATCATCCACAAATTTAAAGGCGGCCCGGTTGGCCTCACCACCGTATCTACCGCTGTGGGTGAAGAATCCGGCACCATCGAAGAGGTGCATGAACCATTCCTCATCATGGAAGGTTTTTTGCAGCGGACACCCAGAGGACGGGTAGCTACCGAGAAGGCATATCGCCACCTGAGCGTAGCTCCACCCCTGAAAAACGGTTCCCTGTTCTGAATACAAAACAGAATCTGAATCATTTGGTCGATTTTTTTTACTTCTTTGCCACAATTATGGCATTTTTTTTGATGTATACTCAATGTCAAGTGGTTTGAGAAAACTCACAGCTGAGTTCCCACGACCCGAAAATTGAGTGTGATGAGGGATTTTAATTCTGTTTCCCATGTTGCAATATTTTCAAAAAAGTCAAAAACACCT
>Ga0247844_1001084_pt1 | contig 53435 bp, 50 predicted proteins | sample LaCtaG_FD_192421 | JGI IMG/M metagenome (GOLD analysis project Ga0247844, IMG submission 192421) | Freshwater microbial communities from meromictic Lake La Cruz, Castile-La Mancha, Spain - LaCruzMarch201714.5m_1 | ecosystem: Environmental > Aquatic > Freshwater > Lake | place: Spain: Castile-La... | reverse complement strand
TGAAACTGACATCAAACGCAAAGCACACAAGAGTATCGCCACGAGCATGTAGATGAAAATTTAAACTTTTCTTTGCGTTTTGTAAAATGCTGAATACTAAATAAATAAAAATTATAAACAGATGAAAGCAAACATGGGATCAGCCGACAAATTAATACGTCTTTTGTTGGCAATTGTTTTAATACTTTTATTCTATTTTGAGGTGCTTACTGATACTTTAGGCATTGTTGCTTTAATTGTAGCATTACTTTTAACGGTTACAAGTCTTATCAATTTCTGTCCACTCTACCCAATTTTTAGGATTAATACAACAAAAAAGAAAGAAGTATAGTAATTTTGAAACAAGTAATTATCTTCTAATAAAGCTTCTGAATTAAATATTCAGGAGTTTTTTCGATTTAATACAACGGATTTTAGTATTTATAGGAGTTTTTTGTTTTAAAGTGATAAAAAATTCTGGTTTAAATTTCGTTTTAAGAAAAAAAATTCCTACTTTTGTTCCGCTAAGATTTTAAACGGAATAAATAATTATTTACAAACGCATTTATGTCAAAACAAGAACAGAATAAACCGGAAGAATTAGAACAAGTAGAGCAAGTATTGAGTAAATCAGAAGCTTTTATTGAAAAATATCAAAAACAATTATTACTTGCTGTTGCTATTGTAGTTTTATCAGTACTTTCAGTATTAGCTTTCAAAAACTTCTATATTGATTCGCGCGAAACACAAGCTCAAAATGAAATGGCAAAGGCTCAAGCCCTTTTTGCTGTGGATTCATTTAAAGTTGCTCTTGATGGTAAAGGCGATGTTGTTGGATTTAAAGAAATTGCTTCGGAATATAGTATTACTGCTTCGGGTAACTTGGCTGAAGCTTATGCAGGTATATGTTATTATAAATTAGGACAATACGATAATGCAATAAAATATTTATCGCAATTCGATGGCGAAGATAATTATTTCACTACTTCAATTATTGGATTAATTGGCGATGCTTATGTAGAAATGGGCAAAAACAATGATGCAGTAGACTATTTTGTTAAAGCTGCTGATAAAGAAAACGAAGTATTGAGTGCTGTGTTTTTGAAAAAAGCAGGTAAAGTGTACGAAGCGCTTGGAAAACCTGAAAAAGCATTAGAAGTTTATACACAAATAAAAGATAATTATCCTAAGAGTAGCGAAGCTTCTGATATTGAAAAATACATAGCTCGCGTTCAAAAATAAATTTCAGAGATTTAAATCCTATAAAAAGCTACTTCTGAAAACGAGGTGGCTTTTTTAATTCAATTTATTATGGCAACTAAATATAAAAACTTATCGGATTATAATGTTGATGCAATGCCATCGTCTGAAATTGTTGAAAATCAAAGCTATGCAATTGTTGTAGCCGATTGGAATTCGGAAATTACCTTTGCTCTACTCGATGGTGCAATTGAAACTTTTTTACAACAAGGCGTAAAATCAGAAAACATTAAGGTAGTTCACGTGCCAGGTGCTTTTGAATTAACTTATGCCGCCAATAAGCTTGCCTCGTTGCAAAAGTATAGTGCGGTTATCACATTAGGTTGCGTGATACAGGGCGATACACCACATTTCGACTATGTTTGTCAGGGTGTAACTTATGGTGTAGCCAAAATAAACGCAAGTGATTATATGTGCCCAGTAATATTTGGAGTTCTCACTACCAATACCTTGCAGCAATCACTCGATAGAGCTGGAGGAATTCACGGAAATAAAGGCATAGAAGCAGCTGTAACAGCAATAAAAATGGCAAATATTGTTTGGTAGTTAAAGTTTTTTTTTCTACCTTTGTGCCGCTTTAGAGTAACGGGCAGTTACCAAAGTGGCCAACTGGGGCTGACTGTAACTCAGCTGTCTTTCGACTTCGGAGGTTCGAATCCTTCACTGCCCACAAAATTAATTTGCCAATGAATTAATATGCCAATGTGCCAATATTAATTCCGTCAATTTCTGAAATTGGCACATTGGCATATTTTCATATTGGCACATTAGAATTGCGAAAGTAGCTCAGTTGATAGAGCATTAGCCTTCCAAGCTGAGGGTCGCGGGTTTGAGCCCCGTCTTTCGCTCTTAAAAAAAGAGAAATACATTGGTATTTCTCTTTTTGTTTTTCAGTTACTCATTTCTAAAATCTCGACTAGCCATTTCCAACATTCTTGTGTTGAACTAATGCTCAACCTCTCGTCGGGCGAATGTACTCCATACATTTGAGGTCCAATGGAAATCATATCCAAATGGGGGTATTTTTCCAAAAACAACCCACACTCAAGTCCGGCATGTATTGCACGTATTTCGGGTTGTTTATCATATAATTTAGTGTATGCAGTTTTAGCTATATCCAAAATTTCCGATTTCAGATTTGGCTTCCATCCCGGATATCCATCGCCATGTGTAACAGTGGCATTTGCCATAACAAAAACCGATTCTATCTGATTTGCAATGTCGTATCTGCTCGATTCAACTGAACTACGTTGGCTAGTGGTAACTAAGATGATATTGTTTTCTTTCATTTTAACCGATGCCAGGTTGGTCGAAGTTTCTACCAATCCTTCCATGTCTTTACTCATGGCAATAACTCCATGCGCACAAGCATATAAGGCATTGAGCAGATTGTTCGATGCGTTTTTGTCGAGAACAAATTCGGGTGATTTTTCTGAATCAAGCACAAACTCCAATTTTGGTTCCGTTTCGCCTAATTCATTTTCGATGTCAATAATAAAATGGTTTAATTGAACGCGGATATTTTCTTTTTCAGCATAAGGAACCATTGCAAGAGCTGTTGCCTCACGGGCTATCGCATTTCGTAGATTTCCACCATTGAAGGAATGAATGCGTAAATCTGTTTTTTTATTTATGGTCCACAGAAATCGATTGAGTATTTTATTCGCATTTCCAAGTCCTTTGTTAATATCATCGCCCGAATGTCCACCTTTTAAGCCTTTTACAGTTAAATTAAATGCAAAATATCCTTCGGGTGATTTTTCTAAATTATACTTTAATTGAGCTGTTGTGTCAATTCCTCCAGCACAACCAACAAATATAACTCCATTGTCTTCCGAATCAAGATTAATCAATCGTTGACCATGTAATAGTTTGTTGTCCAATGCAAAGGCACCTGTAAGGCCAGTTTCCTCGTCAACAGTAAACAAACATTCGAGTGCCGGATGCTGTAAGTCATCCGAAGCCAGTACAGCAAGCATAAATGCCATACCTATTCCATTATCGCCACCAAGGGTAGTGCCTTTGGCTTTAATAAAATCGCCATCAATATAAGCTTGAATTGGGTCTGTATCAAAATTAAAAACTGTATCATTGTTTTTTTCGCAAACCATATCGATATGTGCTTGTAATATGATTTTTTTGCTGTTTTCATAACCTTTTGTTGCCGACTTGCAAATCAAAACATTTCCAACTGCATCGGTCTTATAATCGAGTGCATTTTTTTTTGCAAACGAAATAAGGTAAGCTATTAGTTTCTCTTCTTTTTTCGAAGGACGTGGAATTTGAGTTATATCATAAAAAAAATTCCATAAGGGTTTTGGCTCCAGATTTTTCATTTTTCTTTGTCTTTTTAATTTAGTATGTGTAAAAGATTAAAACTTTATTAGCTGCAAATATACAACTTATATCATGTAAATGAAAAAAAAATCCACACATTTTCATGGTGGATTCTTAAAATACTATTCGCTTTGTATTAGTTGATTCTAGCTTTTTTAGCAGGAATCCTAATGTTTCGTTCGGGAGCTGCTGAAGCACTTGAACCATATTTGTATGTGCGATTATAAGTTTTATCAGCCGTAGCATAGTCGAACTCAGTGGTGTGAATTACAAGGTCTACATTTGTTGCACCACTTTTTCGGATACTTTTAAGATTAAAACAAACAATCCCACTAATGTTGAACGATGGATAATCGTCGTTAGCATTATGGCGAAATTCTAAATGCACTTTGCCATCGGTATATGTTTTTGATGTGTCTGAAGCCAATGTGATATAGTGCATTTTGGAATAACCAGGATACACAAATTCAACATTCAGAAAATCGCCGCTTACCCACAAACCAGTAATTGCAATTGGATCATTACCAATACTATCCTGTGTTGAAGCAGTAATTGGGAAAATTTCTTTAGTCAGAACTTCGTATATGTCATTTACTTTAACATCGTGATCATAAATGCTTCCTCTTGGTTTATTAGTCAAAATTGTATAATCTACAATTACACGTTGTTCGTCTTTAGGTCTGTAGTATTTAATATCGTTATTCAATACCCAAAGTCGGGTACTATCCTCAAGATTCAAATAAAAATTGGTTAGTTGCGAAGGATTTTCAACAGTAGCTAATTTTACAATTGAATCATTCATTTCAGCCTCGTCATTACTGCATGATAGTAATAGAGGGAAAATTAGTGCTAATAAAAATATTTTCTTCATTTTCTTATATGTTTTGTTTTATTGATTAATTATCAGTTGCATGATGCTTATTCAGTTAATTTTGTTGCATACAAAAGTAAAGAAAAAATGTTAAAAATGAAAATATAAATAAATCATTAATCAAATATGGTCAAAAATTCCGATAATGGATGTCTAACTTTTTTCATTGGAATTAACCAATCATTCGACTCGTCACGATGTCCTAGCGGTAGTAATACTACGCTTTTTAATCCCTTTTCGCGTAATTGAAGCAGTTTATCAAGTTCTTCCGACGAAAAGCCTTCCATAGGCACTGTATCTACCTTAATTGCTGCAGCTTGTGCCATAGCAAATCCAAGTGCAATATATGCTTGATGGGCAGCATGAGCAAAATTTTGATCGGCTGTTCGGCTTGCAAAAATAGTTTTAAGTCGTTGTTTGTAAGCCGAATACTTATCGGGTGCTACATCGCGTTCGATGGTAGTAATGTCGTAAATGTGTTCAATCCGCTCGTCGGTATAGGTATCCCAAACTGCAAAAACCAATAAATGCGAACAATCAGATGGCATTTGTTGGTTATACGATATTTCGGTAATTTTATTTTTTAATTCTTGGTTTGTAATAAGTAGTATTTCAAAAGGTTGTAATCCCGACGAAGTAGGAGCAAGGCGAGCTGCTTCAATTATGCTGTTAACTTCTTCGTTTGTAAGTTTGCGAGTTTTATCAAATACTTTGGTGGCATATCGCCAATTTAATGCGTCAATCAAATTCATTTTTTAAGTTTTAATTATGTTGTTTGTATGGCATTTAAAACAGATAAATAGTGATAATGTTCAATTGAAAAATAATCATCGCAAGAATTTTTGTATTTTTGTAAACTATAAAAATTAAATATTGAATTATTTAGCACATATATTTTTAGCAAACAACGATAAATACTTGCAAAAACTCAAATAGAACCATAATTCAATGTTTTTTTCGATGAATTGCAAGCGTATGTTATTGATGCACAATTTAAAATTAAGTTATAAAACTAAATATGTAATACTTTAATAAAGGAAGATGTTCACTACCAAAATTGATATTAAGCCTTCAGAGTTTCACATTGATTATTCATCAAAAATGGTGACCTTAGGTTCTTGTTTTTCGGAAAACATAGGGTCAAAGCTTAAAGGTGCCTATTTTGATATTGATATTAATCCGTTTGGCGTGTTGTTTAATCCAATATCTATAAAGCAAAGTCTTGAATTGGCTTTAGTTGGAAAAATGTTTACTGAACATGATTTATTTCAGCACAATTCGCTCTGGAATAGTTTTTATCATAGCTCACACTTTTCGGATACTGATAAAGATAAATGCCTTGCAAAAATTAATAGTAGATTGTTGAATTTTGTTACAAGTATTAAATCAATTGATTATTTGATAATTACATTTGGTACAGCATGGGTTTATAAACATAATTCTACTGCTAATGTAGTTTCGAATTGTCACAAATTACCAGCATCCACTTTTGAGCGATACAGACTTTCGGCTGAAGAGATTGTAGTGCAATATACCGATATTATTCATAAAATTCAGCTCGTTAACCCAAATATAAAATTCATTTTCTCGGTAAGCCCTGTCCGCCATTGGAAGGATGGGCCTACTGAAAATAATATTAGTAAAGGCATTTTATTGCAAGCTATCCAACTGCTTGAAAAAGAGTTTAATAATGTGCTGTATTTTCCAGCTTTCGAAATTGTGGTTGATGAATTACGCGATTATCGATTTTATGCTTCGGATATGCTTCACCCTTCCGAACTAGCTGTAGATTATATATTTAGCAATTTTCAATATGCTTTTTTTCAGTCCGAAACTGCAAGTGTTTACAATGAATTAGTCCATTATTCAAAGGCAGTACATCATAGACCAACTCATATTGATACACCCGAATATGATAAATTTATTGCATCAACAGAGACTAAACGAAATGAATTACTTAATAAATTTTCATTTCTAAAGCAAAGGTTATAGTAAACCTATTATAAATCAAAAAAAAATACATACTTTTGTAGAATATCTTTATATTTATAAAATATTTTGTTTGTATGTGTTTGATTACTATTCTTTTTTGATAAAGTTTTAAATATTCGCTCATGAAGAAATTTGCACTGTTTATTTCCTTGTTTTTTTTAATAACCTTTACTTATTCACAGGAATTTGTTTTCAGTGATTCAGTGGATATTAGTCTTATCACTTGTTCACCTGGACCACAAGTGTATGCTAAATTTGGTCATTCTGGTTTACGTGTTCGGGATAAAATAAATAAGTATGATTTTATTTTTAACTGGGGGATTTTCAGTTTTAATACCGAAAATTTTTATTTCAAATTCATAAAAGGTCAAACCGATTATTTGCTTGGCGTTCAGTATACTACCGATTTTTTAGACGAATATAAAAGACGTAATTCTGTAGTGTGGGAACAAGAATTGAATTTAACTGTTGCTGAAAAGAAAAAGTTAATATTTCTATTGCTCGATAATTATAAAGAGGAAAATAGATTATATCGGTATAATTTTGTGTATGATAATTGCGCCACTCGTCCGCGCGATGTGGTTATGAATAGTATTGAAGGTCATGTTGTTTTTCAAGATATATACGATACAAAATCATTTCGACATGCTATTGGTGATTACGTTGGATCAGAAACATGGCTTCGTTTTGGTATTGATTTGATATTTGGTTTTCAGGCCGATTATAATATGCCCCAATTACAAAGTATGTTTTTGCCTGAAATTTTAAAATTTGAATTTTCGAATGCAAAAGTTACTTATCTAAATTATGTTCAAAATAGACCATTGGTAAAAAAATCAACTGTATTAGTTTCAAGCGATGAAAATAATTCTACAAAACTGAAATTCATTGATAAACCTTTCTATGTTTTTGCAGTAATTTTTATTTTAATATTATTAATTTCGATATACGAATTTCTTTTCGATAAAAAATATAATACCTTAATTGATAGTTTTTTATTGTTTATAACAGGTGTTGCAGGTGTTGTTGTTATTTTCTTAATGTTTTTTTCAATACATCCTTTAGTAAAATACAATTTCAATATAATGTGGTTAAGTCCACTTAATATTTTAGCAGCTTTTATGATCTGGTTTAAAAAATGGCGCATTCAAATATTTGCATATCAATTATTAAACCTTATTTTAGTAGCTTTAGCTTTGGTAGCAGTTGCTATTTCACTTCAAACATTCAATCAGGCTACTTTTTTGATTATTGCTACATTATTAGTTCGTTATTCTTGTTGGATATATCGTACTAAACGCAAGATAGTTCGAAAAAATAAGTACAAAGTTAAAGAGATGAATAGTACAACAAAATAGGAAACAGCAATTTATAGCATTAAAAAACCCTGAAGTTCATAAACTTCAGGGTTTTTTAATAAATTATTTACTATGAATTACAGTGTTTTCTTAACTTCAGTTTCTTCATAACTTTCAACCATATCTCCTACACGAATATCGTTATATCCTTTAATATTTAATCCGCATTCGTAGTTTGTTCCTACCTCCTTAACATCTTCTTTGAAGCGTTTCAACGAGTCAAGTTCACCTGTGTACACTACAATGCCGTCGCGTATGATACGTACTTTATTTGATCGTTTAACTTTACCTTCGCGTACCAAACATCCAGCAATAGTGCCTACTTTGGTAATTTTAAATACTTCAAGAATTTCGATAGTAGCTGTAATTTCTTCCTTAATTTCAGGCGAAAGCATACCTTCCATAGCCGCTTTAATTTCTTCAATGGCATCGTAAATTATTGAATAAAGACGAATGTCGATTTCTTCTTTCTCAGCCATTTTACGTGCTGAAGCCGACGGACGAACTTGGAATCCGCAGATTATTGCATTGGATGCAGCTGCTAATAAGATATCCGAATCGGAAATAGCTCCAACTGCTTTGTGAATTACGTTTACCTGAATGTTTTCAGTTGATAGTTTTAATAACGAATCAGATAGTGCTTCAACCGATCCATCAACATCACCCTTAACAATAACATTCAGTTCTTTAAAGTCTCCAAGTGCTATACGTCTACCAAGTTCATCGAGTGTAAAGTGTTTCTTGGTACGCAGACTCTGCTCACGTTGCAATTGCTCACGTTTATTTGCAATTTCTCGGGCTTCTTGTTCGGTAGCCATAACATTGAAATTATCGCCAGCTTGTGGAGCTCCATTTAAACCTAGAATCAATACTGGTTCAGCAGGTAAAGCAGTTTTTATACGTTGGTTACGTTCATTGAACATAGCCTTAATTTTTCCATAATGTGTTCCAGCAAGTACTACATCGCCTTGATTCAATGTTCCATTTTGAACAAGAATAGTTGAAATATACCCACGACCTTTATCTAGTTCCGATTCAATAACTGAACCGATTGCACGTTTATCAGGATTTGCTTTCAATTCAAGAAGTTCGGCTTCGAGCAATACTTTTTCGAGTAATTCTGAAATACCTTTTCCTTGTTTTGCCGAAATGTCTTGCGATTGATATTTTCCACCCCAATCTTCTACTAAGTAGTTCATGCCAGCAAGAGTTTCCTTAATTTTTTCAGGATTTGCACCTGGTTTATCTACTTTATTAATAGCAAATATCATTGGCACATTGGCAGCCGAAGCATGATTGATGGCTTCAATAGTTTGAGGCATTACATTGTCGTCGGCAGCTACAATAATAATAGCAATGTCGGTTACTTTTGCTCCACGAGCACGCATGGCAGTAAATGCTTCGTGACCAGGAGTATCCAAGAATGTTACGCTTTGTCCGTTTTCTAATTTTACATTATATGCTCCAATGTGCTGCGTAATACCACCAGCCTCACCAGCAATTACATTTGTTTTACGAATATAATCCAAAAGCGATGTTTTACCATGGTCAACATGTCCCATAACAGTAACAATTGGTGCGCGTGGTTGTAAATCCTCTTCGGTATCCACTTCTTCCTCGCCAATGGCATCAATAACTTCGGCACTTACAAATTGTGTACTAAAACCAAATTCATCAGCCACAATCTTAATAGTTTCAGCATCCAAACGTTGATTGATAGATACCATCATGCCAATGCTCATACAAGTACCAATTACTTGGTTCACCGATACATTCATCATGATAGCCAATTCGCTTACAGTTACAAACTCTGTTAACTTAATAACGCTTTCTTCGCTGCGTTCCCGTTGAGCTTGTTCTTGTTGACGGTTACGTTCCGTATCGCGTTTATCTCTACGATATTTGGCTCCTTTTCCTTTTTTGTTGCCACCAGCTAAGCGAGCTAATGTTTCTTTTATTTGTTTTTGAACTTCTTCTTCGTTTACAACCGTTTTAAGAGGCTTTTTAAACTTATCTTTATTGTCCTTGTTTGGTTTAGCTACATTGCCTGTGCCACCGCCAGTAGGGGGTTGAATTGGCTTTTTAATAAATGAGCCTTTTTCACCACCTTGTTGAACTTTATTTATGTCAACTTTATTGTTGTGAATTCGATCCCGCTTTTTCTTAATATTAGGGTTGTTTGCATTAGCCGCAGCAGCTGCATCAACTTCCGATTTAGTAGTGAGTTGTAATGGTTTTTTATTTTCATTACCTGCCGGACGAATTTTTTCTTCGCGTTCTTTGCGTTTTTGTTCCTTGGTTTTTGGTTTTGGACGAGTATTCTGATTCAATAAATTTAAATCGATATTTCCAATAACAACTGGTCCTTTTTCGAATGTTGGACGACCAAGCGAAAAAATCTCTTGACCGTTTTCAGCTACTTCTTCAATATTTGCCTCAACTTCGATTTTTGGTTCCTCTTTTTGAGCTTTAGGAGCTATAGTTTGCTCTTTTGGCTTTTCTACAATTGTTGGTTTTTCCTCTGCTTTAATTTCTGGTTTAAGTTCAGGCTGAACCACTTTCTCTTCAATTACAGGCTTGCTTTCAGTTGGCGTGTTTACAGTTATTGCTTTTTCAATCTGCTCAACTTTTGGTTCAGGAACAATTACTTTTTCAACTGGTTTTTCAATCGGTTTCTCAGCAGGTATTTCAATCGGTTTCTCTACTGGTTTTTCTTGATGATATACTTTTACATCCTCATTTTGTGATTCAGGTTTTTCAACCTGTTTAGTATGAGGTTTGTTTAGTGCATCTAAATCAATTTGTCCTACGGCTTTTATATGTGGTTTTGAGTCCTCTGGAACTACAGTTTTAATAGCTTCTACAGGTTTTGTTTCCTGAACAGGTTTAGCATAGCCATCCAGTACTACAGAGGCAGCTTTTTCTTTTAAATGACGTTCAGTACTTAACCTTTCGGACTCCATTTTAAGAGCCATGTCTTTGTTAAATTCTTTGGCTAATAAAAGATGTTCTTCATCGGTGAGTTTCAAATTAGGATCGACCAACAATTTATGACCTTTTTTTGCCAAAAAATCTATGGCGGTAGACATACCGACATTTAAATCTTTACAGGCTTTGCTTAATCTTATGGACATATATAAATTTATGAATTTAATTAAAAATGAGCAGTTTAATGCTCGGTTGTTTTATTGATGCATCATGAGTTCAATTTATTTTATTCTTCAAACTCAGCATTGAGAATAGCTAAAACTTCGTCAATTGTTTCTTCCTCAAGATCTGTTCTGCGAATTAAATCGTGACGTGGAATGGCTAGTACATTTTTAGCTGTATCGCATCCTATAGCTTTAAATGCATCAATTACCCATGCATCAATTTCATCGGAAAACTCGTCCAAGTAAATATCTTCTGTATCCTCTTCATCAATATCTCTGTAAACATCTAAAGTATAGCCAGTAAGCATGCTTGCTAAACGGATATTTAATCCACCTTTACCAATTGCCAACGAAACTTCATCGGGTTTCAGATAAACTTCTGCTTTCTTTTCAGCTTCGTTTAAACGAATAGAAGAAATTTTAGCAGGGCTTAAAGCTCTTGATATAAAAAGACTTACATTGTTTGTATAATTAATTACGTCAATGTTTTCGTTGCGTAGTTCGCGAACAATACCGTGAATACGAGATCCTTTTACACCAACACATGCTCCAACCGGATCAATGCGTTCGTCGTACGATTCTACTGCTACTTTTGCACGTTCGCCAGGTACACGAGCTATTTTTTTAACAAGTATCAATCCTTCGTGAATTTCAGGAACTTCGAGCTCAAAAAGTCTTTCGAGGAATACAGGCGAAATACGTGATACAATAATTTTTGGATTATTATTTTTGTTTTCAACCATAGCTACTACTGCTCTTACAGTATCACCTTTGCGGTAAAAATCAGTAGGTATTTGTTCTGTTTTTGGTAAATACAATTCATTACCTTCATCATCAATCAAAAGCATTTCTTTTTTCCAAACTTGGTAAAGTTCAGCACTTATAATTTGACCAACTTTTTCGCTGTATTTTGCAAAAACACTATCTTTTTGTAATTCAAGTATTTTTGATGATAAAGTTTGACGCAATGTAAGAATAGCACGACGTCCAAAGCTCAGAAAATCAACTGTATCAGTTACATCTTCGCCAAGTTCATAATCTTCGTCAATCTTTTTTGCTTCGGTCAACGAAATTTCAGTATTCGAATCTTCCAATTCATCATCTTCCACCACAACGCGATTTCGGTAAATTTCGAAGTCACCTTTGTCAGGGTTAATAATTACGTCGTAGTTATCATCACTACCAAATAATTTGGTAATTACACTACGGAATGATTCTTCCATAACACTTATTAGAGTGCTTCTGTCGATGCTTTTCAGTTCTTTAAACTCCGAAAAGGTGTCAATCAGGTTGATTGTTTCTTTTTTGCTCATAGCTTATTTAAATCTGATAATGTATTTAGTATATTTTATATCACTGTAATTAAATGAAATTTCTTCATTTACTATTATTTTTCGTTTAGCGCCTTCGGGTTGTACTTTTTTCTCTATGCTTATAGTGAAAAATTGTTCGTTCGCCGATACTAATTCGCCTGATTGTTTTATGCCATTTTTACTAAGCACTTCAACCTCGTTGCCAATGTTCTTTTCGTATTGTTTCAGCACTTTAAATGGTTCAGTTAAACCTGCCGAACTAACTTCTAATTCAAAATCTTCTACTTCTCTATCGAACTTTGATTCAATAAACTTGCTCAGTCCTATACAATAATCAAGTGAAACGCCTTCGAACGAATCAATTTCAATTGAAATATGATTGTCGGTACTAATATTTATATCCACCAGATAGTAATCTGAATCAGCTAAAAATTCGTTAATGTACTGTATAACAGTGTCTTTAAAAATCATATATTGCGTAGAATTAACAAAGAAGGGGACTGTAGTCCCCTTCACATAGTTCTTAATCGGCTGCAAAAGTACAAATAATTCTTTATATTACAAACAATTAGATGATTTTTTGCAATTTTATTTTCGATTCTAGTATATTTTGCTTCTAAATTATTTATTGGTATATTGATTTGAATAATATTTTTGATAGGCACCACTGGTTACATTATCCAACCATTCTTGGTTTTCCATATACCAATCTACTGTTTTTTCAAGTCCTTCCTCAAATTGTAGTGATGGTTTCCAACCAAGTTCTTGTTGTAATTTTGTGGAGTCAATGGCATATCTTAAATCGTGTCCGGCTCTGTCTTTTACAAACGTGATTAGTTTGGCCGATTCACCTGCTTCGCGCCCCAGTTTACGGTCCATTATCTCACAAAGTTTATGAATAAGGTCAATGTTAGTCCATTCATTATTGCCACCAATATTATAAGTATCGCCGTTTTTTCCATTGTGAAAAATAGTGTCGATAGCACGTGCATGGTCGTTTACAAATAGCCAATCGCGTACGTTTTCACCTTTTCCGTAAATTGGAATTGAACGATTGTGCTTAATATTATTGATTGAAAGTGGAATTAATTTTTCAGGAAAATGATTGGCACCATAATTATTAGAGCAATTCGAAATTACTACTGGTAAGCCATACGTATCGTGGTAGGCACGTACAAAGTGGTCGCTCGATGCTTTACTAGCCGAATAGGGCGAATGAGGGTCGTATTTGGTTGTTTCGGTAAAGAAAGTGCCATCAAATTCGAGAGCCCCATATACTTCATCCGTCGATACATGGTAAAAACGTTTGCCTTCGTAATTATCTTTCCAAGCATTCTTGGCCGCATTTAGTAAATTAGCTGTTCCAAATACATTGGTTTTCAGAAACGAAAATGGATCTGTAATTGAGCGGTCAACATGCGATTCGGCTGCTAAGTGAATTACACCATCAATATTGTAAGTTGCAAAAAGCTCTGGGATAAGTTTCTCGTCGGTTATGTCGCCTTTTAAAAATTTGTAATTGGGAGCATCAGCAATGTCTTTTAAATTTTCGAGATTGCCTGCATACGTAAGGAAGTCCAGATTAAGTATCAGGTAATCAGGATATTTGTTTACAAAAAGACGTACAACGTGCGAGCCTATAAAACCAGCTCCACCAGTAATCATTAAAGTTCGTTTCATAAATGCTAAATAGTTTTTTTATATCGTTTTAGTTTTCAATTACAAAGATACAATGAATTTTCAGGTTTGACAAGTTGTTAATAACTTTTTGTACGAACGTAATTTTTTTTTAAATGAATACTCTAAATTTGCAAGGTGGAAAAAATATATATTCATATCGAAAAATTATTGTCGCACAACGAATATGTAGTAGTACCTGGCTTAGGAGGTTTTGTATTGCAACATCAATCGGCAGTAATAGTTGAAAACACCATTTATTCGCCTCGTAAAGCCATATCATTCAATCCATTGATGCATCATGCTGATGGTTTGCTTGTAATTGAAATAGCACGAACAGAGCAAATTTCGTATCGTAAAGCGCAGGAGTTTTTACAAGTTGAAATTGATAAACTGAAGCACGATTTACAACTAAATCGAAACTATAGTTTTGGTGATTTGGGTGTTTTGAGCTTGACCGATGAAAATTCAATTTGTTTTTCGCCCAATAGATTTACATCTTTTATTCCAATGAATATCGGGAATGTAGATTATGAGTTGCAAGAAGTCCGTGAGGAGAATGTTGCGGCTAATTTTACAACGAATAAAACGATACAATTCAGAAGTTTTATGCATTATGCAGCCATGTTTGTACTTATTATGAGTTTATTATTTCTTTCCGAAAAATTAAATTTTAATCAAACAAATCAAACGGCAAGTATTATCAATTTGAAAGTATTAACCAATAAAGTTACAAGTACTGATTCAGTGGTAGTTAAATGCCCCGAATTAATTGAGACAAAGCTTTCGGATAATATTGTTCAAAATAACGATTCCGATTTATATCATGTGATAGTAGCCAGTATGCCAACCATTGAAACGGCTGAGGCATATAAAAATATGCTTATTGAAGATTATCAATGCGCACATGTGCTAGAGCCAGTTAAAACGGTGAGGGTGGCTATACAGTCGTTTACAAATAAGCAAGAAGCAATTGTTTTTATGGAGCAACTTCGTTTGAAAGATAAACGGTTTGAAACAGCTTGGGTGCTTTGTAAGAGGTAATTAGCCGCAAGTATGTAACAGTACTATTACATTTGGTAAATTAAATAACTAAATTGTTGCAATTTTTTAATGATTTACTATTGCTCGCAAAAGAAAATTAATTATCTTTGCACCCGCTAACAGTAAAACATGCGGCTGTGGCGTAATTGGTAGCCGCGCCAGACTTAGGATCTGGTGCCGAGAGGCGTGGGGGTTCGAGTCCCTTCAGCCGCACAAACGTCCGTAACGAATTGATTAGAAGGCAAATACGCAAGTGTTTGCCTTCTGGTTTTTAACAATCGCAACAGTTACGCAACAGAAATTTTTTAGCAGAGCTAATGGTAAACTAAATTCCAATAGTGGATATGTTGGGAGCCAAGTGCTGTAAAAACAAACATTCTTTTTTTTAATTAAATAATCCCGCTACTCATAAAGTTGAGTGCGGGATTATTAACTTGTGCGACCCATCGCAGCTCGGTTTTTTGTGCGTAAATCCGCATACACAATCCGTTAATCCTTTACCCTGAAGTATGCGTGGTATATATTTTTTGATACGCGCAGTGCGTGTAGCAGGCTGCTTTGCTTCCGAAAAATGGTAAATATAAGCTTTCTGTCGGCCCGGAGTGAGCGACTCAAAAGCAGCTTTGAACTTGTGGTCGGCATCAAAAATTTGAGTCAACTCAACTGGCAAAGTTAAATCTTCGGGCTTAACCAAGGGAACCTTTAGACCAGCTTTTTGCACTTCCACTGCCTCATAAATATACGTTTTTATTGTTTGTTCGATGGATGCTATTTGGTCAACAGAAGTGAATTTAATATACCTGAACTCTTGTGAGTTTTCGCCGGGCGATGTAAGGATTGCAGCATGGTCGGATAGCAAAGCACCCTTAAAAAACGATAGTACGCAACTTTCTTTAAAGGCATTGACAGCCAGAATATTGACGTTATTGTGGCAATATATTGGACCTCGCCATTTATACTCCTCCACCAAATTACAATCGAGTACTATTGCGCGCAAATACAACATTTCCTGTTGCCAGCGGGGAGCATTTTGATAAAATATATCAACCTGTGGGTTCATAATGTATAATGTTGTGATGATACACATTGAAACAAATTTATAATTAAATATGTTCGCAAGCTTCAAAGGTATGGATGTTCTAAAAATGCTGAAACTGTCAATTTGTGTAACTCTCTCACTTACAAATTATGACTTTCCTAAACCATAAATCATTATAAATAAACCCTTCAAAAAGTGAGTGTGTCAACTAAATAAAGAATCAAAAAAAATAGTATCTTTGCATTTCGATAATTAAAGAAATGCAGAAATTCTGTTGTCAGTAGTCAATTATCCGTTGGCAATAAATTAATAAAAATGAAAAAAATTATAACCGTAGTTGGTGCACGTCCACAGTTTATAAAGGCAGCCACGTTGAGCCGTCAGTTTCAAGTTCAGGGTATTGACGAAAAAATAATTCATACTGGTCAGCATTTCGATGCTAATATGTCGGATGTGTTTTTTCAGGAAATGGAAATACCTAAGCCGGCATATCAGTTGGATATTCATGGTGTGTCGCATGGGGCAATGACTGGGCGCATGCTCGAAGGTATTGAGCATATTCTGCAAATAGAAAAGCCTGAGGGAGTTATGGTTTTTGGTGATACAAATTCTACTTTGGCTGGTGCGTTGGCAGCTGCCAAATTGCATATCCCGGTTATTCATGTAGAAGCTGGTTTGCGTTCGTTCAATATGCGTATGCCGGAGGAAATTAATCGCATACTCACCGATAGGATTTCGAACGTATTGTTTTGCCCTACCGATACAGCAGTTGAAAATTTGAAGCGCGAAGGTTATGATACAATGCCTATTCAAATAATCAAAAATGGCGATGTAATGCAGGATGCAGCTATGTATTATGCACAAAAAGCACAATTAAATTCGGATATAATCAGAAAAATTGGCGTTAATAAATTTGTGTTGGCAACTATTCACCGTCAAGAAAATACCGATAATCCGGAAAATTTGAAACAAATTATTGATGGCTTGACCGAAATTAATAAACACGTTCAAGTTGTAGTTCCCTTGCATCCGCGAACGCGTAATATTTTGGCTCAAAACTACCGTTTACCCGATTTCACAATTATTGATCCTGTTGGTTATTTCGATATGATAATGTTGCTCAAAAATTGCGATATGGTGATTACAGATAGCGGTGGTGTACAAAAGGAAGCGTTTTTCTTTGGAAAACATTGCATCACTTTGCGCGAACAAACCGAATGGGTTGAATTGGTTAACAACGATTACAATCGCTTGGTAGGTAGTGATAAAAACTTGCTTGCCGAAGCGTTTACTTACTTCAAATCAAAAACGTCCGACTTTAGTCTGGATTTGTACGGAAAAGGAAAAGCTGCCGAAAAAGCAGTAGAAGTAATTGCTAAATTGTAACAAATTTATGCTTTTCTATTAACCAAATATATGCCGGTTAATACCAGTACTGCTCCCGATAATTCGCTGAATGTTAGCATTTCGCCTAATACAGGCAAGGCAAAAATAGCAGTGAAAACTGACTGGCTCAATAAACTGACTGAAGCTATAGTCGGTTTTATATGCCCCAATGCTTGATTGATACTGAGCCACCCTATTACCTGTGGAATAAGACCAAGAATTATTAAATAAATCCACGAGTTAGTGCTGTAACCTGTTAATTGTGTGTTGCTTATCAAACATATTACGCCCAGAATAACTGTGCTCGAAATCATTGAAATGGTAGTGAATGTAAAGGTGTCGAGTCCAACACGACCTTTCCTGACGGTAAGTAAATATGCTCCATAAAACACGCTGGCAATTATCGAAAGTATATTTCCTTTAGTAAGTGAAAGGTCGGAAACACTCCGTATACCAACAATTACCCCAACTCCAATCATCGATATTAGCGTGCCTATCCAGAAAATTTTACCTGGTTTTTCGCGTAAAAAAAGCAGTGAGCCAATGCCTACCCAAACGGGAGCAAGATTAGCCAATAGTGTTGATACCGAGGCTTTTGATAATAAAATGGAGGTGTTCCAAAGGGCAATATCCGTAGCGAAAAGTGCACCGCATAGTATGGATATAGTTATTCCTTTTTTATCAGTAAGGGGTTTGCGGAAGTAAAGCCAGACCGGAATTATGCCAATAATACCAAATAACATGCAGTAAAAGGCTGATCCCAAGCCACTCACATCGGCTAATTTCACCAATATTGCCGACCACGAAATGCATAAAACGCCTGTGAGTAATAATAAGTAATGTACCCAGTATTGTTGTTTAGCGTTACCAACCATACTTTAGTCTAATTTATAACCAAAGCTTTTGAGTTTCATATCCTTATTGCGCCAGTCTTTTTCAACTTTCACATAAAGTTCAAGAAAAACTTTTTTGTCAAAAAAAGTTTCCATGTCTTTGCGAGCTTCTGTACCTACTTTTTTGAGCGATTTTCCTCCATGGCCTATGATAATTCCTTTTTGTGAATCGCGTTCGGCATAAATTACAGCATTGATCCGAATCAACCTATCATCTTCCTGAAATTGTTCTACTTCCACTTCAACCGAATAAGGAATTTCTTTCTCATAATTCATTAAAATTTTTTCACGAATTATTTCGGTAACAAAAAAACGTGTCGGTTTATCGGTGAGTTGATCTTTGTCGAAAAACGCAGGCGATTCAGGTAAAAGGTCTTTTATGCGTTTGAAAAGTGGATCAATATTAAACTTTTCCAATGCTGAAATAGGATAAATTTCGGCTCTTGGCAATAATTCTTTCCATTTTTCGACAAATACAATCAGTTTTTCTTCGTCAATTAAATCAATTTTATTAATGATAAGTATGAGCGGGGCAGGGTTGAGGTTTACTTTTTCAACAAAATCAGCATTTTTTTCGTTCGAATCAAAAACATCGGTTACATAAAGCAGTACATCGGCATCGGTAAGTGCCGAACGCGAAAAATTGAGCATCGATTCCTGCAAGCGGTAATTTGGTTTCAATACGCCAGGAGTATCCGAATATACTATTTGAAAATCTTCACCATTTACTATTCCTAATATGCGGTGACGGGTGGTTTGCGCTTTCGATGTAATTATCGAAATTCGTTCTCCAACAAGCGCATTCATTAATGTTGATTTCCCAACATTTGGGTTGCCTACAATATTTACAAAACCTGATTTATGCATTTTCAATTTTCTAACTTCTAATTTCTAATTTCTAACTTCAATATGCAAAGATACAACAAATTAAGGATATAGTGAATTTGCATCAAAGTATCATACTTTTTTATTACTTTTGACGTTATTTACTTTTGTGTTATTTTTTATATTGAAGTATGCAATTTAATAAATTAATTGATTTTTCGCGCCATTTTAGACTGGTGTTTATAGTAATTGGTGCAACTATTGTTGTTGTATCTACACTATTTACCAATAAGTTAGCTAGATCTCTTGCATTGGAGGAGCAGAAAAAAATTGAGATTTGGGCTCAAGCTACCCGTCAGTTTATATTAGCTGATCAGGATACAAATATTGATTTTATTCTCAGTATAATCGAAGGTAATTCAACCATTCCAGTTGTAATTGTCGATGAAAAAGACCATTTGTTGCATTCGCGCAATATTGTTGAACCAACCAAAAATATTGAGGAGTTTTATAAAAACAAAATTTCTGATTTAAAATCAAATCGCGAGGCAATTGTAGTAGATTTGGGCAATGCAAAGCAATATATTTATTATGATGATTCACTGTTGTTGAAACAGTTATATTATTTTCCATACATTCAATTAGGGGTTATCGTCATTTTTCTTTTTATATCGTTTTTTGCATTTTCGAGTACCAAAAATGCCGAACAAAACCGAGTTTGGGTTGGGCTTTCCAAAGAAACAGCACATCAACTTGGTACACCTATATCTTCGTTGCTAGCTTGGGTCGATTTGTTGAAAGCGCGCTATACAGAGGATAAATTAATTCACGAAATGTCCAAGGACGTTAATAGATTGCGCATTATTGCTGAGCGTTTTTCAAAAATTGGTTCTGCTCCCGATTTGAATTTGGTGAGTTTGAATGATGCATTAAGTAATGCTGTTCAATATATTAACAATCGATCATCACAAAAAGTAGCCATCGAGTGTCATTTTAATGATGAAAACCCTATTTTTGTACATCTTAATGTTCCTCTTTTCGAATGGGTTGTTGAAAATTTATGTAAAAATGCCATTGATGCTATGGATGGTGTAGGTAGAATTGATTTGTTTGTAAATCATAAAGACAATGACATTGTAATTGATGTGCAGGATACCGGAAAGGGAATTGAACGCAATAAATACAAAACAATTTTTTCGCCTGGCTTTACTACTAAAAAGCGTGGTTGGGGATTAGGTTTGTCATTAGCAAAACGCATAATTGAGAGTTATCACGATGGAAAAATTTATGTAAAACAATCCGAAATAGGCAAGGGAACGACTTTTAGAATTGAATTAAAAGTAAAATAACAATAAAATTTATATTTAAAAATTGCTTAAAGCTCAGAATATGAGCATTATATGTTTGGTTTTGCATTTTTAAGTAAAATAAAAACTGAAATTATTTTATATGTTATCAGTTTTTTGTACCTTTGCACGGTTTTAATTATTGGGTAATATATGTCGAAATTTGAACTGTACAATGTTGTTTTAAAGGACTTAAGCACAGAATCTCGTGTTTATGAATACTTATTGGATGATGCATATTTCTCAAAAATTGATAGCCCTGAAGTTCAAAAGGGAATTGTAACCGCAAAAATTACAGTTCAAAAAAAGATTAACTCCTTTGAATTGAACTTTGTACTTGATGGATTTGTTTTAGTGCCTTGCAATAGATGTTTGGACGATTTGGAACAACCTATTCATTACAAAGAGAAATTGCAAGTTAAATTTGGTAGTACATTTTCGGAGGAAGATGAAATTGTAATTATTCCAGAATCGGATGGAGCAATTAATGTAGCTTGGTTTTTATACGAATTTATAGTATTGAATATTCCTATAAAACATGTACATGCACCAGGCGAATGTAATAAAACAATGGTTACTAAGCTCAAAAAGCATATTTCACGATCAAAGGACGATGATGAAGTTGAATCAGTTTTTGAAGATGATGATTTAGAAGTAGAAGACACAGCAACTGACCCGAGATGGGACGGTTTACAAAATATAATAGATAACAATTAATTAATAAAGAAAAATGGCACATCCTAAGAGAAAACAATCGAAAACCCGTACAGCGAAAAGAAGAACTCATTATAAAGCTGAAGCTCCAACATTGGCAACTTGCTCAAACTGTGGCGCTTCTCATATTTACCACACTGTTTGTGGCGAATGTGGTTACTACAGAGGTAAATTAGCTGTTGAAAAGCTAGCTACTGTTTAAAATATACAAGTGTCAGTTTATACCGACATTTGAAAATATATAAGCCCTTAGTTTTAAACTTTGGGCTTAGTTTTTATGTAATTTAACAACTTTTTTTATGTCTCAAATTCGTGCAGCTATTACTGGTGTAGGAGGATATGTTCCCGAATATATTCTTGATAACCATGAACTTAGTAAAATGATGGATACCAACGATGAGTGGATTACCACCCGTGTAGGTATTAAGGAACGTCGAATACTCAAAGAACCCAATACTGGAACATCATATTTGGCAGCTAAAGCTATTGAAGACTTGTTTTCGAAAACAGGTACTAAACCCGAAGAAATTGATTTAGTTGTTTGTGGTACTACAACCCCTGATCATATTTATCCTTCGTGTGCTTCAATGGCAGCCGAAAAAGTGGGAATAAAAAATGCATTGGCATTTGACCTTCAAGCAGCTTGTTCAGGCTTTATTGTAGCACTTAGTACGGCTACAAGTTTTATTGAATCGGGCAAATACAAAAAAGTATTGGTGCTAGGTGCCGAAAAAATGTCATCAATAACAGATTATACCGACCGAACTACAGCTCCACTTTTTGGAGATGGTGCTGGTGTGGTATTACTTGAACCAACTACCGATGATAATGGTGTAATTGATTCGCTTATTTTTACCGATGGTGTTGGTATGAAACATTTACATATCAAATCAGGTGGTTCAGCTATTCCTACTACCAAAGAAACTATCGAACAAGGATTACAATATACTTATCAAGAAGGTCAGAACGTGTATAAGTATGCTGTTACAAATATGGCAGGCGTTTCGGGCGATATAATGGATAAAAATAATTTGACAGCCGATGATGTTGCTTGGCTGATACCTCATCAAGCAAACTTACGTATTATCGATGCAGTTGTTAATCGCACCAAAGTAGATTACGAAAAAGTAATTATTAATATTGATCATTTTGGAAATACATCTGCTGCCAGTATACCTCTGTGTATGTGGGAATCAGAAAAAAAATTCAAGAAAGGCGATAAAATTATCCTAACTGCTTTTGGTGCAGGATTTACATGGGGTTCAGTATACCTCAAATGGGCTTATTAATGCATTAAACATAGTTTTAATTAAAGCTTTCAATCATGCGTGAACAATTAATTGAACGTCCTACCGATATAGTTATTTCCAAACTAAAGGAAATGATCACTTCAGGACAACTAAAGCCTGGCGATAAATTACCTGCCGAACGAAAAATGGCAACTGATTTTGGAGTAGGACGTACTCAAATTCGTGAAGCATTGCATAAATTGGAGTTTTATGGTATTATTAAAACCCTTCCTCAAAGTGGTTCGGTAATTAATGGGCTGGATATAACTACGCTTGATGGGTTAATTTCGGATGTGCTTGATTTACAGCAATACGATTTTTATTCGTTGGTTGAAACCCGCTTTGTGCTCGAAGTAAACGCTATACGTTTATGTGCCGAACGACGCACCGAACTTGATTTAAAAAAATTAGAAAAAGCCCAACAAAATTTTCTTAAATATTACGACACTCCCGACAGAGTTAGTCATGATTTTGCTTTTCACAGAGCAATAGCCGAAGGTTGTCATAATCCAGTATTTAAAGCCATGCTTTTAATTGTTATTCCGGATATTATGACCATATATCAACGCGACAGGATTTGCGGTCCAAACACAGCTGTAATTGAAGAGCATAGTCAAATGCTTCAAGCTATTAAAAATAAGAATGGCGATTTGGCTGCTAAGATAATGTCGGAACATTTACAAGGTGTCGTTGAATTTGCCAAATCAAAAATCTAATTTTTTTCAATGAAAAAAATATGTGCCATAACCATGGCTAGAAATGATAGTTTTTTTTTGGAACGTTGGATTGCATATTATGGTAAACAATTGGGCGAAGAGAACTTGTATATTTACCTCGATGGAGTTGACCAACCAATACCCAAAAATTGCGGAAAAACCAATGTGGTTCACTGTGGGTGGGTTGCAGAGCACGTTGTGAAAGCTGAAAAACGAAGGTTAGGTTTTTTGTCGGATGTGGCAGCTGAACTTCTGAAAAAATTTGATCTTGTGATTGGTGTGGATGCTGATGAGTTTTTGGTCGTAGATCCTCAATGCGATCAATCGCTTGCACAATACTTATCCTCGGTATCAATAAATCCATGTGTGTCGGGCTTAGGTATCGACATTGGTCAACATTTAGAGCTTGAGCCTACACTCGATTATTCAAAACCCTTTCTCGAACAGCGCGAATATGCGTTATTATCATCGCGTTACACAAAACCATCTGTTATATCGAAACCAGTGCGTTGGGGGTCAGGTTTTCATCGCGTGAAAGGTCATAATTTCCATATCGACCCTAATCTTTACTTGTTTCATTTTGGGTCGGTTGACATGGAAATGATTCGGATGCGTTTTCAGGATAAAGACCGAATGGCTACAGGCAGGGAAAAACACATACAAAAGCGGGCTAAAACAATGCACATTATCACGGGGAAAAAAGCGTTAACCAACGAAAATTGGTTGATTTTTTCACGTTGGTTTCAAACCTTTGTACGTCCTGTGTTTGCTTGGAATAAACCTTCAATGGCTTTTTTGGATTTAGTAGTTAAAGTGCCAAGCCGTTTTAGTGAAATAATTTAATTTATGCCAACTAAAAAATATTAATACTCATTATATCATTTTATTTCGAAATCGGGAAACAGTTTTATTAAAAAACCAACTTGCAAAAATTATATAATTGTATTTATAAATAGATCTTACTCCTGCCAATTGAGAATAGTAACTAATTTTTTCACGTATTAAAATATAGTCGGCATTACATCTAATATAGGTTTTAAAAAGCTTATCCAACCGTTTTATTTCAACTTCTTTAATCATCTTTTGCTTTTTTTCTTCCGTAATATTTCGTTCAAATAAAGGAATGAATTTTTCCCATTTTTTATAAATACGTTCAATAGTTTGCAAATAATCTAAATTCATAGTACCTTTCGAAAAGTGCTCTAATTCAATGTCATACATTACTATATTTGTAAAGCCAGCAATAAATGATTGTATGCTAATGTCATAGTCGTATCCATGAAAACGACCCAAACTTTCGTCAAATTGAATGGTGTCAAAAACAGATTTCTTAGCACATAATATTACTCCATCCAAAAGTAAAACAGGACGGAAGGACGAATTATAATTTTTTGGTTCGTAAAACAATCTTGATGGGATTTTTTCGTTGACATCTGATTCAATAATATTTGCATAAAAATCTTTTGAACCCCATATTGACGGTATTCTCGATAAAATATCGCATCCAGCTAATCCACATAAACCTACATTAGGTCGATTTACGTGTTGAATAATTTTTTTGCCAAAGTCTTTTGAGGTAAACTTCACATCTTCGTGCACCAAACACAAATTATCATATTTGCTTAGTTTTATTCCTTTGTTATAAGCCGAATAAATAGTGTGGTCGTTATTTGAATTATCAATACAAACAATTTCATATTCTACGCCAATATTTTGAGCTATATTTTGTTCAAAGCTTTCTGAAACTTTTTCAGTTCTGGAACAAACAATTATCGAAATCATATATTTTAAAAATATTAAATTACTTATTTTCTGTAAAAAAATCAATCCAAGTCCGAATTATTGGCTCTATTTCAAATACTTTACTTCTTTTAATAGCATTCTCTGAAAATAATTTTCGTTTCGATTCATCATTTATCATATTATCAATTTCAAGAGCTAAATTTTCAACATCAAGAGGTGGAACTAAAATACCTGTAGAATTATGTTGAACTATATCTCGTGGACCTGTGTCGCAATCAAAGCTAATAATAGGAATTCCCATGGACATCGCTTCAATAAGTACAAGTGGCAAACCTTCGAATCTTGACGACATGACATAAATTGAAGCCTGCTTATATTCAGAGATAATGTCATTTGTTGCTGGTAAAAGTTCAACACTTTCATTTAAGTTAAACGTATTAATTATGCTTCGAAGTTGCTTTTCTCTACTCCCCGAACCAATAATCTTAAGTTTCCAACCATCTTTTTTGCTTTGTACTTTGCTCCATGCTTTTAATAGTAAATCAAAACCCTTTTGTTTTTGAAATCTACCAATAGCAATTACATTTTTCGACAATAATAATGCCTTTTCTGAAATAACAATTGTACATGGGTTTGGAATTGTAATTACATTTTTGGCATTAAGTAATCTTTTATAATTGTCTGCATCTTGTTTTGTTAATGTTACTATTGCTTTTGAGAATTTTACAGCAATAAATCTTGATACAAAATGCGTTATGCTTGATTTAAAACTCAAATTAAAATGTTCCCATGTAATTAATTTATATTTACGTGCAGCAAAACTTACACAAAATGATTTTTCTGCAATTGCCTGTATAATAATATCAGGTTGTTCTATTTTAAAAAGTTCCTTTAATCTATTTATTCGTGATAATTTATCAAAAAAACTAATTTTATTTCGTTTTGCAATATAGTGAACCAATACATTTTCAGCTATTTCGAAAAATGGTTGATTTTTATTAACAATACTCACTATTCCAACATCAAAACCTTTTTTGGATAATTCGTTTGCTACTAAAGTCGTAATTCGTTCGGTACCTCCAGCTGAATGCAAGGATTTGATAACAAAAATAATCTTCATTTATTTAATTTCAGGAAATGAATAAAATAACACAAATAGTTTTATTGCAAGATACTTCACTATACTTCACTTCTAAATCTTTCGGGGATTTTAATGATTAATTTCCAATAATACATGTATGGTCTAAACCAAGCAAAAGGATGTCGTATAATTGTTTGTAAAAAGCGAGCAATTGGAAGATATATATTTCCATCCAACGCCTTTTTATTAGAAACAAGACTTATTGTTCTGTAACGTTGTTCTAAATGTTTTGACCAACCAAATGTAATTTTCGCTTTGTCTTCAAGTTTCTGCTTCATTATTTCGGAATCAACAGAACCAAAATGAAATAAATATAAATTTTTGTCTATTCTGTAATTATGATATTTAACCCTATGAAAACCTGCTCCCCATCTTACTGGTTTTGATATAATTACCGGTTTGGTATACTGTGAATCAATTAATGCATACGAACGTTGCGATAAAAATGGCTTACTTGCATCAATATTATCTTCTTCATCGAGTTTATGACCTACATCAACTCCTAAACCAGAAACACATGACTTACATTTAATTTGACTTAAATATGATTTTAATGTACTTTTACAACGTGGATCAACAACCAAAAACTCATCTACATCCATTCCTATAACCAAATCATATTTTTTTAATAGTTCAGTCGCTTGCTGATTTAAAAATGAAATTCGAATTCTGTCGCCACGTGTCATTTCAGCCTCTTGATGTTCAATTAAACGAATATTTACATCTTTTCCGTTTTTTGGTAATTCTTGATCTAAACCATCCAAAAAGACATATAAATTCTCTTTACCAAAACTTTTTCCGTAATGTTCAATCCATTTCTCAAGAAAAAAAATATCATTTCTTGCCATTGTCATGGCACAAATTTTTTTCATACACTTAGCTATTATACAATGGTAAATATTTTAAACTTATATTCAAAACTTCAAAACTAAAACTTTTACAATAATAAACTGCTAAAAAACGCAACTGTTTTGGTTATTAAGCTAATTCCTCTAACTTCTTTTTGTCGAACCAATCCTGTTGAACAATTAATGCAAAGCCAAGTAGAAATACGGTTTGGTTAAGGTCTCTTTCAAAACTTCCCATCATCAATTGCATCAAAGTGGTTATCAACAGAAATGACATAATTATTCTGAAATTTCGATTTACGCTATAATAGCCAAAAATAAACATTGCAAAAGTAACCATCGTACCGAAAACACCATATTCTAATGTGCTTTGTAAAAATATATTGTGTGTGTGTTTTTCGTTTGACATACCTCTTTTTGCAAATTCAGTCGTCATGTTATATTCAGCTGTACTTACACCTACACCCATAAAATTAGACTTAACAATCTCATCAACAGCTGTATGCCATATCTCAAATCGTGGTTCGCGTTTAAGATTATCTTTGCTCAAACGTGAATTACCTTTAGCTAATACAACTGCTAATAAAATAAACAATGATGTAGTTACTAATGTAAGTATGCGGCTTTTGTGCCAGAAATATCGGATTAAGAACATTGTCAGCAATACAAAACTGGTAATTAAGCCCACTCTGCCATCGGATAAAGATAGATTGATAACAATCACGGCGGCTACAATAATTAGCACAAGCCGGGGCCATAAAACCTTTTTATGAGCATAATAAACAAGTAAATAATAACTGAAAATTAACGATAAATTGAAATAGTAATTCATTTTCATGTGTGTATTCACGTACTGGATGCGGATTAATCCAAACAATGAATTTCGATTTTCGCTATTCCAAATTTCGGGTGTCATTTTTGATAACAAAAAAGCTCCGATAAAAAATGAAGTGATTATTAACGTCCAGGCAAAATATTTTAATTTAAAATACCTGTTAAATCCCAATAAACCAACAATTCCGAATAAAAGAAACGGAATTCTTTGTTCAAAATACATTCCGAAAAGTGCAGTATTTTTTTCGAACGGATAATAAAAAAATTGCAGCAGGAAGTAGAAGATAATCACTATAAAAAACCATTGCCTGGAACTGTTTTCCCAACGCAATTGTGTCCATTTTTTTTCAAAAATAACCTCTGCCAGATATGAAATTATGGCTACTGAAAAGGTAATCCGTTGAAGAGTATTAAAGTGAAAAGCCAATTCGACAATTAAAACCAACATGCTAATAAGGTTGACAAGCTTCACAGCTTTCAAAAATTTACTTTCTGAGTTCATAAACACGTATATTGTTATAATATTTATTTGGTGAATGGTAAGAGATCCCCCCGTTTACTAATTTTAAATTGAATACCAATATTATTTCCGTATGCCTCACCAACATCAACACCTAAAGATATGCCTGCATCTACATGAAATAGCTTTTCGAAATGTTTATTTATTTCAAAGAATAAATTTGTTGAACTTTTTCTTATTTCATTCGGAAAATCGGAATAGCTACCATAATTGTTTATGAATGAACCCATAGCTCTGTAAAAATAATCATTATAATCGCCTTCAAATCCTACATGATGTACCGACACACGATTGTTTTTAATAAATACTTCTCCCTTTTGGTTATAAACTGGCGAAGTTATAAAAGGTGTTCCAATTGTTCGTCCGTAATGTGTCCAACCATTCTGATACAAGTAATTATTAAAATAGCTATCGGCACCACCATAAACTACTCCATCCATATCGTGGAAAGGACCTGATTGGTCGGTAGTGTTCAGGTATTCGTATAGTATCTTTTTTACATAAGGAAAATTCTTATTTTTCAACGAAATACCCCACAATCCATCTACCACATTTACAGAGTTCCAAAGTATCCTTATCGGCTTATCTTCTGCAATATGTTGCCAATAAGCGTTCAATTCATAGTTTTTTATATTCAGTTCCAATTTTAAACCTTGTGAAATTATGTGATTTCCACCTACATTAATTTGTTCAAAAAGTGTAGAAGTTGAAGAACCGCTTCGAGCTAAAAAAACATTAATAAAGTCATTCAATCCGGTAGGTTGAAGTCCATAATCAGGTACATTTCCACCCCATTGTGCCACATGGTCTAATCCGTACTGAACATGAACAGGACTTTTAGTACCTCCAAATCGTAAAGCGGCAAATTTATGATGCAGTAGCAAATCCAGCGTATAAATATTATCGGTAAACCAACCGTGAGAAATTCCACCCATAATTTCTATCAGATTATTTTTTAAAAAAAGCGGTGTAAATTCTTCTATCCCTATAAAAAATTTAGGCATTGGTCGGGAATTTTTAGAGAACAGCAAGCCACCACCCGAAAGCGTTTCATCCTGATTTCCATAGCTTTCTTCGCGCATACCAATACCTGCATCGAATATCCAAAATCGACCACCAAGATAAAGTTCGTGTAAAAAAGCTGACGAATTGCCGGCTATATTCAGGTAAGCACTCGTTACAAAATTATAATCTAACAGTTTTTTTGATATACATTTTTCTTTTTGAATTTTTGTGAATAAAGTAATACTTCCGGCATCGAAGGGAATTGTTCCATAATCGTTATTTTGCAGCCAAAATGGAGAATTTAAGCCCGTTGAAGCTATCCCTATCGAACCGACTTGATATTGTATCGAATCCGTTTGAGCGAAAATACTTCCGGTAAGAATGACTCCCATTAGCAGAAAACATTTCTTAATTGCTTTTATCATATTAAATTATATACTGCTTTATTATGGCTCAAATTTCCATAAATCGTTAAACCGGAATTTGTCGGATTCACCAAAACCAATAAAAGCATAATTACCAACAACAAAAGCTAACGCATTTTCGCGTCCCGAGGTTGGAATTGTTCCCCTTTTATACCAAACATCTTTAAGTGCATCGTATTCCATTATATCGTTTAGCAAAAAACCTGTTGTTAAAGTACCACCCCAACGTCGTCCAGTTGCTACAAAAAAGCGGTTCTTTACCGAAAATGCCAATGCATTGATTCGACCTGCATCTGGCATAATTTTACGCTGTTTCCATGTATCTGTTTCAGGAAAATATTCCCACCAATCATTTAGATTTTTGTCGTAATAACCCGTTCCAAAGAAATATCGCAAACCATCGGTACAGCTCACAGCTACTACTCGTCGTTCGCAAGGAAAGTCGGACATTTGTTCCCATTTGTCAGTTTTTGTATCGTAGCGCCACACATCTTTAAACCTATCATTTTTTACGCCTAGCGAAAATATATAAATCCATTGTCTATATGCAAAACTTGAGCAAGAAATTAAAGGAGCATCTTTTTCAAGTGTTTTCTTTGGAAAATCAGTTTTTTTTGTCCAACTATCATTTTCTGGATTATACATCCAAAAATCTGGAAATGAAACTGTGTCTGTTCCGTAAACTTGTGAGTTGAGATTATACCCAAAACCGATATATGCTTTACCATCAACAACTTCGGCTATTGCTCCAACTCTACCCTTGCCAGGGAAATCTGCTTTTCGTGTCCAAAAATTTGATGTAGGGTCAAACTCCCAACAATCGGTTAAACCAACACTTTGTTTAGCCCCTTGACGACCTAAAGTAAGATATGCTTTATTGTTGATAACAAATGATGAAGCAGTAGCCCGCTCTAACCCAGCGGGAATTTGAATTGATGTGGGTGAAATATTTGGATAAGGTGATTGTACCGTGTCGATACACGATACGAGTATGATTAAAAGTATAAACAGAGTTGTTTTACTCCACATATTGTAGATTAGAATATTCACTTATCTATATACACGCACCCAATCAATTTCCATTAATCCTTCGTCGGTGCGAGATTTTTGAGGTATAAATGAGTTGAATGCTAGATACATTTCTTCGTTTGGAATATTTCCAGTGGTTCTATATACTTCTACGTCATTTATCATCCAAACAAGTTCATTTTTGGCCCATCTTAAAGAATAAATATGGTATTTTGATGGATTTAAACCACTTATATTTACGCCATCAAATATATTTTGATAGGCATTCCCAACTCTAATTTTCTTTCCATCAAAATGGAAAATATTGATATGAGGCAGTTTACCATCAGATCCTAGCCAAAAAGCATGGTTTACATTACCAGAACACCGAATTTTTGCCATAAATACACCACCTTTTTGTCGGAATTCAAGTGCCGTTTGCAATACATCCGATGAGTATTCATAATCTTTCATTACAAAACCTTTTGACTGATCCCATGCTCGTGCTGTGACTGTTTCTTTTTTGGTTACAATATTTAAACTTCCATCTTTTACATGTACATTTTTGCCATCATTATTTGCTTGTTTTTCGTTAGTAAACGAGTGATTGCGAATAGTTTTTGGATTTTTGTAATGAAAACCAAAATTCCAGGATGATTTGTTTAACGAATTCCAATTAAATCTATCCTCGAACGAAACAATTTGCTTTTTATAAACTTCGAATCTTTCAGGTTTTTCGTTGATAAAGAATATTATATCCGGATTCTTTTCGAGTTCGAAAAAACGTTGTTCTTGTTTGTATTCAGGTGTTGTTTGCCATCTATTTTCATTGGACCAAAATACATTATTTAGTTTAAAGTCTTTGTCTTCAATTTTTTGTTGGAGATCATAATACTCTTTTATAATATAGGATTCGTGGAATCTACAATATACTTTGTAATTGGCCGATTTTTCGAATGATTTATGTTTTTGAAGTATTAGCGATTCAGATATCTCTTTTTTACTTCCAAGTTTTTCGTAGTCGGGAGTAGTTTTAAATTCCAAAAACAATTTTAATTCAGAAGATTTTAATACTTCCCAATATTGTTTAATTTTTGGAGAATGATGGAGCTTGTTATGGCGTTTAATAGTCTTAAACTCTTCAGTGTCCTTGTATTTTCTGTTCTGAAGAGTCTTCTTTTTTTCAACAAAAGCAGCAGCCTTTACTATATGATATAGTTTGTTGTACTCTTCTAACTCCAACGATTTTGAAACGTCTTCATATCGCTTCATGGCAACTACTAACTCTTTTTCGCGTGCTTCTAGTACTTCGGCAGGAGTTATTTTACCTAATAGGTTTTTCCAGAATAGATTCATAAATATATTTACTATTTAATCATTTACAATTTGTTTTGCTGAATGAAATCGCAACATTCATTTAAATTATTAGCAATCAATGGCTTAAAATTCTCTACTGGTATAAACATTTCGTTACGCATGCGTTCAGTTTGTTTCAATAAGTCATTGTAAAAGCCATCTTCGTTTAAAATTATAATTGGTTTTTTATGTTCACCAACAATGGCCGAAGCTAAAACATCAAACAATTCATCCAGAGTACCGTAACTACCGGGTAAAATTATAAAAATGTCGGACTTAGCTTTCAACAGCTCTTTGCGTTCGCCCATGGTTGCAACTGAAATTAATTCAGTGCAGAGTGAGTTCTCACGTCCCATTCTTACAACAGCAGATGGTATTACCCCCGTTATTTTACCGTTAGAGCTAGCTGCTCCTTCTGAAACAGTCGACATAGAACCACCTGTAGCTCCACCAAATATTAAGCAATGTCCGTTTAATGCTATCCATTTACCTAGCTCATAAGCTGTGTTAAGATAATTTTTGGCAATGTGGTTACTCGACGAGCAGTAAACGGCTATATTCATTTGAAAGAAATTTTATGCGTCTATCTTAGCGTATGTTGCATTTTCCTCAATAAACTGACGACGTGGCGCTACATCATCGCCCATAAGCATTGAGAAAACATGGTCGGCTGTGGCTGCATTTTCTATTGTTACCTGACGCAAAGTGCGGTGTTCAGGATTCATAGTAGTGTCCCACAACTGATTTTCGTTCATTTCTCCCAAACCTTTGTAGCGTTGTGTGTGTATTGCTCCCTCATTACCACCACCATGTTTTTCGATAAATTGTTGACGTTGAATTTCATTCCAACAATATTCCTCAATTTTACCTTTTTTACACAAATAGAGTGGGGGAGTAGCAATGTATAAATATCCTTGTTCAATCAATTCTTTCATGTGACGGAAAAAGAAAGTCATAATCAATGTAGCAATGTGACTACCATCAACATCGGCATCGGTCATGATTATAATTTTATGATAACGCAATTTTACCATATTTAGTGCTTTGCTGTCATCGGCAGTCCCAATTGTAACACCCAAAGCAGTATAGATATTGCGAATTTCTTCACTTTCCAATACTTTATGTGGCATTGCTTTTTCAACATTCAAAATTTTACCACGCAATGGAAGAATAGCTTGAAACTGGCGGCTACGTCCTTGTTTGGCTGTTCCACCTGCCGAGTCTCCTTCGACAAGAAAAAGTTCGCATTTTGCAGGATCTTTGTCGGCGCAGTCGGCCAATTTTCCAGGTAATCCACCACCCGAAAGAGGTGATTTGCGTTGTACCATTTCACGAGCTTTACGAGCCGCATGACGTGCTGTAGCGGCTAATATTACTTTTTCAACAATTATTTTGGCTGCCTTTGGGTTTTCTTCCAAATAGTTTCCAAGTGCTTCGCTAACAGCCATTTCAACAGAGCCCATTACTTCGTTGTTACCTAATTTGGTTTTAGTTTGGCCTTCGAACTGAGGCTCCTGTACTTTAATCGAAATTACAGCAGTTAATCCTTCGCGGAAGTCATCGCCACTAATTTCAATTTTAAGTTTGTCGAGCATTTTACTATCTTCAGCGTACTTTTTCAATGTACGTGTTAAACCACGACGGAAACCAGCTAAGTGTGTTCCTCCTTCGATAGTATTGATATTATTTACGTAAGAATGTATATTTTCGTTGTACGACGTATTATATGTCATAGCAATTTCAACAGGTGTACCATTTTTTTCAGTAATAATGTGTATTACGCTGTCAATCAGTTTTTCGCGAGCTTCGTCAATATATTCAACAAATTCTTTAAGACCTTCGTTTGAGAAAAACAATTCGCTTTTAAACGTGCCATCTTCATTCAACGTGCGTCTATCAGTAAGTGTAAGTGTAATTCCAGCATTCAGATACGATAGTTCACGTAAGCGGTTAGCTAAAATATCGAATTTATAAACTGATTCAATAAAAATACTTGAATCGGGGAGGAATGTAACTAAAGTACCATTGTTTGTTGAAATTCCAACTTCTTTTACTGGAGATTTAGGTACACCACATTCATATTCCTGCATGTAAAGTTTACCATTGCGCGAAACCTCAACATGTAATAGAGTTGAAAGAGCATTAACACAAGATACACCCACGCCGTGAAGTCCGCCAGATACTTTATAGCTGTCTTTATCAAATTTACCACCGGCATGTAAAACAGTCATAACTACTTCAAGTGCCGACTTGCCTTCTTTTTCGTGCATATCAACTGGAATACCACGACCATTATCAACTACAGTTATTGAATTGTCTTCGTTGATGGTTACATTAATTGTGTCGCAATGTCCTGCTAATGCCTCATCAATTGAGTTGTCAACTACTTCGTATACTAAGTGGTGTAACCCTTTGATGCCGATATCACCAATATACATGGCCGGACGTTTACGCACTGCTTCTAAACCTTCAAGAACCTGAATACTACTAGCTCCATATTGAGAGCTATCATTCGCTTTTACTTCTTCGCTCATTTTTTATTGTAATGAATTTTATTTCAATGACTTATATGCTTATTCCGCTAAATGTTTTTATTGAGTTAAAATAGAATAAACTTTTTATCGGAAAAAACATACAAATATACGATAAAAATTTGATAGTATTGGCTTTTTTCTGAAGTATATTTACAAATTAATCCTAAAATTCATACCGATATTGTTTAATTTAAAATCAATGAATGGCAGTTGATAAAAAAGTACGTATATTTGCACTGTTATAGTAGTTTTGTGATAATAAATCAAACTGCTGTTTTAGATAAGGAAAATATAATCAAATTTTGTTAAATAATTAATATATAAAGTTTTATGCAGTTAGCCATTGTTTTATTCGCACTCGGAATGCCCGAAATTATTCTTATTGCTTTAGTAGTTTTATTGCTTTTTGGTGGTAAAAAAATTCCTGAACTTATGCGTGGAATTGGTAAAGGAGTAAACCAGTTTAAAAAAGGCATGAACGAAGTTGAAAACGAAATAACTTCGGTTGACGAAAAGAAAGAAGAAAAGAAATAATGTGGTGATGAGTTGATATGATGTGGTTATTTGAGGTTATATTAATTCGCATATCAACCATTTTCTTAATTTTTTTATTTTCTATTCCCGATGGATTTCGGGACTAATTTCTAACTTTAAGTAAATGAATTTTAGTACTGATGATAGTGAAGGTCTTTCGTTTTGGGATCATCTCGAAAGTCTGCGATGGACAATTTTCAGAGTGCTTATTGCTCTCACTTTTTTTGTGATAATTTTGTTTGGTTTTAGCGATTTTTTGTTTAACCAAGTAATTTTCCCTCCATTAAGTTCCGACTTTGTGATTTATAGGTTTATGTGTTATTTGTCTGAATACTTGCATTTTGCTGCATTGTGTCCAGGAGATTTTCAAATTGAACTTATCAATTTTAATTTATCGGGACAGTTTATGGCGCACCTTTCAACCGTGTTCACTATTGCCTTTTTATTAACAATCCCTTATTTTATTTACGAAGTTTGGCGGTTTATTAGTCCTGCTTTATATCAGAAAGAACGTAAGAATATTGGATGGGTCTTTTTTTCTTCATCATTCCTTTTTTATCTGGGAGCAGCAGTTAGTTATTATCTAATTTTTCCACTTTCAATCCGTTTTTTAGGAACTTATCAAATTTCGGAATTAGTACCCAATCATATTTCGTTGGACTCATACATGAGTACTTTATTTCTATTAACATTTGCAATGGGAATTACATTTGAAATGCCTGTTTTGGCTTATTTTTTATCAAGGTTAGGTATTATTACGCGTGAAACATTGAAAGCTGGTCGAAACATAGCAATAGTTGTCATTCTTATAATTTCGGCAGTAATTACTCCTACAACCGACCCATTTACATTGCTGGCAGTGGCTTTACCGCTTTATTTGCTTTATGAGGTTAGCATTTTGGTTTGTCGCCCCAAGAGGGTTGACATGGAGGATGAGTATTAAAAAAAAAGGAAACATTTTTTTATTGTTTCCTTTTTTTATAAGCTTTATTTACGGCTAGTTGGTTTATGTTTTCCATGCCAATTATCAATCAAATCTTTACGATAAGAGCGTTCTGCATTAAAATATTTAAAAATACTTTCTGACGATAATTGTTTTCTGAGTTTTGCATAATAGGCTTTGAGTAACTGGGCTTTACGTATTTCAATATTTACGTATCTATCATTCATTTCCAAATAATCTTCCTCACTTCGGTTGTTTTTTTTCTGATAAAATTGTTTGAAAAATTCTTTACTTCCTTCAACAGTTTTCCATATAGTTTTTTCGTATTCCATAAATATTGGTTCAACGCGCTCAGCTTCTTGAGTTGTAAGATTTGCTTCTTCAACAATAAAAGCCCATTTACGATTGTGTAATTCTTCAACACTAGGACGTTTGGTTTCCTGTGCCGATAATGCGCTACTAAGTAGCAATAAAAAAATAAGTGTAAAATTCTTCATATCATCATTTTTTAGAATTTTCGTTTTCAATAGGTTCTGAATAGTCAAGATTTTCCACATCATTTAATTGCGACATTACATACAATTCGTAATTTTCAGTTGCAGTAAGTTTATTGTCGTTATAAACAGTAAATGCAATTTTTGCCATAAAAAACACACCCATAAACATAGCTGCCATATATAACCACGGACGAAGTAGTTTAATTGGCGAAAGGGGTTTAATAGATATCTGAGTTTCGAACTTATCTGCAAATTGTTCGAAGTAATTTTCAGGTACAGTAAATGGTTTTCTGTTACCAATTTTGTTTAAATTCATATTTGTTTCCATAACTTTTACTTTGACTTTAAATAACACAAATCGTTTAATCAGAGTTTGATAGAAATTGATATTTAACAATTGAAAAACTATTTTTCTTCAATCAGAAATCGCTCAATTTTTTTTACTGCATGGTGAAACGAAGCTTTAAGTGCTCCAACCGATGTGCCTAAAATACTTTCCATTTCCTCGTAGGTAATGTCTTCAAAATACTTCATATTAAATACCAATCGTTGTTTTTCGGGTAATGTAAGTATTGCTTCTTGTAGTTTTTGTTCCACTTCGTTACCATCAAAATAGCTGTCGGCTTGCAAATTCTGAAACATCAAACTCTCTTCATCGTCCATCGATTGTAGGTTTTTCAACCGCTTATTGGTTAAAAATGTAAGTGACTCATTGGTAGCAATGCGATATAGCCATGTTGAAATAAGCGAATCACCCCTAAAACTGTCAATTCCATTCCATGCTTTCAAAAAAGTGTTTTGCATTACATCGTTTGCATCGTCGTGAACTAATACCATTTTTCGAATATGCCAATAAATCCGTTCCTGATAGTTGCGAACAATGCTGCTGAACGCCAACGATTTACGTTTTGGATCGGCAAGCATTGTAAGAAGCTCTACATCGGTTTGATTCATGGATTTATTTTATGGTTTAAAAATTTATTATTAAGTTGACTCTTTGAATTGTTAAAGGTTTAATTGTTCGTTTTTTTGAGCTTTAATCATGCGGTTATTTCCCGAAATATCTTGGCGTAAAATTACATTCTCAAACCCCATTTTTTGTAATAATTCAACAATTTGGATACCAAAATCTTTATGAATTTCAAAAAAAAGCAAACCTTTTGTTTTTAAATTTTTTAGAGCAAAAACAGCAATAGCGTTGTAAAAAACTAAAGGGTTGTTGTTTGGTACAAAAAGCGCTAAATGAGGTTCGTGATTGAGTACATTTGGTAATATTTCCGATTTTTCGTACTCTGGAATATAAGGTGGATTACTTACTATTACATCGTATTGTATGTCAGAGTTTTGAAAAGTTAATATATCCCTTTTGTGATATGATATTTCGCAATTGTTCAATTTTGCATTAATAGTTGCTGTTTTTAAAGCTTCGTCGGAAATGTCGAAAGCCGAAACGTTGGACTTTTTAAAAATACTTTTAAGTGTAATGGCTATACAACCACTGCCAGTACCAATATCAAGCATTTGATATGAACCTAAATTTGCCAAACTTTGCTGAATCCATTCAATCAATTCTTCGGTTTCGGGACGCGGAATTAATACGCTACTATTTACTTTAAATAATAATCCATAGAACTCCGTTTGACCAATAACATACTGAATAGGAGTATGTTTTTTGAGCTGAGCAACATATTTTTTGAGCAAAAATTCTTGATTGTCGGAAATTTTCGTATTTTTGTTAGCTAATAATTGCGCGCGGGTAAAGCCTGTAATTTCAGAAAGCAATAAATTGCGAATGCTACCAATTTCGGTTTCAGGGTAGATATCCTTTAATTCGGTATGTATATATTCAAAATATTGCTGCATGGGTGCAAAGATAGTAACATTTACTATTCTATCATTTACAATTTACTATTTTTAAAATTATTGAATACATTTATAAATGGTTTTGAACGAAAAATTTATGCAGCGTTGTTTGCAATTGGCCGCAATTGGAGGTGGTGATGTTGCGCCAAACCCAATGGTGGGAGCTGTATTGGTAGTTGATGATATAATTATTGGTGAAGGTTATCATATAAAATATGGACAGCCTCATGCCGAGCCAAATGCAATAAAATCAGTTCAAAGCGCTGAATTGCTCAAACTAGCAACTTTATATGTGAATTTGGAACCTTGTTCGCATTATGGTAAAACTCCTCCTTGTGCTGAGCTTATTATAAGTTGCGGAATCCCACGTGTAGTTATTGGTACGCTCGATCCAAATCCAAAAGTATCAGGACGAGGAGTTGAAATGATGCAAAAGGCTGGTATTGAGGTAATAGTTGGTGTGCTCGAAAGTAAGTGTTACGAATTAAATAAGCGATTTTTTACTATACAAACGCTTAAACGCCCTTATGTATTACTAAAATGGGCGCAAACTTGTGACGGATATATCGATACTATTAGAGAAAATAGTGAGCAACACCCGCTACAAATTTCGAACGAAATAACTCGACAATTTACACATAAAATTCGTTCTGAAAATCAGGCTATTATGGTAAGTACCAATACAGTAGTGCTTGATAATCCATCGTTAACGGTACGATATTGGTCAGGGAAAAATCCTATACGAATTGCATTGGATAGGCAAGGTCGAATTCCTAAAACAAGTAATTTGCTCGATGGACAAATTACAACTTATATTTTTACTGAATTAGAAAAGGAAAACTCCAAAAACCTATCATATATTCGAATAAAATTTGATGAAAATAGCATAAAAACCATTCTCGAAAAGCTTTGTGAATTACAAATTCATTCGGTATTAGTAGAGGGAGGAGCTAAATTATTAACTAGTTTTATTACAACTGGTTTGTGGGATGAAGCACAAATTGAAATTTCGGAATTGAAGATAAATAAAGGTGTTAAGGCGCCAATTATAACATTAATTTCCGTAAGTTCGAAGGTGGTTGCCGGACATACAGTTTTAAAATATATTAATCGTAAAAAGTAAAATCAACTAAGTATGAATAGCATTCTTACAATTGCCATTATCGTACTTTATGCATATACTTTGGTAACAACTATTTCGGTATTGTTGCTTGAGAATCGTAATCCTGCCAAATCATTGTCGTGGGTGCTCATGTTGCTGTTTTTGCCTGTAATAGGTTTGCTGTTTTACCTTGTTTTTGGTCAAAATTTACGGAAACAGAAAATTATTTCAAGAAAAACTTATCGTGCCTCTACAGCTTTTACCGTTCATGAAAAAGAGGTTGATAGTACTGATTTGCTTGATGAAAATTCGAGCAATCTTGTTCGGCTTCTGTACAAAAACAGCGATGCTAACATTTTCCCGAACAATAAAATTGATATTTTATCGGATGGAAAAAGCACTTTCGATGCTATGTTTACAGCCATACGAAACGCAAAATCGCATATTCATATTGAGTTTTTTATTTTTGGTAACGATAAAATTTCGAATCGTTTACGTGTATTGCTGATTCGTAAAGCTCGTCAGGGAGTGCGTGTACGAATGATTTATGATTATTGGGGAAGTTTTTTTCTGTCGCATTTTTATTTACAGTCCTTACGCGATGCTGGTGTTTATTTACATCCATTTTTACCTTTCCGCTTGCGTTTTGGTCGAAGCAAAATTAATTACCGAAACCACCGTAAATTACTAATTGTAGATGGTGAAATTGGTTTTACCGGTGGAATAAATGTTGCTGATAGGTATATTTTTGGAAATAGTTTGGGACGTTGGCGCGACACCTTTGTTCGATTCGAAGGCTCGGTGGTACATGGGTTACAACAATTATTTTTAACTGATTGGTATTTTGTAGAGCGAAAGTTAATTACCGATAAAAAATACTATCCTACACCTGCAATGTTTGGAAATAATCAAGTGCAGATTGTAAATAGTGGTCCCGATACCGAGTGGGAAGCTATTATGCAAGGAATAGCATCGGCTATTATGTCGGCTACCAAGTACGTTTATATACATACTCCTTATTTTATTCCAAACGATGTAATTAATAACTGTTTACAAATGGCTGCCATGAGTGGAGTTGACGTGCGATTGATGATACCAACACACTCCGATTCGCGCTTGTCCGATTATTGTACTTCGAGTTATTTGGGGCATGTTCTCGAAGCAGGAGTTCGTGTATTTAGGTATAAAAAAGGGTTTTTACATAGCAAAGCTATAGTTATCGATACAAATATTTCGATAGTAGGTTCGGCTAACTTGGATGAACGCAGTTTTAATCAGAATTTTGAGGCAAATGCATTTATTTACGATACGGATACAGCACAGCATTTAAAGGAACTTTTTGAACGAGATATGAAAAACTCAGATGAAATATCTCTAGTAATGTGGAATAGCCGAAATCGTCGTCAAAAACTCAAAGAATCCTTCGCCCGCCTATTTAGTCCGCTCATGTAAACTTAAAAAGAACTAGAGTTTTAAGTTACAATTTTGTAATACTGATACTTTTATTTGGTTTAAACAGTTACAACTAGTTTCTTCGGGTTTGTTTAGTATTGGTCACGGGTTGAATGACTCGCAAAAAGTAATGGGTATCATTGCAGCTGCTCTTATTGCAGCTCATCCACTTGGTATTGATATGGGAATTGAGTCAATTGATCAATTGCCAAATTGGGTTGCGTTTTCGTGTTTTACTGTTATTACGCTAGGAACCATGTCAGGCGGTTGGAAAATTGTAAAAACAATGGGTTCGCGTATAACTAAAGTAACGCCACTCGAAGGAGTAGCAGCCGAAACAGCAGGTGCGCTAACGCTTTATTTGACTGAATTACTGAAGATTCCAGTAAGTACAACTCATACTATTACAGGTGCAATAATTGGCGTTGGGGCTGTTAAACGCTTTTCGGCAGTACGCTGGGGAGTTACTAAAAGTTTATTGGTAGCTTGGATATTGACAATACCTGTAAGTGCGGTATTGGCAGGTCTCATCTACTTTTTGATAGGTTCACATTTACTATAGAAACTATAGAAATTTATTAAATGGGCTGATTCTTAATTTGAATCGGCCCATTTAATTTTTAATCCAATTCTAAATGAATAGCCTCAATATTGCCATTCATAAAAATGGAAGCTGAAGAAGCAAATTTCTCGACCGATTCGGTCGTAAAATAGTTGATAGTACCATTTTTAGAACATTTGTCGGCCATTTCGGTGTGTCGTTTTAAATAATCGGCTAAACTGTTGGCAACCAACTCACCTTGTGAAACTACTTGTATGTTTTGGGGTAAAAAACGTTTAATTTTATCGATTAACAATGGATAATGAGTGCAGCCTAAAATGATTGTGTCAATTTGAGAATCTGCTAACAAAATGTTTTGTAAATGTTTTTTTACAAAAAAATCAGCACCATCGCCATTGTGTTCGTTGTTTTCAATAAGTGGAACCCAAAGTGGACATGCCTCGGAGCTTACTTTAATTTCGGGATACAATTTTTTAATTTCGAGCGGATATGATTCAGATTGAACAGTGCCAGCCGTAGCTAGTAATCCAACATGACCTGATTTGGTTATGGTATTTATAACTTCCACTGTTGGTCTGATAACTCCTAAAACGCGACGGTTAGGGTCAATCAGTGGTAAATCGCGCTGTTGAATACTGCGTAGGGCTTTGGCCGAGGATGTGTTGCAAGCCAAAATAACCAACTGGCAACCCATTTCGAATAATTTAGTAACACATTGAAGTGTATATTTGTAAACCACATCAAATGAACGTGTTCCATAAGGTGTACGTGCATTATCGCCCAAGTAAATATAATCGTATTCCGACAGTTGTTTTTTTATTTCGTTTAAAATCGTCAAACCACCATAACCCGAATCAAAAATGCCGATAGGACTGTTTTTTTTTGCTGTAACTTCTTTGGGATTCATCGTTTTTATAATTTACTTAAACGTCTTTGCTCTTGGTTCTTTGCTTTATTATCTGTATTAATCCATCATTTGTCCAGAGTTTTCACTCATTTGAATCATTCGGTCATATTCAGCAGGCGATAAATCCATAAAATAAAAATGATGCGGATTCATTACAGTACCTCTTAAATGTACTTCGTAATGTAAGTGAGGTCCGGTTGATTTTCCTGTGTTTCCCACTTCGCCAATCACTTCGCCACGTTTTACTTTTTGTCCGTTTCGTACATTAATTTTACTCATGTGGCCGTATAAAGTAAGATATCCAAATCCGTGGTTTATTTGCACGCAATTACCGTAGCCTTGTTGCCATCCAGTTGCAACAATAGTACCTTTACCAGTTGCAAAAATATCAGTTCCTGTTGCCGCTGCAAAGTCCATTCCTGCGTGAAAGCGACGGGTGCGATAAACCGGGTCGATACGCCATCCATAGCCTGATGCCATTTTTTTAAGATCCTTATTCATAACAGGTTGAATGGCTGGAATACACTCAAGCATTTCTTCTTTGTTTTTTGCCAATTTTACCAAATCGTCGTACGAGCGTGATTGAATATAAATTTGTTTGCGAATTTCATCCATTTTTTTCGAAGTAGTAGCCACAACTTGTGAATTGGTCATATCCAGCAATTGCTCATAATACTCCGTGTTAGCAATTGTTGCTTTTCGCACTTCGAGTGGAATGGGTTCAGCCTGAAAAATTACTCGATATAAATTATCGTCGCGTTGTTGTAAGTCCGACATCACTTCCTGCGCATCATCCAACTGTCGTTGAAGAACTTTATATTGTGCTTGCATTCTGTTTTTTTCCAAACCCATTTGTTTTGCTTCGGGTGAATCGAAAGTGGATACAAATACAAAAAAGAATAATGCTCCCAACGATATGCCTGAAAACAAATGAATCAACACTTGCTTTAACTTTGTAGCAAGTGACTGAATGATTGGTTCATAATTCAGCGTTTCGTGATTGAAATGAAACTTAATTTTTTTTGCCATGAAAATTTATACGACTCGTTTTGTGTGAAATTTGGAATAAATATTCGATTTTACAAATACTTGTCCCGTTTTTTAGTTTTATTTATGCTACAAAGCTAAACTTTTAATGTCAGTTTTGATGCAAAAGTAAGAAATTTGAAGTACTTTTGCAGTCTTTTAACTCGATTATTACAGATATAATATGACTTCACAGGAAATTCGTCAATCTTTTCTCGATTTTTTTGCATCGAAAGACCACAAAATCGTTCCTTCAGCACCCATGGTTATCAAAGATGATCCAACTTTGATGTTTACCAATGCAGGAATGAATCAGTTTAAAAATATTATTTTGGGTAACGACCCGATTAAATATGCCCGTGTGGCCGATTCGCAAAAATGTTTACGCGTAAGTGGTAAGCACAACGATTTGGAAGAGGTGGGTCATGATACCTATCACCACACCATGTTCGAAATGTTGGGTAACTGGTCGTTTGGTGATTATTTCAAAAAGGAAGCTATTGAATGGGCGTGGGAGTATTTGACTGAGGTGTTGAAGCTCGACAAAGATCGTTTGTATGTAACCGTTTTCGAAGGGTATGCGCCCGAAGGATTGGAGCGTGATGATGAAGCAGCTGCTATTTGGGAGCAATTTTTACCAGCAAGCCGTATTATTAACGGTAATAAAAAAGATAATTTTTGGGAGATGGGCGATACAGGTCCATGTGGTCCTTGTTCAGAAATACATATTGATATACGAAGCAATGATGATCGCGCTAAAATTGATGGTTTGACTTTGGTGAATGGTAGTCATCCACAGGTGATTGAGATCTGGAACAATGTGTTTATGCAGTACAATCGCAAAGCTGATGGTTCGCTCGAAGGTCTTCCTGCCAAAGTAATTGATACTGGTATGGGCTTCGAACGTTTGTGTATGGCCATGCAGGGTGTTCAGTCGAACTACGATACGGATGTGTTTACACCCATTATTGCCGAGATTGGAAAAGTGTGTGGAGCTGACTATGGCAAAGACGAAAAAACGGATATTGCGATGCGTGTTATTGCGGATCATATTCGTACCATTGCATTTTCGATTACCGATGGTCAGTTACCATCCAATGCCAAAGCGGGTTATGTAATTCGCCGTATTTTGCGACGTGCTGTACGTTATGGATATACTTTCCTTGGGCAACGTTCGGCATTTATGTACAGATTGATAAATTCGTTGGGCGATGTAATGGGTAAAGCTTATCCAGAACTTATTTCGCAAAAATCGTTGATTGAAAAAGTGATTAAAGAAGAAGAAGAATCATTTTTGCGCACATTGGAAACAGGTATAAAATTGCTTGATAAAGTAATGGCTGACTCTAAAGTTGCTGCTAAAACAGAAATTGAAGGAAAAATAGCCTTTACACTTTATGATACATTTGGATTCCCATTGGATTTGACCGAATTGATCTTACGTGAAAATGGTTTTACTGTCAATATCGATGAGTTTAATGCAGAAATGCAGAAACAAAAAGAGCGTGCGCGTAATGCTGCTGCTACCGAAACTGGCGACTGGGTTACAGTTCGTGAAGGCGATAGTGCATTTGTAGGTTATGATTTTACTGAAGCTGATACCGAAATTCTACGTTACCGCAAAGTAAAACAGAAAAATCAGGAGTATTATCAACTGGTACTTTCGAAAACTCCTTTCTATGCTGAAATGGGTGGACAAGTAGGCGATAGCGGTACGCTGAAATCGGAACATGGAACAATTGAAATTCTTGATACAAAAAAAGAAAATAACCTCGCAGTACATATTGTAACTAAATTGCCAGCAGATGTAACTGATACCTTTACAGCTGTAATTGATATTGAAAAACGCAAAGCTACTGAATGTAATCACTCCGCAACTCACTTGCTTCACGAAGCATTGCGTGAAGTATTGGGAACTCATGTGGAGCAAAAAGGTTCGTTTGTAAGTCCGGAAGCATTGCGTTTCGACTTTTCGCACTTTCAAAAACTAACGAAAGAAGAAATTCGTGCAGTAGAAGGTATTGCAAATCGCAAAATTCGCGAAAACTATGCTTTAATTGAAAAACGTGATACACCGATTGCCGAAGCTCAAGCAATGGGAGCTATGGCGCTATTTGGCGAAAAATATGGCGAAACTGTGCGTGTAATTCAGTTCGGAAGTTCAGTGGAACTTTGTGGCGGAACGCACGTAAGTGCCACAGGAAATATAGGGTTGGTGCGTGTAGTTGCCGAAAGCTCAATTGCAGCAGGTATCCGTCGTATCGAAGCCATTACCGGAAAAGCAGTAGAGGAATTGCTTGACAAACAGCAAGATACTATTGGTGAGGCAAAGGAAATGTTGAATAATGCACCTGATATACTGAATGCATTGAAAAAAATGACTGAAGAAAACTCCGATTTGAAGAAAAAAATGGAGGTTTTTCAACAAGTTCAAATTATGGCATTGCGCGATAAATTAAATGCCGAGGCCAAAGAAATAAATGGCATTAAAGTGATTCGTTTTGAAGGTAGCCTACCAGCCGAACAAGTTAAAACATTGGCCTTTCAGATTCGCAACGTACATCCGGAAAAACTGTTTTTCGTGGCTGGATGTGTGGCCGATGATAAACCATCAATTACAGTACTTTTAAGTGACGATTTAGTTGCCAATGGATTAAATGCCGTTAACATAGCACGCGATGCAGCCAAAGAAATTCAGGGTGGGGGCGGAGGTCAACCATTTTTCGCTTCGGCTGGTGGTAAAAATGCAGCAGGAATTCAAGCTGCCATAAATAAAGCATTGGAAGCAGTGAAATAAATTTGAAATGAATAATGTACAAAAAAAAGCGACTCTGAGAAAGTCGCTTTTTTTGTTTGTGTTAGTTTGTTTCTTGTGTTAAATAAACCAGATTAACAGTGTCTTTTGGTTCGGGAATATCGTCCGATTCAATTGTTTGCAGCAGTTCGTTTGTTAACTCATTTACTGATACCAGTCGATTGGCTTGGTTTTGAATACATTTTTCGAAAAGATTCCTAACAACCCTTGCATTTCCAAAGCTATCATCCTTTTTTTCGTAAAGTAACTCAAAAGTATCAAGTAATTTGTCCGAAGCATCTGGGGTGAGTTTAAAATCAGCTTTTTCACAATAACTTTTCATGATTTCGAGCAATTGAGTGGGTAAGAAGTGCTGAAATACAAAATACCGACTAAAGCGTGAACGGAGTCCGTTGTTCGACTCAATTAATATCTTCATTGGCTCGGTATAACCTGCAATAATAACCACCAATTTATCTCTGAAATCTTCCATTCGTTTCACTAAGGTGTCAATGGCTTCATTTCCAAAATCTTTCTCTCCATTATCAACATTTAGCGAGTATGCTTCATCTATAAATAATACTCCATCCAGACTATTATTTACTAATTCGTCAACTTTAATAGCTGTTTGTCCAACATAACCTGCAACCATTCCAGCTCTATCAGTTTCAACGATATGGCCTTTGTCAAGAAATCCTAGATGCTTATAAATGCGTCCTATTAAACGTGCAATAGTAGTTTTACCAGTTCCAGGAGGGCCTAAAAAAACAGCATGTAGCGAAGTTTGAACATTTTCTAATCCTTTTTCTTGTCTGATTTTTTGAATTTTCAAGAAATTAATCAAATCTGTAATGCTATTTTTTACTTCTTCAAGTCCAATAAGGCTATTCAATTCACTTAAAACAGCTTCTAAGGTATCACCTTCAGGAATATCTTTCTTGAGTTTATCCTTATCATTCGAACTGTTTGGTTTTGCAGTTTTTTCTAATACAATTCGTAACGCTTGTTTTTCTTTTTCCGTAATTTTATCGTCGGCTTTTGCCACAATAGATGCAAAGCGATAGATAAGATTACCTGTTTTTAAAAAAAGTTCGTGAGCTGTTTTATTTAAAATTGTAGGCAGAATATATTCATTTTCATATCCCTTGGAAAGTGTAACAATTTTCGCACTTTTAATTTTTTCAACATTTTCGACAAAAAATTGCTTTGTCGACATGTCGTTTAAGCGTTGAATACTAATTCCTTTCGAAAAATCTTTGCCGTTCAATCTTTCAAAAAAATAAGCAAGCGTAAACCTTGTTTTTTCATTTTCGTTTTGTATGACGTCTTTATATGCTTTAATCAGGTCATGTAACAACAAGTGTTCAGCTTTATACTCAGATAAAGCTTGATATGCACCGTCGAAAATCAGATTAACGCTTTGAATAAACAAGGCATCTTGGTTTAACTTATTACAAAGATTGATCAGTTCATCCGACTCCTGCAGAAGCATTTCGAGATATTTTCCATCGAAAAACAATTCGGAATTATTGAAATTCTGCTTATCCGTATTAACTATAGTTTTTAATTTATCAACAAAACTATCGAGTGTTTTTCGGTGTTCATTTTTCTTTGTCGAAATCAATTGTACTGTTTTATCAATGATTTCAATTTGTGTAACCGATACAATACTTTTTAGTAATTCAGAGGAGTATTCTGCTATTTTTATTGCTTTTGAAATTTTATTGTCTAAATATAAGACATTTAGGTCGGTAATTATTATAAGTGGTTTCGAGTTTTTGTCAAGAATTACTAAATGAATATCTTCCTCGCTCAATTCAAGTTGAGTAAACAAACTTGATAATTCAAGAACTTGTTTGGCGTCTAACTTTTCTCCAGCAAAAATAGCTTCATCAGGATATTGTGCTACAATATTTTGAACTAAATCTTTAAACATTAAGTATTTATTGTTTGTCTTTTTTGAGCGTATTCATTAATTTTTCTTCTACTTGTCGTTGCAATTCTACAAAACGTGCTGTTTTCTTTATTTCATGTGTTCTGTTGAGTGGTAAATCAACTGCAATATGTTCAACAATATTCGAAGGAGATTTTTTGAAAATAAATATATCATCGGCTAAAAAGACCGCTTCGGTCACATCATGTGTTACAAAAACAATTGTTGTGTGAAATTTCAGCCAAATTTCTTGCAAAAGGCTTTGCATACTTTGTCTGGTTTCAATATCTAAGGCACCAAAAGGTTCATCCATTAATAAAATCTCAGAGTTCGATAAAAGACTTCGAGCAATAGCAACTCGCTGTAGCTGACCTCCTGAAAGAATTGGATATTGGGCATATTTTTTTTCTTGCCCTTTCAGTCCAACCCATTCAATCATTTCCATGGCTTTTTTATTTCGCTCAGCTTTGGACATTCCTTTAAACTTCAATCCTAAAGCCACATTGTCAAGCACTGTCATCCATGGCATTGAAGAGTATTGCTGAAATACCATATTTACACGATTGTCGTGCCCAGTAGGTTTATCATTTACCAAAACAGTTCCCGTTGTAGGCTGTTGTAAACCTGCTATATATCTCAAAACGGTGCTCTTTCCACATCCCGACATTCCAAGTAGCACTACAAATTGTCCTTGATTGGGTTTATCTTCTATTAATAAATCCAAGTCTTCTATGACCTTTGTTTTTCCATTGTCATAAGATTGAGAAATACCACGAAGTTCAATTATATTAGGAAGTATGGGGTCGTCATTAAATTTTACCATGATCAATTCTTTTTATTTTCTGTAACTTTAGATGGGAAGAATACTTGATTCAATGCCACAAATAATCTGTCTTGAATTATACCAATAACTACAATGATAAGTAAAACGGCAAAAGCTTTTTCGAGACTGCTTTGTCTTTTTGCTTCCCATATAAGTTCACCAATACCACCACTTTTATTGAGCATTTCGGCTATCGTAATATAAGTCCATGATATGGCTGTAAGCACACGTATGTCGTCGATAAGTTTGCTTAGCACGTATGGAATGTAGACCGATTTAACCGTTTGCCATGCTGTAGCACCAAGAGTGTAAACGGTGTGGAGATAAACCGACTGTACTTCGTCAATCCGTTGCACAACTACGGGTATAAGGTATACTAAGATACCAAAAGCAAGAAATGTAATTTTCATTTCACTTTCGATACCTAGCCAAAGTATAAAGATTCCAGTTACAGCTGTTAAAGGAATAAACCTACCTGCATCAATAATACGACTAAAAAGTCCTCTGAAAAGTGGTATTAATCCCAATAGAAATCCAATTAAAATAGAGGTAACTATAGCAAAGAAATAGCCGTACACATTTAATTTTATGGATTTAAAAATGTTTGCAATTAAATTATCTTCTTTAAACATTAATGGTATAGCATTAACCACCGCCAAAGGTGAAGGAAGACTTGTAACTTCTACTTTCTTTAATCCATATTTTTGTAATTCAGCGCTTTCGAGTTTAAATAGTTTATCAAAGTTGGCTATTAAGAGAGAATCATTAGAGTAGTACTTGTCATCTACAACTTGGATGTTCAACGATTTTAATTGATGATCATCTATCTGTGTGATATTAGTTGTTGTTGACATGTAGCTAAATAGCCACCAAAGTCCAAAAATAATTAACGCACCTATTATTTGTAGCGTTACATCAATACGGGGTGATAATTCACCCCGTAAATCGAAAAGTTGATTTTTTGAATACATAATCTATTCGTTTGCAATAATTTCGAAATCTGTTCTACGATTTTTTGATTTGCAATCTTCGGTGTCGTTGTTTTCACAACCAGCAATAGGCTTATCAGGACCATTTCCTACAATAATAAAGCGGTTAGCAGGCATTTGGTGTTTCGAAATTAAATAATCGGCAACCGCTTGTGCACGACGTTTTGAAAGTGCAATATTAGATTTTCGAGAACCTACATTATCGGTATTTCCTTCAATTCTGATTTTAGCGTTCGAAAATGCTTTAGCAATGCTTGTAAACTTTAAATCAATAATTTGCATCGAATTTTCGTCGAGTGTGAATTCACCACTTCTGAATGAAATTGTTACTTTTTTGCTCGAAAGAGCTTCGGCAGTAACATCTTCTTTAGTGGCAGCATTGAATACTTTTATTCCTTCACTGTTATGTTGTTCGCCTTCGAGTTTTACTCCATTTATAATGTCAGAAGCAACCAATCTCCAACTACGAACATTGGCAGTTTTGTAGCCAATTGCATCATATTTAATTTTCATTTTATTGTAAAGTTCTTCACCAGTTACTCCTGTATAATCTCTATTCAGACCAAAGAAATCTAAATTGTCGCCATGAGTAGCCAAACGAACATTGTTTATAGCATCTAAACAGAAATCTTCAGGTTGATTTAAACCTTCAGCTAAAATTTTTGATGCTTTTACTTTATTTTCATCATTCTGATTTAATTCAGACGCACCTATCATCCAGCCTTCGTACAGTTTTTGAAGTTTTTCTTTGTTTTCCTGAAGAAATTTCTTTTTAGCAATAAACACATCAGCAATTATATGCGAAGCATTTTTGGTGCTTTGTAAAATGCGTGCGCCTGGAACTTTTGTAACACAGTCTTTATCGTCCGGACTCCAAACTACGGCTGCATCTACACTATTGTTTTTAAAAGCATCAGCTGCATCAATTGCACTTGGTACTTCCACTATTTTAATGTCGTTTACTGTCAAATCAGCAGCATCAAGCATCCAAAGTAAAAACGAATGCGATGGTGTCATTGGTGCTACAGCAATTTTTAATCCTTTTAAATCGTTGATTGTATTTATACCTCTGCGAGCGACAATTGCGTCACCACCACGACTCCAATCGGCCTGAAATACAACTTGAGGGTCATATTGTGCTAATCCTTCCATTTCGGTTGGTAAGGCATCAATGGTAGCCCAAAGTAAATCAATTTTACCGTTTTTAAAAGCATCGCGCGATGCTTCAAAATCGTCGAGAACTTCAAAATTTACTTTAAAGCCATACTCTTTGAAGAATCGCGATTCTTCGTTTGCTTTAAAACCTTCGTTGAAATATTGACCACCAGCATAACCTCCCCAGGTTACCACGCCAATATTAATTGCATCACTCGAAATAGTTTCGGAAGTTTCTTTGCTTCCAATACTTTCCATAATTTTTTTGTTTCCACTTAGTTTGTAAAGTGTAAATCCGATTCCTCCAACTACTAATAAGGTAATAAGAAGTTTTGAAAGAGGTGTTAGTTTTGCTGTTGCCATTTCTCTAAAAATTAAATATTAAAAAGTTCACTGTATTGGTTCGATCTTGGTTTTTGCGATTTGTCGCTTATTTTGTCAAAATCAATATGATCTGTATCGCTGTTCGACTTATTAATCAATAAATCTTTTTCGTTTCCGAGAAGTAATGAAACCCCTTCTTTTTCCCACTTTTCTAAAAGTTGCAAGCCTTCTTCTTCGAATACACCATTCTGAAGGTCAATAGATTGAATGAAACTATTTGACATTTCCATAAAACGTTCCATTTCTCCAATTTTAGAATTCACGTCGTCGGCAATCGATTCAAGAGCTTGATCAAACATTTCGCGTTTGTCGCTATTGCCAGCAATAATATTCATAGCTGATTTCATAGCCGAATGACTTGCACGTATTGCTTTACGTTCCTGATCTTTTACTAATACTTGATCTTCAATGTCTTCAAGCATTATTTCAGAGTTTTCGTACATTTTTAGCAATACACGATAAAGTAATTCTAATTTTTTGTAAAGTTCATCGTAGCGCATGTTCGATTCTTGAAGTCGACCTGCTTTGCGCGATTTTAGAACCATAATAGCTTGTTTGTCAGTTTCTTTTGCTTTACTTGCTAGCTTAAGGTTGTTTTCGATGTGCTTTTTATTTTCATCCATAAGTTGCTTAAGTTGCTGCATTTGACCCTTTACAATGGCCATTTGCTTGCTCATGCTACTCAAATTTCCTTTTAAATCGTCAATGTAACTTTTTAAAATTCCAATTGGATTAATTTCGATAAAAAGCCCTGTAAGCCATCTTATAAATGATTTATACATGAAAAAGATAAGATTGCGAACCTTCTTATCCATTACAACGTAGATTAATGCACCTAACGCTAAAAGCAAAAACGAAAAATGTAATAAATTTTGGGTTAAAGTAATTAAAAAAGGAAGCATTTTATACAATAATACTCCTAAACCACCCAACATTGCTACAACTCCAACTTTACCAACAGCTCCTTCGGGCCTTTGCCAGAAGCTTTTTGTTGTGATATTATTATCCATCATCTTATTTAATATATTGTTTTAATTTTATAATATCGTTTTCCAAAGCCGAAAGTAAATCATTTAAAGCTAAATTGAAACTGTTTTCGGTTGCTTTAATTTTTGTATCAGCATTGCTAATAAAAAATGTCAACTCTTCTTGAGTTTTTTGATGTTCTCTAATTTCTTCAGTAAGAATTTGAATTTTTTGACTTTTTTCTTTAATTAAATTTGTAATTCGCTCTATATCAGATTTTTTGTTTTCTACATTTAGCAGATATTGTTCTTTGGATGCTTTTAAAAAATTGGTTTCTTCTTGTTTTAAAACTTTTTTATAAAATTCAACTGAACCAACTAGTTTATCCAATGTCACATCCATCGTTGCAGCTGTTGCAAATGCTGATTGATATTTTGTTGCCTCATCCATAGGCAATTTTTCCAATGATTTAAGCGAGCGCTTATATTCAAAATAATCAAATCCAGGTTGATTATTGTCTTCTAAAGCTTTAAATAGTTTTGCTTCAATAGCCTCATCTTTTATGTCTGTATTGGCATTTTGAGTTGGTTCTGGAGACGAACTTTTGGTTGGTTCTGGCGCCTTTTTCTCGGTGCTAGCAACATTCGAAGTTGATTCAACTTCTGGATCTTCTTCGATAGTAACGAATAGTGACTTTAAGTTTTCAAACATTTTGATAAAAATTAATATAAATAAAATTAGTTAACTATTTAGAAGCCAATTTTTATTTGCGCTTAATTCTACTTTGACAGATTAGGATTTTGCCTTAGATAAGCATTGTTGATATCCTTTTGGCGTCTAATATGTCGGTTAATTATTTTTTCATACATTTGATCATCGGTCATTTTTTTGTACAATTGA